>Ga0209066_10000265_pt1 | contig 78930 bp, 74 predicted proteins | sample All_14_2_FD_187198 | JGI IMG/M metagenome (GOLD analysis project Ga0209066, IMG submission 187198) | Freshwater microbial communities in response to fracking from Pennsylvania, USA - Allegheny Zone_MetaG_DW_15 (SPAdes) (version 2) ...
GGGCGGCGGCGCGGGGGTCGCCTTCCGGATAGAGCGGATGGCCAAAGCCGGGCGTCGGGGCGGCGCGGGCCAGACGGCCGGCGACGGTGGCGTCCGGACCGATGCGGCGCGACTCCTCGACCAGATTGAACACTCGCGCGGCCATGCCGCCATGCAGCGGGCCGCTGAGCGCGCAGAGCCCGGCGAGGGCGGCGGCGGAGAGGCCGGCCCCGGTCGAGGCGGCGACCCGGGCGGCGAAGGTCGAGGCGTTGAGCTCATGATCGGCCAGCAGGACCAGCGCCCGGCGGATCAGATCGGCGGAGGCCTTGTCGGTGGCGCCCCAGGCGGTCGCCAGCCGCTCGTGAATGGGGCCTGAGCCGACCGTTCCGGCGACGGCGTCGGCGACCCGGTCGAGCAGTCCGGCCCCTTCCAGAGCCAGGGCCAGGGGGGCGCGGCCCCGGGCGGGCGGTTCCTCCGCGGCGCGGGTGGAGAGGGCGGCGAACAGCCGGGCGCGACCGTTGTCGAGGGCCGGCGGCGGCGATCGTTCCGCGGCTTTCAGCATCGCCCCATGGCCGCCGCGCAGGAGCCGGGCGACGGCTTCCAGGCTTTGCGTCTCGGCCAGCAGGGCGGCGTCGCGGCCGCGATACCAGAGGCGGCCTGCGGCAATGGTGGTGATGGCGCTGCTCAGCACCGGCTCGCCCCAGGCGATGGCACCCTCGGCGACGGCGGAGGCCTTGCGGCCCCGGGCCCGGCGCTGCGTCAGGGCGGCGATATCGGCCTGGCGATAGAGGCTGCGGCGGGGATCGGCGGGATCTGTGCGGGCCTCGATGCGGCCCCGGCTGACATAGGCGTAGAGGGTCTGGGACCGGACGCCCAGTCGCTCCAGCGCCGCCTCACGGCTGATCCAGTCCTGTGACATTGATTATATTGATCAAGATTGACGATATCAGCATTCAGCGCGATCTGACCGGCACACGCAAGAGGGAAAGAAAAGGAAGATTGCCATGTCCGAAGGTCTTGATGACGTCGTCGCCGCCCACACCGTGCTGTCGGAGGTTGATGGCCAGGCGGGGCGGCTGGTGATCCGGGGCTGGACCCTGGACCAGCTGGTTGGCCGCACCCGTTTCGAGGAGGTGGTGCGGCTGTTGTTCGACGGCTTCTTCGATGATCTGCCGGAGGATCTGACGGCGGCGCTGGGCGCGGCCCGGACCGAGGTGTTCGAGGCGGTCAGCGCTATTGATGACGGCCTGCTGGCGCTGGAGCCGGTGGAGGCCATGCGGGCGATGACGGCGCGTCTCGCCGATGGTGATGATCTAGCGACCGCCTTGCGGCTGCTGGCGGCGCCGGCGGTGTTCACCCCCGCCATCCTGCGTCTGCAGGGCGGAGAGGCGGCGATCGCCCCCGATCCGGCGATGGGTCACTCGGCCGACATCCTGCGGATGCTGCATGGCCGGCCGGCGAGCGCGGGTCAGGCGGCGGCGCTGGACGCCTATCTGGTGACGGTCTGTGATCACGGGCTCAACGCCTCGACCTTCGCCGCCCGGGTGGTGGCCTCGACGCGGGCGGGGCTGACCAGCGCCGTGCTGGCCGGAATCTCGGCATTGAAGGGGCCGCTGCATGGCGGGGCGCCGGGACCGGTGATCGAGATGCTCGACGCCATCGGCACGCCGGACAACGCCCGGCCGTGGATCGAGGCGGCGCTGGCCCGGGGCGACCGGCTGATGGGCTTTGGCCACCGGATCTACCGGGTCAGGGACCCGCGCGCCGACGCCCTCAAGGGGGCCGTGCGGCGTCTGTCGGAGGATTCCAATCGCCTGCCCGGGCGGGTGGCGTTTGCCGAGTCGGTGGAGGCGGCGGCTCTGGCCATCCTGCGGGATCATCGGCCGGACCGGGCGCTGGACGTCAATGTCGAGTTCTTCACCGCCCTGCTGCTCGAGGCCCTGGCCTTTCCGCCGGACAGTTTCACCGCCGTCTTCGCCATGGGCAGGACGGCGGGATGGCTGGCCCACGCCCGCGAACAGCTGGCCGGGGGCAGGTTGATCCGGCCGCAGTCGGTCTATGTCGGACCGACGCCGCTGAAGGCGGCCTGATCGCGAGTCGTTCGCGCTGGGGCGGCGGGCGATTGGGCGGTAAACGGGGGCGATGACCGCCCATGTTCACACCAATGGCTCGCTGCCCGAAACGCTTCTGCTGACCCGGCGGATCACCACCCTGTCGGTGGCGACGGCGGCGATCCTGATTGTCGTCAAGGCGGCGGCCTGGATGGCCAGCGGCTCGGTGGCGCTGCTGGCGTCCCTGGCCGACTCCGGGCTCGATCTGGTGGCCTCGCTGATCACCTTCTATGCGGTGCGCTACGCCGCCGTTCCGCCGGACGCCGAGCATCGCTTCGGCCATGGCAAGGCCGAGGCCTTTTCCAGCCTGGTGCAGGGGGGACTGGTCTTCGCCTCCGCCGCCCTCGTCGGCCAGGAGGCGATCAGCCATATCCTGTCGCCGGAGCCGGTTCGCGCCGGGGGGTGGGCGCTGGGGGTGATGGGCCTGTCGATGGTCATGACCCTGGCGCTGATCCAGGCCCAGACGGCGGTCCTCCGGAAGACCAGTTCGGTCGCGGTCTCCGGCGATCGCGCCCACTACGCCGCCGATCTGGCCGGCAATGCGGCGGCGATCATCGGCATCGCCGCCGCCAGTTTCCTCAAGCTGCCGGTGCTGGATGCAGTGGCCGGCCTGCTGGTCGCCCTTTGGCTGCTCTGGGGCGCCATCGGTGTGTTCCGGGAAGCCTCGCGGCAGCTGATGGACCATGAACTGCCGGATGAGGACCGCGACCGGATCAAGGCGCTGATGCTGGCCGACCCCGGCGTGCGCGATGTGCACCAGCTGCGGACCCGGGCTTCGGGCCCCTACATCCACATCCAGATGCATGCCGATCTTGATCCCGACCTGTCGCTGGAGGCGGCGCACCAGATCATGGTCGCGGCGGAAAACCGGGTGCTGGAGGCCTTCCCCTCGGCGGACATCATCATCCATCCCGATCCGCGTGGACGGGCGGAACCGCATGGCGGGGCGTTTGCAGAAATCAACCACGAGGCAAGGCAGTAAACGCGGTCTTAAGACGGCGAGGTGCATGAGCAGCAATTGATTCGCCCACCCCCGGCAAAGCCATGAGCGTCGAACGCGTCCTCTACCATTTTCCCCTCGACCCGGCGTCCCGCCAGGTGCGCCTTGCGCTGGGTGAAAAGCGGCTGGCGTTCAGCGACCAGGTGGTGCGCTACTGGGAGGGTCCGGACGACCTTCTGGCCCTCAATCCCTCGGGCGTTCCGCCGGTGCTGGTCGAGACCTCGCCGGCCGGCCGGATCGTCATCTGCGAAGCCCGGGCCATCCTTGAGCATCTTGAGGAAACCTATCCCGAACCCGCCCTGCTGGGCCGGGAGGCCGCCGACCGGGCCGAGGCGCGGCGTCTGCTGCAGTGGTTTGACCGCAAGTTCGACTTCGAGGTCGCCAGCCTGCTGCTGCATGAGAAGATGGAAAAGCGGCTGCTACGGATGGGGGCCCCGGCCCTGGCCAATCTGCGGGCCGGGCGCGACGGCCTGAAGGAGCACCTGAAATATATCGAGATCCTGCTGCGCGACCGCGACTGGCTGGCCGGGCGACGGGTGAGCCTCGCCGACTTTGCAGCGGCAGCCTACATTTCGGTGATCGACTATTTTGGCGATGTGCCCTGGCGGGACTTCCCGGCCGCCAAGACCTGGTACATGAAGCTCAAGTCCAGACCGTGTTTCAGGCCGTTGTTGGCCGACCGCTGGCCGGGTTTGGCGCCGGCCGGTCATTACGACGATCTGGACTTCTAGAGCGGGTTGCGAAAAAGTGGATACCGGTTTTTCGCATCAAACCCGCTCTAAACATTTAGAATCGATCACGTTTTTCGAGTTTGGATTGATGCAATCCAAACTCGACGTGATCTAGAGCGCCTCCGCCAGGCGCGGGGGAAGCGGGATGGGGTCCAACAGGTTTTTGAAGCTGGCGCTGATGGCGCTGCTGGCGCTGGCGCCGATGCAGGCGGGGGCGGCCCTGGCTGCGCCCAAAGCCGTCAATCCCGTGGATACCGAGCGCGAGGCTTCCGTTCTGCTGTCCGATACCGTGACCTGGATGGAGCCGACCACCCGGCTCATGGCTGAGGACAGCGACCTGCTCGTCGAGATCGTTGACCTAGTGTCAGAGGCGATGGAGCCGAGCAGTCGTGAAGCGGCCGCGGGACTAGCTGATCGACTGGCGGCAGTCGATCAGCGTCTGGCCGCTCTGAAGGCGGCGGCGGCGGCGCTGCCGCCGTTTCCGGCCAATCTTGAGGCGCGCTACCGCACATTGGGGCCCGAGGCCAACCCGCAGATCGAAGGCTTCAAGGCCATGCCCGGCCTGGCGCGGGGATTGCTTGATCAGACTGAAGCTTATCTTGAAGACGTCCGTCCGCACCTGCTGAAGGCGGCGGCCGGCGATGAGGATAGCCAGATGGTGCTGGCTCAAAAGTCCGTGCTCGCCATGGCGGTGGTGCTGAAGTCCGAAAATGCCTTCATTGATGTGTCGATGGGCATGATGTCGCCCGCAGATCATCCCCAACTGGCCTTGGCGAAATCGATCAAGACCTCGAATGAGGCCTGGATCATCGCCGTCGAGTTTCTTGGCGAGATGCTCGGGGGAAGCGATGAGGCTGACCCCGTCGCCGCCGGTAAGGCCATGAAGGCCCGCATAGGCGCGGCAAGGGCCCAGGCGCGACTGATCGAGCCGAGAGCAAAGAGGATGTCATCACGACTGTCTGCCAGCCTTTCTGACGGCCCCCTCAAGACATCGCTGGTCAGCGCCATGGCGTCCTTTGGAGAAAGCGCCGAGGTCGAACTGGCGATCCTGGATCAGATGGACAAGCTGGCGGAGCAGCTGACCGAGGGTGTGGTGGACCCGGATTCCGAAATCTGGACCTTCCCCGGTATGGAGGAGCTGGTGAACCGGCGGTTGGCGCTGCAGCAGCAAAGAGCGGCCGTGTTTCAACAAAAATGATCACCAGCGCCATCCGCAAGCGCGCCGCAGGCATGGGCTTTGATGTCTGCGGTTTTGCGCCGGCGTCAGCGCCCTGGCCGGCAGGCGCGCGGCTGGAGGCCTTTGTCGAGGCCGGGCGGCACGGGACGATGGCCTGGATGGAGGAGACGCTGGATCGGCGGCGTCATCCGACCGGCATGTGGCCGGAGGCGCGGACGGCGCTGGTCGTCGGGCTCAACTACGGCCCTGACCACAATCCGCTGGAGAGTCTGGCGCGCACCTCCGACGGTCTGATCAGCGTCTATGCCCAGGGCGATGACTATCATCAGCTGATCAAGGGCCGGCTGAAGCAGCTGGCCGGGTGGATGAAGGCGAAGTTCGGCGGCGAGGTGAAGGCCTTTGTCGACACGGCGCCCTTGATGGAAAAGCCGCTGGCGCAGCTGGCCGGGCTGGGCTGGCAGGGCAAGCACACCAATGTCGTCTCTCGTGAGCTTGGCAGCTGGCTGTTTCTGGGCGTGATCCTGACCAGCCTGGACCTGCCGCTGGACGAGCCCGAGGAGGATCGCTGCGGGTCCTGCCGGTCCTGTCTCGACATCTGTCCGACCAAGGCTTTCGTCGCCCCCTATCAGCTCGACGCCCGCCGCTGCATTTCCTACCTGACCATCGAGCATGAAGGGCCGGTCGATCCGGTCCTGCGGCCGGCTATGGGCAACCGCATCTATGGCTGCGACGACTGTCTGGCCGTCTGTCCGTGGAACAAGTTCGCACAGACGGCGCGGGAGACGGCGCTGCAGGGGCGTGAGGAATTCCAGAGGCTGGGACTGGGCGATCTGGCGGCGCTGGATGACGCCGGCTTCCGCGCCCTGTTCCGCAAGAGCGCGGTCAAGCGGCTGGGCCGGGATCGGTTTGTCCGCAATGTCCTCTACGCCATTGGCAACAGCGGAGACGGCGCCCTGGCCCAGGCCGCGGAGGCGCTGATTTCAGACCCCTCGCCGGTGGTCAGAGGGGCGGCGGCCTGGGCGCTGACGCGGCTGGCGCCTGACCGGGCGACCGCGCTCAGACCTGAGGCGATGGCGCGGGAAAGCGACCTCGACGTGCTGGCCGAATGGCGCGGCGCTGTCGATCCTGCCTCGAGCTAGTAGGCGCCCTCGGGGGTCGCCGCGAACTGGCCGCCGCGGCGATAACGGGCCAGGTAGGCCGGAACAATCGACTCGATGGCCTTGGGGGCGATGCCGAAGGCCTCGATGCCGGGCAGGGCCGGGTTGGCGACATTGTCAGTGCGCAGCAGTTCGACCTGATCGCTGGTGATCGGCGGCGGAATGACCATGCCGGCGATGTCACCGGCCATGCCCATCAGGGAGGCGATCGGGAAGGGCAGCGGAACCAGGACGCGGTTGCGACCGGTCTCGGTCAGGACAAACTGCATCAGCGCCTTGAAGCTGTAGGTGGCCGGACCGCCCAGTTCGAAGGTCTGTCCGGCAAAGGCGCTGTCGGAGGCCGAGCGGGCGGCGGCGGCGGCGAGATCGCCGACGTAGAGCGGCTGGAACAGGGTGTGGCCGCCGCCGATCAGCGGCAGGGCCGGACTGAGAGTGGCCATCTGGCCGAAGCGATTGAAGAACTCGTCCTCGGGTCCGAAGACGATGGAGGGCCGCAGGATCACCGCCCCGGGGAAGACTTCGCGCACGGCGGCTTCGCCCTCGGCCTTGGAGCGGGCGTATTTGGCGGTCGAATCGGCGTCGGCGCCGATGGCCGAGATCTGGACCAGACGCTGGACCCCGGCGTCGCGGGCGGCCTCGGCGATGTTGCGGGCGCCCATGGCGTGGACGGCGAGAAAACGCTGACGGCCGGTTTCCCGCAGCAGGCCGACAAGATTGATGCAGGCCTCGGCCCCGTCGAGGGCGCGGGCGATGGAGGCCTTGTTGCGGATATTGGCCTGGACCACCTCGATCTGGCCGACGTCGCCGAGCATGCGCAGGCGATAGCCGCGACCCGGCTGGCGCACCGCCGCCCGGACCCGCAGGCCCGATTTGGCCAGCGCGCGCACCACCTGCCGCCCGATGAAACCCGTGCCGCCGAAGACCGTGACCAGACCTTGCATGTCGCTCTCTGTCCCTTGTAACGGCCCGGGCTTAGACGACCCGGACGTTTATCGCAATCTCGGCCATTGACCGACCGGAGCGTACGCCATATGAAGCGCGCCTTCGCGGCGATCCGAATGCGGATCGAGGCGGGGCCCAGGTGGCGGAATTGGTAGACGCGCTGGCTTCAGGTGCCAGTGACTTAACGGTCGTGGAGGTTCGAGTCCTCTCCTGGGCACCACCCCAATCAAAGCATCTCCCCCTCGAGGGGCCAGGCGCCGGCGATGATCCCCCTGCAGAATTTTGCGGCCCGTTCGGCAGTTGCGTCAGTGTTACCGCCTGTAACGCTTCCGGCCTCCCAATGTCGGCCCGGAGGCCTTATGTGATATGACGCGCTCCCGGAGACACAAACACTTGGCCAACCATCTTCATATCGGTGACCTCCCGTCAGGCCTGTTTGCCGGCGTCACCAGCGTCGCCATCGATTCCGAAACGCTGGGCCTGCGCTATCGGCGCGATCCCCTGTGCCTTGTGCAGATTTCGGCCGGCGACGGTGAGGCCCATATGGTGCAGCTGGACCGGTCGACCTATGACGCGCCCAACCTCAAGGCCCTGCTGACCGACCCGGCGGTGACCAAGATCTTCCATTTCGGCCGGTTCGACATCGCCATGTTCGAACTGCATCTGGGCGTCATCACCCGCCCGGTGTGGTGCACCAAGATCGCCAGCAAGCTGGCCCGCACCTATACCGACCGCCACGGCCTGAAGGATGTGGTCAAGGAGACGGTCGGCGTCGATCTGTCCAAGGCCCAGCAGAGCAGCGACTGGGGCGCGGCGACCCTGACGCCCGAGCAGCTGGCCTATGCCGCCTCCGACGTCCTCTATCTGCACGCCGCCAAGGACAAGCTGGAGATGATGCTGGAGCGCGAGGGGCGCACCGCCCTGGCCCAGGCCTGTTTCGATTTCCTGCCGACCCGCTCCAGCCTCGACCTCGCCGGCTGGGACGAGGTCGATATCTTTGCGCACAGCTAGCGACGCATGAGCCTGGCCGCCCCAGCAACCCCGATGAAGGACCCGATGGCCGCCTGGCGGCGCCGGTCGGCTCTGATCGGCGTGTTGCGCTGGCTTCTGCCGGCGTTGATGGGGGCGCTCGTCCTGGCGCTGGCGGTCTTCTTCACCCTAAGCTCAATCGCGGCCGGAAAGCAGAAGCCGCGGGAGGCCTCGACCGAAATCCGCCTGCTCGGCGCGCGGTTCATGGGCCGGATGGCCGATGGGCGCAGCTTCCTGATCGGGGCGGGCCAGGCGGTGCGCAGCGAGGCGGAGATGCAGCAGGTGATCCTGACCGACCCGATCCTGACGCTGGGCGGAGAAACCGGCGCCCCGTCGCGGATGACCGCGAAGATGGGCACCTATGACGAGAAGACCCGCATGCTGCGGCTGAGCGGCGATGTGCGGATCGATGACGGCGCCGGTCAACGTGTGGCCACGAACGACGCTATTGTGGACACCCGGACCGGGAAGATCAGTGGCGACCAGGGCCTTGTGGGCGACGGTCCGCTTGGCCAGATGCAGGCGAAGTCCTATGACGTGGATCGCGACACCGGTCGCGTCGTCATGAAGGGCGGCGTTCGGGCGAGAATCGAGAAGTAGGCGAACCCAAGATGTTCAAGCTGAAGACGTTGGCGGCCGCGGCCGTCCTGGCCGGGACGATGGCCTTCGCGGGCGGGGCCATGGCCCAGATCGCCCCCAGGTCCAATGCCCCGCTGGATATCGCCGCCGACGCCTCCGAGGCCTTCACCAAGGAATGCCGGGTGGTGTGGACGGGCGACGTCGAGGCCCTGCAGGCCCGCACCCGCCTGCGCGCCCAGACCCTGACCATCTTTTCTTCCAAGTCGGGCGAGGACTGCGGGTCGATGCAGCGGCTGGAGGCCACAGGTCAGGTCTATTACGTCGAGGCCGATCGCACCGTCCGGGCCGACAAGGCCGTCTATTCGGCCAGCGCCGAGACCATCACCCTCAGCGGCGGCGTCATCGTCGTCCAGGGGCGCAGCGTCGCCCGGGCCGAGCGGGTGGTGATTGATCTGAAGTCGGGTCGCTCGCAGATGTTCTCGGCCACCCAGGGCCGGTCCAGCTCCCAGCGGGTCCGGGGGATCTTCTATCCTTCCGGCCAGCCGAACTGAGGATGGCCGCCGCGCCCATGGCCAAGGACAGCCCCCAGACCACCGAGTCCGCCGACACCGCCGCCAATGGTCTGGTCGTCGAGAGCATCGGCAAGCGTTTCGGCGACCGGCAGGTTGTCCGCAATGTCAGCCTGAGGCTGGAACGCGGCGAGGTCGCGGGTCTGCTGGGCCCCAACGGCGCCGGCAAGACCACCTGCTTCTACATGATCACCGGGCTGATCCCGGTGGATCACGGACGCATTCTGCTGGGCGGGGCCGATATCACCGCCCTGCCGATGTATCAGCGCGCCCGGCTGGGCGTCGGCTATCTGCCGCAGGAAGCCTCGATCTTCCGGGGGCTGACGGTCGAGCAGAACGTCATGGCCGTCGTCGAGATGCGGATAGACGATCCCGCCGAAGCGGCGAAGGTGACCACCGAACTGCTGGAAGAGCTGCGCATCGTTCATCTGCGGGCGGCGCCGGCCATCTCCCTGTCGGGCGGCGAGCGGCGGCGGGTGGAAATCGCCCGCGCCCTGGCCAGCGAACCGGCCTTCATGCTGCTGGATGAGCCCTTTGCCGGGATCGACCCCCTGGCCATCGCCGACATCCGTGAGGTGATCGGCTATCTGAAGGGCCGGGGCATCGGCATCCTGATCACCGACCACAATGTCCGCGAGACCCTGGACATCATCGACCGGGCCTCGATCATCCACGCCGGTCAGGTATTGTTCGAAGGCTCGCCGCAGGAAATCATCGACGATCCGGAAGTGCGGCGGGTCTATCTGGGCGAGACCTTCGGCAGGCCGGTTCACGTCTAGGGAGCTGCGCTCCCGTTTGAAGGGCCGTCAGCCTTCAAGCGCTTTCAACAACATAGGATCAAGGCGCGCGCGGGCGGTCAGGTCGATGGCGTCGTCACGGCCGTCCATCTCCAGCATGTCGGTCAGCCGCGGCAGGCGCTGGGCGGCGTCCTTGAGGTCGGCGTCATCGGCGGCGTTGGCCTTCAGGGCCGTGGCGACGATGTGCTTGCAGCGCAGGCGGCTGTCGGTGAAGTCGGGGCAGGTGCAGCGGGCGTCGGCGCCGTTGGCGGCCTTCATCTCCACGACATAGGCCAGGCCGCGTTCGCCCATGACATGGGCCAGAACCCCGGCCGGTCCGACCTCGACCAGATCGACCCAGCCGTGGGCGAAATAGTTCTCGCCGCGCATGACCCGGGCCTCGGGCATGTCGTCGGTCAGGGCGGGGATGTCGAACATCTGGCTCATGGGCAGATTCTAGCCGATTCGTTCACCCTTCGTCCGCTTCCTCGTCCTCCACCCGGTGCATGTCGTCGTCGCTGAGGCCGAAGTGATGGCCGATCTCATGGACCAGGACGTGGGTGATCAGCTCGCCGAGGGTGACGTCGCCGCGTTCGGCCCATTCGTCGAGGATCGGGCGGCGATAGAGGAAGATGCGCGGTGGCATGGGGGCGGGGCCGATGACCGACCGCTCGCTGAGATCCACCCCGTGATAGAGGCCAGACAGCTCGAAGGGCTCGGTGATGCCAAGCGCCGCCAGGGTCTCGTCGTCGGCAAAGTCATCGATGCGGACCACGGCTTCGGCGGCGATGCCGCGGAACGGCTCGGGCAGGGCGTCGAAGGCCAGCTGGGCCTGGGCGGCGAAGTCGTCCAGGGACGGGGCGAGGGCGTTGGTCCAGTCGGTCATGGGGAGAGATATGGCGGCCGGCCGGCCACGGCGCCAGAGTCTGCGTCATCGGAGGCAAGAAGGGTCTGGATTCAGGCGCTTAAGCCGGGATCGGATGGAAAACCGGTGTCCACATCCTTGTCGGCGCGACTATGGTGAAAACTGGTGATTCGAGGGCGAAGGTTTGGGCTCTGCCAACCTGATACTCGCCGCGGCGGCCGGTTCGGTCTGTCTGGCGTTCTGCGCGACCCTGTGGGCAGTGGCCCAACGCAGGGCCGGTGACGCACGCGCCGCCGCCCTTGAGGCGCGGATCGAGGACCTGACGGCCGGGGCCGAGGCCGCCCGCGCGTCCGCTGAAGCCTTCGACTGCGCCCTGGTGGTGATTGACGAGGGCACGGCCCGGCTGGCCTCCGGCGAGGAGGCGCTGGCCGCCTGCGCCGCCGCCTTCGACCGGGACGAGGACGACGCCCAGGGTCTGCTGGAAGCCATGATCGCCGCCGATCCTGATCACGCCCGGCGTCTGCGGACCCTGATCGAGAAGGGCGAGGCCTGCGCCTTCGAGGCGCGGGGGCCGTTCGGGGCGATCTCGGTCGAGGGCCGGGCGGCCGGCGCCCAGGCCTGGATGCGACTGACGGCGCTGGCGGCCAATGAGGCGGCCCTGCCGACGGCGGCGCGTCTGGCGGGCTTTCTCGATGGCCAGGGCGAGCCGGCGTGGATCGCCGCCGCCGACGGCGCGGTGCAGTGGGCCAACAGCCTGTGGCTGGAAGCGGTCGGGGCCGAGAGCCTGGCCGATGCGGTGAACCGCAAGCTGACGTTCGATCCGGAAACCGAAGCCCTGGCCCGCGACGCGGCCAGCAGCGGCGAGCGGCGGGAGACGGTCAAGCGGATCACCATCCTTGGCCGTCGGCGCGCCTTCCGGGTGCGGGCTGTGCCTCTGGAAGGCGGAGATGTGGCGATGACCGCCCGCGACCTGACCGAGGCCGAGGATATCCGCGAGACCCTCAAGCGCCATGTGGCGGCCCATGACGAGACGCTGAACCACATCGCCGAAGCCGTGGCGATCTTCAGCCAGAACCGCCGGCTGTCGTTCCACAACGCCGCCTTCGCCCAGCTGTGGGCGCTGGAGCCGGCTTGGCTGGCCGAACTGCCCAGTCACGGGGAAATCCTCGACCGGCTGCGTCAGCGCCGCCGGCTGCCGGAAACGGCGGACTACGCCGGCTGGAAGGCCGCTGAACTGGCGCGCTATGAATCGCTGAAGGCCCAGCCGGACGATCTGTGGAGCCTGCCCGACGGTCGCACCCTGCGGGTCGTGCATCAGCCCCATCCGCTGGGCGGGGTGCTGCTGCTGTTCAGCGACATCACCGACGAGCTCAAACTCAAGTCGCGCTACAACGCCTTCATCCAGGTGCAGCAGGCGACGCTGGACAAGCTGAACGATGCGGTGGCGGTGTTCGGCTCCGACGGGCTGATGCGGCTGCACAACGAGGCCTTCGCCCATTTCTGGAACATTCCCGCAAACGAGCTGACCGGATCGGTAGATTTCGAGGGCGTCGTCGAGCGCTGCCTGCCGCGTCTGCATGACCAGCAGTTCTGGACCGAACTGAAGGGGCGGATCGCCGATCCAGATCCCAAGTCGCGGGCCCCCGCGTCCGGCGAGGTCAAGACCAGCGACGGGCGGATTGTCGCCTGGCAGTCGCGGCCCCTGCCGGACGGCGCCACCCTGATCGCCTTTGCCGACATCACCGACACCCGGCAGCTGGAAAGCGCCCTGGCGGCGCGGGAATCGGCGCTGGACGAGGCCGAGCGGCTGAAGCGGGAGTTTGTCGGCAATGTCTCCTACGAGCTGCGCACGCCCCTGACGACGATCATCGGCTATTCCGAACTGCTGGAGCGGATGGGCGACGCCCTGCCCGAGCGGGCGCGGGGCCATCTGGCGGCGGTGCGGGCGGCGGGGACCCAACTGGGGCGGTCGATCGATGACGTCCTCGATATCGCCGCCATCGATTCCGGCGAAATCGCCCTGGAACTGGCCGACGTGCGGGTCTGCGACCTGCTGAACGAGACGGCCGGACGCTGGGCGCGCCATGCGGAGACCGGTCAGATCGCCCTGACGGTTGAGTGCGATGACCAGGTCGGACTGATCCGCGGCGATGTGCGGCGGTTCGGGCAGCTGCTGGACCATCTGGTCGAGAACGGCATCCGTCAGACGCCTCCGGGCGGGTCTGTGACCCTGAGCGCCCAGCGCGCTCTGGGCGAGGTGCGGATCAGCATCGCCGACACCGGGCGCGGCATCCCCTTCCATGTGCAGGCCCACATCTTCGACCGCTTTGTCGGCCGCGACCGGGGCGGCCCGGGGCTGGGACTGGCGCTGGTCAAGGCGCTGGTCGAACTGCACGGCGGCTGGGTGGCTCTGGAGAGCGAGCCGGGGGCGGGGTCGGTGTTTACCTGCCATCTGCCGGAAGCGGCCGAGATCGACAGCGGGCAGCGGGAGCTGGGGCTGTAGATCGGCGGTCTGAACGGGGACAGGTTCTCCGTTTGACGTCGGGGATCGTCCTGCGCCGCTGTTGAATGCGGACAACCTGTCTCCAGCACTTTACAAAACTAAAATATTACGCGCCTAATCTGAAATGGCCGCAAGGGGCGGTCGTTTGGGAGGTTATCATGGGCGCGAAACTCGCTGGAGCCGGCGCGGGCCGATATGCCGTGTCACAGAACGCCGAGATCAACGTCACCCCGTTTGTCGATGTCATGCTGGTGCTGCTGATCATCTTCATGGTCGCGGCCCCGATGGCCACGGTGTCCATCGCCCTGGACCTGCCGCCGGCAGACAGCAGCGCGCCGCCGCCGCCGGCGGAGCCGACCTATGTCTCGATCCAGACGTCGGGGGCGATCTTCATCGGCGACCGGCCGACCCGGCTCGAAACCCTGGCCGCGGATCTGCCGGGGGTGATGGCGGCCAAGGGGATCGCCGGGGATCCGAGGGCGCAGAGGGTCTATGTCCGCGCCGACGCGCAGATCAGCTATGCGCAGTTCATGACGGTGATGAACCGGCTGCAGGATGAGGGCTATTACCGGGTCGGACTGATCGCCGAGGCCGTGGACCCGCAATAGTCAGGAGCCGGGCCGGGGCGTCGCCGCACCCGGTCCAGCGTCCTGGTCTCAGTGCTGGCTTTCCGGCATCCGCACGACCAGACCCTCGAGGTCATCGCTGACCTTGATCTGGCAGGACAGGCGGCTGTTGGGTTCGACGTTCTCGGCGAAGTCGAGCATGGACTCTTCCATCGCCGACTTCTCGCCGGTCTTGCCCTCGAACGCGGCGTCGACATAGACGTGGCAGGTCGCGCAGGCGCAGGCGCCGCCGCAGTCGGCGTCAATGCCGGGGACGTTGTTCTTGATGGCGCCTTCCATGACCGACATGCCGGTCTTCACCTCGACGGTGTGTTCAGTGCCGTCGTGCTCGACGTAGGTGATCTTGGCCATACGCTCCCTTGGACCTTCTCTTCTTGGCGCCGTTATTTAAGCGGCGACCTCTTTCATGGAAACTGACGTATCCGCAAGCTTTTCGGGTGAGATCGGCCTGCGGGCGGTGATGAGCTGCTTGCCCATCATGAACTCCGGCGGGGCGTTGACCGCCTCCACCGCCTGGATGATGTCGCCCTTCAGATGAAAGACGGCGAACTTCGCCGCCGCCATGTCGCCGCGGATCAGGATGGCGTCGGCGTCGAAGGGCATGCCGGCGATCTGGAGCTTCAGATCATACTGGTCCGACCAGAACCACGGCAGTTCCGGGGTCGGGGCCGGGCGACCGGTGACGGCGCAGGCGACCTGCTTGGCCTGTTCCAGGGCGTTGGGCACGCTCTCCAGCCTGAACATCCGCTCATAGCGGGGCAGCGGACGGTGGGTGACGTCGCCGATGGCGAAGACCGCCGGATCCGAGGTGCGGGCCTCGAGGTCGACGACAATGCCGCCGACGCAGTTGAGGCCGGCGTCGCTGGCCAGCTCATCGTTGGGAATGGCCCCGACGCCGACCAGGGCGACATCGCAGGGCAGGGTGCGGCCGTCGGCCAGCCGCACTCCGGTGACCTTGCCGCTCTCGCCCACGAAGGCCTCGACGCCGGCCGAAAGCTCGAAGGTCACGCCCCGGTCCGAATGATAGCGGGTGAAGAAGGCGGACAGTTCGGCGCAGGCGACCCGGGCCAGCACCCGCGACTCCCGCTCGATGATGACAGCCTCGGCGCCAAGGGCCCGGGCCGATGCGGCCGCTTCCAGACCAACATAGCCGCCGCCGACCACGGCCATATGCTTGCCCGGACCAAGCGCGGCCTTCAGGGCCTCGGCGTCAGCCGCGGTGCGCAGGGCGAGGACGCCTTCGAGGTCGGCCCCCGGAATGGGCAGGGTGCGGGCGCGGGCGCCGGTGGCGAGGATCAGGACGTCGTAGTCCAGGATCTCGCCGGTCGACAGGGTGACCTTGCGGGGGCCGCGATCAAGGCTGATGGCGCTGACGCCCAGCAGCATCCGGCAGTTGTTCTCGACGTACCAGTCCGCGTCCTTGAGGGCGAGGCTGTCGGCGTCGGCCTCGCCTTTCAGCCAGGCCTTGCTGAGGGGCGGGCGCTGATAGGGAACCAGAGGCTCGTCTCCGACCATGACAATCGGACCGGTGTGGCCATACTGGCGCAGGAAGGCCGCCGCCGAGCCGCCGGCATGGCCGGCGCCGATGATCACGATACGGGCGTCCAGATCGGGGGCCTGAAGATTGGCCAAACTGCTTCCCCTCTTATGTGTTGGCACGAAAATGACGGCTGCGTCACCTTTGTGCAAGCGCTTCCTCATGGCTGACGGGCGGCGCGGACAAGCCATAGAACATCACCCCGTCCAAGGTGAAGGCGACAAACCGTCTTTGTGCGGCGGCAGGTCGGCGGCGCCAGCGGAAAAAACACGGGGCGGAAGCCTTACCGAAGGTTCATTTGGGCCGGTCCGTCATGCCCTTTAGGAGTTGGCGGGTCGCAAGAGGCGCGGCGCGGGCCAAGCGAGGGGCAAACAGATGCGGATCAATCGACTGCTGACCATCGGGCTGTCGCTCCTGATGCTCGGCGCCTCGGCCCTGTCGGTGTCTGCTCAGCCGCCGCGGCTGGCGGCGTTCGACCCGCTGGCCGCGAAGACCGGCATTCCCGGCAAGCCGACCGAGGTGATGGTGCTGGGCACCCTGCATCTGGGCCAGACGTCGAAGGATTTCCGGGCCGACTGGCTGGAGCCGCTGCTGGGCCGGCTTCAGGCCTGGGGACCGGAGATCATCACCATCGAGGGCCTGTCCGGCGAGGCCTGCGCCGGGCTCAAGACCTATGAGGCGATCTATGGCTCCACCGTCGCCGACTACTGCCCCCGCACCCTGGCCATGGCGGCCCTGGGACAGACGGCGACCGGCCTGACCATGCCGCAGGCCTGGGCGAAGGCGACGACGATGCTGGCCGACTGGCCCGCTGACCCGTCCCCCGCCCGACGCCGGACCCTTGCCGCCACGTTCACCGCCGCCGGCGAGATCGACTCCGCCCTGGTGCAGTGGCTGCGGCTGGCGCCGGAAGAGCGACGGGTGGGCGACGGGATCGATCAGCCGCTTCTGGAGGCGCTGAACCGGCTGCAGGCGCGCAAGAACGAGAACAATCTGGTTGGCGCCGTCCTCGCCGCGAGGCTTGGGCTGGAGCGGGTCTATGCCGTTGATGACCATTCCGCCGACCAGATCGCCGCCACCCGGCCGCAGGTCTGCAACGCCGAGATCCAGGCGGTCTGGGCCCGCCCCGACGGTCCGGCGTTCGAGACCCTGAAGACGATGAACGACGGACTCTCTGACGGCGAGAGCCTGCTGGCCTACTACCGCTTCATCAACACCCCGAAGATGCAGCTTGCCTTCATCGAGGCTGACCAGCTGGCCAGTATGCGCACCCCGTCAGAGGCGCAATGCGGACGGCAGTATATGGCCTGGTGGGAGACCCGGAACCTGCGGATGGTCGCCAATATCCGCGCCGCCTTCGGCGACCGGCCCGGCGCGCGGGTGCTGTCGATCGTCGGCTCGTCGCACAAGCCCTATTTCGACGCCTATCTGGACATGATCCACGAGGTGCGGCTGGTCGACGTCGCAGAGGTTCTGCGCTGATCGGCCAGACGTGAACGCCTGGCCGGACTTTCAGATCAGACCATCCGCTCGGCCAGCATCAGCTTGATCTCCGCGATGGCCTTGGCGGGGTTGAGGCCCTTGGGGCAGACCTGGGCGCAGTTCATGATGGTGTGGCAGCGGTAGAGCTTGAAGGGATCTTCCAGGGCGTCCAGGCGCTCGCCGGCGGCCTCGTCGCGGCTGTCGATCAGCCAGCGATAGGCGTGCAGCAGGGTGGCCGGGCCGAGGTAGCGGTCGCCGTTCCACCAGTAGCTGGGGCAGCTGGTCGTGCAGCAGGCGCAGAGGATGCACTCATAGAGGCCGTCCAGCTTCTCGCGATCTTCCGGAGACTGGCGCCACTCCTTCTGCGGCATCGGGGTCTCGGTGTGCAGCCAGGGCTCGATGGAGGCGTACTGGGCGTAGAACATGGTCAGGTCGGGGACCAGATCCTTGACCACCGGCAGGCTGGGCAGCGGGCTGATGGTGATCTTGTCGCCGGGGACTTCTTCCCAGCCATGGGTGCAGGCCAGCGTGTTGCGGCCGCCGATGTTCATCGCGCAGGAGCCGCAGACGCCCTCGCGGCAGGACCGGCGGAAGGTCAGGGTCGGGTCGATGGTGTTCTTGATGTGGATCAGAACGTCCAGCAGCATCGGGCCGCAGGCGTCGACGTCGACGTCATAGGTGTCCCAGCGCGGGTTCTCGAGGCCTTCGGGATCGTAGCGGTAGATCTTGAAGGTCTTGATCCGCTTGGCTCCCGCCGGCGCGGCGTAGCGGCGGCCGTTGCCGACGCGGGAGTTCTTCGGAAGAGTGAGCTGGACCATCAGGCAAAGTCCCTAAAGGGCGTTCAAAGACGAAAGAGCGGACCGGGCGGGCAGACGCGCCCTAGTAGACCCGGGCTTTCGGCGGGATGTAGGCGATCTCGTTGGTCATGGTGTAGCTGTGGACCGGACGGAAATCGAAGCGGACAGCGCCGGTCTCGTCGTCGAACCAGGCCAGCGTATGCTGCATCCAGTCGACGTCGTTGCGATCGGGATAGTCTTCCCGGGCGTGGGCGCCGCGGCTTTCCGGACGGTTCAGCGCCCCGCCGACGGTGACGGCGGCCTGGCTGACAAGGTTGTCGAACTCCAGGGTCTCCATCAGATCGGTGTTCCAGATCATGCCCCGGTCGCTGACCTTCAGGTCGCCGCGACGGGAAATGACCTTGGCCACCCGATCGACGCCCGACTGCAGGGTCTCGCCGGTACGGAAGACGGCGGCGTCTTCCTGCATGGCCTTCTGCATGTCGAGACGCAGTTCAGCGGTGGTGCTGGCGCCGTTGGCGTTGCGGAAGCGATCCAGACGGGCCAGGTGGGCGTCGGTGAAGGCGTCCTTCATTTCCGGCTGGGTGGCGCCGGGCTTGACCGTCTCGGCGCAGCGCAGGCCGACGGCGCGGCCGAAGACCACCAAGTCGATCAGGCTGTTGGAGCCCAGGCGGTTGGCGCCGTGAACCGAAACGCAGGCCGCCTCGCCGACGGCCATCAGGCCGGGAACGGGGGTGTCGGCGTTGCCGTCCTTCAGGGTCAGGACCTCGCCGTGGTAGTTCGTCGGGATGCCGCCCATGTTGTAGTGGACGGTCGGCAGGACCGGGATCGGGGCCTTGGTCACATCGACGCCGGCGAAGATCTTGGCGGTCTCGGAGATGCCGGGCAGGCGCTCGGCCAGAACCGCCGGGTCCAGGTGGTCGAGGTGCAGGAAGATGTGGTCCTTGTTGGGACCGACCCCGCGCCCTTCACGGATCTCGATGGTCATGGCCCGGCTGACCATGTCGCGGGGCGCCAGATCCTTCACGGTCGGCGCATAGCGCTCCATGAAGCGCTCGCCCTCGGAGTTGGTCAGATAGCCGCCCTCGCCCCGGGCGCCTTCGGTGATCAGGCAGCCGGCGCCGTAGATGCCGGTCGGGTGGAACTGGACAAATTCCATGTCCTGAAGCGGCAGACCGGCGCGCAGCACCATGGCGTTGCCGTCGCCGGTGCAGGTGTGGGCGCTGGTCGCGGAGAAGTAGGCGCGGCCGTAGCCGCCGGTGGCCAGAATGACCTTCTGGGCCTGGAAGCGGTGCAGGGTGCCGTCGTCGAGTTTCCAGGCGGTGACGCCCCGGCAGACGCCATCGTCCATGATCAGGTCGAGGGCGAAGTACTCGATGAAGAACTCGACGTTCTTGCGCAGGCTCTGGCCATACATGGTGTGCAGCATGGCGTGGCCGGTGCGGTCGGCCGCGGCGCAGGTGCGCTGGATCGGGGCCTCGCCGTAGTTCTTGGTCATGCCGCCGAAGGCGCGCTGATAGATCTTGCCCTCTTCGGTGCGGCTGAAGGGAACACCCCAGTGTTCCAGTTCATAGACCGCCGCCGGAGCGTTACGGGTCAGATATTCGATGGCGTCCTGGTCGCCCAGCCAGTCCGACCCCTTGACGGTGTCGTACATGTGCCAGCGCCAGTCATCCTCGCCCATGTTGCCGAGCGAGGCGGAGATGCCGCCCTGGGCGGCGACGGTGTGGGAGCGGGTCGGGAAGACCTTGGAGACGCAGGCGGTCTTCAGACCGGCTTCGGCGCAGCCGAGGGCGGCGCGAAGGCCGCTGCCGCCGGCGCCGACAACGACGACGTCATAGGTGTGATCGATGAATTTGTAGGTCGCCATGATGCTTAAAGCGCCCCTCCAAGAGCGATCTTGAGGATGGAGAACAGCGCCAGGCCGCCGGCCAGGACACAGACGAACAGATTGGCCAGAAGAGCGGCCGAACGCAGGCCGATGGTCTCGATGTAGTCCTCGATGACCACTCGTAAACCCGAATGCATGTGCCAGAAGCTGATGGCGAAGGTCAGCAGCATGAGAACGGCGTTGAGCGGCTGGGCCAGCCAGACCATCGCCTGGTCGCGGCCGAGCGGGGCGAGATGCAGGGCGGCGTAGACAGCCCAGAGCATCAGCGGAACAAGCGCCACCGAGCTGACACGCTCGGAGATCCAGTGACCGGCGCCGTGACCGGCGGCGCCAAGGCCGCGAGCGCGGGAAAGGGGTGTGCGATACTGGCCCATCAGAGCGCTCCCATCAGGCCGGCGATCACCCAGACGGCGATGGCGGCGACGACGCCAAAGGCGATGATCGCCGCGCTGCTGGCGTTGGCGGTCTTCAGGTCAAGACCCTTGGCGGTGTCCCAGACCAGATGCCGGAGGCCGGCGGCGAGGTGATAGAAGACGGCCACGGTGATCAGGAACAACACCACCCGTCCGAGCAGGCTGCCGAGCAGGCCCATATAGGCGCTGTAGGCGTCAGGGCCGGCCGCCAGGGTGATGGCCCAGATGGCCGCCAGCAGGGCGGCTCCGTAAAGTCCTACCCCGGTCACCCGGTTGAGGATCGAGGTCAGCATGGTGGAATGCCACCGCCAGACCTGCAGGTGAGGCGAGCGAGGACGTTCGCGAACGCCGGGTGTGGCTTCTGTCATGGCGTTTCCAAAGTTCCGGGGGCGTGATCAGGCACGGGTCGGATTTAACCCCCAGCGCGCAAGTGTCAACGAAAGGCGGCGTCTAATTGCGATCGGAACCAAATTTGGGGCGGGCGGAGCGGGCGGATGACTGCGCGGCAGGATTGCAATGAGATACAAGTATTCGCCAGATTACGTTGGGGCAATCCCAGCGCGCCGGGCAGGATTTTGGTCGAGGCGATGATTTCGAGAAGCACTTCGCCATTAGCGCCCAATATGGGCATTTGATTCATCTGCACTCGCCTGATGCACTAAAACCCTTCCAAATTATTACACTGGCGGAGGCAGATGATGCGTGAGAGTAAGCATCCGCAAAATTCAGCATCACGCCGTCCGACCGGGCCGCGCGAGGGGAAACGACCATGGCCATCATCGACACCAATGAAGACATTCTCGCCGCGCCGACGGATGCGCAGGACGACAGCTTCACCATCAACGAAAACGCCGGCATTGTCGGCAGTGTGCGCAGCGACAATGGTTCGGGCGCCGATGCTCCCGGCCTGACCGTCACTGAAGTCAACGGCAACGCCGCGGCGGTGGGCGTGCAGATCACCCTGCCGTCGGGCGCCCTGCTGACCGTCTATGCCAACGGCACCTTCCGGTATCTGACCAACCATGCCTTTGATTATCTGGCGGGCGCGGCCTCCGGCGCCGCCAACACCAGCGGCACGGACACCTTCACCTACACCGTGACCGGCGGCGACACCGCCACGGTGACGATGAACATCAACGGCGTCGATGGCCAGAACGACGTGCTGCAGGGCACGGTCGGCAATGACATCCTGTTCGCCGGTATCGGCAACGACACCGTCAACGCCGTCGATGGCGACGACACGCTGAATGGCGAGGACGGCAACGACACCCTCAACGGCGGCGCGGGCGCCGACACCCTGAACGGCGGCGCCGGAGCCGACGTCCTCGACGGCGGAACCGGCGCGGACATCATGACCGGTGGCGCGGGCAACGACACCTATGTCGTCGACAATGCCGCCGACGTGGTCATCGAAGGCGCCAACGGCGGCGTCGACACGGTGCAGGCCAGCGTCGACGTGATCCTGGGCGCCAACGTCGAGAACCTGATCCTGACCGGCTTTGGTTCGATCAGCGGCATCGGCAACAGCCTCAACAACGTCATGACCGGCAATGCCTACGCCAACACCCTGATCGGCGGCGGCGGCAACGACACCCTGAGCGGCGGCAACGGCGACGACACCCTGTCGGGCGGCGCGGGCATTGACAGTCTGTTCGGCGGTAACGGCAGCGACACCCTCGACGGCGGGGCCGGCGGCGACAAGATGTACGGCGAGGCCGGTAACGACACCCTGATCGGCGGCACTGACAACGACTACATGGACGGCGGCACCGGCAATGACGTGCTGAACGGCGGCGGCGGCAACGACGCCCTGATCGGCGGCGCGGGCAAGGACACCATGCGCGGCGGCGCCGGCAACGACGTCTACTACGTCGACAACGCCGGCGACGAAGCGATCGAACTGGCCAATGAAGGCGTCGACAGCGTCCGCACGACGGTGACCTTCACCCTGGGGGCCAATATCGAGGACCTCTACCTGGACGGCAGCGTGTCGATCTCGGGCACGGGCAACGCCAGCGACAACCGCATCTTCGGCAACGCCGGCAACAACACCCTTGATGGCGGCCTTGGCGCCGACATCCTGACCGGCGGCCTGGGCAACGACACCTATGTCGTCGACGAGGCCGGCGACCAGATCATCGAGAACCTGGGCGAGGGTCTGGACACCGTCCAGGCCGGGATCAGCTATGTTCTGGCTGACGCTCTGGAAAACCTGACCCTGACGGGAACCGCGGCCATCAACGGCACGGGAACCGCCGGGAACAACACGCTCAACGGCAACAGCGGGTCCAACGTCCTGTCGGGTCTGGCCGGCAATGACACGATCAACGGCGGCGACGGAGCAGACACCCTGCTCGGCGGCGACGGGGCTGACCGTCTGTCGGGCGATGCCGGCGCCGACACCATCAACGGCGGCGCGGGCAACGACCAGCTGACCGGCGGCGTGGGCGCGGACCACTTCATCTTCGGCAATGAATCGGTGCGTCTGTCCGGCTCGAGCGCCGCGGCGATCGAGACCGACAACCTGCTGGACTTCAACTTCGGCGAAGGCGACCGGATCGATCTGTCTGCCATCGACGCCGACAGCACCCTGGCCGGCGATCAGGCCTTCACCTTCGTCAGCAGCTTCGGCGGCGTCGCCGGTGAAGCCACCCTGAGCTACGACATGGGCGCCAACGTCACCACCCTGCGTCTGGACATCGACGGCGACGGCAACGCTGACTACCAGCTGCGCATCACCGGCGACGCCACCGCCGTGCCGGTGTTGGGCGCAATGCCCGCCCCCGCCGACGGCGGCTGGATCCTCTAGAGCGGGTTGCGAAAAAGTGGATACCGGTTTTTCGCGTTAAACCCGCTCTAAACATTTAGAATCGATCACGTTTTTCGAGTTTGGATTGCTTCAATCCAAACTCGACGTGATCTAGGAACCAGGCTTCGGTTCTAGAACTGGCGAAGGCCGGGGTCAGAAATGGCCCCGGCCTTTTGCCTGTCCGGGTTCAGGGGTCAGTCGCCGCCGGCGGAAGCCCGCGGTCTGCCCTTGCCGCCGGACATCAGGCTCATGGCCCAGCGGATGGCCGCGCCGAGCGTGGCGTTCATCCAGCGATTGCGCGGACCCTGGGTGGTCTCCTCAAAGCCCAGATAGACCAGGCTGGCCAAGGCGATGACCACGGCGGTGGTCACGGCGACGGCGAGCCAGCTGTTGATGGTCAGCATGGCCAGAAGGGCGAAACCGACCCGGGCGTGGACCAGATACAGGGGATAGGTCAGCCGGCCGAGATAGCCGGCCAGCGGCAATCTGGGGCCGTCGCCACGGATCAGCAGGAAGGGCAGGAAGCAGGCGACGACGATGGCGGCGGCGATGGCGGGCTGAAGCGTGTGCTCGACGGCCATCACAGCGGCGCGGGTCCAGGCCCCCTGGGCCGAGAGGGCGACCAGAACGAGCATGGCGATCACCGACCAGGCGCGCCATCCGTCCCGCCGGACCACGGCCAGCAGGGCCCCGGCGGCGAACAGGTCAAACCAGTCGCCGAGCAGCGGCAGGGTCGGAACGGCCGGCCAGATCAGGCCGACCATGCGCTGGAGCAGCAACAACACCGTCCAGCCGGCGACGATGGCGGCGATCCGGTGGATCTGGCCGAGCAGCAGGACGACGAAGATCGCGCTGTAGAAGATGATCTCGTAGAGGAGGGTCCAGTAGACCCCGTCGACCGCCTTCTGACCCAGAATCGAGGGGGCCATGGTCAGGTTGGCCAGATAGCGGATCAGGGTGACGTGGGCGTCGGGGCCGCCGAAGAGGTTCATCACCAGCGCCGACAGGGTCATGCAGACCACAAAGGTCGGCCACAGCCGCACGGCGCGAGAGACGGCGAAACGATCGGCGGTGCGGCCAAGGGCCGAATAGAGCACCACAAAGCCGCTGATGATGAAGAACAGCTCGACGCCGAGATAGCCGTAGTCGGCGACCGAGGAGGCCAGCCCGAAGTCGGTGTGGACGCCGGTCTTTCCGTCCCGGGGGCCCTGGGCGAGGTAGTGATAGCAGACCACCGCCATGGCCGCCGCGAACCGGGCGTAGTCCAGCCATTCCAGTTGGCGCTTGGCGGCGGGGAGGGTTGCGCTGGACATCTGTGTCTTGAGTAGAGGCGGCGCGGGGCCCGGGCAAGACCACCGTTCGCGCCGGTTGGTCTCAGTCGGGCGCGTATTGCCGCCGAAGGGCCGCGGCGACCAGTCGCGCCGCCCCTTTCGAGGCTTCGGGTCCGGCATTGCAGAAGCCGACCATCGCCCTCTGGCGTCCCGGCGCGACCAGGGTGACCGTGTGCCAGAAGGTGTTGCTGCCCTCATGGACGAAGACTGGGCCCCGCCCCCAGGGCGGCTGGAGAACGCCCCAGCCCAGGGCATAGCTCTGGCCTGGTCCGGTGATCGGCGTGGTCAGGCGGGTGATGGTTTGCGGCTTCAGGACGCCGCCGCCGTCTGCAAGGAAGAGCCGCAGGAACCGGGCGTAGTCGCCGGCGGACAGATGCACCCTGCCGGCGGGACCGAGCACCGGCGGATTGTCCGCCAGTCCGGCCGGATCGACCGGCGTCAACGCCCCGCCCTCCGCGAACGGCGGACGATGGCCCCAGGGGTTGGAGCCAGTGGGAGCGCCGAATCCGGCGGTGGTCATGCCCAGAGGCCTGAACAGCCGGGCGGTGATGGCGTCTTCCCAGGCTTCCCCGGTGATGGCCTCGATGGCGGCGCCCAGGAGAATGTAGTTGAGGTTGCCGTAGGCGAATTCTCCGACAGGCCCCGCCGGGGGCTTGCTGATCACCCGGGCGGCCAGTTCCCGCCTCTGCACGGCTACCGGGCGCTTGTCCTGATGGGCCTGGAACAGAAAGCCGCCCTGCATCACCGGCGCGTCGAGGATGCCGGCCCGGTGGCCCATCATCTGGCTGATGGTGATGGTCTCGAAGGCGGGATCGGCCGCCACGGCGGGAAACAGCTTGGCGAGAGGCGTCTCCCAGCTCGCCTTCCCCTGGTCGACCAACAGGCCGTAGAGGGCGGCCGTCATGGCCTTGGTGTTGGAACCGATGTGCCAGAGGTCGCGATCGGTGACCTCATCCTCGGCGCCAACCCTTCTTTTGCCGGATGCGTGGTTGGCGATCAGGCCCTCTGGTCCGACGACCGCGCCCGCCACGGCGGGTGCGCCGGTTTGCGCCAGGATCGCCGCCAGGTCAGGCGCGGCTGGCGCGGGGCCGTCGTCCGGCGTCTCCGCCCGGGCCAGGGTCGAGCCCAGGCCAAGGCCGGCCGCGGCGCCGGCGGCGGTCAGCAGGGAGCGTCGATTGAACATCCGGTTTCCTCAATCCAGCGGCCATCATGGGGGCAAACAGGCCTGTCTCAAGTGAACTTTGTGCAAGCCGGCAGGCTCTGGACGGTTCCGGCGCCTTTTCCCCGCCGTCCTTCTACCCCATAAGGCGCGCATGAAGTTTCTCGACCAATGCAAGGTCTACATCCGCTCGGGCAACGGCGGCGGCGGCGCCGTCTCCTTCCGACGCGAGAAGTACATCGAATATGGCGGCCCCGACGGCGGTGACGGCGGGCGCGGCGGCGACGTCTGGGTGGAGGCCGTCGAAGGCCTCAACACCCTGATCGACTATCGCTATCAGCAGCATTTCAAGGCCGACACCGGCATTCACGGGATGGGCCGCAACCGCCACGGCGCGGCCGGCGCCGATATCGTGCTGAAGGTGCCGGTCGGCACCCAGGTGATGGAAGAGGACCGCGAGACGCTGATCGCCGACATGGATGAGGCGGGCAAGCGCGTCCTGCTGGCCAAGGGCGGCAACGGCGGCTGGGGCAATGATCGCTTCAAGGGGCCGATCAACCAGGCGCCCAAGCACGCCAATCCGGGCCAGGAGGGCGAGGAAAAGTACGTCTGGCTGCGGCTGAAACTGATCGCCGACGCCGGGCTGGTCGGACTGCCCAACGCCGGCAAGTCGACCTTCCTGGCGGCGGCCAGCGCGGCGCGTCCGAAGATCGCCGACTATCCGTTCACCACCCTGACGCCCAACCTCGGCATGGTCGATCTGAGCCTCGGCGAGCGGTTCGTTCTGGCCGATATTCCGGGACTGATCGAAGGGGCGTCGGATGGCCTGGGTCTGGGGACCCGGTTCCTCGGCCATGTCGAGCGGACAGCGGTGCTGTTGCATCTGGTCGACGCGACGCAGGACGACATTGTCGGCGCCTGGACCACGGTCCGGGGCGAACTGGAAGCCTATGGCGAAGGCCTGGCCGAGCGCACAGAACTGCTGGTGCTGAGCAAGGTCGACGCTCTGGACCCGGAAACCCGCGCCGAGAAGGCCGCCGAACTGGAGGCGGCCACGGGGGTGCGGCCGCGGATGATCTCCGGGGTCTCCGGCGAGGGGGTCAAGGATCTGCTGCGGGAAGCCTTCGCGCTGATCCGGCGGGACCGTGGCGAAGCGCCCGCTGAAGATGACGATCAGGACTCGCCCCCGGCGGTCAGCGACGGAACCTGGTCGCCGGTCTAGGTCACGAAGGAGTTGCCGATGCTTACCCTGATTGCCTCTTTGATGCTGCTGGTCGCCCAGCCGGCCGCTGGAGCGCCGCCCGCACCGGTGACCGAACCCGCGGCGGCGGCGGCGGCGGCGGCGGCAGAGGCGCCCAAACCCTATGCCCGGATGGAAGCCATCTTCGAGGGGCTGAAGGGCAAGGGGCCCGCCGTGCTGACCAAGAAGCTTGGACCGGCGGAAAGCGTCCGCAAGGGCTCGGACGGCGAAGTGATGTTCTGGTCTGTCAATGTGCCCGGCGAGACGGTTTGCGGCGCCGACGCCTCCGGGTCGCTGGTCTGCGGACGGCAGGGCGCGGGGACCTGCGGCATCGCGGCGGCCTTCCAGACCGTGGGCGGTCTGAGCAAATGGCGGATCGAGGGCTATCCCCCGGCCTGTGAGACGGCCGCCGACCTGATGTCTCAAGCGGACTGATCGGAAGACCGATGCTGGGGGGCGCGCGCCGCATTGTCGTGAAGGTCGGATCGGCCCTGGTGGCCGACGCCGCCAGCGGCGATCCCGACCGCGCCTGGCTCGCCGCTTTCGCTGCCGACGCGGCCGCCCTGATGAAGGACGGTGTTCAGGTGCTGGTGGTCTCGTCGGGGGCCGTGGCCCTGGGACGACGGCGCCTGGGGCTGACCCGCAAGGCCCTGACCCTGCCGGAAAAGCAGGCCGCCGCCGCCGCCGGACAGTCACGGCTGATGCGGGCCTGGGAAGAAGCCTTCGAGCCGCATGGCCGGGCGGTGGCCCAACTGTTGCTGACCCGGGACGATACCGAGATGCGCCGCCGCTGGCTGAACGCCCGGGCGACCACCGAGACCCTGCTGGGTCTGGGGGTGGTGCCGGTGATCAACGAGAACGACACCGTGGTCACCGAGGAAATCCGCTACGGCGACAACGATCGGCTGGCGGCGAGAGCGGCTCAGATGATCGGGGCGGACCGGCTGGTGCTGCTCAGCGATATCGACGGCCTGTATTCAGCCGACCCCCGCAAGGACCCTTCGGCAACCCATCTGGCGCGGATCGAGACCCTGACGCCGGAGATTGTCGCCATGGCCGGCGGCGCCAATGCGGGAGCCGGCGTCGGCACCGGCGGCATGGCGACCAAGCTGACCGCCGCGCGGATGGCCCAGGCGGCCGGCTGCGCGACCATCATCACCCTTGGCCGGCGGCCCCACCCGCTGGCGGCGCTGGGCGAGGGCGCCCTGGCGACGGTGATCGAGGCCAATACGACGCCGGCGGCCGCCTACAAGGCCTGGATCGCCGGCAGCCTGTCGCCGGCCGGGGCCCTGACCATCGACGCCGGAGCGGTCAGCGCCCTGCTGGACGGCAAGAGCCTGCTGGCCGCCGGGGTCCGGTCGGTGAGCGGACGGTTCGACAAGGGCGACGCCGTGCGGATTGTCGATGAGGCCGGGGCTGAGGTCGCGCGCGGACTTTGCCGGTATGACGCGGCGGACGCCGAGAAGATCGCCGGGCTGCGGTCCGGGGCGATCGAGGCGGCGATCGGCTATACGGCCGGGCCGATGGTCCATGCCGACGATCTGGTTCGCGGCCAGGGCTGAGGACGCCCTGCCGCCGGCCTGACCCTATTTCTCCGTCTCCTCCGCCACCGACTCCAGTTCCTCCTCTTCCCGCACGCTGGCGTCCCAACCGTCGAACTCGCCGGGCTTCATCCGGGCAAGGTCGGCGGCCAGTAGGCGTTCGGTGGTCTGGGCGGCGTCGCGGCTGGCGAGGATGTAGGCCTCTTCCTGACCCCACATCGGCCGCAGCTCCTCGAAGGCGCGGCGGTCGTGGCCGCGGAAATAATCGGCGGCGCGGTGGGCGCGGTGGGCGCGGAAGCCCAGTTGGCGCAGGGCGGTGACGCCCATGGCCAGGGCGGCTTCGAAGGTCTCGCGCTCGACGGCGTCGGCTCCGTTGGCCAGCAGGTCATAGGCATGCCGGCGGTCGAAGGCACGGGCGAGGATGGTCAGGTTGGGGAAGGCCTGGCGGGCCTTCTCGACCAGCTCGGAGGTCTTTTCCTTGTCGTCCAGGGCGACGACCAGCATTCGCGCCCGCTCGGCGCCGGCGGCGCGCAGCAGGTCCAGCCGGGTGGCGTCGCCATAGTGAACCCGCCGTCCGAACCGGCGAAGGACGTCGATCTGCTCGATGTCGGAATCCAGCACCGTGGACTTGAAGCCGTTGGCGGTCAGCAGACGGCCGGTGATCTGACCAAAGCGGCCAAAGCCGGCGATGATGATGTCCGGCTCGGCGTCGTCGAAATCGGGGTCATCGGGTTTGACGTCGGGCAGGGCTGCGTCACAGACGGCGGCGACCTTTTCGTAGAGGATCATCGCCACCGGGGTCAGGGCCATGGAGACGGCGACGGCGGCGGTCAGCAGGTCGGCGAGTTCCGCGCCGATGACCCGTGCGCCGACAGTGAAGGTCAGCAGGACAAAGGCGAACTCGCCCCCCTGGGCCAGGGCGGTGGCCACGGCGGCGGCGGCGCGCGGGCGGGCGCCGCCGGCCACGGCGAGGCCGAACATGACGATGAACTTCAGGCTCATCAGGCCAAGCACAATGGCGACCAGCACAAGGGGCTGGGCGAGGATGACGGTGAAGTTGATGCCGGCGCCGACGGTGATGAAGAACAGCCCCAGCAGCAGGCCCCGGAAGGGCTCGATGTCGGTTTCCAGCTCTCGCCGGTATTCGCTTTCGGCCAGGACGACCCCGGCGAGGAAGGCGCCAAGGGCCGGGGACAGCCCGACCATCTGCATCAGCACGGCGACGCCGACGACGATCAGCAGGGCGGTGGCGGTGAAGATCTCGCGCATGCGGCTGGCGGCGATGAACCGGAACACGGGCTGGACGACATAGCGACCGCCGCCGACGACGATGGCCACGGCGCCCAGGACCGCCAGGGTCTGGAGCCAGGCGGGGAGGTCGCCGATCAGGCTTCCGCCGCCGTGTCCGGCCTCGGCATGCTGGGCCGCCGCCGCAGCCTCCGGGCTGACGGCAAGCAGTGGCAGGAGGGCGAAGAGCGGGATGATGGCCAGATCCTGCAGCAGCAGAACGCCGAAGGCGGCGCGGCCGACGACCCCCTGCCGCAAACCCTTCTCATCCAGGGTCTGGAGGACAATCGCGGTCGAGGACATCGACAGCACCAGGCCGACGGCGAGGGCCATTTTCCAGTCGAGACCGAGCAATATGCTGATCAGGCCGATGGCCAGGGCGGTGACCATCACCTGGGCGCCGCCGAGACCGAAGATGGTCTTGCGCATCGACCACAGCAGGGCCGGACGCACTTCGAGGCCGATCATGAACAGGAGGATGACCACGCCGAACTCGGCAAAGCGGGTCACGTCCTCCATCTGGCCGACCAGAGACAGGGCGAAGGGCCCGACGACGATGCCGGCGATCAGATAGCCGAGCACCGAGCCCAGCCCGAGCCGCTTGGCGATCGGGGCGGCGACGACGCCGGCGGTCAGATAGACCAGGGCCTGAAGCAACAGTCCGCCATGTTCCATCAGGCGTTCTCTTCCTTGGTCATTCCCAGCAGGCCGGTGAGGCGGCTGCGGAAGCGGCCGGTCTCGGCGTCCAGCGCCTCACCCGATCTGACACGGGCGCCGTGGACGATATAGGGGGTTTCCCAGCGCATGCCGCAGAGATCGGCCGTCTGCTCCAGCGGGCGCAGAAACTCCTCCATGGTGAAGCGATTGTAGCCCAGGGCGTGGTAGGCGGAGGTCGGCCCGCCGGTGGTGCAGGTGACGAACAGCGTCTTGCCGGCCAGCTTGTCGCCGCCCTTGCCGTAGGCGAAGCCGTGCAGCCAGACCAGATCGAACCACTCCTTCATCAGGGCCGGCATGGCGTACCAGTAGAAGGGAAACTGCAGGGCGATGATGTCGTGGTCGAGCAGCGCCCTCTTCTCGCGGGCGACATCGACGACAAAGTCCGGGTAGGTCTCGTAGAGATCGTGGCGGGTGACGCCGGGCAGGTCTTCCGAGGCCGACCACAGGCGAACATTGGCCCGGCTCTTTTCAAGCGCCGGATGGGCCATGACCAGCAGCATGCGGCTGTCGCGCCTTGTCCCGGTCATGCTAGCCTTCCGCAGGGTCGATCAAAAGAATTCATCAAGAGTTGAATTATCGCGCGATCCGGTCCAAACGACGCCGGTTTTTCAGGTTCAGGAGCGATCATGGCCGACAAGGTCCGCAAGGACGCCGCCGAAGCCCTCGAGGGGGTGCTGTTCGACGGCATGACCATCATGGCGGGGGGCTTTGGCCTCTGCGGCATTCCGGAAAACCTTATCGCGGCGATCCGCGAGACGGGGGTGAAGGACCTGACCGTGATCTCCAACAACTGCGGGGTCGACGGTTTCGGCCTCGGCATCCTGCTGGAGAACCGGCAGATTCGTAAGATGGTGAGTTCCTACGTCGGAGAGAACAAGCTGTTTGAAAAACTCTACCTCAGCGGCGAGCTGGAGCTGGAGTTCAATCCGCAGGGCACCCTGGCCGAACGCATCCGCGCCGGCGGCGCGGGCATCCCCGCCTTCTTCACCAAGACCGGCGTCGGCACCCTGGTGGCCGAGGGCAAGGAAGTGCGGACCTTCGACGGCGAGGACTATGTGATGGAGCGCGGGCTGACCGCCGATCTGTCCATCGTCAAGGCGTGGAAGGGCGATCACGCGGGCAATCTGATCTACCGGATGACCGCCCGGAACTTCAATCCGATGATGGCCACGGCCGGTAAGGTCTGTCTGGTCGAGGTCGAGGAGCTGGTTCCCACCGGCAGCCTCGACAAGGATCACATTCACACCCCGGGCATCTATGTCGACCGCCTGTTCAAGGGCGCGACGTTCGAGAAGCGTATCGAACGGGTCACCACCCGCCAGAAGGAGTCCGCATAATGGCCTGGACCCGCGACGAGACCGCCGCCCGCGCCGCCCGCGAACTGCAGGACGGCTTCTATGTGAACCTCGGCATCGGCATTCCGACGCTGGTCGCCAACTACATCCCCGAGGGGGTGAATGTGACGCTGCAGAGCGAGAACGGCATGCTGGGCATGGGTCCCTTCCCCTATGAGGGGGAAGAGGACGCCGACCTGATCAACGCCGGCAAGCAGACCATCACCGAGCTGGACTCCAGCAGCTATTTCTCCAGCGCCGACAGCTTCGCCATGATCCGCGGCGGTCACATCGACCTGTCGATCCTGGGGGCCATGCAGGTGGCGGCCAATGGCGATCTGGCAAACTGGATGGTGCCCGGCAAGATGGTCAAGGGCATGGGCGGGGCCATGGATCTCGTCGCCGGGGTCAAGCGGGTGGTGGTGGTCATGGACCACTGTGAGAAGTCCGGCGGGCCGAAGCTGCTGAAGGAATGCACCCTGCCGCTGACCGGCAAGGGCGTGGTCGACACCCTGATCACCGATCTTGGCGTGTTCTCGGTCGGGCGCGGGGCGGGGCTGAAGCTGCTCGAGCTTGCGCCGGGCGTGACGGTCGAAGAGGTGAAGGCCAAGACCGAGGCGGCGTTCGAGGTGGCTCTGTAGTCAACAGACACCCCCTCCCTGAGGGAGGGGGCAGGGGGAGGGTTTACGGTGTTTGACCTTCGGGCTCTGTAAACCCTCACCCGGCCCTTTGGGCCGACCTCTCCCTCAGGGAGAGGTGAATAAGAATCCCGCTCCGCCTTACGCCACGTGAATCTGGCCAAAGAGCCTTGGCCGTGATGGCCTTCCCGCAAACAGGGAGGACATCATGGATCTCAGCAACGCATCAGCGCTCGTCACCGGCGGCGCCGGCGGCTTCGGCAGTGCGACCGTGCGCCGTCTGGCACAGCGCGGGGCGCGGGTGGTTATCGCCGATGTGCACGCGGACCGCGGCGAGGCGCTGGCCGCCGAGGTTGGCGGCGGGGCGGTCTTCGTCAAGACCGACATCATGGATGAGGACTCTATCGCCGAGGCCGTGGCCAGGGCGGTGTCGCTGGCCCCGCTGCGAGCGGCCGTCGTGGTGCATGGCGGACCCCCGGCGCCGGGATCAAAAGGTCCGGCCCGCACCGTCAACCGCGAGGGCAAGCGCCTGCCCCTGTCGCAGTTCATGCATACGGTGAACATCTATCTCAACAGCGCCTTCGCCGTGACCAGCCAGGCGGCGGAAGCCATGGCCGCCAACGAACCGCTGGAGTCGAACCAGCGCGGGGTGATCATCAACACCGCCTCGATCGCCGGCTATGAAGGCCAGCCCGGTCAGGCGGCCTATTCGGCGGCCAAGGGCGGGATCATCGGCATGACCCTGACCATCGCCCGCGATCTGGCGCCGATGGGCATCCGCGCCGTGGCCATCGCGCCTGGCACCTTCCTGACCCTGGCCTACAGCTCGCGAATGACCGACGAGGAAGCTCAGGCGCACTGGGGGCCGATGGTGCCCAATCCCCGGCGGATGGGTGATCCGGACGAATACGCCATCCTCGCCGCGCAGATTGTCGAGAACGACTTTCTCAATGGCACGACGATCCGGCTGGACGGGGCGCAGCGCTTCTAGGCGACTGAACCGCTCGCCGCGGCGTGACGAACGGAGATCACTTCGCCGATGACGGCGATGGCGATCTCCCACGGCGCCTTGCCGCCGAGGTCGAGGCCGATGGGCGCGCGAAGGCGTTGCAGCCGGTCTTGCGAAAGGCCGGCGGCCCGCAGGCGGCCCAGCCGCTCTGCCAGGCGCCGGCGCGCGCCCAGAAGACCGACATAGGGCGCCGCCGACGGCAGGGCGGCCATCAGGGCGGCGTGATCCAGTTCCATGTCGTGGCCGCAGATGGCCACGGCGGTCCAGGCGTCGAGGCCGATTGTCGCCAGGGCGGCGTCCGGTTCGGCGCGGCTGTAGGCGACGCCGGCGAGGGGCGGCGGGGCCGAGGGACCGCGTGTGCGGACGAGAGTGGTCTCGAAACCGGATTGCGCCGCCAGGGCCGCCGTGGCCAGAGCCGTGGGATCGGCGCCCAGGACGATCATTCTCCAGGCCGGATCGAAGGTCAGGGCGAGGGCCCCGTCCCAGGCGGCGACGCCCGCTCCGCAGGCGCGGCGGGTCCCGTCGCTGATCCACCGCACCGGCCGGCGCTGGTCCATGGCTGAAAATAGGGCGGCGGCGGCGGGGTCGTCAGGGGCGATCCGCTCCAGCAGGATTTCGATGCGGGCGCCGCAGAGCAGCCGGATGTCCGGCCAGGGGCTGCCCTCGCCATAGACCAGCCTCCGGGGCTTTCCGTCTTCCAGACAGGCGGCGGCGTGGACGGCGACATCCCCCTCGACGCAGCCGCCGGAGAGAAAGCCGCTGATAAAATTCGCTCCGAAGACCATTTGCGAGCCGACCGGACGGGGACCGCCGTCGCCGAGTGCGGCGATGGTGGCGAGGACGGCGGGCCGGTCGGTGGTCAGAAGCGCCCGCAGGGCGGGGCGCTGGTCTGCATCGAGGCCATAGATCGGCCAGTCGGGGAGGTCGGTGAGCACGGGCCGAGATTAACCTCCGCGAAACCTCCGCGATACCGGTTCCTTAAGGTCTTTGCCGTCATGATTACTGACGGCTTCACCATGCGGCGTCGCCCCACACAATCACCGGAGCGGCCAGCGTGCCCCACGCCGCCTTCATTCTCGATCCGCCCCGGAGGCGGGCAGCCCAGCCGCCGCGTTTGAGCGGATGCCGGGTTATCGACGAGGCCGGTCAGGCCCGGATCGACTTTGATATGGCCGGCGGCTCGGTGCTGCTGGGCTATGCTCATCCCCGGGTCGAGGCGGCGGTCTCGGAGGGCGCGCCGGATGGCGACCGCATCGCCTCCGGCCTGTCGTCGATGTTGCCCGGTCAGCCCGAGGTTCGCTTCACCGCCGAAGAGGGGCAGGCCCTGCCCGCCGCGGTCGCCGCCGCCCGCAAGATCACCGGCCGTCGCCGGATCGCCGTCTGGGCGCCGCGTGACGGGGTGTTCGATGGCGACAACGATCTCGCCGCCGTCCTGGTCGATCCGCTGGGCATGACTCCCGCCCAGTTGCGCCAAGCCCGCGCGGCGGCTGACGCCGTGGCGGCCATTCTGATCTTTGATGAGGGCGCCAGCGGTTTCCGGATTCACGCCCAGGGCGCCCAGGGGCTCAGCTGTGTCCGTCCGGATATGGCGGTCTTCGGCGCCGGTCTGGCCAACGGGCGGCCGTTCGGGGCCGTGACCGGGGACGCGGAAATGATCGCCGCCCTTGATCCTGAAGACCTGCCCGCGCCGCGCGCCGACAGCCTCGCCGCCGCCGGAGCGACCCTTGAACTCCTCCGTCACGCTCCGGTCGCGCCGCACCTTCAGGTGCTGGGCGCCGAAATCCAGACCGAGGTCGAAAGCCTGATCCGCAAGGCCGGCGCCACCCGCCTGATCTCGCTCGCCGGCGATCCGACCCTGCCCACCCCGCTATTCGGGGCCCCGGCCCTGGAAGGTCTGTGGATGCGGGAAATGATCAGCCGCGACCTGATCGTTGTTGGCCCCCACGCCCTGAGCGCCGCCCACGGCCCGGCCGAGGCCGCCGCTCTGGTCGACGCCTACGCCGCCATGCTGCCCGCGATGATGTCGCGCAACATGGCCGAGATTTTCGCCCGGCCCCGGTCGGGCCCCGATCCCCTGTATTCGGTCGCTCCAGAAGGATGCGCATGAGTTTTTCCCTTTCCAAGCTTGGCCTCAGCGCCGCCCAGTTCGGGCTTGGCGGCCAGTCGGGCCCGCGCTCGCGGCCGCCCGAGGTCGAGGCGCGTGATATCCTCAGCATCGCCGCGCGCGGTCAGCTGTCGGTGCTCGATGTCTCGGGCGTCTATGGCCGCGCCGAACAGATCCTTGGCGATCTGATTCCGCGCCCGTCGAGCTTCCGCCTGACCCTCAACAGCGTCCGCGCCGACCGGGGACCTGACTTTGTCGAACAGGAAGCCCGCGCCAGCCTCCGCCGCCTGGCGGTCGAGCGGGCCGACGCCATCGTCGTGCCGTCCGTTGGCGAGCTGTTCGGCCCGCATGGCATGGCCCTGTGGGATCGCCTGCAGGCGCTGAAGGCCGAGGGCCTGTTCGCCCGCATCGGCATTTCGGTTCACGCCTCCGATGACCCCTTCGGCGTCGCCAGGCGGTTCAAGCCCGATCTGGTCCAGGCGCCGGCCTCGCTGCTGGACCAACGGCTTCTGGCCGACGGGGCCCTGGCCCGCATCGCCGGGATGGGTATCGAGGTCCAGCTTCGCTCCATCTTCCTCAACGGCCTGCTATTCCTGCCGCCGGACCGGGTGCCGTCCAGCCTCAAGGGCGCCGCCGGGCGCCTGTCGCGGGTGCGCCGGATGATCGCCGAGGGCCGCAGCGATCCGCTGCAGGCGGCGCTGGGCTTTGCCCTGTCCCGCCCCGAGGCGACTGCTGTTCTGGTCAGTCCTACCACCGCCGCCGAGCTGTCGGCCATTATCGCCGCCGCCGCCAGCCCGCCCCCTGACCTCGACTGGGACGACATGGCCCTGGACGATCCGGTCGCCCTCGATTCCGGGAGCTGGGCCGCCGCCTGAGAGGCGCCCAGCGGCCCTCGCTCAGAAGGAGCTACGCCGCCATGATCCTCGCTATTCTTCAGGCCCGGATGGCCTCCCGCCGGATGCCCGGCAAATCCCTGGCCAGCCTCGCCGGCCAGCCGATGATCCTTCGCCAGATCGAACGGTTGCGCGCCGCCCGGACGCTTGGCCGGGTGATGGTCGCCACCAGCGTCGACGCCGCCGACGATCCGCTGGCCGCCTATCTGCTGTCCCGTGGACAGGCTGTCTATCGCGGCGCCCCCATTGATCTCCTCGGCCGGTTCGCCCGCTGTTTGGAAGCAGCCGGTCAGGTCAGCCATGTGGTCCGCATCAAGGGCGACGCGCCCTTTGTCGATCCGGCTCTGATCGACCGGGCGGTCCGGATCGCGCTCGAGAGCGACGCGGACTATGTGACCAACCGTGATTGCTCCGGTTTTCCGCGAGGCATGGAGGTCGAGGTCATCCGGGCGCCGCTGCTGATCGCCGCCGCTGATGCGCCGCGCGATGTGGCCGCCCCGGCCTCGCCGACCGCCTTCCTGCGTCAGGGATCGTTCCGCACGGCGCGTTTCGCCGCGCCCCGCGATCTGTCCGGTCTGGACTGGCGGGTGAAGTCCCATGCCGACATGGCGTTCGCCCGTTCGGTCTATGCCGCCCTGCATGCCGCCGATCCGGCGTTCGCCCTGCGCGATGTGCTCGACCTGATCGGCGGACGGCAGGACGTGGCGCGGTTCGCGGCCTGATCTTCAGAATTTGGGGCTGAAAACGGAACGAGCCCGCCGATCGGGGGAATCGGCGGGCTCTGAAAAAGCGCCCCGGTCTGGTCGGGGGGGGGGCGTCTTGGGGCGCTTCCTGTCAGATGAAACGCCGATCCCTGAACCCGGTTCCGGGCGGTGCCGCAAAAAAATTCAGGGACGCGGCGCCTGGCCGGACTGAGGGGTCAGCCCGGCCGGCTTCACGCTAGTTGCGGAACCGGATCCCGACGTAGACGGCCCGGCCGGGCTCGCCGTAGCCGAGGGTTTCCTGATAGCCGCGGTCAGCCAGATTCTCGACCCGGGCGGTCAGTTCGAGACGATCGGTGATGGCCCAGCCGGCGGCCAGATCGGCGGTGACAAAGCCCTCCCGGTTCTCGCTGGCGAAGGTCGAGGGATTGCTGTCGGCCTGCTCGCCTTCGGCCCGCACGGTGAGGGTGGCGTTGAAGGCGTCGCGCTTCCAGCCAAGGCTGACGGCGCCGGCATGTTCGGGAACCCGCAGCAGGCGGCGGCCGGTCGAGCGATCGACCGCGTCGGTGTAGCCGTAGTTGGCCCTGACCAGGAAATCGCCTGCCTTGATCTCGCCGCTGACCGTCACCCCGGTGGTCAGGGTCTGGTCGATATTCACATAGCGGCCGGTCCCGTAGGAGATCTGGTCCTCGACCGAGAGACGATAGCCCGTCGCCTGGACGAAGAGGGCGCCGTCGGCGGAGCCCCAGGACATCCCGAAATCCCAGCCTTCCGCCGTCTCCGGCTTGAGGCCGACCGAGGGGCCGGCCGGGAAGCAGAAGTCACAGACGGCCTGGCTGATGGTCGGCGTCTTGAAACCCTGTCCCCAGCTGGCCTGCAGGGAGAAGCCGGCGCCGATCTCGCCGGTCGCCGACAGGCGGGCGGTGGTTTTGGCGTCGAAGTCGTCGGGATTGTCGTGGCGCAGGGCGCCGGTCAGGGTCACCCGGTCGATGGGCGAGAAGCGAACCACGCCGAAAGCCGATGTTGCGCCCAGGTCGGCCGTGGCGCCGGTGCTGATCGAGGCTTCGGTGTCGTCCCGCTCAAGGCCGAAGATGAAGCCGAGCCGGTCGCCAGGCGCGCCTCGTCCGGCCGTCCAGCGGAGATTGGTGCGGTCGGCCTCGTAGGTGGAGGTCGAGGTTGAGATGTTGTCACGCTTGAGGTCGTAGAGGCTGACCGTCAGGCTTTGCTCCAGTCCCAGCAGGTCGCTCGCCCTGACCCGGCCAAAGCCTGTCCAGGCGCGGGACTTTGACCGGGCGGCTGTATCGCCAAAGGCGAAGAAGGCGTCGTAGCCGTCGATGTCGACGTCGGCCTGATTATAGCGGACCCGGCCTTCGAGGCTGACGGTATCGGAAAGGGCGACGCGGCCGTTGATCGCGGCCGTCCAGCTTTCAAAGCCGTCGTCCTCGACGCCATTGGCGGCCTTGGAAACGCCGTCGGTCCGGTAGGCGGCTGCGGAAGCGCCGACGGCGAAGGCGTCGGTGGCGATGCCGGCGGCGGCGGTGGCCCGCACGGTCGAGAAGGAGCCGGCCTCGGCGCTGGCCCGCCAGCCATCCAGTTCGCGGGTGGTGAAGCTGATCACCCCGCCGATGGCGTCGGAGCCCCAGAGGGACCCCTGCGGTCCGGCGAGGATTTCAACGCGGGACACATCGGCCAGATCAAGGCCTGAGAAATCGAAGCCGCCGTTGGGGCTGGAGGCGTCGTTCTGGACGACGCCATCGACCAGAACCAGGGTCTTGTCGCCCGGGGCGCCGCGCATCCGCACGGTGGTGATGCCGCCGAAGGCGCCGTTGCGGCTGAGCGAAAGGCCGGGGACGGTGGCCAGGATGTCGGCGGCGAACACCGACTGACGAAGCTCGATCTCGGATTCGTCGATGACGGTCAGGCCAAGGACGGTTTCCGGCGGGCTGGGCAGACGGGTGACGATGACGGCTTCAACATCGGCGGCGTCATCAGCGGCAAGGGCCGGAACAGCAGACAGCAGGGCGAGGCCGCTGGTCGCGGCGAGCAGGGACAAGATACGCATGCGCGTTCTCCATGGAAGGAGCCCGCGCGGCGCCGCGTGGCGAAAGGGTCAAGCGACGACACCAGCGCGCCGGCTGGTGGTCGCTTCGACAAGGACACAAACGGTCCCCGCGCCGATGGTCTGGACCCGGACCCCGGACGAACGACAGCGGCGGCAGGTCTCCTGACTTGCGGGTCGTCGGTTTCGCATCGTCGCCTTCCCGGTTTCCCAGTGACGCTCTCCTGTGAAGGAGAGACCGATGCGGACCTCGCCGCTGACAGTTGCGGGCACAGTCGGGGATTTACACCCCGTTCCCTCTTGGCCCCCGCTAGGGGGACCGCCTGGCGCCTAGATGCGGCAGGTTCTCAAGGTTGGCAAGCGGGATCAGAACCAGCCGGCGTTGCGCAGGGCGGCGGCGTAGGCGCGGCTGACCGGCGCCTCGACCTCGCCCTTCAGCGACAGGGTGGCTCGCCCGTCGCCGCGGCGGGCATCGACGACGGCGTCCCGGGCCACCCACCAGGACCTGTGGGTGCGGGCGCCTTCAATCCCTTCAAGCTCGGCCACGGCGTCCGACAGGCGCATCAGGATCAGGTCCTGACCCTTGCTGGTGTGGAGGCGCAGATAGTGGTCTTCGGCCTGGACGGCATGGAGTTGCGCGCCCCGCAATTTCGGCGGCAGGCGGTCGAGGAAGCGCGGCGGGGCTGCACCCTCCGGCAGACTGTGGGTCTCGTCCGGCGTCCGCTGGATGACGTAGTTCAGGGCCGTCATGGCCACGGTGATGATGGCGACCGGCAGAATGAACATCGGCAGCCGCGCAAGAGGCAGGCCGCAGCGGCAGAAGGCGAGGGTGGTGATGGCCCAGACCAGAACCGTCAGCGGCGCGGTGAGAATGACGACGATCATCGGCCCCTGTATCCAGGGGCGGTCTTCCAGCCAGCCGCCGCGTTCGACGATGGCGGAAATGGCGACCCCCGCCAGGGTGCCCAGCAGCATCAGGCCCCACCAGTAGGCGAGGCGGGTGGTCATGCTCGCGCCGCCGGTCTCGAAGGCGCCGGTGAAGGCCAGGAAAGCCCCGGCCAGAATCGCCAGCCCCGCGCCGCGAACGTGCCGGTTGGCGAGCAGGCTGTTCATTGGCGAAGCGCCAACGGCCGCCGGTGTTGATTGGCGAACCGGACGGGTCGTCTCACGGCTTTGCGGCTGCCCGGTCAATCGTCGCGTCCTACGGTTCTGGTCATCGGCACTCGCCCAACACGCAAAAGGACCCTTCAGATGTTCACCCGCAAGATCAAGACCGCCACCGTCGCCGCCAGCTTTTTCCTCACGGCCTGGGTTGTGAACGCCCCGGCCGCGATGGCGCAAGAGGCCGGACCGGTCACCGTGTCCTTTTCCGGCATCACCCGTCCGACCGGCGCCCTGATGGTCGGCATCTATGACAGCGAAGCGGCCTTCGCCGGCGGTAATCCGGTCGATGGTTTCAAGCTGGATGTCACCGGGTCGGAAGCGTCGAAAACCGTCACGGGCCTCAAGCCCGGCGTCTACGCCATCAAGGTCTTCCATGACGTCGACGGCGACGGTCGGATGGGGACCAACGCCTTCGGCATCCCGCTCGAGCCCTACGCCGCCTCCAACAACGCGCCGTCGCGGATGGGCCCGCCGGCCTGGGCCGACGCCCGCTTCGAGGTCACGGCCGACGGCGCCGTCCAGACCATCACCATCGACTGATCCGAGCCCGACGCAGGAGCCGACCCATGGACCGCAGAGCTTTTCTCGCCGCCGCCGCCGCAACCGGCCTCGCCCCGATCATCACCCCGGAGCAGGCCTTCGCCCGCGCCGCCGCCAGCCAGCCCGGCTGGATGCTGGCGGTGTCTGACGTCGCCGGCGACATCGCCCGTCGGCCCCTGCGCCGGATCCACGGCCGTGTTCCGGCCGGGCTTGAGGGGACGCTGTACCGCAATGGACCCGCCTGCTTTCGCAGGCCGGGGGGCGACGCGGGTCACTGGTTTGACGGCGACGGCCTGGTCCGGGCTTTCCGCATCGGGTCGGAGGGGGCCAGTCTGGAAGCCCGGTTTGTCGACACCGTCAAACGCCGGCAGGACAGCGCGGCCGGGGCGGTGATCACGCCGGGGTTTGGAACCCGGGGCGGCGCCGAGGCCGCCGTGGGATCGGCGGACGACACCAACGCCGCCAACACCGCCCTGCTGCCCATCGGCGGCGAACTGCTGGCCCTTTGGGAAGCCGGCTCGCCCTATAGCGTTGACCCCAGGACCCTGGCCACCAACGGGCTCAAGACCTTCCGGCCCGATCTCGCCCATATGCCCTTTCTGGCCCACCCCCGCATCGAGCCCGGCGGCCGGGTGTGGAATCTGGGTCTGGCCGGACGCAAGGCCATCGTCTGGACGCTGGATCCGTCCGGCGAGATCGAGCGAACGGCGCTGATTGACCTGCCGCGCGCCAGCTACATGCACGACTTCACCGCCACCGACCGGCATCTGATCGTGCTGCTGCAGCCCTGGATGCAGCAGCGGATGGTCATGCCCTATGCCGACAGCATGGTCTGGAAGCCCGAACTGGGGACCCAGGTTCTGGTGATCGACAAGGATGACCTGAGCAAGCGCCGGATCTTCGAGCTGCCGGCCTTCTTCTTCTTCCATCTGGGCGACGCCTGGCGGGAGGCGGACGGTACGATCCGCTTCGACGGCTGTATCGACAGCAACCCCGACTTCGCGGTCAATGGCGGTCGGGATCTGCTGAATGGCAAGGCGCCGCACAACGCCGTCAATCTGGCCCTGTTCACCCTGCGGCCCGACGGCCGGGCCGAGGTCAATCGCACGGCGATGGTGGCGGAGTTTCCGAAGGCTGATCCGCGTCTGGCCGGGAGCGCCCGGCGCAAGACGGTCATCAACACCGTGCGCGGCGGCTCCAAGCCCCTTCTTCAGGGCGTCGCCGTCACCGACTGGCGAACCGGAAAGGCCGATGTGTTCAACTACGGCGACCATCAGTGCGCCGAGGAAATGTTGTTTGTGCCCCGTCCCGGGACAAGTGGTGAACTGGAGGGTTGGCTGGTCGGCTCCAGCCTCAACCTCAAGGCCAGGGCGACCGAACTGCATGTCTTTGACGCCGGTCGCGTCTCCGACGGACCGGTGTGCAGCTGGCGGGCCGATGTCGGATTGCCGGTGGGCTTCCATGGCGCCTGGATGAGCTGACGGGGGCGAGGCGGCGGGCGGTCTTGCCAGCCAAGGGCGGTGCGGCCTATCGAGGGTGTTAATGACAGCCCCGAAGGGTCGACCGCGCAGGGACGGGCGCGGACGTCCGGCCAAATCGTCCGGCATCGACATGCGCCAGGCCATCCTGGACGCGGCCGAGGGACTGTTTGCGCGGCACGGCTTCTATGGCGTGACAACCCGTCAGGTGGCGACCGAGGCGGGCGTCGACACCGCCCTGATCCACTACTACTTCGGCGCCAAGCGCGAGCTGTTCGACGCTGTGTTTCTTCGCCGCGCCGAGATTCTCAATCAGGAGCGGGCGGCCTCGATGGAGGCCTATGAGGCGGCTAACGGCGGGGTGCTGACCCCGCTGGGTGTCATCACCGCCTTCATCGAGCCGCTGATCGAACGCTCGATGACCGGCGGGGCGGGGTGGAAGAACTATTTCGCCCTGGTCGCCCAGGTGAACAACACCCCGGCCTGGGGCGGCGAGACCATGCACCGGTTCTTTGATCCGGTGGTTCATCAGCTGGTCGATACCCTCAAGCGCGCCCGGCCCGACGCCGAACTGACCGATCTCTACTGGGGCTATCAGTTTCTGACCGGGGCGATGATGCTGGCCCTGTCAGAAACCGGACGCATCGACCAGCTGTCCGAAGGGCTGTGCAAGTCCAGCGATCTGGAGGCGATGAAGAGCCGCCTGTATCGCTATTGCGCGGCCGGATACGAGTCCCTGATCGCATCGGAACCCGCGGGCCGTCCCTGAAAACTGACGGCGCCGCTCAAAAAGTGCGCCGGTTCTGTGGCGCCATTTCATCACATGGTGAAAAAACCTGAAGTGACGGGTCGCGGGCGATTGCCTGTCAGCCCGGCTGCTCTCAAGGTGACTCTAAATTCGCGTTTCGGTGAATTTTCTGTAATCAACAGCGTCCGTCAACGGACCGCCGGACCAGGTCAGGGTTCGAACGTGACGCCTTAGGGAGGGCGACGACATGAAGACCAATTGGAAGCTATTGCTGCTGGCCGGTGCGGCCTGGACCGTTTCGGCCGGCTTTGCCGCCGCTCAGGAGGCCCAGGGTGAAGTCGACGAGCTGGTCGTCACCGCCCGCCGGACCAGTGAAAACCTGCAGGAAGTGCCTGCGGCGGTCTCGGCCTTCTCCGAAGCCGCTCTGGATCGCATCCAGGCGACCGACACCACCGGCCTGCAGGGCGCGGTGCCCAACCTGAACATCGTCCAGGGCCGTGGTTCGTCCAACGCCACCAACATCTACATCCGCGGCGTCGGTCAGCCGGACGCCCTGCAGACCTTCGACCCGGCGGTCGGCGTCTATGTCGATGACGTCTATTACAGCCGCATCCGGGGCACCAACCTGGACCTGCTGGACCTGGAACGCATCGAAGTCCTGCGCGGGCCGCAAGGCACCCTGTATGGCAAGAACACCATCGGCGGCGCCCTGAAGTTCGTCTCCCGCAAGCCGGGTCAGGACTTCCGCGCCAATGCGCAGCTGTCGGTGGGCAGCTACAACCAGCTGGAAGCCAAGGGCGGCGTCTCCGGCCCGGTCAGCGACACCCTGGCGCTCGGCGTCTCGGGCATCATCTCCAAGCGTGACGGCTATGTTCACGACACCGTCCTGAACCGTGACTACAACGACAAGAACACCTGGGGCGTTCGCGGGGCTCTGGCCTTCACGCCGTCCGACGACCTGCGTCTCGATGTCAGCGTCGACTACAACAAGGACGACGCCGGCCTGAACGTCGGCAAGCCGGTCAACAGCCTGGTCACCCTGTTCGGAGGTCCGCTGCTGACCCTGCCGACCGATGGCAAGTACGACTATCTGGCCCGCACCACGCCCGGCCTGCCCAACTCCACCAAGCTGGAGCACTGGGGAACTTCGGCCCAGCTGTCGTGGAACATCACCGACGCCCTGACCCTGAAGTCGATCACCGCCTACCGCGAGCTGAAGACCGACGACTACATCGACATCGACGCGACCCAACTGGAAGTCGGCGACGTCTTCGTCGGCGTCGATCAGGATCAGGTCAGCCAGGAACTGCAACTGGCCTATGAAGGCGGTCCGGTGACCGTGGTCGGCGGCCTGTTCTGGATGGAAGAGAACATCACTTCCCATCAGGAAGCCTATGCCGATGACCTCGTCGGTCCGGTGCTGGGCAACCCGACCTTCCTGCGGACGATTGACGACGACCTGACCACCAAGAGCTGGGCCGCCTACGTCAACGCCAGCTGGGCGATCACCGACAAGCTCAGCCTGTCGGCCGGCCTGCGCTATACCGAGGAAGAGAAGACCTACAGCCGCTCGACCTCGACCTTCTCCAACAACGCGCTGCTGGTCGCCGATCCGGCCTTCGCCTTCACCGGCCTGAACAAGACCTGGGATGACGTCTCGCCGATGCTGTCGGTGGACTACAAGCTGACCGACAACATCCTGCTGTATGTCCGCGGCGCCAAGGGCTTCAAGTCCGGCGGCTTCAACGGCCGGGCCAACAACCCGGGCGAACAGGCCCCCTACGATCCCGAAACCCTGACCTCCTACGAAGCCGGCATGAAGGGCCGCTTCCTGGACGGCAAGGCGATGCTGAACCTGACCGTCTTCACCAACGACTACCAGGACTTCCAGGCCCGGGTGTCGGGCACGGTGACCGATCCGGGCACCGGCCTGCCCAGCCCCGAACTGACGGTGATCAACGCCGCCTCGCTGAAGCTGAACGGCTTTGAGGTCGAGGCGTCCATCCGTCCGATCGACGGCCTGCTGCTTGACGCCCAAGTCGGCTATCTGACGGCCGAGTACGAAGGCTTCGACGACGTCCGCTTCACCACCACCGGTGGAAACCGCGACTTCCAGGACCCGGCGTTCTCGCCCAAGTGGACGGTGCGCTACGGCGCGCAATACAGCTGGAACCTCGGCGCGGCCGGCGATCTGACCCTCGGCGGTCAGGCCCGCTTCCGGTCCGAACAGGCCCTGGCGGTGGACAACACCTTCACCAACTCCACCACCCGGATCGCCGGCCTGTATCAGGACGACTACTGGCTGCTCGACGCCCGTGTCGTCTGGACCGACGCCGACGGCCGCTTCAACGTCGGCCTCTACGGCCAGAACCTGACCAACGAGGTCTACAAGACCGACGGTCAGGAATTCTCCTCGGTCGGCGGCATCCGCACGGTCTATTACGGCGCCCCGAGCACCGTGACCCTGCGCCTCGGCTACAAGTACTAGACAGCACTTCTGTCCGGCTTCGGCGGGCGGAAATCTGAAGATCGGGAAGGGCGGCTCCAGTCGGGGCCGCCCTTTCTGCTTTTGGGTAAGGGCGCGTTTTCAGGAGGATCGCGATGAGCGATGTCGACAGCACACCGGCCGCATCGCGCGGCGCCTATCGCTACTACGTCCTGGCGCTGCTGATCCTGGTCTATGCCCTGAACTTCGTGGACCGGCAGATTCTCGCCATCCTCGCCGGGCCGATCAAGAAGGAGCTGAACCTCAGCGACGGGATGTTCGGCCTGATGAGCGGCCTGTCCTTCGCCTTCGTCTATTCCTTCCTCGCCGTGCCGGTCGCCTGGCTGGCTGACCGCAAGAGCCGGGTGTGGATCATGACCGGCGCCCTGACGGTGTGGAGCGGCTTCACCGCCGTCTGCGGCCTGGCCGGCAACTTCTGGCAGCTGTTCGCCGCCCGCACCGGAGTGGGTGTCGGCGAGGCCGGAGGCACGGCGCCGGGCTACTCCCTGATCTCCGACTATTTCCCCAAGGCCCAGCGGGCCCGGGCCCTGGCCGCGTTTTCGTTCGGCATTCCGATCGGCAGCGCGGCGGGGATCCTGTTCGGCGGTCTGATCGCCGCCTTCATCGACTGGCGCATCGCCTTCTTTGTCGTCGGCGGGGCCGGGCTGCTGCTCGCCCCGATCTTTGTCCTGACGGTGAAGGAGCCCAAGCGCGGAGCCCTGGACGCCGCGCCGGCGGAAGCGGGGCAACCGGCTGTCGCGCATGTGCCGGTTCCGGCCGCGCGGTTCGGCGAGGTGCTGAAGGTGCTGCTGCCCAAGCCCAGCTTCTGGCTTCTGGCCTTCGGCGCGGCCTGCGCCTCGGTCAACGGCTACGGCGTGGCCCTGTGGCTGCCCTCCTTCTTCATGCGCAGCCTTGGCCTGACCCTGGTCGAGACCTCCTGGTTCTACAGCGGCATCGCCTTCTTCGGCGGGGTTCTGGGCATCTGGCTGGGCGGTGTGCTGGCTGACCGGCTGGGGGCCAAGGCGCGCGGGGCCTATCCGCTGGTTCCGGCGGCGGCCTTCCTGATCGCCCTGCCGTGCTTCCTGCTGGCGATGAACAGCGATTCGCGCCTGGTCGCCTTCGCCCTGTTCCTGATCCCCACCGGGCTGAACCTGGCCTGGCTGGGACCGATCCTGGCGGCGGTGCAGCATCTGACCGGAGCCCATATGCGGGCGACGGCCTCGGCCCTGTTCCTGCTGATCAACAACCTCGTCGGCATCGCCCTGGGGACATATTATTTCGGGGCGGTCTCCGACCTCCTCGCCCCCCACTTCGGGGCCGAAAGCCTGCGCTACGCCATCTACAGCGGGCTTGGCTTCTATGTGATCAGCGCCACCCTGCTGATCATCGCCAGTCGCACCCTGCGGCGCGACTGGGTGGACTGACCCTTCGCGGGGCCGCATCCGGGAATTGGAACCCCGCGAGCCCGGCTTGCGGGGTTCTTTTTGTCTCGCTGACTGGACGGGTTGCCTGCCCTTGGGTGCGGCGCCTATAACGCCCTCGGCCCGCGTTCCGGCGGGCGCTTCCCGCCAGGCGAGCCCTTACAACCGATGAACATTCACGAATACCAGGCCAAGGCCGTCCTCGCCGCTTACGGCGCCCCCGTCTCGAAAGGCTTTCCGGCGCTGACCGCCGATGAAGCCGCCGCCGCAGCCGAAAAGCTGGGCAGCAAGATCTTCGTTGTGAAGAGCCAGATTCACGCCGGCGGACGCGGCAAGGGCCGCTTCGAAGGCCTCGGCCCCGACAGCAAGGGCGGCGTCCGCGTCGTCAAGACCCTCGATGAGGTTCGCAAGAACGCCGAGGAAATGCTCGGCCGCGTTCTGGTGACCCACCAGACCGGCCCCAAGGGCAAGCAGGTCAACCGCCTCTACATCGAGGACGGCTCGGACATCGACAAGGAGTTCTACCTCTCCCTGCTGGTCGACCGTGAGACCAGCCGCGTCAGCGTCGTGGCCTCGACCGAAGGCGGCATGGACATCGAAGAGGTGGCCCACAACACGCCCGAGAAGATCAAGACCTTCTCCATCGACCCGGCCACCGGCGTCATGCCCCACCACGGCCGCACCCTGGCCAAGACCCTCGGCCTGAGCGGCGGTCTGGCCAAGGAAGCCGCCACCGTGCTCGGCCAGCTCTATGCCGCCTTCGTGGGCAAGGACATGGAGATGCTGGAGATCAACCCGCTGATCGTCACCGAAGACCAGCACCTGCGGGTTCTGGACGCCAAGGTCAGCTTCGACGGCAACGCCCTGTTCCGTCATCCCGACATCGTCGAACTGCGCGACGTGACCGAGGAGGACGAGAAGGAAATCGAGGCCAGCAAATACGACCTCAGCTACATCGCCCTCGACGGCGAAATCGGCTGCATGGTCAACGGCGCCGGTCTGGCCATGGCGACCATGGACATCATCAAGCTGTACGGCGCCGAGCCGGCCAACTTCCTCGATGTCGGCGGCGGCGCCGGCAAGGAAAAGGTCACGGCGGCCTTCAAGATCATCACCGCTGACCCGAACGTCAAAGGCATCCTGGTCAACATCTTCGGCGGCATCATGCGCTGCGACATCATCGCCGAGGGCGTCATCGCCGCGGTGAAGGAAGTCGGGCTGACGGTTCCGCTGGTGGTGCGTCTGGAAGGCACCAACGTCGAACTCGGCAAGAAGATCATCGCCGAGAGCGGTCTCAACGTCATCGCCGCCAACGACCTGAGCGACGGCGCCGAGAAGATCGTCAAGGCGGTTCGCGGCTGATGATCGCCCTGGGGGCTTCCCTGCTGATGTTGGCGACGACGGCTCCGGCCGCCGCTGCTGACGTCCGGCTGGAAGCCTTCCAGGCGGCCTGCCTGCCCGGACATCGGGATCCGCAAAAGCGGCTGGCGAACCTTCAGACCGAGGGCTGGGCCGCCGTCCCGGACAGCGACAACCCGATGCTGGAGGCGACAATGAAGCTGTCCCGCCAGCAGATCGAAGAAGGCCGCAGCGACGGAATTGACGGCGATGTTGCGGCGTTCCGCAAACTGTCGGCCGGCAAGCCGCTCTATCTGGTGGTCAGCAATGTCCGCGCCGAGCCCATCGCCCTGACCGGCTGCTATCTGTTCGACTTCGGTTCGGACCGGGCGATCGCCGCCGAGGCCGTCAGCGCCTGGCTTAAGGAAGCGCCGGCCCAGACCATCGACCATGCCGGACTGACCGCCCAGATCTGGAACGTCGAAGGCATCGAAGGCGTCTGGGACCTGCAGAACAGCTTCATCGCCGCCGACAGCCAGGCCCTTTCCATCACCGGCTATGCCGGAACCAGCATCAAGCTCACCTCCACCGTGGAGACTTCAGAGTGAAACGCACCCTCGCCGTCCTCGCCCTCGGGGCCAGCCTGCTCGCCGCACCGGCGATGGCCGCTGACAATGTTGTTTCAGCGGCCTTCAAGATGACCTGCTCGGCAACCGGCGGGGCCATGGCGCCGGCGATGGCGGCCGCCGACGCGGCGGGTTGGGCGGAGATCCCGTCCAGCCTGATGGCCGACAGTATGGCCCAGTCCAGCGGCCTGAAAGTTCAGGAAATCGGATCCCGGGCGATGGTCCAGGATCGCAAGCTGCTGATCATGATCGCGGGCGTCGCCAATACGAATGACGCCTCCTCGGTCATGGAGATGTCCCTCTGCGCGGTCGCGACCTTCGGCGCCGTCGGCGACGAGCTGAAGGCGGACATGACCCGGCAGCTGGGTTCCTCCCCGATCAAGTCACCGGCTGACCTCGCCGAATTCAGTGTCTGGCTCTACGTAGAGGGTCCCAAGGGGCGCGAGTTTCTGGACTCCATGTCCAGCCGCAAGGCCATGAGAGCGGTGCTCGACGGCAAGCTCCACATGGTGATGGTCGGCGAGGACAAGGGCGAAGGCATGTCGATGATCATGGAAATGCGCCCGGTGCTGGGGGAGAAGAACTGATGCTCAAGTCATTTACCGCTCGCGCCGGTTTCCGGTCCGGTCTGGTCGCCATTGTCGCTGTGGCCGCCGCCTGTTTCACAACCCCGGCCCTGGCCGCTGACAATGGCCTGATGACGCTGTTCGACCAGTATTGCGTCAAGACCAACGCGGCCATGGCGCCGGCGCTTCGCAAGGCCGAGGCCGCCGGCTGGGTCCAGCTGCCGGAGGGCATCCTGGGCGATCTGGAGGGTATGACCGCGGTCGACGCCCGGTTCACCTCCCAGGGCGACGGCTTCAAGATGCTGTTTGTCGGCGTCGGCGAGCTCGATACCGAAATCGGCAAGTCCAAGGTCGACATGTGTTTCGTCGCCGACAACAAGGCGGACGCCGCCTCTATTCTCGCCGCGACAAAGGCCTTCACCCGTGTTGAGCCCAACAAGGCCGCCGGGACCGCGACCCAGACCATGTGGAGCTACGTTGATACGCCCTCCGGTCGCCGCCAGGCAGAAGACCTCTCCGAAGACCAACTGAAGGACGCCCTCAACAAGCGGACCCTCCGGTTTGTCCTCTTCCAGAACGAATCCGGCCTGATCATGGTCGGCTACGCCATTCCCCGCATCTAGAGACCCCATATGTCCATTCTCATCGACAAGAACACCAAGGTCATCTGCCAGGGCATCACCGGCAGCCAGGGCACCTTCCACACCGAACAGGCCATGGCCTACGGTACCAGGATGGTCGGCGGCGTGACGCCCGGCAAAGGGGGTTCGACCCATATCGGCCTGCCGGTCTACGACACCGTCGGTGAAGCCGTTGAGGCCACCGGCGCCGACGCCTCGGTCATCTATGTTCCGCCGCCCTTCGCCGCCGACTCCATCTGTGAGGCCATCGACGCGGAAGTCCCGCTGATCGTCTGCATCACCGAAGGCATCCCGGTGGCCGACATGGTCAAGGTCAAGCGCAGCCTGGCCGGCTCGAAGTCGCGCCTGATCGGCCCCAACTGCCCCGGCGTCCTGACCCCCAACCAGTGCAAGATCGGCATCATGCCGGGCGGCATCTTCTCCGAAGGCAGCGTCGGCGTCGTCTCGCGCTCCGGCACCCTGACCTATGAAGCGGTGTTCCAGACCACCAACGTCGGCCTTGGCCAGACCTCGGCGGTCGGCATCGGCGGCGACCCCGTCAAGGGCACCGAGTTCATCGACATCCTCGAGATGTACCTGGCCGACGAAGCCACCAAGTCGATCATCATGATCGGCGAGATCGGCGGCAGCGCCGAAGAGGACGCCGCCCAGTTCATCGCCGATGAGCGCAAGAAGGGCCGCTGGAAGCCGATGGTCGGCTTCATCGCCGGCGTCACCGCGCCTCCCGGACGCCGCATGGGCCACGCCGGCGCCATCATCTCCGGCGGCAAGGGCGGCGCGGGCGACAAGACCGCCGCCATGGAAGCGGCCGGCATCCGGGTCTCGCCCTCGCCGGCCAAGCTGGGTGAGACGCTGATGGAAGTCCTCAAGGGCTGATCCGCCGGTCAGGCGACGGGTTTGCGATAGATCGCACCCGTCGCCGGCCAACCGGTTCGTCTCCGCGAGACGCGATAAGGACGAAACAGGGCGCAGACCGCCCTCAGACAGGCGCTTTGCTCCCCCGATCGGGGGCCTGGCGCCCGGTTTTTTCAAAACCCTCGAATTTCCCCTAAAAACCGCCGCCTTTATCTCCCCATAAACGGGAGACGGGCCTATATGAGGCCCCACCGAACAGGGCCGCCCGCCGAAGGGCGCCCATCAAGGCGCAGGCGACATGGCGGACGACGCGGGTTTTATCAATCAGGTTCTGACCGAGACCTCATTCCTCTACGGCGGAAACGCCGCCTTTGTGGAGGATCTCTACGGTCGCTGGGCCGACAAGCCCAGCTCGGTCGACGCCTCCTGGCAGGCCTTCTTCGCAAGCCTTCATGAGCAGGCGGCCGCGGTCAAGGCCGGCGGCGTCAAACCCGGCTGGAGCCAGAACCGTCCGGCCGCGCCCCGTCCCGACTGGCTGAACGCCCTTGACGGCCAATGGCCGGCCGCCCCCGCCGTCGAGGCCAAGCTCGGCCGCGCCATCGCCGACAAGTCGCCCGGCGCCACCGAAGAAGCCGTCCGCGCCGCGACGCTGGATTCCCTGCGGGCGGTGATGATGATCCGGGCCTACCGGATGCGGGGTCACCTGAAGGCCAATCTGGATCCGCTGGGCATCGCCATCACCCCCGGCGACGCCACCGAGCTGGACCCGGCGACCTACGGCTTTACGGAAGCCGACTACGACCGTCCGATCTTCCTCGACTTCGTGCTGGGTCTGGAGACCGGCACCCTGCATGAAATTCTCGAGATCGTCCGCCGCACCTACTGCGGGAACGTCGGCGTGCAGTACATGCACATCTCCAATCCCGAGGAGAAGGGCTGGATCCAGGAGCGGATCGAAGGTCGCGACAAGGAAATCGTCTTCACCAAGGAAGGCAAGATCGCCATCCTGAAGAAGCTGATCGAGGCCGAGGGCTTCGAGCGCTTCCTGCACAAGCGCTTCCCCGGCACCAAGCGGTTTGGTCTGGACGGCGGCGAGGCCTGCATCCCGGCTCTGGAACAGATCATCAAGCGCGGCGGCGCGCTGGGCGTGAAGGACATCGTGCTGGGCATGCCCCACCGGGGTCGCCTGAACGTCCTGGCCGCCGTGATGGGCAAGCCCTACCACGTCATTTTCCACGAGTTCCAGGGCGGCAGCAGCCTGCCTTCGGACGTCGAGGGCTCGGGCGATGTGAAGTATCACATGGGCGCCAGCTCCGACCGCAGCTTTGACGGCAACAACGTCCACCTGTCGCTGGCCGCCAACCCCAGCCACCTGGAGATCGTCAATCCGGTGGTGCTCGGCAAGGCCCGCGCCAAGCAGGCCTTCACCCTGCGCGAAACGCCGGACGCCGGCCGCACCCATGTTCTGCCCCTGCTGCTGCATGGCGACGCCGCCTTCGCCGGCCAGGGCGTCGTGGCCGAGTGTTTCGCCCTGTCGGGCCTGAAGGGCTACCGCACCGGCGGGACGATCCACTTCATCGTCAACAACCAGATCGGCTTCACCACCGCGCCGCACTACAGCCGCACCAGCCCCTATCCCTCCGACGTCGCCCTGATGGTCGAGGCGCCGATCCTGCACGCCAATGGCGATGATCCCGAGGCGGTCGTCTATGCCGCCAAGGTGGCCACCGAATACCGCCAGCAGTTCGGCAAGGACGTGGTCATCGACATGTTCTGCTATCGCCGGTTTGGTCACAACGAGGGCGATGACCCGACGATGACCCAGCCGCAGATGTATGCGCGCATCAAGGGCCATCCCTCGACCCGCGAACTCTACTCGACCCGCCTCATCGAAGAGGGCGTCGCCACCCAGGAAGACATCGACGCCTGGATCAAGGAATTCGACGACTTCCTCGACGCCGAGTTCGAGGGCGGCAAGAGCTACCACGCCGACAAGGCCGACTGGCTCGACGGCAAATGGGCTGGTCTGCAGCAGCCGCTGGACGAGGATCGCCGCGGCAAGACCGGGGTTCCGGTGCAGAAGCTGCTCGACCTTGGCCACAAGATCACCGCCATTCCCGATGACGTGGACGTTCACAAGACCGTCCGGCGGATGGTCGAGAACCGCCGCGCCGCCATTGATGCGGGCGAGGGGATCGACTGGGCGCTGGGCGAGCATCTGGCCTTCGCCAGCCTGCTGGACGAAGGCTTCCCGGTCCGCCTGTCCGGCCAGGACAGCGTGCGGGGCACCTTCACCCAACGCCACTCCGATCTGATCGATCAGACCACGGAAGAACACTACACGCCGCTCAACAACCTGCGCCCGGGCCAGGGCCACTATGAGGTCATCGACAGCCTGCTGTCGGAAGAGGCGGTGCTGGGCTTCGAGTACGGCTTCTCGACCGCCGACCCCAATACCCTGACCCTGTGGGAAGCCCAGTTCGGCGACTTCGTGAACGGGGCCCAGGTGGTCATCGACCAGTTCATCTCCAGCGGCGAACGCAAGTGGCTGCGGATGAGCGGCCTGGTGATGCTGTTGCCGCATGGCTACGAAGGCCAGGGTCCCGAGCACAGCTCGGCCCGCCTTGAACGCTTCCTGCAGTCCTGCGCCGAAGACAACATGCAGGTGGTCAACTGCTCGACCCCGGCCAACTACTTCCACGCCCTCCGCCGTCAGGTGCACCGCGAGTTCCGCAAGCCGCTGATCGTGATGACGCCCAAGAGCCTGCTGCGGCACAAGAAGGCGGTGTCCAACCTGGCGGACATGGCCGACGACAACAGCTTCCACCGGGTGATGATCGACGGCGCCGAGGCCGGATGCGATGTCGGCGGCGTGGTCCTGAAGCCGGACGACCAGATCACCCGGGTGATCGCCTGCTCGGGCAAGGTCTACTATGACCTGATCGAAGCCCGGGCCAAGACCGGTCGCAGCGACGTCTACATCATGCGGATCGAGCAGTTTTACCCGTGGCCGCTGAAGTCGGTGATGGGGGTGCTGTCGCGCTTCGCCAATGCCGAACTGGTCTGGGTTCAGGAAGAGCCCAAGAACATGGGCGGCTGGACCTTCGTCGATCCGTGGCTGGAACTGACCCTCGACCGGATGGACATCAAGGCCAAACGGGCGCGCTATGTCGGCCGGCCGGCCAGCGCCTCCACCGCCGCCGGCTTGATGAGCCGTCACATGAAAGAGCTTGAGGCCTTCCTGGCCGACGCTTTCGCCTGAACACGATAATCCGCGGGCGGGCCTTTCAACGGCCCGCCGGAGGGCCTAGATGCGGCCCGACCGCGACACCGGAGCTTGAAGAGACCTGATGACCGACATCATGACCCCCGCCCTTGGCGAATCCGTCACCGAAGCGACGGTCGCCAGCTGGAAGAAGAAGCCCGGCGAGGCGGTGAAGAAGGACGAGATTCTCGTCGAGCTGGAAACCGACAAGGTCAGCCTTGAGGTCGCCAGCCCCTCTGACGGGGTCCTGGAATCGATCAGCGCCAATGACGGCGACACGGTAACCCCTGGTGCGATCCTGGGCGTGGTCAAGGCCGGCGGCGCGGCAGCCGCCCCCGCGCCCGCCAAGGCCCTGGAGAAGGCCCCCGAGAAGGCCTCCGAGAAGGCCAAGGCCGCTGAAGCGGCTCCGGCCCCCAAGGCCGAACCGGCGTCGGCCAAATCGGATGACCGTCCGCTTGCCCCTTCGGTGCAGCGCATCGCCACCGAGACCGGTCTCGACACCTCCACGGTCAGCGGCACCGGCAAGGACGGCCGGATCACCAAGGGCGACGCCTTGGCGGCCCTCGAAACCCGCGCCAATGCCCCGGCCCCGGCGGCGGCTCCCGCCGCGCCGCGCGCCACGCATGAACGTGAAGAGCGGGTTCGCATGACCCGCCTGCGCCAGACCATCGCCCGGCGCCTGAAGGAAGCCCAGTCGAACGCCGCCATGCTGACCACCTTCAACGAGGTGGACATGAGCGCCGTCATGGCTTTGCGCAGCCAGTACAAGGACGTCTTCGAGAAGAGCCACGGCGTCAAACTCGGGTTCATGAGCTTCTTCGTCGCCGCCTGTGTCTCGGCGCTGAAGGCGGTGCCCGAGGTCAATGCCGAGATCGACGGCCAGGACCTGATCTTCAAGAACCACTACGACATCGGCGTGGCCGTCGGCACCGAAAAGGGCCTGGTCGTCCCCGTCGTCCGTGACGCTGACGCCATGAGCCTGGCGGATGTGGAAAAGGCGATCGGCGCCCTCGGCCGCAAGGCCCGCGACGGCCATCTGGCCATCGAGGACATGCAGGGCGGCACCTTCACCATCTCCAACGGCGGGGTCTACGGCTCGCTGATGTCGACGCCGATCCTTAACGCCCCGCAGTCGGGTATCCTGGGCATGCACAAGATCCAGGACCGGCCGATGGTGGTGAACGGTCAGGTGGTCATCCGCCCGATGATGTATCTCGCCCTCAGCTACGATCACCGGGTTGTCGATGGTCAGGGCGCGGTGACCTTCCTGGTCAAGGTCAAGGAAGCCATCGAAGACCCGCAACGGCTGTTGCTCGACGTCTAGGTCCCGACGCATGATCCCCGCTCCGGAAAAAGGGGCGGGGGCATGACCGGCGACGACCGCAAGTCCATCGATGACCGCGAGGCCGCGCCATCCCTGATGCGGACGGGCGACGGCCGCGCCGTGACCGACGAGCAGGCCGGCTCCCCGCCGACGCAGGCTCGCCGGCCGGTGATTCCCGCCAGACCGGTCGCCACCGGCTGGCCGGTCTGGCTTGCCGCTTTGGTGCTGCTTCTGTTTCTCGGCTTTCATCTCTTTGCGGGAACCGCCCGCTTTCTCGGTGAGCCGGCGAGCGTCCTGAACAGGATCCTGTCGCCGCTGCCGTTCGGCCAGACGCTGTCCGCCGCCACCATTGGATGGACGTGGCTGCCCGGATGGGCGGTGATCGGCGCGACGGCGCTTCGGCTGCGGGCGCTTGGTCAGATGCTTCGGAACCCGCCCAATGGTGCGGCCATGGCTCTGCTGGCGAGCCTGTTCGAAGCGGGGATGTGGCTGTTCGCCGGTCGGGGACGAACCCCTGCACCGGGGGAGACGGCCGCCATGGCCTGGGTCCTGGCGCTGGAAATCGCCGTGCTCGTTGGCTTTGTTGTGCTGCTGCTGCTGGCGACCCCGAAGGCGGCCCCGGCGCCGGGAGAGCCGGCATGAGTCTCGCGGTGTTTGGGCGTTATCACACTCAGTCCGAGGCCGGAGTGATTGCCTCCCTGCTGCGATCCGCCGGGTTTGCGCCTGTGGTCTTCGATGAGCACTATGGCGGGGTGATCTGGACCGCCCAGACGGCGCTGGGCGGTTATCGGCTCATGTTGCCCAAGGCTGACATCGAGCCTGCTCTGGCCTTGCTCGCCGAAGCGCGCGCTCAGGCGGTCGAGGACAGCCCGGAGGTGAACGCGGCGCCGGTCGATATCTCGCCACCCTCGACGGTGGTCTATCTGCTGGCCCTGCTGACCATGGGGCCAGAGATCGGCTGGTTGGCCGCACCCGCGCTGCGCCGTCGTGGCCCAAGGTTGCGGACAATCATCATGACCTGCATCGCCCTTCTGGCGATCCTGATTGTGCTCTGGACAAACGCCTACCGCATATGGGGTATGACGGAATGACGCCGGAACAGAAACTGCAGATCCTGGGCTGGATCGCCCGGACCATGGGCCTCTGGTACATTTTCACCGGCGCGACGGCGATCAACGCCTGGCGTCGGAATGCGACGGTCGGACGGGAAGTCGCCGCTTCGGTCGCCGCCGCGCCGGATCATATCGCCCAGCTTCGCAGCTGGACGGTGCTGGCGGTCGGAACCCTGACCTCTCTGTCCGGGCTGACCCTGGCGTTTCTCAGCAATCTCGCCCCGGTCTTCTTCCTCGCCTGCTGTTCGGTGCAGGGCGCCTATTTCGCCTGGGCAAGGACCGCGCTGCCGCCGGTCGATGAGGCCGGGCGCAAGGCGCGGCAGATATCGCAGAACGCCTTCGCCATGTTCGCCGCCTCGACCCTTTTTGTTCTGGGATGCCGGACGATCGGGGTTCTGAGCTAGGGCCCCTCAGGCGAAGCGGTACGGGATACGTCCACCGCGCCTGCTTCGATATGGCGTGATTTCCGCAGCGTTTCCGGGGAAATTAACCCTCAGGCCTCGCTTCCGGGGCGATCCTTTGCCATATGCAGGGCGAACTTCATCCAGAGGAATTCCGGCCCATGGCCCAGTACGACGTCGTCATCATCGGGGGCGGCCCCGGCGGCTACAACGCAGCAATCCGCGCCGGACAGCTCGGCATGAAGGTCGCCTGCGTCGAAGGGCGCGGGGTTCTCGGCGGCACCTGCCTGAACGTCGGCTGCATGCCGTCGAAGGCGCTGCTGCACGCTTCGGAGATGTTCACGGCGGCCAAGAGCGATTTCGCCACTCTCGGCATCGAGGTCGAACCCAAATTGAACCTGCCTCAGATGATGAAGCAGAAGGATGACAGCGTCACCGCCCTGACCAAGGGCATCGAGTTCCTGTTCAAGAAAAACAAGGTCGACTATGTCCGCGGCTGGGGCCGCATCGCCGGCCCCGGCAAGGTGGTGGTCAAGGGCGACGACGGCGCCGAGTCGACGCTGGAAGCAAAGAACATCGTCATCGCCACCGGCTCCGAGCCGATGCCTCTTCCGGGCGTGACGGTTGACCAGAAGCGCATTGTCGATTCCACCGGCGCCCTGTCGCTGCCGGAAGTTCCCAAGTCGCTGGTCGTGATCGGGGCCGGGATCATCGGTCTCGAACTGGGCTCGGTCTGGCGCCGCCTTGGCGCGGAGGTCACCGTCGTCGAGTTCCTGCCGCGCATCTGCCCGGGCATGGATGAGGAAACGGCCAAGACCTTCCAGCGGTCGCTGACCAAGCAGGGCTTCAAGTTCGAGCTGGGCGCCAAGGTGACCGGCGCAAAGGCCGGCAAGTCCGGCGTCGAACTGACCGTCGAGCCGGTCGAGGGCGGCGAGACCCGCACCCTCAAGGCCGACTATGTGCTGGTCGCCATCGGCCGCCGCACCTTCACCAAGGACCTGGGCCTGGACACGGTCGGCATCGTTCCCGACAAGCGCGGCGTCATCGAGACCGACCACTTCAAGACCTCGGCGGCCGGCGTCTGGGCCATCGGCGATGTGATCAAGGGCCCGATGCTGGCCCACAAGGCCGAGGAAGACGCCGTCGCCTGTATCGAACTGATCGCCGGCAAGGCCGGGCACGTCGACTATGATCTGGTTCCCAGCGTCGTCTACACCGCCCCGGAAGTCGCCTGGGTCGGCAAGACCGAGGAGCAGCTGAAGGCCGACGGGGTCGCCTACAAGGTCGGCAAGTTCCCCTTCACCGCCAACAGCCGCGCCAAGATCAACCACGAGACCGACGGCTTCGCCAAGGTTCTGGCCGACGCGAAGACCGACCGCATCCTCGGGGTGCATATGGTTGGACCGCAGGTCGGAGAGATGATCGGCGAATATTGCGTGGCCATGGCCTTCGCCGCCGCCAGCGAGGATGTGGCCCGGGTCTGCCATCCCCACCCGACCCGCTCGGAAGCCGGCCGTCAGGCCGCGATGGGCGTCGAAGGCTGGACGATGCAGGCCTGACGGCTTTCGGCCTTCCAGCCGGCCGCCAATCGCGCTTAGCTGTCGGTCAAACGACAGGGAGGCAGGCGATGGCGGGCGGCGGCGAGATCAAATGGCGGGACCCGGAGATCGGTCAGGTGCGGGCGCTCTATGCCGCGCTGCAGCCGCCTGAAGGGACCCCCGAGCCCAGCTGGGCCGAGCGCCGTGTCGCCATGGACGGCTTTGGCCAGCTGGGGACGCTGCCCGAAGGCTGTATGAACATCGCCGTGGATATCGACGGCATGCCGGCCGAGGGGCTGGTGCCGCTCGACGCCGATGAGAGCCGCAACATCCTCTATCTGCACGGCGGCGGCTACTGCATCGGCAGTCCGCGCAGCCATCGGCCGACCGCGGCGCGACTGGCGGCCGAGGCCGGTTGCCCGATCCTGGTCCCCGACTACAGGATGGGACCGGAGGCGCCGTTCCCGGCGGCGGTCGAGGACGGGGTCAAGGCCTGGCGGCATCTGGTCGAGGCGGGGATTGACCCGGCGCGGATGGTGATCGCGGGCGATTCCGCCGGCGGCGGCCTGACCCTGGCCACTGCCCTTGCGGCCCGTGATGCGGGCCTGCCTCAGCCTGGCGGTCTGTTCTGCATCAGCCCCTGGGCCAACCTGTCGCAGACCGGGCCGGCCTATGAGCGCCTGGCGAAAGCCGATCCGATGATCAGCGCCGAGGGACTGGACCGGTTCGCCGAGGCCTATCTGGCGGGTGCGGATGCGGCCGATCCGCTGGCCTCGCCGGCGCTTGGCGATTTCACCGGCATCGCGCCGATCCTCATCCATGTGGGCGGGGCCGAGGTGCTGATGAGCGACAGCATCGCCGTCGCCGAGGCCGCCGGCCTGGCCGGGGTCGATGTGCGGCTCGAGATCTGGCCGGAGATGATCCACGTCTGGCATGCCTGGTCGGGGCAACTGACCGCCGGTCGGCGGGCCATCGCCTCGGCCGCAGCCTGGATTCGGGAAAAGACCGGCGCCTGAGACAACTTCCCCTTCAGGCGAGGCGACGATAGGGTTTGATCCTGGCCGCAATATGAGCGCCGGCCCTGAGGACAGATCCACCAATGAGCGACGCCACAGGGTCGGCAGCCCGCGAACAGGCTTTGCTGGCAAGGATTGCCGCTCTTGAATCAGCCCTTGAGAGCCAGCGCCTGTCCGGCAGGGAGGCGCTGGCCGAAAGCCAGGATCGCTTCGCCCTGATCGCGGACAGTATCCCGACCCTGTGCTGGATGGCCGACGCCTCCGGCTGGATCCACTGGTACAATCGTCGCTGGTACGAATACACCGGAACGACCGCGGAGGGCATGGAGGGCTGGGGTTGGCAGTCCGTGCATCATCCGGACGTGCTGCCGGAAGTCATGGAGCGCTGGCCGGAGTCGATCCGCACCGGAGAGCCGTTCGAGATGGTGTTTCCGCTGCGCGGGGCCGACGGGACCTTTCGTCCGTTTCTGACGCGGATTACGCCGTCCCTTGATTCCGCCGGGAGGGTCGTGGGCTGGCTGGGCGTCAATACCGACATCACCGAGATCACCCGGGCGCAGGAACAGCAGAAGCTCCTGCTCAATGAGCTCAACCACCGGGTCAAGAATACCCTGGCCACTGTCCAGTCGATCGCGATCCAGACCCTGCGGACAACCTCCACGCCTGAACAGTTTCGCCCCGCCTTCGAGGCCCGGCTGATGGCCCTGTCCCAGACCCACAATCTGCTGACCGAAAGCAGCTGGGAAGGCGCCAGCCTGCGGGACATCCTTGCCGCCGAGTTCCGGCCCTACGGCATTGATCGGGGCGTGCTTGCGGGCGCTGCCGATGTCCGTCTCGGGCCCAAGGCCACCGTCGCCCTCGGCATGGCGTTTCACGAGCTGGCGACCAACGCCGCCAAATACGGCGCGCTGTCGACGGCGGAAGGCCGTGTGATGGTCGACTGGTCCGACCCGGACGAGGGCGTATTCAATCTGGTCTGGCGGGAAGTCGGCGGCCCGCCGGTGCGTCAGCCGACCCGTGAGGGTTTCGGCTCGCGATTGCTCCAGCAGGGCCTGGCCGCCGAGCTCAAGGGCAAGGTCGAGATCGACTACCAGCCGGACGGCATGATCTGTGGGGTGACCCTGCCCGCCGCCGCTCTGGCCTGAGGTCTAGTGGTTCGGCTTTTCCATCACCGTCCCGGACTTGAAGCGGGCTTTCACCTGTTCATGTTTGGCCGGGGGCAGAGGGATCATGCCGCGTTCCTGGAGATAGCCGCCGCGGCCGGATGCGGCGTCGGAGACGTATTCCTTGACGAAGGCGCGCAGGCCTGGGGTCAGATCCAGACGCGAGCGCTTCACATAGATGTAGAGCGAGCGGGACAGCGGGTAGCGGCCTGAGGCAATGCTCTCGAAGGTCGGTTTGACGCCGTCGATCGTCGCCACCTTCACCTTGTCCATGTTCTCCTCATAGAAGAAGAAGCCGAACACGCCCGCTGAGTTGGGGGTGCGGGTCAGGGTCTGGACGATGGCGTTGTCGTTCTCACCGGCGTCGATCCAGGCGTCGTTGCGCAGCGGATCGACACTGGCCTTGAAGGCCTTTTCGTCGGACTTTTTCATCGCCTTCATTGGGGCGATGCGCTGGGCTCCGTGTTCGATGCCCAGCTCAAGGAAGGCGTCGCGGGTGCCGCTGGTCGGGGGCGGGCCATAGACCAGGATGCGGGTCGGCGGCAGGCCGGCGCCGATCTGGCTCCACAGGCCGTAGGGATTGTCCTGGATCCTGCCCTGCCGCATCACCTGGGCCGACAGCGCCAGATAAAGGTGCTCCAGCTTGAGATCGAAATCCGGGGCGCGCTTGTCCATCGCCAGGACGATGCCGTCATAGCCGACGGTGATTTCCATGATGTCGTCGACGCCGTTGGCGGCGCAGGCCTCCCACTCCGAGGCCTTCATCGGCCGCGAGGCGTTGGCGATGTCAGGAAAGGCGTCGCCGGAGCCGCCGCAGAACAGCTTGATGCCGCCGCCGGTGCCGAGGCTCTCGACCTTGGGCGTGCGGGCGCCGGTCTTGCGGGAGTAGGTCTCCGCGACCCGGGTGGTGTAGGGGAACACGGTCGACGACCCGGCCGCCCAGACATAGTCCCGTGCGGCCTGGGCGGCGCCGGCCGCGGCCAGGGCGATGCTCAGGGTGGTGGCGGCCAGCAGACGCTTCATCGTGTTTCCTTCGGAGTCCTTCCGACGGCCGTCCATACGAAGGCTTTGCGACAGTGCGGCGACAGGCGCGACTAAAGCAGCCGTGTACGGATCGCTTGTGACAACAGGTCGATGCCGGAAACGGCGACGACAATCACCAGAACGATGCAGCCGGTCTGGTCATAGGCGAAGCTGTTGGTCGAATCGATCAGCACCTGACCCACGCCGCCGGCGCCGATCAGGCCCAGAACCGTGGCCGAGCGGCTGTTGGATTCAAACCGATAGAGGGCATAGCCGACCCACAGCGGCGCGACCTGGGGAATGACGCCCCAGGCGATTTCCTGAAGGGTCACGGCGCCGGTGGCGCGGACGCCTTCGACGGGACCCTTGTCGATGGATTCCACCGCCTCGGCGAACAGCTTGGCCAGCACGCCGCCGGTATTGAACATCAGGGCCATGACCCCGGCGAACGGACCAAGGCCCACGGCGGTGATGAAGATCAGCGCCACCACCAGATCAGGGATCGAGCGGACGAGGTCGAGAACCCGGCGAACCGGCTGCTGGATCCAGGCGGGGGCGATGTTGCGCGCGCCCAGCAGACCCAGCGGGATGGCGATCAGAATGGCCAGGCTGGTGCCCCAGAGCGCCATCTGGATCGTCTCCCACATTTTGCGGATGTAGAGCGACCAGTCGGCCTTGAGGAAGTTGGGATCGCCCGGAATGAAGGGGGAGAAGAACTCCTTGGCGAACATCTGCATGTTGTCCGATGTGAACAACTGCGGAAATTTGAAGATCTCCGCCGGGCCGAAGCTGACGATCAGCAGGATGGCCAGGCCGCCCCAGATGACCATGTCAAACGCGCGCGCCGACAGCGGGCGGGTCGGGGGGCCGGGAACGACGTCTTGCGTCATGGGGGCGGTCGCTGAGGCGGTCATCAAGGGCTCTGGATGAATCAGTTGGCCGAAGCGCCGGCTTTGGCGCGAGCGGCGGCCTGCTCGGTTTCGATCTCGGCGATGGAGGCCTTAGCGGCGGCGATCTTGGCCTTGTCGCCGGCTTCCTGGGCCAGGCCAAGCTGCTGCATGGCCTCCATGTGACGGACAAACAGCAGGTGGGTGGCGTCGGCCGGCTTGAAGCCGCCGATCGACAGCCGGGCCATGTTGGCCCGCTGGCGCTCGGCCTCGGGACCTTCGCCCTGGCCGTAGGTCAGGAAGAACTGACGGACCTTTTCCTTCACCGCCGGATCAAGATCCTTGCGCCAGACGATCGGATCCTCGGGCAGGATCTCGGAGGTCCAGATCACCCGGATCTTGTCGGCCTGGCCTTCCTTGCGGTCCCGGTTGAGGCGGATGGCGGTGGAATTGTTGGTCGCCGCGTCCAGCTTGCCGTTGGCCACCGCAAAGAGGTTGGACTGGTGGTTGGCGGGCAGGACGGTCTTGAAGCAGTTTTCCGGCTTGATGCCCCGGGGAATGAAGACGCCGGTCATCGGGGCCAGGGTGCCGCTGGTCGACTTGGCGTCGCCCATGCCGAAGTTCAGCGTCTTGTCGCATTTCAGCAGATCGTCGATCGTCTGGATCTTGCTGTCCTTGGGGACGATGATCACCGAGGTGTAGCCGTCCGTGCCGCTGGGGTCGAAGGTGCGGGCGAAGACCTCGCCGTTCGAGCGGCGAACCGCTTCCAGGCCCGACTGGTTGGAGAACCAGCCCAGATCGGTCTGTTTGAACCGCATGGCCTCGATCAGGGCGCTGTAGCTGGACGAGAAGAAGGGTTTCACCTTCAGCCCGGTCTGCTTTTCCATGTCCGCCAGGATGGGCTCCCAGTAGGTCTCCATGTTCTGCGCCTTCTCGGTCGACAGAATGGAGAAGGTGATCTCGTCCTTGGGGCCTTCCTTGGCGCCGCCGCCGCAGGCGGCGAGGGTCAGGGTCGCCAGGGCTGCGAGCCCGGCGAGCGCGCGGCGGGTGGTGAGGAAACGCGAGGTCATTGAGGAGCTCCTTCCCAGAAGACGTCTTCGAATTCCGGGCCGTAGATTTCAATCAACTTGGTCTTGTCGAGATTGGCGGGCGTTCCGTCATAGACCATCTTGCCGGCCTTGAGGGCGACAACCCGGTCACAGTAGCGCAGGGCGTAGTCGACCTGGTGCAGGGTGACGATGACGGTCAGGCCGTCGGTGCGGTTCAGATCGCGGAGAATTTCCATGACCTTGCGGGCCGAGACGGGGTCGAGCGACGCGACCGGCTCGTCGGCGAGAATGATCTTGGCCTTCTGGACCAGAGCCCGGGCGATGGCGCCGCGCTGCTGCTGGCCGCCGGACAGGGTGTTGGCGCGCTGGGCGGCGTAATCGGACACGCCGACGCGGTGCAGGGCCTGCATGGCCGCCACCTTGGTCTCTTCAGGCCAGCGGCCGAGCAGACCGCGCCAGAAGCCGATGCGGCCCAGCGAGCCCAGGGCGACATTGCTGAACAGCGACAGGCGGCCGACCAGATTGAACTGCTGGGCGATAAAGCCGATGCGGATGCGGGCGTCCCGCACCTTGTCGCCGACCCTGCCCTTGACCTGCACCGGCGTTCCGAAAGCGGTGATGGTCCCGTTCGGGCCATCAACCGTCTGCAGGCCGTCGATCGATCGCAGCAGGGTCGATTTCCCCGAACCCGACGGTCCGATCAGGGCGACCATCTCTCCACGCGCCACATTGAGGCTCACGCCATCCAGGGCGCGGCGTTTTCCGAAGGTCTTTGAGACCCCCTGGATCGAGAGAACGGCGTCTTGCGTCATGGTCTGGCGTTGTCCTAGCACGTCCGGCCCGGGGGCGCAGAAGCGGTCAGCTCGTTTCAGTCGGAAGAAGACTGTCCACTGGCGATCAGTCTTTCAATGTCCCCCGCGTGTGCCATGGCGAGCTTTGCCCGCGCAAGCGCGTCTGTGGAGAAGTTTTTTGCAGCATCGGCCAAACCGACGCCGCTCAGCACCCCGACAAGGCTCATGGCCTTCTGCAGTCGCAGGGCCACGGCGATGTCCCCGGACCCGTAGAGGGCGATCGGGGTGAAGACATCGCCAAGCAGGTCATCGGCCGCCAGAGGCCGGGCGAACACCCTCGGCTCCTCGGGCCGGGCAGCATCGGCCTCCCGGCAGACGAGATCCCAGGAGGTCATCAGGGCGACGCCGGCCCGGACCACGGCGATGGCTGTGCCGGGGTCGTTGACGCCAGGCGACAGGGCGCGGGCGGCGACCTCGCCCAGAACGATGAGGCCAAATCGGGGGTCCTGGTCAAAGGACCGTCCGTCTCCCAGGGCGAAGGCCGAGCGCATGGCGTCCAGGCAGGCCTCGTCGGCATCGCCGCCATGAACCGTCAGCAGCGTCCCCCCGACCCCCACCATGGCTCCGGGCGGAGCGACGACCTCCACCTTCACTCCGGCGGTCCTGGCGGCGTTCTGGAGCGCCGCCGGGTCGACATTCTGGACATAGGCGACCTTGTCGCTGGTCACCGCGCCGGTGATTGGTCCCAGCGACGGATCCGGAGCGGCCGTCACCCGCTCCCAGTCGGCGCGGGCCCTGAGGGCCTTCGTGGTCTGGGACTCGATGCGCTCGACGATGAAGTCGATCCGGGCGATCCGCGCCAGTCGGTCGATGATCAGCAGAATATTGACCGACACCAGCCCGACCACCGCCAGGGTGATGATGTAGACGATCGTGCGTCCGTCCTTGCCGTAGTAGCTGGACCCGATCGCGGTCAGGGCGACGATGGCGTAGAGAAATCCGCCGACGAAGGTCGACAGGGCGCCCTGCAGGCGCGGGTCCGTCGTCACCAGCCCGGCGGCCCTTGGGGTTATATTGGACGACACGGCCGTGTAGGCTGTGACCATAGCCCCGGCGCTGAAGATGGCGACAGCCAGCAGGCTGTTGGCCAGAATCGTCAGCAGACCTTCGACGTTAGGTCCGCCGAGGCGCTCCGATACCTCATCGGGAACAAAGCGGCCGAACAGGGTGGCGAGCAACGCGGCGCCGCCCCCGGCCAGCCCGTAGAGGCCGACCCGAAACCAGATCCTGCGGGCCAGCTTGCGCCAGAAGAAGAGCCAGCGATGCATCCGTCCTCAATTCCAACTGCCAAAAAAGGGGGGAGCCTCTTTACATGGCCCCGCATTTCCCTCATATCGCCCGGCTCCGGCGGACCCCGTTGTCCAATGCGCTGCTAACGCCGGTCTGGGTTTAACAACTAACAGGGGGCTACGTGAATTGCACACGTACCATACTCCCCTGGACCTGGTCCGCGAGCGGTCTCCGGAACATCCTGTCGCACTCGTGCGACGCGATGCCGTAGCTGCAGCAGCGCGCTGGTTCCAGACGAAGTTCAAGGGTGACGTTCTCTACGCTGTGAAGGCAAACCCTTCGCCGTGGGTGATCGAGACGCTTGTCGCCAATGGCGTAACCCGGTTCGACGTCGCGTCGATCCCGGAGATTGCGCTTGTCGCCAAACATGCGCCCGGCGCCGAGATGGCGTTCATGCATCCGGTGAAGAGCCGGCGTGCGATTTCCGAGGCCTATTTCGATTATGGCGTCCGCACCTTCGCGCTGGATACGCACGAAGAGCTGGCCAAGATTCTCGACGCCACCGGCAATCCGCGTGACCTGAACCTGATCGTCCGCATGGCGGTCGACGCCGAGGGCGCCAACTTCAGCCTCTCGGGCAAGTTCGGCGTGTCGTCCTTCGAGGCGCCGTCCCTGCTGCTCGCCGCCCGCCAGGCGACGAGCGCCCTGATGGGCGTCAGCTTCCATGTCGGCAGCCAGTGCATGCGCCCGACCGCCTATCAGGCGGCCATGGCCCAGGTCGGTCGCTGCCTGATCCGCGCCGGCGTCTTCGCCGATGTGGTCGATGTCGGCGGCGGCTTCCCGAGCATCTATCCCGGCATGATCCCGCCGGACATGGATGACTACATCAACGCCATCGAGCGCGGCTTCAACGAGATGCCGGTGTCCGAAACGACCGAGCTGTGGTGCGAACCCGGCCGGGCGCTGGTCGCCGAGTCCACCTCGCTGCTCACCCGCGTCGAGCTTCGCAAGGGCGAGGCCCTGTATCTGAATGACGGGTCCTATGGCTCGCTGTTCGATGCGGCGCATGTGAAGTGGCCCTTCCCGGTGAAACTCTACCGGGGCGAGGGCGAGTCGGCCCGTGAGGTCGAGGGCGATCTCAAGCCCTTCCGCTTCTATGGCCCGACCTGCGATTCCCTGGACCACATGCCGGGTCCCTTCTATCTGCCGGCGGATATCCAGGAAGGCGACTTCATCGAGATCGGCATGCTCGGCGCCTATGGCGTGGCCATGTCGACCCGCTTCAACGGCTTTGGCGAGACCGAAATGGTCGACGTCGCCGACGCCCCGATGGCCTCGATGTTCGGTCTGGCCCGTCGCTCGATTCCGGCCCCCAAGGCCCAGCCGAGCAATGTCGTCAGGCTGTCACGCCCCAAGGGCAGGAAACGTCGGCGCAAGTAGGCCGTTATACCCTCGAGTGAAATCACCGCAGGCCCGTCGCTCCGTCCGGGCCTGCGGAGGCATATGTGACGGGCGCTCATAACCTATAGGGAAACCTGCAGCGATGAACGCTCCTGTTCCGAATACCAAGGCCCAGCTGCTCGCCGAGACGGTCGAGCATGTCGACATCACCAGCTTTGACGCCCGTCCGATCATCGATTCGATGCGCAAGATGAGCTTCTCGAGCCGCGACACCGCCCGCGCCGCCGACATTCTCAACATGGCCATCGAGGACAAGGACTGCTCCCCGTGGCTGATCCTCGCCGGCTCGACCTCGGCCGGCGGCTGCATGCATGTTTATCGCGACATGGTGAAGTTCGGGATGATCGACGCGGTGGTCGCCACCGGCGCCTCGATCATCGACATGGATTTCTTCGAGGCCCTGGGCTTCAAGCACTATCAGGCGGCCGGTCAGGTCGACGACAATGTGCTGCGCGAGAACTACATCGACCGCATCTACGACACCTATATCGACGAGGAAGAGCTCCAGGCCTGCGACCACACCATCCTGGAGATCGCCAACCGTCTCGAGCCGCGCGGCTATTCCAGCCGTGAGTTCATCTGGGAAATCGGCAAATGGCTGTCGGAAGGCAATGCCAAAAAGCCCGGCAGCCTGATCCAGACCGCCTATGAAGAGGGCGTGCCGATCTTCTGCCCGGCCTTCGTCGACAGCTCGGCCGGCTTTGGTCTGGTCAAGCACCAGAAGGAGCGGATGGCCGCCAAGCAGCCCTATCTGATGCTCGATGCGATCGCTGACTTCCGCGAGCTGACCGACATCAAGATCGCCGCCGGCACCACCGGCCTGTTCATGGTCGGCGGCGGCGTTCCCAAGAACTTCGCCCAGGACACCGTGGTCTGCGCCGAGATCCTCGGCGTCGAGGCGGACATGCACAAATACGCCGTCCAGATCACCGTCGCCGACGTCCGCGACGGGGCCTGCTCGTCCTCGACCCTGAAAGAGGCGGCCAGCTGGGGCAAGGTCGACACGACCTTCGAACAGATGGTCTTCGCCGAGGCGACGACGGTGGTGCCGCTGATCGGCTCCGACGCCTATCACCGCGGCGCCTGGAAAAACCGTGACAAGCGCCGATGGAACAAGCTCTTCGTCTGATGCGCTTTAGGTGGCCCCGCCCTGATCCGTCAGGGCGGCGGTTGCGTAAGGCGTCAGGCCGCGCGAGAAGTTCGGGGTGGCAGTCAGGAAGACCAAACGTGCAGTTTCCCATGTTCCGTATGATGTTGATCGCCGGGGCGACGACGGTGCTGCTGGCGGGTTGCGGAAAGAGCGAAGACGACGTCCCGGCCAAGCCCGGCCCTGAAGCGGCGGGCCCCGAAACCGGGGTCACCACGCCGTCGCCGGATGCTCCGGCGGCTGATCCGGGTCAATCGATGTCGTCGGAAGGCGCCACCGTCTCTGTCGGGGCCGCCGCGGCCAGGGTTGTCACCCCCGACTATGCGCCCCTGTATCCCGGCGCGGTCGTTTCCAGCAGTGTGATCGGCGAGAGCGGCGTGGGGCCGGGCGGCAGCGTCAGCTACCGGGCGGATGCGCCTCCGGCGACGGTCATCGCCTTCTACGAAGGCCGGCTGAAATCGATCAACAAGCCGATCAGCATGAAGCAGGACATGGGCGGCGACGTTCATATGCTCACCGCCGGCGACAGCGGCGACGGCAAGGGCGCCGTCCAGGTCATCGCCAGCCCGGCCGGCAAGGGCGCCGAGGTCCAGCTCACCTGGTCCGACGAGTAGCCTGCCTCAGGGCAGGGCGATATCGGGAAGGTCCAGGGCGAAGACCCCGGCCTGCCACAGCAGCCAGGTCATATAACCCCCAAAGCCGCTCAGCAGCAGCAGCCCGTCGAACCGGTTGATCCTCATGCTGCGCACCGAGAACAGGATCATCGCCGCCGTCGCCAGGCTGAGGACCGTGATATCGACGCCAAGCACCTCCGGCGGCACCGGGATCGGCTTGACCAGGGCGGTGAAGCCCAGAACGCCCAGCAGATTGTACAGATTGGAACCGATGACATTGCCCAGCGCGACGTCGCCCTGACGACGCAGGGCGGCAATGACGCTGGTGACCAGTTCCGGAGCCGAGGTGCCGACGGCGACGATGGTCAGGCCGACAACCGTGTCCGAGACGCCCATCATCCGGGCCAGGGTCACCGCGCCCCCGACCATCAGATTGGCCCCGATGATGGTGATGCCGATGCCGGCGCCGGCGAGCGCCAGGGATATCCAGATGCTGGTGCGCCAGTCGGACTTCATGTCCGCCTTGTCCTCCATCCGCTCTCCCTCGGGGTCGGGCTGGCGTCGCTCGAGGATCCAGACCGTCAGCACGTAGAGGACCAGCAACCCGGCGGCGACGATGCCCATCAATCGGGTCAGCTCACCCTGCATCAGGGCCCAGACCGCGCCGCCGGTGACCACCGCCAGAACCGGTCCGTCCCGGAAGAAGGCGCGCCGGTCGACAGCGATCGGGGCGACCAGGGCGGTCAGGCCGAGGATCAGCAGGGCGTTGGATATGTTGGAGCCGATGACGTTGCCGACGGCGATGCCGGGCGATCCGGCGAAGGCGGCCTGCAGGCTGATCACCAGTTCCGGGGTCGAGGTGCCGAAGCCGACCAGGGTCAGACCGATGACCAGCGGGCTGACGCCAAGCTTGCGAGCCGCCGTGGCGGCGCCCCGGACCAGCACTTCGCCGCCGATGACCAGCAGGGCGAGGCCAAGGCCGATATAGATCCAGTGGTTCATGCGCCGCCCCCCCCCGATGGCGTTTACTATGCCGACACCAAAAGCCCTATGGAAGCCTCTCCCGCTTGCCCCGCGACCTGCGGCCCTCTACCTGTTGGGCATGCCAAACGCCTGCGGCCACGACCATCACAGCCACGGCCTGAAGGGCCAGCCTCTCGACGCCGAACTCAGCGCGGCGGATCAGCGGTGCCAGCAGGCCGGCCAGAGACTGACGCCGCCCCGGCGCCGGGTGCTCGAACAATTGCTTGAGGCCGGCCAACCGGTGAAGGCCTACGACCTGATCGCCACCTTCGCCGAGGACGCCCCGGCCAAGCCGCCGACCGTCTACCGGGCCCTGGATTTCCTGTCGAAACAGGGCTTCGCCCACCGGATCGAAAGCCTGAACGCCTATGTCGCCTGCCGTCATTCGGCCAGCGAGGGCGGAGCCGGCAATCACGCGGCGGCCTTTCTGATCTGTGATTGCTGCGGCGCGACCCGGGAAATTGACCCGGCGGTGCTCGAAAGCATCGAGAGCGCCGCCGCGACCCGCGGCTTCGCTGTCCAGGCCGTCACCATCGAGGCCCATGGCCTTTGCCGCGACTGCCGGAGCTGAAGGGATGAGCGAGGGGCTGGAGCTGTGGCGCGGCGGCGTCAACACGTGGGAATGCGACGAGATGGGGCACATGAATGTGCGCTTCTACGTCGCCAAGGCCGTCGAAGGCCTGGCCGCCATCGCCGCGGCCATGGGCCTGCCCGAGGCCTATGCCGCCGACGCCACCTCGACCCTGCTGGTCCGCGAACAGCACATCCGGTTCCTGCGGGAAGCCCATGCCGGCGCCGCCCTGCACATGACCGGCGGCGTCCTTGACGTCGGAGAGAGTGAAGCGCGGATCCTGCAGCTTCTCATCCATTCCGGTAGCGGCGAGATCGCCGCCACCTTCCAGACCGTGGTGGTCCACGTCACCGCCCGCGACGGGATCGCCTTTCCCTGGTCGGACCAGACCCGCAAGCTGGCCGAAAGCCTGCGCGTCGAGGCGCCGGAAAAGGCGATGGCGCGAAGCGTCGGGCTTGAGCCGGTGGACACCACCGCAAGTCTGGAGCGTGCGGAGGAACTTGACCTGCTGCGCATCGGCCTTGGGGCCGTCCTGCCCCAGGACTGCGATGCATTGGGCCGGATGCGGCCGGAGGTCTTCATTGGCCGGGTGTCGGACGGCATCGGCCGGCTGGTCGGACCGCTGCGGGAAATCGTCGCCGCCGCCGCTCCGTCCAAGCCCGCCCGCACCGGCGGCGCGGTGCTCGAATACCGGCTGGTCCAGCTGGACTGGCCCCGGGCCGGGGACCGCTTCGAACTGCGATCAGGTCTGGTCGGGGCGGACGCGCGAACCATGAGACTGGTCCACTGGATGGTTGATCCGGCCACGGGTCGCCCGTGGGGAACCTCGGAAGCGGTGGCCATCACCTTCGACCTCGACGCCCGCAAGGCGGTCGCCGTGACCGACGAGGCGAGGGCTTCGCTGATGGCCCGGGCGACGCCGGGCCTGGCGCTTTAGGCGAGGGCTTCCAGCAAGGCGGCTGAAACCAGATCAGGCCGCTCCATCGGCAGGAAGTGACTGGTGTCCGGCACGGTCTCGACCCGGATACGCCCCGAGGCGATCTGGCCGTCCAGCCGGTCAGCGATACTGGCGGTCGAGCCTTCCGAGGCCCGGAACATCCGGATCGGACAGACGCCGTCCGCCAGCGCGCCCCAGGGATTGTTGAAATGGGCGGCGAAGTTGGCCGCTTCCCAGCCGGGCGCGCAGGCCAGGATGAAGCTTCCGTCCGCCTGCTCGACCAGACCATCTTCGACATAGTCGGCCAGCACCGCGTCAGGCCAGCTGCGGAAGGCCCCGCGACCGCGCCATCCGTCGAAGGCGGCCTGACGGCTGGCGAACTGCGCCCGGCGGCGGCGCGCGCCCTGGGCCAGGGGGCTGTCCTTCAGACCCGCCGGGCCCAGCCGCTCGACCATCCGCGGATCCATCAGCACCGGGTCGAAGACCACCAGGGCGGGGACCAGGTCCGGGCGCGCGCCACTGGCCAGAACTCCGGCGGTTCCGCCCATCGAGTGGCCGGACACCACCTTCGGCGGCGCGCCCAGGGTTTCCAGCAGCCCGACCAGATCGTCGCGGTAGCCGAGCCAGGAGCTGTGACCGTCGTTGGCTTCGGCCGACAGTTCGCTGCGGCCATGGCCCCTCTGGTCGATCATCAGCACGCGATGACCGGCCACGGCGACCGGGGCCAGCAGGTGGCGGTAGGTCAGGGCGTTGAAGCCGTTGGCGTGGGCGAACACCAGATCAACCGGCTGATCCTCCGGTCCCATCTCGATGGCGGCCATGACCCCGTCGCCGGCCGGGCTGGCTATGGCGATGCGGCGACGACGAAAGGCGGGACCGTCGGCCAGAGCCGGCATCGGAGTGGTTTCGGTGCTCATCCCCCGGTCATGACCGATGACCCTTGCGGAACGCAAGACGCTTGGTTTTCCCCACGTCACCGGGGCATGTTGTCGGCAAAGGGAAGGACACCGCCATGAACGCTCATACGCCCGTCGATGCAACGACGACCGACTGGACCTGCTTCGAGGTCGCCATCGAAGCCGGGGTCGCCCATATCCAGATGAAGCGGCCCGAGGCCATGAACACCATGAACCGGGCGTTCTGGAACGAGCTGCCGGCCATTGTCCGCGACATCAGCGACAACGCCCGGGCGCGCTGCATTGTCATCTCCTCGACGGGCAAGCATTTCAGCGCCGGGATGGATCTGTCGGTCTTCCAGGGCGATGGCGGCACGGTGGCGGGCGGACGCCCCGCCGATCGCGAGAACGCCGGCGAGAGCTTCCGCTATCATGTTCACCAGTTGCAGGACGCTTTCTCCTGCCTGGACGAGGCGCGGATGCCGGTCATCGCCGCCATTCACGGCGGCTGCATCGGCGGGGCGGTCGACATGACCAGCGCCTGCGACATCCGCTATGTCAGCCGCGACGCCTTCTTCTGCATCATGGAAATCAACATCGGCATGACCGCCGACGTCGGCACCTTCCCGCGTCTGTGCAAGCTGATCCCCGAGGGTCAGGTGCGGGAGCTGGCCTACACCGGCCGCCGGCTGTCCGCCGAGAAGGCGCTGGCCATCGGTCTGGTCAATGAGGTGCTGGAGAGCCACGAGGCCTGCGTCGCCCACGCCCTGGAAACAGCCCGGGAGATCGCCGGCAAGTCGCCGCTGGCCGTGGCCGGCTCGAAGGTGATGATCAACTACGCCCGCGACCACACCATCAAGGACGCTCTGGACTATATCGCCGTCTGGCAGACCGGCATGTTCAGCCCGGCCCATATGGGCGAGGCGTTCAAGGCCAAGGCAGAGAAGCGCGACGGGGACTTCCCAGACCTGCTGCCGCTACGCAAGGGCTTGTAGCCCGGGGCCGGGTCAGAATTCGAGCTCGGCGCCGTCCATATTTGCGCCGTCGAGCTTGGCGCCGGAGAGGTCTGCCTCAAGGAACCGCGCCCGGGTCGCGATGGCGTCGCGCAGGTCTGCCTGACGCAATACCGCCCTGGTCAGGTCCGTCCGCAGGAAGCGGCCCTCGGCGATCAGCAGGGGTCCCAGATTGGTCCCGCGCAGGTCGGCGCGGTCCATCCGGGCATCCGTCAGCCTGGCGCCGCGAAGGTCAGCGCCGCGGAGATTGGCCCCCCGGAAGTCCGCGCCGGAGAGGTTGCAGCCCTGCAGCTGGGCCCCTTCCAGGTCCATGCCATAGAAGATGGATTCCGGCGCATGCATCCCGGTGAGGGTGCGGCGGCGAAGTTGCCGAAGGCTGCGGAAATCCACACGCCCCATGCGGGCGGCCGCTCCGCCGGCCCCGCCTGTGTCGCAATAGCGTTCGTGATCGGCCAGCAGATCGCTCAGCGGCACGTCGTCGACATAGACAACCGGCGGCGGCCCGCGCAGCACGTCGGTCAGGTCGGCGTGGTCGAGGTTGGCGTCACCGGTGTCCACGCCGGTCAGAACCGCCCGCTTCAACGACGCTCCCGTCATGTCTGCCTGGAACACTTCCGCCCCGGTAAGGTCGGCGCCGTCCATCAGGGCGCCGACCAGGCGGGCGCCGCCCAGTTGCACGCCGGTCATGATCGTGTCGCTGAGGTCGGCCATCCGGAAGCCGTCGGAAACCTGAGCGCCTTCAAGCTGCGTCCCGTTCATCACGGCATAGCCGAGGTCTCCGGCCTGTCGATCGTGGGAGAGGATGCGGAAGCCGTGAACACTGTCCTGCAGGGCGATGCGACCTTCCCGCAGGTCCGCCTTCATGAGATTGGCCCGGGACAGGTTGGCGCCGCGCAGGCAGACGCCGCGCATATCGGCGCCTGTGAAGTCCACCTCGCGCAGGTCGGCGTCCCGCAGATCGGCGCCGAAAAGCACGACGCCCTGCAGGCCGGCGCCCTTCAGGCTGGCGCCATTGAGCCGGACCCCGGTCATTTCCGCCTCGGCCAGTCTGGCGCCTTCCAGCATGGCGTGGGTCAGGTCCTGGTGGGAGAGATTCGCACGCTGTCCCCCGGGACGGCGGTCCAGGTAGCGGCCATGGGCCTCGAGAACGCGCTTCAGGCCGTTTTGATCCAGAACGGGTCGGGGGGCGGTTGCGGCTTGCATCGGGCGAATATCATCGCCTCAAGGCCCTTAAGGAAGGGTTCGACGCCGGCCCTCAGAACCAGCCTTTGCGCTTGAACCACAACATCGGCAGGATGATCGAGACCACCATCAGACCCAGCGCCAGGGATTCCCCCAGCGGCCAGTCGAACTCGGCCATGTGGCGGAAATTCATCCCGAAGTAGGAGGCCACCAGCGTCGGCGGCAGGAAGACCACGGCGGCGATCGAGAAGAACTTGATGATGCCGTTCTGCTCGATGTTGATCAGGCCAAGGCTGGCGTCCAGCAGGAAGGTGATGTCGCCCGACAGATGGCCGGCATGGTCGGTCAGGGATTGGACGTCGCGCTGCAGCGAGGTGACCCGCTGGGCGTCGGGCTCGCCTTCGGCCAGATAGGGAGAGACGCTGGCGTAGACCAGAAGGCGCGACAGGCTGATCAGGCTGTTGCGGGCCTTGGCGGTGACGCCCCGCCATTGCCCCAGCCGCCCGAGGATGACCTCGAACCGCGCTGTCCGTCGGGGGCGCTGGAAGATGTGGTTGGACAGGCTTTCGACCTGCCCCGAGGCGGCCTCGAGGATGTCGGCGATCCGGTCGACAATGGCGTCCAGAAGTCCCAGGAACACGGCCTCGCCGCGTTGCCCAAGTTCCGGCCGGTCGGCCAGCTGCGCCTCGAACAGGGTGACGGCCCGCGGCTCGGCGTAGCGGATGGTGACCAGGCGGTCCTTGATCAGCACAAAGGTCACCGGCTCCAGACGCGGGGTGTTGGACCCGACGCCGGTAATCACCTCGACGGTGAGATAGGTGGCTGCGCCTTCGCGATACATCCGGGACGAGGCCTCGATCTCGGCCATGTCATCGCGAGTCGGCAGGTCCAGTCCGAGGGCGCCCTCGACCAGCGCCTCCTCCTCGCGGGTCGGGCTGAGCATATCGATCCAGGTGACGTCGTCAGGCAACGCCCACCCCTCGACGGGGGTGACTTCGACGGGGCCGGGCTGTCCGCGATGAAGAAGTCTGATCATGGCCTGTCGATCCAGTCGCCGCCGAACATGCGGGAGGCATCGCCCGTCGTCGCGGCGGGGTCAACGCGTCTGAATGTGGAATGGGTCCGGCGGGACCTATTTGTCGCCGCCGGTGGCCTTCTGGATCAGGTTGGCGATGTTGTCGGTCGTCTCGGCGGCCTTGTTGAGGATGCCGAACGGCGAGGCGCCGGGCTGGACGGCGTTCAGCACATGGCCGGCCGCCGAATTGGCCACCAGGGTGGCGGTATCCTGGGCGACGGCGAAGCGGCCGCTGGCCTGGGCTAGCTTGCGGGCCTGGGCGTCAGGATAGATGAAGCCGTTGGTCGGATAGACGGTGGAGCCGAGGTCACGGATCGGGTCGTACCAGACCTTGACGCTGGACCAGCTGCCATCGGGAGAGACGTCGACGACGGTGACGTCCTTTTCGACCTTGCCGCGAGCCCCGCCAAAGCTGGACCAGTTGGCGTGGGTGATCTGGATCACCCGGTCGGTAAGGACCCGGCTGACAACGGCGACGTGGCCGAGTCTCATCCGCGAGGTCTGTTTGAAGCTGAGCACGGCGCCCATCTGGGGCACATCGCCGGTCTGGTAGCGTTTGACGGCCTGACCCCACCAGGTGTGGGCGTCGCCGAAAATCTGGATGCCGGAAAGCAGCCGTGCGAACGGAACGCACTGCCAGTAGGTCTCTGCGGACGAAACAGCCGGAACGAGGCTGATCATCAACGCGGCGGTCAAGGAACCAATCAGGGTTCTTGTCCGTTGACGCATGCTGGAGGTCTCCCCGGTGACAAGTAAGGTTACGCCTTAGTCATCTCACGGGAGAATGAAAAGTCTCTTTTCACGCGCAGGCCGCGACAGAACGTCGTCGCGCCCATGAATCAGCCATCAATTTCATCCGTGTCCGGGCCGGCTTTTCGATCAGATGATAGCTGGCGGCGGCCAGTGGAATTACCGAAACCACGAATATGACCCAGAGATAAAGCGGCAGCTTTTCATCACCGTTGCTGACCAGCTTCGCGGCCGCATTCACAAACAACAATTTCCATGGAACGCAGACCATATAGACCGAATAGCTGATCTCGCCGAGGTAGACGAACGTGCGGCCACTGGCCAGTTTCGAGCCGTGTTCCGCCATCCCGGCCAGGCAGAGGATCAGCCCTCCGAAGCCGGCCACAGCCAACTGGTCGGGGGCCCCGGACACTGCCGCAAGCAGGGCGCCGGCGCCCAGAAAAGCGGCGCCGCTGGCTCCGGCAACCAGGCTGCGGACCGCTCCCGACCGCCAGAGGCCATGCATGGCGCAGCCAAGGGCGAAGCAGGGCACGATTCGAAGGGCGCCCCAGTGAATGGTCGCCTGGGTCAGGGAATAGCCGGTGAGGCCCTGAAAGACAGGATAGAGCAGGGCCATGAAGCCCAGCGCAAGGCCGGCCGCCAGCCACGGCCGGTGGCGGAGTCGCCAGGACAGCCAGGCGAAGGCCGGGAAGCTCAGATAGGCGAACCATTCCGCCGAGATCGACCAGCTGGGATGGTTGAAGGCCGCGTCCGGCGCCAGGCCCCAGGCGTGCACCATCAGCAGGTTGGCGGGCAGGGATGACCAGCTGAGGACGTTCCTGTCGATGGCGAACCCGGCGGCCGATGCGCCGAGCCCCAGGGCGATCACGCCCAGAAGGGTCGCCAGATGCAGCGGATAGACCCGCGCAAGACGGTTCCAGAGGAAGGACCCGTAACGGAAGCGTCCCTCGCCGAAACTCTCGAGATAGACATGGCAAAGGATGAAGCCGGAGAGGACGAAGAACAGCTCGACCCCCAGATAGCCCTTCTCGACCAGGGCCGGGGTCATGGCGACGTCCAGCTTCGGCCAGTAGTGGTAGAGGACCACCCACATGGCGGCGAAGAACCGCAGGGCGGTCAGGGGACGGATGTGCGCGGCTTCGTTCATCGGTCTTGATCCGGTCGCCGGAGAGCCGGCAGTCGCTGAAAATCCGGAAAAAAACGCCGTCACATACTTTCGGATCGGCTCCGGGACCCCAGATATGCCCGACGAAGGTTTAGGGAGGCTTGAGACCGACGATGGACGCCATCATGCAATTGTTGACCGACCCCGCGGCGTGGGCGGCGCTGGTCACTCTGGTGGTGATGGAGGTGGTGCTCGGGATCGACAACCTTGTCTTCATCTCGATCCTGTCGAACAAGCTGCCGGAAGCCTCCCGCCAGAAGGTCCGCCGGCTGGGCATCGGCCTGGCCCTGGTCATGCGGCTGGCGCTGCTGTCGACCATCGCCTGGATCGTTGGCCTGACACAGCCGGCCATCACCTTGTTCGACCATTCCTTCAGCTGGAAGGACCTGATCCTGATCGGCGGCGGCCTGTTCCTGGTCTGGAAGGCGACCAAGGAAATCCACCACACCGTCGATCCGGCCCCGTCCGATGGCGGAGTGCTGGACAAGTCCGATGTCGTCATCACCAACGTCGGCTCGGCGATCTTCCAGATCGTCCTGCTGGACATCGTCTTCTCGATCGACAGCATTCTGACCGCTGTCGGCATGACCGAGCATCTGCCGATCATGGTCGTGGCCGTTCTTGTGGCGGTCACCGTGATGCTGGTTGCGGCCGACCCGCTCGCCGAATTCATCAACAAGAACCCCAGCGTGGTCATGCTGGCGCTGGGCTTCCTGCTGATGATCGGCACGGTGCTGATCGCCGATGGCTTCGGCATGCATGTGCCCAAGGGCTATATCTACGCCGCCATGGTCTTCTCGGGCGGCGTCGAGGCTCTGAACATGTGGGCCAGGGCGCGTTCAGCGAGGAAGAAATCGCTGCCTGAAGAGACGCTGCACTAGGGAGCGTTTGAAGCGCGGGAACCGGTTGTCTGACCAAACCCGCGACCTGTCCGCCGGCTTGGTCCGGCGGACAGCCGGCTGCTACAGGAAGCTGTAGGGATCGATGTCGATGGTCAGGCGCAGGGCGCCGCGCGGTCGTACCCGGGCGCGCCAGGCGGCCATATAGGCGCTGAGATCCACCGTGCGATCCGCGCGCACCAGAAGCCGTTTGCGCCTCCGGCCCCGGATCAGGCCGAGGGGCGCATCGGCCGGGCCGAAGATCTCGACGCCCTCGGCATTGGGCGCGGCGGCCGCCATCTCGCGGGCGAAGTCTTCCAGCTGGACCGGGTCGGGCCCTGACAGGATCACCGCCGCCAGCCGTCCGAACGGCGGCAGGCCGGACAGTCGCCGAAGCTCCATCTCGTTTTCGATGAAGCTGTCGCGGTCGGCGTGACTCAGCGCCTGCATGACGGGGTGATCGGGCGCCCAGGTCTGCATCAGGACCTTTCCGGGACGCTCTGCCCGGCCC
>Ga0209066_10000267_pt1 | contig 78850 bp, 69 predicted proteins | sample All_14_2_FD_187198 | JGI IMG/M metagenome (GOLD analysis project Ga0209066, IMG submission 187198) | Freshwater microbial communities in response to fracking from Pennsylvania, USA - Allegheny Zone_MetaG_DW_15 (SPAdes) (version 2) ...
CTCCCCAACTAATGAACTACCGCACTCCCGCACTAATGAACTTCTCATTCCTAACTTCTTCTCCACCCTCTCCGTCATCCCCGTGGAGCAGGTCACGATCGCGGCGGCGTAACGGTAAGCCAGCGCCTCCAGCCGGAAGCTCAGCGCCTTCAGGACGGGATTCTTCAGCACGCCCGCGGCGATGGCCGAATCCGGCCAGACGTCGATCACTTCGAAAACGAAGGGGAGACCGCGGAACCACCGTCCGATCAAAGCCGGAACCGCCAGGGTCAGCGGGCCGCTCGACGCGATCATCACGTCGTACCCGCCGCCCCGCCGCACCACGAACCAGAGGGCGTAGCCCATGAAACTCAGGAACGACAAGATGCGGCGCAGGAAGCCCATGTGGGGGCGGTACGACGTGCCGCTCACGAACGCGCGGACGCCGTCGATCACGACCGGCTCACGCCCCGTCGGCCGCAGCGACGCGTCATAGCCCGCGCAGCAGACGACGTCCACGGCATGCCCCGCCTGGACGAAGCGCCGCGCGAACGCATGCGTCCGCACCGCGCCCCAGCCCCGGGGCGTCGCGAAGTACTGATGGAGCCAAAGGATTCGCATAGAAAAAGGAAGAGCGTGCTAAAGGGCCCTCGTGCGGCACCAAACCGCAAAGACGCGGAGGCGCAAAGGGGGCGGGAGACTTGGCGCCTTGGCGGGAATTATTCTCTTTGCCTATTGCCCACTGCCTATCGCCACTCCAGTCCCGGCACGGAAATGTCCGGCAAGTCTTTGAAGACCTTTCTCAGCAGATTGCTCTTGGGAAACACGATCACCCACGCCGTCAGGAAGATGATCAGGCAGTCGGTCCGGAACGACAGGTGTCGCTGATACCACAGCTCCAGTTCGCCTTTTGCCGGTGCAATGTACTGCGCATAGAACTGGTCGAGAGGCAGTCCCGACTCGGACAGCAAGCGCTCCTCGTCACGGAAGACGATCGAGCCGATACCGGTGAGACCCGGGCGAACGTTGTAGATGACCCGCTTCACGTGTTCCGGATAAGGGTCGAACGTTTTGTCCACCAGCGGACGCGGCCCCACGATCGACATGTCGCCCAGCAGGATGTTGACCAGCTGGGGCAGCTCGTTGATCTTGGTCATGCGGAGAAAGTGCCCCATTGGCAGCACGCGCGGATCGCGCCGCGTCGTGTGTAGACCACCCGCCAGATTCGGGCTGTTCTTCAGCATCGTCGCGAACTTCCAGATGCCGAACTTCTTGTTGTAGCGGCCGATTCGCTCCTGGAAATAGAACACATAGTGCTCGCCGGTCAGCAGCAGCCCGATACAGACCGGGATCAGCAACGGCGACAGCACCAGCAGCGCCACGCCCGACAACACGATGTCCATGAACCGCTTAACCACCGAATACATAATACTCCTTGGACAGGATTACATGATTAACAGGATTGAGAAGCATGCTGATAAAGTCGATACTTCCGCTTAAACTGGAGACTGTCTGACCCAAAGTTCATCAGGAGTCCGATGTCATACCCTGTAGCCACAAGGTAATTAACCAGTTGGGCCTCATGCCGTTGATGGAGTAATTGACAAGCCTTAAGTTCGAGAATCACGCGCCCTTCAACAACAACATCTGCCACGAACTCGCCAACAATCTCATCCCTGTAATTCACTTTAATCGACATTTGATTCACACATGAAAGACCAGCATGTCGCAGTTCAATCATCAGGGCATTTTCATAGACAGATTCCAAGTATCCCGGCCCAAGGCGACGGTGGACTTCCATCGCACACCCAATAACGGTTTCCGTCAACTTATCATTTTCGAGCCGATCCATCGTCCTTCTCCAATCTCTCAATCCTGTTAATCATGTAATCCTGTCTTACAACCGCTACATCTTTTGGTCGAGTCCTTTGCCGGTTTCGATGTGCGCGAAATTTGGGAGATAGTCCTTGAGCACGTGAACCACATCGGCCTTGGTGACGTCGGGCTGACCGAAGAGCGCGCGCAGCGAGGTGAAGATCGCATCGATGTCTTTCAAGTCCCGCCGCTTCGAGTTTTTAACCACCCCGAGGTTCACGAACGTCTCCAGATCCAACACCTCGCCCGGCGTATAGAACTCTTCAAACGTCTTCTCGCCGCTCGTGTCCGACTCGAAGAAGTAAACCGGCCAAGCGGGAAGTTCATGTGTTCTGAAGTTCGTTAGTTCGTTAGTTTGATCCCGCCGTCCACCGCCCTCCGTCTTGTCAACTAATGAACTAACGCAATCATGAACTAACGCACTTCTCATCCTCATCTTCTCCCGCGCTTCGTCCTCCGACTTGCACACGTCCGGCTCCAGCCCCAGCGCATGCAGCAGATCGATCGCCACTTGGTCGAAGGGGATCATGTCGCGCGCCTCATCCAACTTCGGGAACACGATATCGCCGCTCTCGCCCATGATCGACGCCATCAGGCAGAGCTCGCCCGACTCGATCGGCGAAACAAAGAAGCGGCGGATGCCGAGCGGACAGGACCATGGCTGGCGCTTGAACAACCGCTCCAGAAAGCCGAGCGGCAGGCTACCGTTCGAAAAGGCCACGTTGGCGAACCGCGCGGTCTTGATCGGCAAGCGATCCGCATACGCCATGATCAACTCTTCCATCAGCTTCTTACTCGCGCCCATGATGTTCACCGGGTTGGCGGCTTTGTCCGTCGAGACGCAGAAGAAGTGCTGCGGCGGGCAAGCCACGAGCAAGTCCAGCAGCCCTTTTGCCCGCAGCACGTTGTTCTCGATCATCGCCTCGATCGAGAAGACGTCCTTTTCACTGCGGACATGCTTGTGCGCGGCAAAGTTCGCCACGACGTCGAACGGGCCGTGCGCCGCGAATAGCTTCTCAAAAACCCGGTCGCCGAAGTTGACGGGATAGGTGACGAAGTCGCGGGGGATCTTGTACGTGCCTGCGCTGCGCAAGTCGCGGACCAGTTCGGTGAGCCCGTTCTCGCTGATGTCAACCACCACCAGCTTGGCCAAGTCGAAGCGCAGCAGCGCCTTGATGTAGTGCGAGCCGATCGAACCCGCGCCGCCAATCACCAGCACGCGTTTGCCGTCAAGCCGCTCGTGCAGCACCGCATCGTACCGCGCGAAATCGTCGGCGAGCAAACTGCGCTCGCGCCGTGTGACCTTCTCGCGAATAAAACGATCCAAATCAAAATTCAAGTTCATACTTTTTCCCGCAAAGGCGCAAAGACGCCAAGTTAGTTGGATGGATTGTCAGACAGACCGTTGACGCAACGGTGAATACCATTCTTCATTAAAGGCACACCGAAATTCAGGAGGAAACCAAGACGGCACCCAGTCAATTTCAAATAGGTCTGCAGTTGCTTCGCATGCACTGGATGAAGCTGCTCAACTGATTTCAGTTCAAGAATGACGCATTGGTTCACGATCATATCTGCGCGGAAACCTTCGTCGAAACGATCACCATCAAAGACAATCGGGATGGGAACCTGACGACATACGTTCAACCCTCGTTTTCCAAGCTGTTTAGCCAAAACCACCTCATACACACTTTCCAGCAACCCAGGGCCGAGTCCTCTTTATGGACGTTTACGGCCACGTCCACTACAAGCGTTCCGATCTCATTCTCTGTCATATCTTCAATTCCTTGGCGACTTCGCGCCTTTGCGGGAAAAACTCTCCAGTGTCTCCCGCATACCTTCTTCCGCCCGAATCGGCATAGACGTCCATCCCAGCGCCGCTTTGATCTTCGCATTCGACGCCACATACGATTCGGTCAGCTTCTTCAGGCGCTCGCTGTTGAGCGGCAGGCCTAACAGGTCGCCGCAGCGCGCGGCCCACCGGATCACCCCGGCCGGCACGCGCCAGATGCGCGGCCGCTTCCCGAGCGAACGCGCCATCAGGCCGATCAGCTCATTCGTGGAGAGCGTCTCGTCGTCCGCCACCTGATAGACGCCCGCCGGCGCTTCCTTTGTCAGCAGCCCCTCCACCACGGCACACACGTTGCCGATCGAGGCGAAGGACCGCCGGTTTTCAAAGGCGCCCAGCGGCCACGGGATGCCCTTCCGAACAACACCGTACAGCAGATTCAGGTTCCCCCTGTTCCCCGGCCCGTGGATCATGCAGGGACGCAGGATATAGGAGAGAAGTGCGTGAGTCCATGAGTGCGTGAGTCCATGGGTTGAATCAGTACCGATTGCCGATTGCCGATTGCCGACGCTCTCCCCGCCCTCCGGCCTCCGTCCTCCGGGCTCAGTCTCATCAACTAACGCACTAACGCCCTCCCACACGAACGAACTCCTCACCACCCCCTCCGCCTCCAGCTTGCTCTTGCCATAGGCCGTCTGGGGGTTAGGCACGGCATCCTCCGTCAATACGCCCTCCACCCGGTCCGCCACAGCCTTCACAGAGCTGAATAAAATGAATTTCCTTTGCGCCTTTGCGTCTTGGCGGGAGAATTTCACAATCACCTTTTTCGTCAGGCCGACGTTGATGTCCAAATAGCTCTGCGGGTCGCTCGCGTTGCGCGTGTCATGCGCCTTTCCCGCCAGATGGACCACCGCGTCCACCTCGTTCCACGGAATATTGTCCAATCCACCCCAATGAAAAAACTTCCGATACGCACTCTGTGCTCTCTGCATCTCCGTGAGGCCACTCTCAACATCGAGAGCCCAAAGATCATGACCCTTCGCCGCCAAGTATGCGGAGAGATTCGTGCCAACGAAGCCGAACGCGCCTGTAATTAAAACTTTCATAGCCAACCGATTCTTTCCCGCCAAGGCGCTAAGACGCCAAGTCTATTGGATACGCCGTAACTCCTGCACCTCGGCGAAGAATCTAACCTCTTTGCACCTTTGCGCTTTTGCGGAGAAACACATTTCTGAACCGTGGAAGCACAAACTCAAACACTTTGAACGCATATTTCGGCACCAGCATCGGCAGGCAGCAGAAATAGCCGGCCTCGCGGTTGCCGCGCACGATCTCTTGGTTCAGGAGCAGGTTGCTGCGCCAGTTTTTAGTGCTCATCCCGCCCACGCGCATGTCCACAAAACACATCGGCAGATACCGGCTGCGCAGCCGCGCCTTCCGCAGGAAGCGGATGAGCAGCGCGTAATCCGCGGCGATCCGGTAATCCAGCGCATAGTCGCCCAGCCGCTCGAAGCACGCCCGGCGGATGTAGACCGAGGGATGCGGCGGCATGAAGCCCCACTGCAGCATCCACGGCCGCCAATGCCGCGCCGAATAGTGGCGGACCGTCGGTTCCGCCCGGATCTCCTCCAGCCCGACCCCGCGCCGGTCCGCCACGAAGCGGATGTCGCCGTAGAGGGCTTGAAGAAGTTCATGAGTTCGTGAGTTCGTGAGTTCATTCGTTGAACTAGAACCGACCTCGATCTTCTGACTTCTGACAACCAGCCTCTCATCTAAAGTACGGCCACCAACTGATTCTTCCCGCAAAGGCGCAAAGGCGCCAAGTCGTTCCGGACCTCTTTGCGCCTTGGCGTCTTGGCGGGAGATCTCCCCATTCGCGGTCTCCGATTCCCGCACTTCAGAACGCTCGCAATCATGAACGCACGAGCTTCCCCCAAACGCACTCGCGACCCGCTCGATCACCCGGTCATCCGACAAGACGTCGTCCGCATTCAGGATACCGACCACGTCGCCGGTAGCCAGGCGGATGCCCTTGTTGATCGCGTCGTACATGCCGCGGTCTTTTTCCGACACCCAGCGCAATCTACCCGCAAACTTGGGCTCAAACTCGCGAACGATCTCAACAGTGCCGTCCGTCGAACCGCCGTCGATCACCAGATATTCGAGCTCCGGCCAAGTCTGGCGCAGCACCGACTCCAACGCCGTGCGGATGACGGCGGCACTGTTGTAGCAAGCGGTTATGAGAGTAATGGTCATTGTGATAGTAAGTGGTAAGAAGTAAACGGTAAACGGTTAGCGGCAAGCAGTAAACGGTAAGTGGTTCACGGTTTACCACTTACAGCTTACGTTCCTTTCCCTCAAGGCACCAAGATCCTGCATGCGCGATCATCTTGTTGATCATCGATCCTAAGTGATCAAGACGTTGAACCAACGCCTCTTTGTCCGGATCAGAAATATACTGGCATGCATGAGCGGACAAGACCCAATGGATCGTCTCCTCACGTTCGCCATCCGAATCAGTCAACTTGCTGATGAAGTGCGCTTCATAGCGTCGTTTTGCCCACGCTTCGCTAATATTTGCGCCCATGGATCTTGAAGAACGGCGAACCTGGTCAGTCAATGAGTACAATTCTTCTTTTGGAAAGTGCTTTGAAAGCGCGAAGATATCTTGCTGTATTTCAAACGCCAACAGGTAAACATCCAATTCATGAACACTTTTTACAAAGCTCCCCATCGTTTACCCCTCCTTGACTTCATGATCACGGGCAACTGCTTACGGTTCACTTCTCACCGCTTACGGCTTACGGTTTACCGCTTGCCGTTCCCTTCTCCCCGCCTACCGTTCACGGCTTACGGTTTACCGCTTGCCGTTCCCTTCTCCCCGCCTACCGCTCACGGCTTACGGTTTACCGCTTACCGTTCACTTCTCCCCGCCTACCGCTCACGGCTTACGATTTACGGCTTACCGTTCCCTTCTCCCCGCCTACCGTTCACGGCTTACGGTTTACCGCTTACCGTTCACTTCTCCCCGCCTACCGTTCACGGCTTACGGTTTACCGCTTACCGTTCCCTTCTCCCCGCTTACTGCTTACGGCTTACCGTTCACAATTCCCCTGTATACAGCGCCCATCCGCTCCGCGACCGTCTCCCACCGATATTTCCGTTCGACGAGCCGCCGCCCGTTCGCGCCCATCGCACGGCGCTCTTCATCGGTCAGACTCATGGCCTCGCGCAGCGCCGCCGCCAACGGCTCCGCGCCAATGTCGACCCACCAGCCGCAGCGGCCGTTGGATGTGAAATCTGTAAACGGTAAGCCGTCAGCCGTGAGCGGTTGTATACGCTCCGTTTCAGAGCACTGCCCGCCACTCACGGTTAACGACTTACTGTTTACCGTTAACCGCTTACCGCTCACATTTTCACCGTCATCCGAAAACGGCTTACCGCTTACCGCTAACCGTTTACCGCTAACCATCTCCTCGTTCCCCAGCAACTCCTCCCACGGCGCTCCCTTTGTGCAGACCACCGGCACGCCGCTCGCCAGCGCCTCCGCCACGGCGATACCGAAGTTGTCGCTGCGCGTCGGCAACACGAACAGGTCGGCCTGCGACAGAAGGAGGGCCTTTCTCTCGCCGTAGACCGGGCCCATAAAGACAAGATCTGTAAACGGTGAACGGCAAGCCGTAAGCCGTATATCCGGGTCCGACGCCCTCGATCCGTCCGCCGCCGGTTCACAGTTTACGGTTAACAGTTGACGGCTTACTGTCAACCCCAGCCTTTCCGCCTGTGCCTTCAGCGCCTTCAACGTTCCCTGCTCGTCCGGCCCGGCGATGATGAGCTGCCAGCTGGCCCCGTTAACGGTAAGTCGTAAATCGTAATCCGTTTCCTCCGGAACCTCCGTTCGACCACATACGTTTCCCGACTTCCCGCTCACCTTTATCGGTTTACCGCTTACTGATAACGGTTTACTGCTTACTGATAACGGTTTACTGCTTACTGATCCCTTCACCCGCGCCCACGCTTCCACCAACAGGTCCAGCCCCTTGAGCGGATGCAACCGCCCCAGGTACAAAAGAGTCCGAGCTTTCCCCTCTTCACAGTTTCGTGTCTTTCGCGTGTTTCGTGGTTCCAGCTCAATCCCGTTCGGGATCACCGCGATCTCCGCTCCGCACGTCCCAAGATAAGCCCTGACCCAATCCCGCTCGCACTCCGCCGTGACGTGGATCACGGCTGCTTTCGTCAGGAAAGAGCGATCCAGCCAACCGACAAGGCGCTTTTTCCAGGCCGAGTGGTGCAAGCGGACCGGATCGAGGCATCCGCGTGGCGACATCACCAGCGGCTTATGCGCCCGCAGCGCGCACCGGCAGCCCCACCAGACCGGGAAGGTCCAGTTCGAGTGCACGTGCACCACATCGGCCTCGCGCGCGAGGGTCGAAAGGTTCCGCAACATCGACCACGAAAAGTAGAGCGCGTACGGGAACGAGGGGTCGAAGCGCACCAGCCGCACGCCTGCGGCCTCGGCGGCCAGCGCCGCGTCGCTCAGCGGCCCGTCCAGCGTGGCGAGCGTCACCTCGTGGCCGAGCTTCCGCAGATGCCGGCAGAGCGTCGGCACGGATTCGGCGATGCCGCCGCCCGGCGGCACGCCTGCCACGATATGAAGGATGCGCATAAGAATAAGTTTAACCGCGAATCCACGCGAATCGGAGTTGGCCCCGATTTTCTTAACGCTGATCGCTGAAAATCTGGGCCAACAGCTTCAACATTAACGCATGGCGCCACTCATTTTTTAGCGATCAGCGACGGGCGCAGCCCGGAAAAAATGAGGGGCGCATCTCATTCGCGGAGATTGGCGGGAAAACATTCTCGATCATCCGCCCCTTCAGCCTGCGGGTGTCGAGCCACGCGCGCAGATAGCACCCGTTCAGCAGGCGCCAAGCACGCTGCTGCCACAGGCCGGCGCACGTCACGGCCAGTCCGTTTTTGGCATACATCCGCTCCTGCTCCTCGGCCATGCGCGGATCGGTGCGGCCGGCCAGGTCGCCGCTGGTCTTCGACCCCCCGTGCACGCGGAAGGCCCAGCAGTAGTGGTCCAGGCGATGGAACCGCGCGCCGGCGGCTTTGAAGCGCAGCCACAGATCGGTGTCCATCACATAGTGCAGCGACTCGTCGAAGCCGCCGACCTGCTCAAACAACTCGCGGCTGAAGATCGAGGTCGGGCCGTAGACCCTCACGGGCGCGTGGCGGTAGAGGCGGTCGCGCCACTGGCCGTCCCGCGCGCACCTCAGCACGCGGTCCTGCGCGTCGATGTAGACCAGGTTCCCGGCCAGCCAGGCGCACGGGGGATGGGCATTCAGATAGGCCCGTGCGCGATCGAGCGTCCCCGGCAGCAGCAGGTCGTCCGCGTTGATCCAGAGCAGATACTGGCCGGTCGCGCGGGCGAACCCCTTGTTCAGCGCGTGGCTCTGGCCGCTATCCCTCTCGGAGCACCACCATGCCAGATCATTCTCGTAGCGGCGGATGGTCTCGACGCTCCCATCCGCGCTTCCACCATCGACCACGATGATCTCCGTATCCTCGCCAGCCTGGCAGATCACGGACCTGAGCGCCCGTTCGATAAACTCGCCGTGGCTCAGCGACGGGAGGACGATTGAAAATAGAGGCTTTTTCACCTTTAGAATGGGAACGACGAAACACACGAAGGGCCGAAGGAATGGATCAACTTGGACGACATTAACAAAAAAGCCGCACCTGGTTTAGTGACGGCTTCGTTCCGGCTCACCGGTCGGTGTTCGCCTTCGATCAACCTTTTCAGTCCGACTATACAGGCAACCCCTTGTCGCGCCGCCGCAACTCCACGAGTTTCAGATCGATCATATACTCGTAAATTGACCGCATCCGGCAATAGCGCCAACCGGCCACCCCATCCAAGAAGCCCATCCGAATAATGTACAGATAGATGAACACGATAATCGGTCGTAAAGGCAGGCGATAGGCCAGTTGCTTCAACCCCTTCCTACGCGCGGCGGGATCACTCGCAAACAACGTCTTCCATGGCATTCTTTGGCGCGTTTCGTGAGCAAGGGCTGCGGCTTCCATCGTCGAGTACCGGTTATGCCTTTCCCACCAGAATGCGATCCCCTTGTTAAACGGATAATGGACCAGATGTGCGCTAAGACTCGCGACGGCGCCTTTACAATGCATCTCCTCATTAATCTCGCGCTCGGCCCACACGCGTCCCACTCGAAGTAACCGGGGAAACCACGTCGGATAGCCGCCGCTGCGCTTTAGCCACTTGCCGAGGAACATGTCTTTACGCCGCATCCTGAACATCTCGATACCTTCTGGCACTGATCTTAGATTTTCGTTAATTTCATCATGCAGATCTTCTGGCACCACCTCATCCGCATCGACCATCAAGACCCACGGATATTTATAACCGACTGCCAGGGCCGCATTCCGTTGTGCCGCATAGTTATCGAACTTACGCCGCACGACCCGCGCACCGGCTGCCTTCGCGAGCTCTACGGACCTATCCGTGCTGTATGAGTCAAAGACCACAATGTCGTCTGACCACTTCACCGACGCCAGACAGGCGGAAAGGTTAAGTTCTTCATTGAGGGTGAGGATTAAGATGGAAATCATGAAAGGTTCAATTGCGGCAGGGCCGCTAATGTGAGGGTTCAAACGCCTCGGCGGGGCTGGTTCAAGGGTTCAATCGGCCTAATGACCTGGTTCCAAGGTTTCAAAGGTACCGGCGTTGCGGTTCGCGGGACAAAACGGAACAGAATGTTACACAAACTGAGAGTTATCTGCCGCGGCGCTCCACTCACATGGGCAGCTGGCAGCAGAGTCAAAGATCGTTTATAAAAGCACATAACTATTTTATTATTAGTTATTTATACATTTCTAAAAAGCACATTGCGGAGGCCCTGGACGTTTGGCAACCGAGTCGTGAGACATGCGGAACCACACACAGAAGTTCCACGGCTTGAAAACCACAATACCGCCACGAACGCCTACGGTGAAGCGTCCCTAACGGATGCACGATTGGAAGGCGATTAGTTGTAACTGGGCGTTTGGACTGCAGGGCTTTAGCACCGCTTTCACGCGGCGAAAAACATTTCGCCGCAGAACGGCGGACCGAAGTCCGCCTACGGTAAAGCGGCACTGAGGTGCCGCACTCCAAAACACAAACACCTAATCGCAGACACGTCCGGCCGAACAACATGAACCTCCACATCTTTTTCAGTAAACCAACGACTTATTCAGTCGTAAAGGGAAATGGGAAAACGGCACCCCATGACAAAAGATCTGAATTCCCAAAAGATGCAGTTGCTGGCAGCGCTCGTGTGCGACCCGCATGTTCAGGCGGCAGCGGACGTGAGCCGCACCACAGCGTACCGCTGGCTGCACGATTAGGATTTCAAGGACGAACTCAAGCGCCAGCGTGACGCTGTGTTTGACGTGGTGATGTAGAGCGTGAAGACCCATGCCGCGCGGGCCGTGACGGAGTTGGCGGGGCTCCTGAACGTTAAAGACGACCGGTTGCGCAGGCAAGTCTGTAACGACCTTCTGGCGCACGCCATGAAGGTCCGAGAGCTGGATGATTTGGAAGGCCGTCTGGCCGCACTGGAGAAGGCGTTGGCAAACAAAGGAAAAGGAGCTGAGGCATGAGCAACCAAGGCAAGAGACAGGCACGACTGGAGAAGAAGGCGCCAACTGATCAGCAGTTTATCGAGTGGAAAGGTAAACCATGGTCGTCGGAACAGAAGGCCGAGGCGTTGCGGCGTGAGCCAAACCGCCGAATCTTTTGGCATTCGCTACTCGAAGAAGAGACCGCTTAGGGGAAAGGATGAGGGTGAAAGAAACATAACCGGCAACACATCGTTCTCTTACGGAGGTGCGGAGAACACAAAGTATAAATCAGACAGTACAGGCCGATGGGCTTCGAGGCCCCGCCGCGTCGGAACCTTGAGAAATGACCGTTAAACCGTTGGGGCCTTCAATACCCGTTTTTTTATGATTTTGGCCGGATTGCCCACAACCACCGTCCAAGGAGCAACATCTTTTGTGACCACCGCACATGCTCCGACTACAGCCCCTTCACCGACAGTCACTCCAGGCATAATAAAAGCACGAGCTCCAATAAAAACCTCTTGCCCTATGGTCATATTCCCCACCAACAAAGGCAAATTGGGATCCTCCAGATCATGTGTTCCATTACACAGATATGCCTGTTGTGAGATTGTAACGTGCGCGCCTATTCGTACAGGACCAAGATTGTACACTTCTGAGAACGGCCCAAGACAAGCGTGATTTCCCAGCGTCAACAAAAACGGGGCAAAAACACAAGCGGACGGATAGACAAAAGGGCGTCCATCAATTTGGGCCCCAAAACACCACAACAAGAATAATCGCCAGCGATTGAACAACTTCGGCGACGGACGGTAGAGGCACAGCCAGATGAGCCGCCATAAGCGGATACGAACAACGTCCTTTAAAGGCCAGGGAGATACATAACGTTCGGTCTGGCCAGGTGTTTTCAGGTGTAAATCTGGCATGATCGACTTTCTTAATAAAAGAATACATCCGTCGAAGTGACTCCATACCGGCAAGGTCCTAAAGACTGAAAAACCCGAACTTCTTTAGACTTGTTGTTTTTCCGTAGAGGCTCATAGCGCCAAGAATCATCAAGAACGACTATGCCTTCACCTATTATTTTTTCAACGAGCCCAAAACAGATCGGCCGCAGTTGAACATCTTCCTCGTAACCATCGATAGCATATACATCTACATCGTAATCTCTAACGCAGTTCAGGTAAGTTGACTTTTCAAAAGCCGGTTTATCAGATATATCGAAAGGATGGCGCAAAACTGTAGTATTCGTTATTTTTTGTTCTTTGATCACTTGTTCGATTTTGTCCGCCCAATCATGACTACTTTCTACACAAATGACCCTTTTCGCCCGTCTTGCATAAAAAATAGTCGACCCCCCTCCCCCGTATTCGAACACAGTCATCTCTTTTGTGACGTAACGATCGAGAAAATCAATAGCCGAGAAAGAATACCATGGCAAACCGATATCAACGGGCTGATGTCCGTTGAAAGGCGCATAACGCAGATATTTTGGCAAGTGTTTAGGATGGACGAGCAGATCGCCAGCAATCCGTGCCACTCGTTGAATGTTTGATTCGTTCATTTTTTCTCCTTTTGTAATAACAGTTCAAAATCGTTCAAGTACTCTCTTGCAATCCTACCGTTTGAGAAACTATCGTGTGCCAAACGCGTCGCTTCCATCGTAATTTTTTCTCGGACATCAGCATGCTCTATAAGATATTCAATTCGGTCGGCCAACGCGCCGTCCGGATGTATTGACCGATGATTGAAAACAAGTCCCGTGACGCCATCCTTGATAAAGTCCTGAAAACATTCCAATGCAGACACAACGGTTGCACACCCGACAGCCATCGCCTCCAGAGGCGCAACTCCAAATGTCTCACCACGCTCTGCCATCGATGGGTAGCAGAAAATGTCGCAGGCCGCCAGTTCTTCCGCCAAACGGACAGCATCCGTAACCGGATCAACCCACTCAATTGGATAACAGGAAGCTAACCGCTTCAGATAGGCAACATATTTTTCCCCGCCGCCGCCCTGCGCTACTGTGCGAGGCCCGATTATTCGGAGACGCAAGCAATGACCTTTTCCACGTAGCAACGCATAGGCCTTTACCAATAAATCAAGACCCTTTTCAGGGTGAATCCGTCCTGAATACCCAATTAAATAGCAGTTACGGTGCACACCGAAATCATCGCCCATGGAAGGTGAACGATTGTTGCTGCTGGTGTTTGACACACTGCTTCTGACTCGACAATTGAAAATTTCCGTGTCTACCGGATTGTTTATCACTTTGATTTTTCCCGCCATGCGAGGCGCTTGCTGTATTGCGGCTTTCGCGACCGCCTGCGACACACAGAACAATCGATCAATGCCCGTATACCACCCGAGCTGACCCTTGGGGTAACGCGCCACATTGTACACCGCAGCATTGAACTTGCGGCGAAATAGGGGACACAACAACGGCGTAAAAAAGGTGTGCATGACGAGTATATCGCATTGCGTCAGTCGCATGAGTGCGCGGAACGAGTAAAACAGATCAAGCATCAAATCACTGATCAAATGCCCTGTCCGCTTGTATCCACGCAAATTCTGGAATAAGATGCCTGACTCAGCAATATATTCCCGATCCGGTTGTTTGCAATAAAAGATTACATCGTGCCCTGCTTCTGCAAAGACTGTTGCGACGTTGTACCATAGTTTCTCGACCGCACCGATCCCATAGGGGGGCAAAGTACCGAATGGACTTGTGATAATTGCGATCCTCATAATTCGATACACCCTGATTTCGGCATCTCCACACCGCCCACCACCCACTCGTACACCGCCCTCATCTGCGCCGCAACCGCTGGCCAGGTGTATTTCTCTTCCACGAGCCGCAGCCCGTTCTCGCCCATCACGCGCCGCTCCTCGTCCGTCAGACTCATAGCCTCGCGCAACGCCTCGGCCAGCGGTTCAACGCCGATGTCGATCCACCATCCCGCACGTCCCGTGCGGGCAAGTTCATTAGTTCGTTCTTTCATTAGTTCATTGGTTGCCCCACCACCCCCCTTCTGCCCCATATCAACTAATGAACTGTGGTCCTTGTTGCCAAGCAACTCGGACCATGGCGTCCCTTTGGTCGTGATGACCGGGCACCCGTCCGCCAGCGCCTCAATCACCACAACGCCGAAGTTTTCCGAATAGGTCGGCAACACGAACAGGTCGGCCAGCCGATACAGGGCATCCTTCTCCTCTCCATAAACCGGGCCTGCGAAGATGATGTCAGGGAGAAGTGCGTGAGTGCGATCGTTCAGTAGTTCATTAGTGTTTACGTCGGCGACTGATAGACCGAGGCGTTCGGCTTTGGTCATTAGCTCCGCCTTATGCCCGGCCTGGTCCGGGCCTGCGATGACAAGTTGCCAGAAGGGAAAGGATGAAGGATGAAGGATAAAGGATGAAGCGTCTTTACCGGCCGCAGTCCTCTGATCTCCGGCTTCCGGTCTCTCAACTAATGAACTCTCGCACTCTCGCACTTTAGAACTTTTCACCTGCGCCCAAGCGTCAACGAGATTAAGCAGTCCTTTCTTGGGGTGAATCCGGCTCACGAAGAGAGCAATCTTGGGTGAATTGTTTCGGATCAGGGGCGGTTCTGAAGGCATATCTACGCCCAGCGGGGCAATAACCACCGGCGGCTTCAGCCTCAAGCGCCGAATGTCCCCCACTTCACTGGCTGCCGTCGCATGCAGCAGAGCGGCGGACTGCAAATCGCGGTACTGGTATAGCGCAAACGCAAGCCCTTTTTTCAAGCGTTTCTGCTTGAGCGCCCAAGGAGTCAGCATACCGTGCGGCGAAATAACTAGCGGGATCTGATTCTTCCTCGCCCATGTGGCGAGCCGGTGCAGAAACGGATCCCACAGCGCATGGATGTGGATGATATCCGGCTTAAATGGAAGCTCCGACGGATCCCTCGAGACCTCGAACACTGGAACCGAAGAATGGGGCAAAAAATCATTCTCGCCTTTTTGGCGTACCGCGATGCAGCATTCGACACTTTGGCGGCCTAAGTGGTTACACAGTTCCACACAGAAAACGGACGTGCCTGCAGCTCTTGGCAACCCGGATATGACATGCAACACACGCATGGTATATGCTTAGGCACTAGGTGAAAACACGTTAAGTCTCTGAGCCGACCGGCTTTCCCTTTTCCGCATAGCATATCCCACGGCGCAAACTAAATTGCCCGTTCTCGAAATCTTCGATAAGAAGCAGGCGTGAAGAAAGTGACACATCATAGCCTTGTTGCGTCAGGCATCCGCCGATCACAGTCGCATCGTCTCTACGATGATAGACCGCGATCGACAAACGCAACTTTTGCTGAGCCAGTGTAGCCGTCGCACCCTTCAACATCGACCGTTCGCCGCCCTCGATATCGGCCTTGACAAAGTCTATCCGCCCTTCTATTCGCAAAATCTCATCCAGCGTAATATGGCCATCATCCGTCTCGTCGGCGATCAACTTCTGCACAAAGACAACTTTTTCAAAAAACGGCTCGAAGGTCGCGCGTAGCGCCGGCAGCCATTCAGGTGATGATTCCACAAGGACTACACGCCGAGCCCGGTCGATCACCGACAAGGCGAAAAAACCTTCGGCCGCACCCGCATCCACAACCACATCTCCGTCGCGCACCCCCCAACCTTCACGCTCGTACCGGTGAGGGGAGTCAACGTCCTGTTCCGACAACAGTTGATTGTGCATCGCCTTGATACTGTACGGTTGCCACGATGCCGGGTAATACAGCTTCTTGCCTTGCGTCATCACATAGTGCATTCCCTTTGTCTTGTCAAACTTAACAGTCACAACGGATGAACGGTATTTCAATGCAGACGGGTAGGGAATCATCGAAGCGTTGAACGGCGATTTCCACAAGAACTCGACAACATCCCGCTCCGGGTCGCTTAGTTCCTGCGCTTTCATTCCTTTTAGCCATTTCTTCAGCTTTGGCCATATTATCAATTGACGGCGCACCTCCCGCATTCGCATAGGAACCAAGTCATTTATTCCGGCCATCAACCGTAGAACTAGCTGTCCGATATTCATGCACCCCGACCTCTCGCGACTACATACTTCAACATTCTGACCGTCAGCGCCGTCACTCTATACCCAAAAACAGCCTCAAGAGCAGCCCATATCCTCAGGTTACGTTGGACGCGCAATGGCTTCCACGCCCCCACTCCATGATGAACACAATAGCGCTCTTGCTTCTCTCGCACGCAATCCCTCTCTGAAAAGGAAAAAAAATGCCGGGGCAATACACAGACAACCTTGATGTCAGCAATGAACGCCTCTTTATGATTTATCGGCTTAATTTTGAAAGATTGACCGAGCATCTCACGGACAATCCACGGAGAAGGCCTGATGCTATATCTAAAATCGGAGATGTACTCCCCTTTTTCAGAATATTTTCGCATCTCATGCTCATTTTGCAGAACAAAATTGCGTCCTCCGTAATACTCTAGACACTTCCCGATCCAAGGACATTCTTTTTGCGCCCCCATTACAGCCGTCTCAGGACATCCGTCTTTCTCAAAACCCAAGAAATAGGGCAAACTCAGCAGATCATCGAAACTCTTGAAAACTTCCACGTCGGAATCCAGATAGACTCCCCCGTGCTTCTTGAGCGCGTAGAGCCTGACCCAATCTGCCACAAACGCATATTTCTTGGCCTCGTACGCCTCTTGAATCCACGGGCCAAAAGCCCGCATTGCATCAACATCTCGCATTAGCCGACAATCAGCCTCTAATTCCTGCCAGATTTCTGTCATCGACCATCTGCGAATCTCATAATCGGGCAGAATCCTTTTCCAAGAATCAACACAGCGCTGGATTTTCGGGGGAAAAGGATCATCAGACAACCAACAATAGTGAATGATTTTAGGAATCATCTCATGTGCTTCCTTGACCGTCATACAAACACATCCATTTCCAGCAGCCCAGCAAAATAAACCGCGACTCTTCTCACACTTGCTGAGTCAAAGACCTGTTGGCTAAAGAACCAATTTGCACACCTTCGACATATGGCTTCATCCATTCAATCTAGGCACAGACACCTTCGCGATTAGGGACCGCAAGTTCCGAGAAAAAACAGATGGCGAGATCTCTGCTGCGAGCCGTTCTGATTCAGACTGGGCCTGTCTCCATTCGGCATCAGTAAACTCCATAATGCGCATCATAGCGTTTACAATCGCTCGAACTGAGCGAGGATTGAAGAAGACCGCGTTCTTCGCATTGGCAAGATCATCCTTTGACCCCACGCGGTCGCTAAGCAACAACGCGCATCCCGACAAAGCCGCTTCATGAACGACGACACCCCAATTTTCTTGCAAACTCGCAAGGATCATGCATCGGGCAGAACGGTAGGCGTCCGCCAAATGTTCCCCCTGCGTAAAATCATGAACTTTGATACCTTCACAGAGTGACAATGCGTCAGAGAACTCGCCTCGCCCAAAGAGCTCCAAGCTCCATTCACTATTTTGCGCATAGAGATGTGCAAAAGCCCTGCAAACTCGCATCACATTTTTCCGTTTGTCCAACCGCCCTACATATATGAATTTTTTTTCACGTTCCAACAAGGGTCGGCCAGAATAGAACACTTCTGGTGAAGCTGTATAAAGCCCTCCCATCACAGAGTCTCTTGGCATTCCATAAAATCGCATCAGCCGTTTTCCGCTAATTCCAGGAACCATTATTCCGCTAAACTTGTTCCTGAGCAACAGGCGAAAGCGAATCGCTTTGATAATCTCAATGAGAGACAAGTGAAATGCGTTATCACACATGCTGATCACATGCCCGCCATTCTGCCTAACTTCACTGATGAATTTGTTTATGCAATAAAGATGCCATCCCGACTCTACAAGGATACGCGGGTGTCGTCCTAGTATTTCTCTCAAGGTCCGCCCTTCAGATGCTGATATCCAAATTACTTTCTTCTTAAGAATAGTTTCAACACCTGTAATCGGCACCTCAGATTGAATTGGATAAAACGCGATAAGTTCAACATCCTCTTGTGATTCTTCTATGAATTTCTGGATAGCCCAAGCCATATAATGAGGCATGGGGCAGACGACACAAATCATATAAACGCAGACTCCTTTCTTTAGCGATTATCGCTAGGAAGACGTATCGACGCACGGTTCTGAAGTCGTAACTTGAGGTAAAAACCCCACGCAAGAGATCCATCAACCAATCTTGTAAGCAAGAACAAATAGTACAGCGTGGCTGACATTCTATATCTTCTTGCCGCCATGACACGGTCACTCTCTGCACAGAATCTTTCCTTCGTTTTTTGATCTAAAATATGATTCTCATACTCACTCGTCTTAGACTCGGCATGCAAGCGAAAGGCCCAGCAGTAATGATTGACTCGCACTTGCATGATATCTGCAGCCATGAACTTCATCCACAAGTCCGTATCCATCATAAAGTTTAGAGACTCATCGATCTTGCCGACCCGTTCATAGATTCTCTTTGAGAAGAAAGAGGTCGGTCCGAACACGACAATTGGCGAATTCCTTGTCTGAAGCATGGATGGATAAACATGCGGGCCCCAATTGACTTCACAAATCAGACCATCGTCCCGGAATCGGTAAAAGTTACCCGTGAACCACTCGCACTTCGGGTACCGCCGAACTTTTCGAGCAAGGGCGTCCAAAGCCCCCGGCAACAACAAATCATCGGCATTCAGCCAAGTTAGAAAAGCCCCCGCGGCATGCGAGAACCCCTTGTTGAACGCGTGGCTTTGTCCTCTGTCCTTCTCCGAACACCACCAAGCAAGACGATGTCGGTATTTAGTGATGATGTCGACACTGTTGTCCGAACTTCCGCCATCCACGATGATCAACTCAAATTCCTCACCCGACGCCAACCTAAGAGGCAAGCCCTCAGCTGGCACACATTGACAAAGCACCGACTGAATAGCCGTCTCAAGGAAACGTCCAAAATTGTAATTAGCGATGACAATGCTTAAAAGCGGATGAGACATGTTATTTTCCAAGGATTGTTCAGCGTTTTGTTCAATAATGCATAAACAAGGGCTTTGCAGACAACGTCAAAGTCACTTTCTATGGGCTGCTCAACATTGGAAAATCGGCCCTACTTTGGCACAATTCCCTCTTCATTGAGGCGGTTGTAACGGCGCAGAAAGCCAACGACATGCTCACCATTCCCCTGTAGCCCCCAAATGGAGAAAATAAAATGGCCCATATCATAGAAATCATGATAAACGAAAGAAATGGAAACCAATCGCCGAACCATAGCATACGTTTTCGTATAAAATCAAATATGATAAAGATCGCATACACCCAAAAAATCAGGCCCAGAATGCCATTCTGCGTCCAGGCACCAACCAAAGCTGAATGTCCCGGAATTTTAAAGTCATTCGAGTCAACAATATACCCCCACCGGTCAATTGCGGATGACCCAGCACCAACTACGGGATGATTTTTCAGAAAAGGCCAACCTCGGATCAGATCATCTCGACCTCCGAGAGCGCCCGCCTCCGATTCTTCAACCTCAGCAACGTATTTTTGGTATTCCTTTTCCCCTAACAAACCTTGTTGTGCCAGATAGGAGTAAGTCCTGAACGCGACAAACAAAACGAGAGCAGAGATGGCCATGAAAAGTGCAGCATTTTTTGAGAAAGCGCGAACAGCGGATCTGAAATAGGCATATGCAAACACGACCACTGCCATCAAAAAATATGTTCCAAACCCTGAGCGAGATCCCCCATGAAACAGAAGAAGAAAGGCCGTGACTGCGCACCCGATAACAATGAGCAACCACGGGGTCAACTTGTGAACCCGGAGAGGAAAAAGGACACTCAAGAAAAGTGCCTGAGCATACAGCGGGTAAATTTGCTTCTCAACCAGATAACCTTGAAGCCCCTCTCCACTCCCCCCGTAACCGGCCATTTCAGCAAACGCAAGTAACGCCCCATTTTGGAAGACATATAGGGATACGATGTTTCCTATACCATATCCGACAGAGAACCACAGAAAGGTTTTGACAGAGCGCCTAACCAAGGAAATACCGAGAACCATCATGCAAGAAACGTTGAGAACAATCGAATTCCCCTTAAATGCCACACCAAAAGGTTCTTCGCGCCACCAATTCGAATAACAAGCACCCAAGAACCATAGAAAGGCTAACGCCAACAAGCGCTTTTCAACACTCGTGTAACGACGGTAGTCCGTTACAAAAAGAACAGGAGCCAAGACGTATGACACCAGATCGAACATAGCCACACGCCCGAAAGGAGTAGGAACGAATAAAGACGAGCCCAACCCACACAAGAGGGCAAGCACAAGAAGCCACATGAGAGTATTACGTGCCATAGTGTTCTGGTTAACCTTGAGAAGGGCAGTCAGACTGCATGCGATATTGGGGAAAGGCCCAACCTCAGATTGCAATGAATTTAGTGCTCAGGCTGCTGATTACTGGGTCTATGCCCGGCGTTTCCGAGCATCCGCCAACTTGTAGTCGTACTCGGCTAAAATCAACCTTTAGCTCAAGCAGTCATCGTTCGAATCAGAGAAAAACAGAGGCAATAAAACGACAATAAAGACTCTGCGACATCCCCAACACGAGTTTAAAGACTTCTCTGCGTGCCATAACCGAACACCCGTTTTTCGACTAGGAGCACCTTCAGTATCACAACCTGCTCCTGGTCAGCAACTTGGCCATTTGACACAACTGCCCCTGGTTCACTCCCGACATGTCATTTGGCCGATTTACCTAATACTCCATAAAAGACATCAAGTACTGAACGGGGCTTGAACAAACTGATTAACTCTTCTTCTGGTGGTAGCAGTTTCCCATCACTAAGTAGCTCCAATATACTAACCAAGGCCCCCTTATCCTTGTAATCGGCAAAGTATACCCCTTCATATTTCTTTGAAAAGTCAGCGACCTCACTGTCTGCGTCAGAAATACAGATTACGGGAATATTTAACGCAAGTGCATAAGCAAACTTTGATGTTAAATACGGGCAATATCCAAAATTCGATTTTAAATCTGAAACGATTAAAGCATCGGCAGTAGCCATTGCATCCGTTGCCATTCGAGGCCCGTTTAAAGAAAAGGTTCTAAAGCGAGTGCTGGCGGGGAGTCTCACATCACTTACCCCATATTGATGGAAGACAACATTGCTCGGCGCCTGCAAAAATGAATCAACAATATATTTCGGGTGCCTTCCGGCCATTAAATGGCCAACATGCGCAACAACACAAGGATTTCCGCAACTTCGCTCTATTGAATATCCCCCAGACACCAGTCTTGGCAACCCGATATGGTAAAGGACATTGATTTTATTCTGAAACCTGAAAAAAGATATTTTATTAAAGTATCGCTTTGCGCGCTGCGCTGTAACAGTAATTTGATCAGCGTCTCGCAAAATCCGCCAACACCAAAGGTAATCAAACGGATATCTCCACAACATTTTTTTAATCCAATACGAAAAATCATTGCGAGAATATGTAGGATATGGGTCAGAGAAATGTGCAATCCACAGGGCCGCGTGTTGTCTGCAATGCCACCCTATAACGTTAGATACCGGAAATGCTGCCCGCGTTAGCAAGACCGGACTCTCATATTTTGCGAGAGTAGCAGAAAGTACAACACAAGATTCCTGGATGTATTCAGCTCCAATACCAAAGAGTGCATATTTAAATCGAGGCACCCACTTTTCTAGTAGTGTTGTACGCTTTATGGGCACCCGAGTAATTATAATTTTCTCTGAAAGCAGCTCTTTTTCAACAGACTCATCGATTTGTCGTAGGTGCTCCAACGAAACAAGATGCACTGTATGACCGTCCTCTGCAAGCGCGGAAAGAAACCTTCCCACACAAGCAGACTCAGCGTCGCCTGATGGAGGCGACAAGAATGAAAAGCAAACGAAATTCATTATTACCTTATTCCGTCTATTATTTCCCTGGACCACTTACGACAACATCAACGATCTGAATTGAAGCTGTTCCATTTCCATACAGACTTGAACCTGTTTCATGTGGGCTGTATGAATCTTTTCTTTCCAGAAAACAGGAAACCTCATTTATGAGGTGCTCCCTGCTAGCACCTATTAACTTAACGAGTCCACTTTGAAGCCCTTCTGTGCGTTCTGTTGTTTCACGCATCACCAACACCATTTTGCCTAAACTTGGAGCCTCCTCCTGCACTCCGCCAGAATCTGTTAATATTAAGTCGGCTCGACTCATCAACGCAACAAACTGCAAATAGGCTTGCGGTTCAATCAGATGAATATTAGTCGCAATGCGCTTCCTTAAGATGCGATTTACTGGCTCTCGGACATTTGGATTTAGATGTACTGGGTATAGAAACTGAACTTTTGGAAATCTGAAAGCCAATTCAGCTATTGCGTGACAGATATTGTCAAACCCTTCTCCGAAATTTTCGCGGCGATGCCCCGTAATTAGAACCATGCGGTCATCGCCTAACCACGTTAGACCTTCACCAGGCAATCCCGTAATGCTAGGTGGGTGCGCTTTCACCTTCTCGAGCGCCAGACATAACGAATCAATCACTGTGTTGCCGGTGACGTAGATATCGCCGTCTGGCACTCCCTCGTTCAGCAGATTCTTGCGATTTGTTTCCGTCGGCGCGAAATGCCATTTTGCTAGCCGTGTGGTCAAAACGCGGTTTGCCTCCTCGGGCCACGGCGACGCCATGTTCCCGGTGCGCAGACCAGCCTCGACATGCCCGACAGGGATCTTGTGATAGAAAGCGGCTAAGGCCGCACATAGCACCGTTGTCGTATCCCCTTGAACTAACACGACATCCGGCTTATCAGCTGTTAAGTAATGATCTAGCGCATCAATCGCAAGCGACGTCAGTCCGCCGAGTGACTGGTTCGCTCGCATCAGGTCGAGATCCACATCCGGCACGATATCGAAGATTTCCAGCACCTGATCTAGCATATGCCGATGCTGCGCCGTCACACAGACTCGACAGATCACATCCGCGCGCTTCTTCAACTCCAAGATGACGGGCACCATTTTGATGGCTTCCGGACGGGTGCCAAATATGACTGATATTTTCTTCATATTTTATTGATTTTTCTTATACCCCACCGTTAGGAGTAAGTATCCTTGGCCTTCTTTTACGGGATCTTTGTCAGAAATGGAATCCCACCATGCTTTGATTTTCCTTTGAAATACAGGATCTGTCATCGCAATTAGGTGTGGGGCATCTGCGACGCATACGGAAGTTTCTTGAATATTAACTAACCCTGCTTCTTCAAACAAATACCTGAAACTACTTCTTGGCATTTCTCTTCCCCATGGAGCAATGCCATGTTGCTCAGCACTCTCGCGTCCATATCGATAAAACACAGACCTCTCGTTTGGAACAAAAGAGATAACGCACTTCTTCGCACACCTTGCAAGTTCTTGAATTATTGGTCTTAATTCCTCGTCGGACCAATGCTCCAAAACACCAGAATTCCAGACAATATCAAACTGCCGATCCCCAAAGGGCATTGGCTTCGTTAGGTCAACAAGGAAAGTCGCTGGAACACCAAGGCCTGACACTTTAAAAAGTTCTTTTACTCGATCCAAGATCGGTTGACTAAAATCACAAACCGCAACCCTGCGTCCTGCTAATGCGAGTTCGGCAGACAAAGTGCCACTGCCGCATCCGGTTTCCAACATGCTTTCGCCTTGCTTAGAGAGGGTAATTAGATGTTTTCCAATTTCGCTTTGTATTTCTTTGATCGGCTTCGCTTTTGATAGATACATTTTCTCCCAGCCCCTAGGATCATTTGGCGTAGTGGTACTCGCGGGAGGTGTCTTGTTAATCACTGCTCTAATCATGACGAACAAATAATTTAAAATTCGTTCAACCAGATTGATGACCCTCAAGACACCATACAAAATCCTTGTTTTTATTAGACTCATTTTAATACTTACCCTCTTTACGAATAATCGCCACAAAGCCCAAAGTCCATACTGCATGGACAAGATATGCAATCAACCTTGCCCCCGCGAGGCCCTCTGCCCCCCAGCGTACCATCAACCACGCCGCCCCAATCATGCAGACGCTCCATCCCGCATTCATGGCAAATGCCGTCCACATTCTACCACAGGCAGCCAAATACTGGCCAACAGGCGTCATGACAGCCAACAGCGCCGCCGTCACAACGGACAGGACCAGCACCCAATATCCAGAAACAAACGATGCACCATATCCCCTCATAATCCACGGCCCAATCACACATATGAGAAGTGTTAGAGGCATGACGATCAAAGCGGTTACCCCCATCATGCCCTTCATGACTCGTACCCCGCCTTGCGCATCCCCGTTGCCGTATCGTTCCGACATGACCGGAAGAAGAGCAGTCCCCATCAGGCCGGGAAGAAACTGAATCGCGGTCTGCCATTGATTGGCCGCATTGTAAATGCCCAACTGGGCGTAACCGTTAGGCTGATTGGCCAGTAACGCGTTACATCCCCATACGACAGGTCCCGCAGCCATACCGCTGAGGAAGGTCGGGAGACTATATCGTACAAGCACGCGCCACTCACTCCAGGCTTCTCGCCATACCAACGTGATATTGAATCTCTTCAGCTCCTTCGCAACGCACCAACGCGTTACAACCCCGGAGATCACCATTGATACTGCCAACGCAAGCACTGTTCCATGAAGTTGCCAAAACCAAGCGCCTATCAAAACCAATACAGTCTGCGTGATAGCAGAAACGATATTGATTGCGGATGAGGCACGAAAAGCCTCGCACCCAGCCAACGAACAGATCTGTACACTGTTAACAACACCTAACGCGACTGTGATGGCGCTGATCTGCAACATGGGCGCCAAGTGGGGAGCAGCCAAAGTCCGCGCAGCCAACCAAGGCGCGAAAATGACGAACACTCCACCATACAGGGCCGCGCTCGCGGTTGTCACGACAGTCGAGAGCGCCAGAATCCGTCCGGCCCGAGCAGGATTCTTTTCCCTCAGTTCGGCGACATACTTGATGATCGTGGTCCCGATTCCAAACCCAGCCATCCCGCTGATCATCGCCGTCGTGCTGTTGATGACGCCATATTCACCAAAACCTTGTTGCCCAAGGATGCGAGCCAGAAAAAAAGAACTGCCTAGCGTCAGGACGCGCGCACCCACAGCGGCGATCCCTCCCCAGAAAGCCCCGCTGGCCAAACGGCGGCGAGTCGGCGACGCGATCAGCGGTAATAGCCGATCACGGATGACCGGAAACTTTTCAAGATATAGGCTCAAAGGGTTCAAGGGGTCAATCGCGGCTGGCGTCGCGGGTTCGAGGGTTCAAGGGTTCTGAATCGTAAACGGTAAGCCGTAAGCGGTGAGAAGCAGGGTAAGCGGGGGAAGCGCGATAACAGAGAGGGGACAACAGGTTCAAAGGTTCAATCGGCCTTACGGCCTCGTTCAAGGGGGCTGAATCGTAAACAGTAAGCCGTAAGCGGTAAGCGGGCGAAGCGGTGAACAGTAAGTGGTGAACAGTAAACCGTAAGCGGTGAGAAGGAGGGAGAAGTGAACAACAAACCACCCTATTCACGATTCGTTATTCACTCTTCCGCTGGCTCCTGTCCAGCGCCGACATGATCTGACGGGCGAAGGCGCGGAAATCGTCCAGATGCTTGGTGCAGATGCTGAAGACGATGTCCCAGTTGATCGTCCGATAGGCATGAACAGCGGTATTCCTGAACCCCACCGCCTTGCCCATGACAACAGCCGTATGGCTATCGATGACCGACAATTTCGCCAAAGAAAGAAAAGTCCCCGCCATGGAGTCGGGCAACAGGATGCTCTGCTGACTGATGATGTGCATGCCGATATCCACACAGGCCTGAACCGCCCGTTCAAGATTGACGGAAATGATGTCCTGCCTGTCAAAATCGGCTTTCAGTTCCTCTGCTGTGGACGGCGTCTTTTCTTCGATTCGGTCAAGGCATCGCGACAGACTTTCAAGTTTTCCAAGAATGAGATCTTCATCCATGAATCATCCTCCCGATCCGTGTCCGCTGCGCCCTCCGCACCAGCCGCACAAAATCTTCTCGGTCATACACCATGCGCTTAACAAGCCCATAATGGGCCATTTCGTCGTTCTTGATGATGACACGTCCTTTGGTCAAAATCTGGTGCAGGATCTCTCCGCCGAGGTCATACAAATCAACGAGATCGACCTCCCGGCGCAACGCTTCGGTCAGCTTGCCCCACAGGGCGAGGCGGGACTCCATGTCGAGAGGCCGGTCGAAAAGGACCGCCACGTCGACATCGCTGCCGGGACGCATCTTCCCCGCCGCGGCAGAGCCGTAGACGAGCGCGACCTTAATGCCGGGCTCACCGGCCAGTGCCGTCGCGACAGTCTGTAAAATGTCGGCGCTCATGGGGAAAAGAGGAGACGTTCGCTCGTGCGGGAGTTCTGAAGTTGGGAGAGGTTGGTGAATCGTAAACAGTAAGCGGTGAGGGAAGAGAGGGTTTCCCGCGAATCTCCGCGAATGGAAAGTTGGTTCAGATTTTTTATACGCTGATCGCTAAAAATCTGAACCAACGGCTTCAACGGGTTCAAGGGGGTTGAATCGTAAACGGTAAGCCGTAATCGGTGAGAAGCAAGTTAAGCCGGGGAAATGAAGAGAGAGGGGACAACAGGTTCAAAGGTTCAATCGCGGCTGACGCCGCGGGTTCAAGGGGTCTGAATCGTAAACAGTAAGCTGTGAGAAGCAGGTTAAGCGGTGAACGGTAAACAGTAAGCCGTAAGCGGAGAGAAGCAGGTTAAGAGGGGGAAGCGCTTTAAGAGAGCGGGGACAAAGGCTCAATCGCGGCTGACGCCGCCGGTTTAAGTCCGTTAAGCGTTCGGACGGCTTGCGGGCTGAGGGGCATCATCAATCAGGCGGAAGGGTGTGGCAATCCGCTCCTCAAGGTTTTTTTGCCTGGCGGCCTTCTCCGGATCAGCCCGGGCCAGCAGCTCCGACACGAACGCCAGATAATCTGCGGTATTCACTCGGGGCGGCATCTTGAACCAAGGAAGCGTCGCGTTCCCGCTCATGCCCGAATCTCCTCAATCTTTTCACAGACTCGCCGGAAAACCTCTTCATCCGCGAAGCGCAGCGCCAACGGGTGAAGGTCAGCCTCCGTATCCAACCCGTTAATCAGCGTCAGCCAGGCGATGTCAGGCATGTCTTTTTCCGTCCGTCGTCCCAGCGCCTGAGACAGCGCGAAGAATTTCATGGCCAGCAAGTCTCGTAATGCAGGCAGCCGGACACTGACCCCAAAAAATTCCGCCCGAACGGCACGGGACACCAGCTTCGCCATCGTTTCAGAGTCCGTGTTCAGAAAATCAACGCGCAACGTCTCCCCCGGACGCTGAAAAAAGGTTACATTCGCATGTATTGAATAACTCGTGAACCCCGCCTGCCGCATCGCGTCCAGCACCGCGTCGCGGTCGTCCGAAACAACCATGAAGTCGATATCCAACGTGCTGCGCGAATAGCCGTAGTGATTGACCGCAAAACCTCCCACCAGCAAACACTCCACCCCTGCGGCAGACAGTTTATTAACCACCACCTCAAAAACAATTTGCAGGCCACTGACGAGAGAGGAACACATGGGGAAGTTCGTTAGTGCGTTAGTTCGTTAGTTCTGAAGTTGGGGGAGTGGGAGAGGTTTGTGAATCGTAAACCGTAAGCCGTAAGCTGTGAGGAAGGAGAGGTTTTCCCGCGAATCTCCGCGAATGGGGAGTTGGCTCAGATTTTTTATACGCTGATCGCTAAAAATCTGAACCAACTGCTTCAGCGGGTTCAAGGGGGCTGAATCGTAAACCGTAAGCGGTAAACAGTAAACAGTAAGCCGTAAGCGGTGAGAAGCAGGGTAAGCGGGGAAGCGGTGAACTGTAAGCGGTGAACAGTAAACAGTAAGCGGTGAGCGGGGGAAGCGGGGAACGGTAAGTGGTGAACAGTGAACCGTAAGCGGAGAAGCGCGGTAAGCGGGATGCGGGGAACGGTAAGTGGTGAACAGTGAACCGTAAGCGGTGAGCGGGGGAAGCGGTGAACGGTAAGCCGTAAACAGTAAGCCGTAAGCGGTGAGAAGCAGGGTAAGCGGGGGAAGCGGTGAACGGTAAGCGGTGAACGGTAAGCCGTAAGCCGTAAGCGGGGAAGCGGTGAACGGTAAGCCGTAAACAGTAAGCCGTAAGCGGTGAGAAGCAGGGTAAGCGGGGAAGCGGTGAACGGTAAGCGGTGAACAGTAAACCGTAAGCGGGGGAAGCGGTGAACGGTAAGCGGTAAACAGTAAGCCGTAAGCGGTGAGAAGCGAGTTAAGCGGGGAAGCAGTGGGCACTCATGAACTATCGCACTAATGAACTAACGCACTAGCGAACTAATGAACTTCCCCCCCAAACTTCCCCATCGTCTCGGCGAAGATCGAGGGGATGCCTGTGTCGAAGTGGACGCCGTTGACGAGCAGGCCTTTCAGGCCCTCGTCCTGCCGCAGGGCTTCGAGCGCGGGGGTGAGCTGGAGCTCCGCGCCGTCGAGGGCCGCGGCCTGCTGGCGCAGGATGCCGAACAGGCCGGGGCGCAGCGCGTAGATGCCGTTGACGCAGAAGAAGGTTTTCTTGCCGTGGCGCTCGACCGTCAGATAGGTCTGAGCCTCGTCTTCGGTGGGTTTCTCGCAGACGCGGGCGAGCTGCAGCGTGTCCTCCGCCACCCACTCCCCCGCCACCGTGCCGTAGTGCTTGACGCGCTCCAGCGCCTCTTCGTAAATGCCGACCACGCTCTGGCTGTCCCCAAAGGTCTGGAAGAGGTCTACCACCTGGCGCGCCAGGCTGCGCGCCTCGGCCGAACGGAAAATCTGGTCCCCGAGCATCAGCAGGAAAGGCTCGTCCCCCACCCACCGCTCGGCCAGCAGCACCGCGTGCCCGAACCCCTTGGCCTCGTGCTGCGGAATGAAGGTCAGCCGCTTGCCGATCGCCACCAGCTTGCGCGCCTCCTCCGCCAAGGCGGCCGGCAGCTTGGCCAGCGTCTCGGCCCGCACCTCCGTCTGGAAGTAGGCGCGGAAGCGCGGCTCGTCCTCGGGCTGGATGACCAGCGCGACCTCCTCCACCCCGGCGGAGAGCGCCTCTTCGACGATCACCTGGATCACGGGCTTGGCGACGCCGTCGGGCGTGACCACCGGCAGGAAGGTCTTGGGCACCGCCTTGGTGTACGGAAACATGCGCGTGCCGAGTCCGGCCACGGGGATCACCGCCTTGCGGACGGAGGCCGGGCGCGCGATGTCGAGCTCGAAGCAGGGCATGCCGTAGCGGCTCTTGAGATACGCCTCCAGCTCGGCGCGGTGGCCGCGCGACCGGCAGATGAACTGCACGCAGCCGTCGCCCTGCGACCCCACCCCCTTGCCGCCGAAGGTCCAGGCGCGGATCTCGGGGTCGGCCAGCACCTGGTGCAGGCGCGGGCTCTTGAGCTCGTCGCAGACCGGCATGAGGCTCTCGTCGAAAACCGCCTGCGCCTCGGTCATGAGGGCGCCCAGCGACGCGGCGTCGCCGGCCTCGATCGCGGCGCGCGCGGCGGCCACGAGGCGTTGGTTCTCGGCGCCGAGGCACCGCTGCACCGCCTGGTCGCGCGGCGTGTTGGCGAAAGGAAAGGCGTCGTTGAGGTCGGCCAGGATGCGGACCGTGTCCTTCTTGCCGCAGAGGTCGGCGATCAGCAGATGGAAGTCGCCGCCGGGCCGCAGCGGCTGCACGCCCAGGCGGTCGCCGTCGAAGGTCATCATCACCGGGATCTGGCCGTAGGCGCACCCCTGGTCCATGCGGCCGCAGCGCGAAGGCGTGGCGATCTCGCCCTGGTAGGCGGCCTCGATCTCGGCGCGGGTGGTGAGCCCGAGCCCGTAGGCCTGATTGAAGGCGCGGGCCACCAGCACGCAGAAGGCGGCCGAGGAGCTGAGCCCCTTCTTGACCGGCAGCGTGGTCTTGTAGTTGTCGATCTCGAGCCCGCCCACGCCGTAGAAGTCGAGCATGTAGGCGGCCACGCCGGCCGCATAGCTGAAGAAGCCGCCCGCGGCGGCTTCGGCCTGCAGGCGACCGAGCTCCATCGGCACGCGGTAGGTCTCGGTGACCGAGCCGTCGTTCAGCGTGGAGCGCACGACCAGCTCGCCCTCGCAGCGGCGGCAGCGGGCGAACATCCCCTGGTTCGTGCCGGAGATGATCACCACGCCCGGCGCAAGCGCGGAGTTGGTGCGGCGGTGGCCGCCCGCCCAGTCGGAGTGCTCGCCGAAGAGACAGACGCGGCCGGGGACGAAGAGTTCGAAGAAGTTCATGGTGATTGGGGAGAGGACGGAGGACGGTGGACGGAGGACGGAAGAAGATTATCACTCTCGATGACAAAAACTATCCGCCGACTGAATCATACGACCAATCTTCTGACCTATCGCGGATTCGTCCGCTATCAGACTCTCATTGATCATGGCATCGATGTACCCACAGAAAAATGCGGTCGCACGCCAATGCATGGACTCTTGAAGCTCGCCATCCGCATCGGTCAACTTGCTTGTAAAGTGCGCCACATATTTCCGTTTTGCCCATGCTTCCGCCATATTGGCACCAACAGACCTTGAAGACCGCCTCCATTGATCCGTCAACGAATAGCGCTCCTCTGACGGAAAAAGCTTGGACAACTCGAACACTCGCTGCTGATAAGATACAGCGAGCTGATATGTCTCCAACTCACGAAAGTTGACGATCTTCATACGACTCACCCACGCACACGACACCGTCTTCTGTCTTCCGGCCTCCGGCCTCGCTTAGAGCCGCTCCATAGCGCTAAGCTTTAAAGTAACGTCCGTTGCCCTCGCATTCGGAAAGCGCGTTGCGGGTGTCGACGACAATCTGGGCCCAGTCGGCGAGCTGCTTGTAATCCACGCAGGCGTGGGCGGTGGCGATCAGCACGCAGTCGAAGGCTGAAACGGTCTCTTGGCTCCACTCGATGGAGCGCGTGCCGGCCCACTGCGGATGCTCGCGGGTCGGACGGATCACCGGCACAAAAGGATCGTAGTAGGAGACCTCCGCGCCGTGCTGCTTGAGCAGCTCCATCAGCACGTAGCTCGGCGACTCGCGGTCGTCGTCGACGTTGGCCTTGTAGGCGAGGCCCAACACGAGCACCCGGCTGCCGTTGAGCGGCTTGCGGAAGGCGTTCAGCGCGTCGCCGACGCGGTGCACGACATGCTCCGGCATCTTGGTGTTGATCTCGCCCGCCAGCTCGATGAAGCGGGTCGCCTCGCCGTATTCGCGCGCCTTCCAGGTGAGGTAGAAGGGGTCGATCGGAATGCAGTGCCCGCCCAGCCCCGGGCCGGGATAGAAGGCCATGAAGCCGAAGGGCTTGGTTTTGGCCGCCTGGATGACCTCCCAGATGTCGATGCCCATCGCGCCGTAGACGACCTTGAGCTCGTTCACCAGCGCGATGTTGACGCAGCGGAAGATGTTCTCCATCAGCTTGGTGGCCTCGGCCGCGCGGCAGGAGGAGACGGGGACCAAGGTGTGGATGGCGATGCCGTAGATCTCCTGCGCCTTGGCTAGACACGCGGGCGTGAGGCCGCCAACGACTTTGGGGATCGAGGCGACCACGCTCTGCGGGTTGCCGGGGTCTTCGCGCTCGGGCGAGAAGGCGAGGTTGAAGTCGACGCCGGCCTTGAGTCCGGAACCGGCCTCCAACACGCCGCGCAGATCTTCGTCGGTGGTGCCGGGATAGGTGGAGGACTCCAGCGAGACCAGAACGCCTTTGCGCAGGTGCGGCGCGAGCGCTTTGCCGGTCTCCACGATGTAGGAGATGTCGGGCTCGCGGTTTTTGTTGAGGGGCGTGGGCACACAGATGATGACCGCGTCGACCGACGAAGCGACCGCGAAATCGGTCGTGGCGTCGAGGCGGCCGGAAGCCATCTGCTCCCGGATCGATTCGGCGGTGATGTGCTTGATGTAGGAGCGGCCCTCTTTGAGCGCCGCGACTTTAGCGGCGTCGATGTCGATGCCGACGACTTTCGCGCCGGAGCGGCAGAACTGCAACGCCAAGGGCAGACCGACGTAACCGAGACCGACGATAGCGATTGTTTTCATGTGATTAATCCTTATCGAAGAAACTTGTTTTACCGCGAATCTCCGCGAATGAGAGTGGGTTCGGATTTTCTTCACGCTGATCGCTGAAAATCCAAACCCACGGCTTCAGCATTGAAAAGAGGCTCTGGGATGACAGGGGTGTTGTTCCTCGGATGGTCGCGGAGTTCATTTTTTAGCGATCAGCGACGGGCGCAGCCCGTAAAAAATGAGCGCCGCCTCTCATTCGCGGAGATTCGCGGGGAAATCATTTCGTATCGGGCTCCGTCAACGCAAACCGTTCCCATTCCAGCGTCTTATGATGCCCAAAATTGACCAACAACCCCAACTTGAAACCTGTCGCATGCAAATAGTTGATCGTCTGCGCCCGGTTACTGTCTACCAAGATCGCTTCTGCCTTGATTTCAAGAATGATTTTCTTAAAGCACAGAAAATCCGGCGTGTACTCTTGGTCTATGAGCTGACCTTTATACGTCAGGCCAATCCTCTTTTGTGCTTCGAATGAAATCCCTCGCAACAGAAATTCTCGCTCCAAGCACTTTTGGTAAACCGCCTCCAAGAAACCGCAACCCATGACGTTATAAACTTCGAGGCAAGCACCGATCACCGCGTAGGTCTCTTCGGGATAGAGTAAATCAGCATTCATGGCTGCTTTTTCTTACCGCGAATCTCCGCGAATGAGAGTGGGTTCGGATTATCTTCACGCTGATCGCTGTAAATCCAAACCAACGGCTTCAGCATTGAAAAGAGGCTCTGGGATGACAGGGGTGTCGCTCCTCAGATGGACGCGGGGCTCATTTTTTAGCGATCAGCGACGGGCGCAGCCCGTAAAAAATGAGCGCCGCCTCTCATTCGCGGAGATTCGCGGGAAAAAATCAGCTCTTACGAATTGCGGGAAGGAAGCCGGAAGCGCAGGCAAAGGCCAGAACCCAGACCAGCAGGATCGCGGGGTCGCGGAAGGGCAAGTCGCCCAACGAGTGACAAACCGTCGCCGCGGTGCCGACGAACACGGCGACCACCGCGGGCGGCAGGCGGTAGAGCCACGCCGGCTTGGCGGGCGGCGTCGCCTCGGCATCCGCCTTGGCCATCATGAGGCAGAAGCGGACCGCGTGCACCAGCAGCGGCACCGCGAGCGCCAGCGCGCACGCCACGAGAAGCCCGAAGCCGACCGCCCCCTGCTCGGCCAGGAACTGAAGGGCGTCGTTGTGCACATTGGCGCCGCCGTCGATCTGCATGCTTTTGACGTCTTCAGGGGTGAGGTACTGCGTCAGATAATGGGGATACCCCCACCCCCCGACGCCGAAGACCGGATGGTCGTTGAAGATCTCGCGGGCGACGCGAGCGTGATACTGGGCCCGGCCAGAGACGCGCTCCACAACAGCCGAGGGCGTGATCGACGTGAATTCGGTCTTCAGTGCGGGCGGCGCGAAGACGGTGAAGGAGAGGGCCCCGACAAACAGGGTGATGATGATCGCGGCGATGAGCTTGGCGCGGCCGCCGCCTTCGGTCTTCTGCCACGCGCCGGCCACCATGTAGCCGCCGAACACCACACACACCACCGCGCACAGCAGGATGGCCGCGCGGCTCAAGGAGGCGATGGCCCCGCCGAGGTTGAGCAGGACCGCCAGCAGCAGATAGTGCCGCTCGAATACGGAGGTATCGTCTTCCAGCCGGGTGCCGCTGCCGGCCGACGTGCCGATCAGGTTCACGCTCGCGCGTCCGAACCAGAGCCCGGCGGAGAGGGCAAAGAGCAGCGTGAAAAAAGCCCCCGCGAAATTGGGGTAGCCGAAGGTGGAGAAGAAGTACGCGAACTCCTGGGTCCCCCAGAAAACGCTCTTGGCTCCGCTCGCGAGCTGGGCGAAGCCCAGCACGGCCAGCGCCGCACCGTTCCAGCAGAGGCCTTCCAGCAAGAGGCGCTTGCCTGCTTTCAGCAGCCCGTGCTTGGCCGCCAGAGCCGCAACCAGAACCGGCGGGAACCAGAGCAGCAGCACGGCGTGCTCGGCGGCCTTCACGCAGGAAGGCAGCCCCGGATACGGCGGGGTCGGGTTGCGCCACTGTCCGGTGGCGGCATCCAGCACCGGCGCGCCGGCCACGTTGAACAGCGGAATCACCAGCAGGACCGTCAGGATCAGAGTGAGATAGAGCAGCGGATCGCGCACCAGCGCGCGCCAGATGCGGCTGCGCGCCTCCATTAAAGTCTCGGTGCTCTTGGCCTGGGGAAAGACGAGCAGATGCTCCAGAACGAAGGCGGTCAGCCACGGGATGACCGGCAGCAGCAGATCCGGACGCGTGCCGCCGTGGATCCAGCTGAAGGCGAGCGCGAGGGCTAGGAGGTGCAGGAGAAGGATGTTGCGGACGAAGAAGTTCATCGGGGGAAGTGCGTTAGTTCATTAGTTCATGAGTGCGTTAGTGCGTTAGTTCATGAGTGCGGGAGGGCGGAAGTTGAGAGAGAGGTTCCCGCGAAGACGCAAAGGCGCAAAGAAAGGGCGAGGGAGAGAAGTTCATTAGTTCGTGAGTGCGTGAGTTCATTAGTGCGTGGAGAGCGGGAGGGCGGAAGTGAGAGAGGCCGGAAGCCAGAGGGCAGAAGGTGAGGAGGACGCTCAACAACTCATGAACTAACCCACTAACGCACTAACGAACTAACGCACTAACGAACTTCTCCAACGCCTCTTCCCAGTGCGGCATGGGGGGAAGGCCCGCGAGGCGCAGGACGCGCTTTTCCAGCCGGGAATTGGCGGGGCGCGGCGCCGGGCGCGGAAAATCGGCGGTCGTACAGGGCACCAGTGCGCGGGACAGCCCGGCGCGCGCGAAGATCGCCTGCGCGAACTCGAACCAGGTGGCCTCGCCTTCGCAGGAGCCGTGCACCACACCGGGCACCGGGGTTTCGAGCAGGCGCGCGAGCAGCTCCGCCACGGCGTCCGTCGAGGTGGGGTTGCCGCGCTGGTCGTCGACGACTTTGAGCGGCTCGCCGGACTGGGCCCCGAGTTTCATCAGGGTGTGGTAGAAGCTCGGACCCTCCTCGCCATAGAGCCAGGCGACGCGCAGGATCGTGTGGTCGGGGCAGTGGCGGCGGACCGCCTCTTCGCCGGCCAGCTTGCTGGCGCCGTAGACCGTGCGGGGCGCGGGCGCGTCGTATTCGTGGTAGGGACGAGCGGACGTGCCGTCGAACACGTAGTCGGTGGAGAGCGCGATCAAGCGGGCGCCGTGCCGCGCCGCCGCGCGGGCGACGTAGGCGCTGCCCAGCGCATTGATACGGTAGGCCTTGTCCGCGTCGCTCTCGCAGGCGTCCACCTGGGTCATGGCCGCCGCGTGGATCACGACCTCGGGCCTAAAGGCGTTGACGGCCTGTTCCACGCCGCGGCCGTCGGTGATGTCGACCTCGGGCAGATCGGCGACGAACAGCTCATGCTGCCGCAGCCGCCGCTGGAGCGTGCGGCCCAGCATGCCCTTTCCGCCTGTGAGAAAAACCTTCATGAGACCTTCAGAAAACCTTTTCCCGCTAATCTCCGCGAATAAGAGCTTGGCCCGTGTTTTCTTTACGCTGATCGCTAAAAACCCGGGCCAACGGCTTCGTTGTTGAGTCCCGTGCGGATGCGGCGCTCATTTTTTAGCGATCAGCGACGGGCGCAGCCCGTAAAAAATGAGCACCGCTTCTCATTCGCGGGGATTCGCGGGAAAACACCCGGGCGGGTTAGTACCGATAGTGCTCGGGCTTGTAGGGTCCGTTGACCGGCACGCCGATGTAATCGGCTTGCGCCTGGCTCAGGACCGTCAGCTTCGCGCCGAGCTGCTCGAGGTGGAGCCGGGCGACTTCCTCGTCGAGCTCTTTGGGCAGACGGTAGACGCCGACCTCCAGTTTTTCGTTCCAGAGCTTGATCTGGGCGAGGGTCTGGTTCGTGAAGCTGTTGGACATCACGAAGCTGGGGTGGCCCGTGGCGCAGCCGAGGTTGACGAGGCGGCCTTCGGCGAGCAGGTAGATGCAGTGCCCGTCCGGGAAGATGTACTTGTCGACCTGCGGCTTGATGTTGACGTGCCGGATGCCCGGCCAAGCTTTGAGCTTGGCGACCTGGATCTCGTTGTCGAAGTGGCCGATGTTGCAGACGATCGCCTGGTCGCGCATGCGGCTCATGTGGTCGGCCGTGATGATGTCGCAGTTGCCGGTGGTCGTCACATAGATGTTGGCGAACGGCAGGGCGTCCTCGACGGTGGCGACCTTGTAGCCGGCCATGCAGGCCTGCAGCGCGCAGATCGGGTCGATCTCGGAGACCCACACCTGGGCCTTGTGCTCTTTGAGCGACTCGGCCGAGCCTTTGCCCACATCGCCGTAGCCGCAGACGAAGGCGACCTTGCCGGAGATCATCACGTCCATGGCGCGCTTGATGCCGTCCACCAGGGACTCGCGGCAGCCATAGATGTTGTCGAACTTGGACTTGGTGACCGAATCGTTGACGTTGATGGCGGGGACGAGCAGCTTCTTCTCGGCCTCGAGCTGGTAGAGGCGGTGGACGCCCGTGGTGGTCTCTTCCGAGACGCCCTTCCAGCCTTTGACCGCTCGGGCGAACCAGCCGGGGGTTTCCTTGAGCATCTTCTTGATCAGGGCGTTGATGACCTGCAGCTCTTCGACATCGGTCGGGACATCGAGGAACGCGGCGTCCTTCTCCGCGTCGAGGCCGCGGTGCAGCAGCAGGGTGGCGTCGCCGCCGTCGTCGACGATGAGCTGGGGTCCCGAGCCATCCGGCCACGTGAGCGCCTGCTGGGTGCACCACCAGTACTCCTCCAGCGTCTCGCCCTTCCAGGCGAAGACGGGGATGCCGGCCGCGGCGATCGCGGCGGCGGCGTGGTCCTGGGTGGAGAAGATGTTGCAGGAGCACCAGCGCACGTCCGCGCCGAGCGCGACGAGCGTTTCGATCAGCACGGCGGTCTCGATGGTCATGTGCAGGCTGCCCATGACACGCGCGCCCTTGAGCGGTTGCTGCGGCCCGTACTTGGCGCGGGTCGCCATCAGTCCGGGCATTTCTTTTTCGGCGATCTCGATCGCGCGGCGGCCCCACTCGGCGAGGCCAATGTCTTTGACTTTGTAGTTCATAAATAAGACTTTCTTTTTTCGCAAATCACGCAACGGGCGCGTTCACGCTGATGCCTCGCCCTCGAGTACGCGGACGTCATGCAGGTGAACGAGAGTTTCCTCACTATCAGCGCCCTGACGCATGCCTTGCTGAACTCGCCCATCGAAAAAAGATGGCATGCCGTTCACGTATTCGTGAGCCAGGCATCCATTCTTTTTCGATGATTGGCGAACTCTGCGAAGAAGACGGTTATTTCAATCCGGCGGCGGAGCGGAGGGCAGAGACGCGGTCGGTCTTCTCCCAGGGGAAACCCTCGCGGCCGAAGTGGCCGTAGTTCGAGGTCTTGCGGTACGACCAGCCGCGGGGCTTGGTCAGGCCGAGGTCCTTGATGAGCATGCCCGGGCGGAAGTCGAAGATCTCGTCGTTCATCAGGATCTTTTCGATCTTCGTGTCCGGCACCTTGCCCGTGCCGTAGGTGCTGACGTTGATGCTGAGCGGCTTGGAGACGCCGATCGCGTAGGCGACCTGGATCTCGCACTTGTCGGCTAGGCCGGCAGCCACGATGTTCTTGGCCGCGTAGCGGCAGTAGTAGGCCGCCGAGCGGTCAACCTTGGAGGGGTCCTTGCCCGAGAAGGCGCCGCCGCCGTGCGAGCCCACGCCGCCGTAGCTGTCGACGATGATCTTGCGGCCGGTCAGGCCGGAGTCGCCGCACGGGCCGCCGATGACGAAGCGGCCGGTGGGATTGATGTAGAACTTGGTCTTGTTGGTCAGCATGCCCGTGTCCTTGAGCAGGCTGCGGGCGCCCTCTTCCAGCTCTTTGCGGATGCGCTTGATCGGCACTTCGCGCGTCTGGTGCGAAATCACGACGGTCGTGATCTCTTTGGCGACGCCGCCCTCGTGCAGCACGCTGACCTGCGCCTTGGAGTCGGGACGCAGATACGGGATCTCGCCGTTCTTGCGCAAGGCGGTGAAGAACTGCAGCAGCGAGTGCGCGTAAACGATCGGCGCGGGCATCAGCTGCGGCGTGGCGTTCGAGGCGTACCCGAACATCATGCCCTGGTCGCCGGCACCCTGCTCTTCGAGGGTGATCTTGTTGACGCCCTGGGCGATGTCGACCGACTGACCGTGGAGCGCGCTGACGTAGTTGAACGTGTCAAAGCTGAAGCCCTCGCTCGGCGTGTCGTAGCCGATGTCTTTGACCACGTCGCGCGCGATGGCCTGGGCGTTGATCTTCTCCCAGTTCTTGCAGGTGACCTCGCCGACGTTGACGACCAGATTGGTTCCGGCAGCGGTTTCACAACCGACGTGCGCCGCTGGATCGTTCGCAAGGCAAGCATCGAGAATCGCATCCGAGATCTGGTCACACACTTTGTCGGGATGCCCTTCCGAAACCGATTCGGAGGTGTACACATGGCGCGTCGTCAACTTACTCATGGTTTTGTTCCTTGAAGATCGCCCATCCCCTTCTTCTCAGCCCGCCTTCGAGCCGGTCAGAAAAAGGCGATGAGCGTGCTTAAAAACTGGTTTTGAAAAGACTCCGTCCCCGCAAAGTATGCGATTTTGTCCTGTCGCAAACTTTGTAAACCGCGAGTCACAAACACGTTACGCATTCAGTAGCCGATCTGGTCCGCAACCGCCAGTGGACGGTCTTGTACAATGGAAAAGAATATCAGAACGAAGGGAAGGGAAGCAAGCCACATCCTGTTAAGCTTGCGTGAATATTCGGCGAAAAACTGATGGTGGCCGGAGAGAGGGGAAGTAGGGAAGTTCGTTAGTGCGGTAGTTCATTAGTGCGGAAGAGAAGAGAGAGGGCGGAAGACGGAGGGCGGAGGACGGAGAAGCGGGAGAGGGCGTTAGTTCATTAGTTCGTTAGTTCATTCGTGCGAGAGTGCGAGGGGGCCTTGCAAACCGATAAAGGTAACAAAACGAGTCTGAGGGAATGTTGGAAGAGGCCTTCGGCCGCTTCGCCTCCCCATCATTCCACCCTTCCAAGATACCAATTGGAGTGCGGGCTCCGCCCGCGTGAGCCGAGGAAGAGAGAGGGCGAAGGGAGACCGAACCCTGTCAGAAAGGGGCTTCGTGGCTGAGCAGGAGCGCAAGGTACTCGCCGTAGGTCGATTTGCCGAGGCGCGCGGCCGCCTGGGCCAGCTGGTCCCGGCCGATGAAACCCATGCGCCATGCGATCTCTTCGATGCAGGCGATCTTGAGCCCCTGGCGGTCCTGGATGGCCTTGACAAAGGCCGTGGCGTCGGCCAGCGAGTCGTGCGTCCCCGTGTCGAGCCAGGCGAAGCCGCGACCCATCTGCTTGACCTTGAGCCGTCCCTGCTCCAGATAGTGACGGTTCACGTCCGTGATCTCGTACTCGCCGCGCGCGGAGGGTTTGAGCTCGGCGGCGATCTTCACGACCTCGTTGTCGTAAAAGTAGAGGCCGACGACCGCGTAGTTGGACTTGGGGTTGGCCGGTTTCTCCTCGATCGATTCGGCGTTGCCGTCGCGGTCGAAGCTGACCACGCCGTAACGCTCGGGGTCGTTGACGAAGTAGCCGAACACCGTGGCGCCGTCCGAAGCCGAGGCCTCGGCCAGCATGCGGCGCAGGCCATCCCCGTAGAAGATGTTGTCGCCCAACACCAGGCAGACCGGATCATCGCCGATGAACTCGCGTCCCAGCACAAACGCCTGGGCCAGGCCGTTAGGCACCTCCTGGACCTTGTATTCGAACCGCATGCCCAGCTGCGCGCCGTCGCCCAGCAGCGCGCGGAAGACCGGCGTAGCCTCGGGCGTGGAGATGATGAGCACCTCGCGAATGCCGGCCAACATCAGCACGGAAAGCGGATAGTAGATCATGGGCTTGTCGTAGACCGGCAAGAGCTGCTTGCACATGACCTGTGTGATCGGATAGAGACGCGTGCCCGCGCCGCCTGCGAGAATGATGCCTTTACGTTTTGTCATGACGTCTCTCCTTGAGGGAACAGATAACGGGGGTCAGAGGTCGGAGGCCAGAGGTCGGAGGCCGGAGGTCGGAGGCCAGAGGCCAGAAGTGAATGTCGTTCCGTTTCTTCAGCCAACAAAACGGATTGCGGTCCCAAGCCACGCACGACTGAACTAACGCACTAACGAACTCATGAACTAACGAACTTCTCCGCCCTCTGTCCTCTGTCTTCCGACCTCTCTCTCCTCTTCCGCACTAACGCACTAACGAACTCATGAACTCATGAACTAATGAACTAACGAACTCCCGCACTCCCGCACTTCTCCGGCGCCTTGCCCAACCGCTGGCCGGCATATTTCTTCTCGCGGATCGGCTGCCACCACCAGGCGTTGTCGAGATACCATTGCACCGTCTTGCGGATGCCGGTGTCGAAGGTCTCCTCCGGCCGCCAGCCCAGTTCGGTCCGCAATTTCGTGGCGTCGATCGCGTACCGCTGGTCGTGTCCGGGCCGGTCAGGGACAAAGGTGATCAGCTCGCGGTAGCTGGAGGGCAGAGTGCGGAGATCGGAGGACGGAGGACGGAGGACGGAGGACGGAGAAGAAGCGTCCTGCCGCACAGAGGCGCTGAGCGGCTGAGGAGGCGGCAAACCATGAGCAGAAAGCGGACGGAGGGCGTCAAGGACATCGCAGATGGTCTCGACGACCTGCAGGTTGGTGCGCTCGTTGTTGCCGCCGACGTTGTAGGTTTCGCCGGGGCGGCCGCGTTCCAGCACGAGCCGCAGGGCCTTGGCGTGGTCCTCGACGTAGAGCCAGTCGCGGACGTTGTCGCCTTTGCCGTAGATCGGCAGCGGCTGACCCTCCAGCGCATTCAGGATCACGAGGGGAATCAGCTTCTCGGGAAAGTGGTAGGGGCCGTAGTTGTTCGAGCAGTTGGTGATGAGCACCGGCAGCCCGTAGGTGTGGTGCCAGGCGGCGACGAGATGATCGGAGGCGGCCTTGCTGGCCGAGTAGGGCGACCGCGGATCATAGGGCGTGCGCTCGGTGAACAGGCCTTGGGGCCCCAGCGAGCCATACACCTCGTCCGTGGAGATGTGCTGGAAGCGGAACGCCGTCTGCGCCGCAGCCGGCAGGCCGCGCCAATACACCAGCGCGGCCTGCAGCAGCGTGGCGGTGCCGACGACATTGGTCTGGATGAAGGCGGCCGGACCGTCGATGGAGCGGTCCACGTGCGATTCGGCCGCGAGATGCATGACGGCGTCCGGACGGAACGCTTCGAACACGCGCCTGACCGCCTCGCGGTCGCAGATGTCGGCCTGCACAAAGCGGTAGCGCGGCGAAGCCGCCACGTCGCGCAGCGAGGCCAAGTTGCCGGCATAGGTCAGCGCGTCCAGGTTCAGGACCTCATAGCCGGAATCCTGCACGAGATGCCGCACGACCGCCGACCCGATGAACCCGGCGCCGCCGGTCACGACCACACGTTTCATACGACACGCTCCCCTATTCGTCGTCCGTCATGGACGCCTCGACGACGTCCTGCCGCGAAGCGGCAGCAGAAGGCGTCAGATCGTCGTCGGCAGAAAACTTCCCGGAAGGCTGAGCCGCCTCCTTCTTTGTCCCGCCAGCGCCCGCGGGCGCTTTCTTGCCCTGTCCGTAGGCACCGTAGCGCGAGGTGTAGCGATAGGCGTAGCGGTAGTGGTAATCGTACTGGCTGAACTGATTGCGGCGGCCGAAGTCCACGTCGTTGACGATCACGCCGATGACCCGCGCGCCGGACTCGGTCAGGGTCCGCGCGGCATGCTTGATGGGCTGGAAGCGCGTCCGGTCGGGGCAGCACATGATCATGACCGAATCGGCCAGCGAGGCCAGCACCATCACGTCGCCGACGATGCCGAAAGGCGGCGAGTCGATCACCACGCGGTCGTAGTGTTCGCGAGCCCACGCGAAGAAATCCACGATCACCCCGCTGCCCATCAGGTTGGCGGGGCTGATCTCCGACGAGGCCTTCGACAGCACGATGTCGAGGTTCTCCACGCCGGAAGGGATCGGCATCGTCGCGAAGAGCGAAGGGTCAGCCTGGGCCAACGTGTGCGGCAGGCTGTGGAACTCCGAGGGCTTCTTCTCGAAAATGCGGGCCAGCCGGGGGCGGCGCATGTCGAAGTCGACCAGCAGCGTCTTCTGGCCGCTCTGCGCGCAGGAGGCCGCCAGGCTGCACGAGGTGACGGTCTTGCCTTCACCCGGCTGGGTGCTCATGCACAGCAGCACTTTGGACATCTCCTGGTAGCGGGGCGAGTCCAGCAGGTTGCGCAGGCCCGCCACGGCCTCGGCGAACTGCGAGAATTTGTCGTCCGAGACCAGACGCGCGAGCTGTTCGCGCTTCTTGCGGCGCACGTGCGGCAGCACGGCCAGCGTTTTGAGACGCAGGCGCTGCTCGATGTCCGAAATGCCGACGATCTTGTCTTCCAAGTGATCCAGGATCAGCACGAAAACGATGCCGATGAGCAGGCCGAGCGCCGGTCCCGACGGGAAGATCACCAGCGGGTTGGGCAGCACCGGATTGGTCGGCTTGTAGGCGGGCTCGACCTGTTTGATAATGGCGGTGTTCTCATCAGAGGCCAGCTGCGCCTCACGCGTGCGCTGCAGCAGGGATTTATAGCTGATGTCCGCGACTTCGCGCTCGCGCTCCAGCTGATCGAGCTTCATCTTGGCCGCCACGATCTTGAGCTCGAGGTCCGAGAGCTTCTTGCCATACTCGTCGCGCTTGGGCGTGAGCTGGACGAGCTGGCGCTGCAAGAGGTCGAGGTTGGCCTTGCAGGTCTCCAGCGCGCGGAACACCACATCGGCAAACTGCTGCTTATAGACCTCGACCTCCTTCTCCTTCACCTTGACTTCGGGGTGGTTCGCCGTGTAGCGGGCCAACAGCGAATTCTTCTCGGCCAGCGTCTTCTGCAGCTGCTGGTACGACACGCCGATCTCTTCCGAACGCGGCACCGAGTCAGGCAGCGTGCCGAACTTCTCGGGGTCGCTCTGGATCGACTCCAGCGTCTTGCGCAGCTCCGTCGCCTTGGTGATCTCGCCCTCCAGGACCAAAATCTCGGTGTTGATCTTGCTCAGCGCCTGCTGGGCGGTCTCGCTCTCGCCCTTCATAAGGTCGAGCTGGTTGGCGGTCCGGAAGTCCAGCATCTCCTTGTCGGCGCGCTCGAGGTTGCGCTTCTGCTGCTCGGTCGTGGTCGCGAGCCAAGAGACCGCCACTTCGGACTCGTTGCGGTTCTGGTCCGAGGTGAACATCTCGGAGGCCTTGGCATAGGCGTTCGCCAGGTCGGTGGCCAGCTGCGGGTCGGTCGAGCGCACCGTGATGCGGATCAGGCGCGAGCGCCGCTGCAGGTTCATCTTGGAACTGACCAACGTGTCGATCAGCTCTTTGTCGGTCACCGTGGAGCTGGGATAGTCGGTGCGGTACTGGCTGACGATCTGTTCGAGCACCGCGCGGCTGCGCAGGCGCGCCAGACGGGTGTTGAACACCTCGTCCATGGTCGACCCCATGTCGGCGTCAATCACCGCGGGGCGCATATTCGAATAGGTCGAACGCCGCATGCTCATCTCGAAGACGCTCTCGGCCTCATAGATCATGGGCGAAATCTTGTAGACCGCGAAGGCCGCAATGAAGCCGATGATCACAAAGACCACAATGGTGACCCAGCGCTGCGTGCAGACGCGGAGCATGCGGCCGATCGTGACGGCGCCCAGGAGCGAGTCGTCCTCCTCGCCGTTGCCTGCGCCGGCGCCGCCGTAATAGTAGGCGCCGCCGTAAGCCCCGGTTCCGGCCGGATAGGCCGCCGGCGAATTGCCGCCATAGTACATGGCGCGCGAGCCGCCGCCGTAATACATGGCGCGCGAGCCGCCGCCGTAGTACATCGGGCGGCTGGCGCCGTCCTTGGGAGCCTCGGGGGCTGCCTGGTCAGTGTCGCTCATTGAACATCTCCAAAATAAGAGTGCTAGTTTACCGCAACCGCTCTTGCTGGCCAACGGTTAAATTGCATCTGTCGGGTTTGCCACTCGTCAGACGCCCTTCGGGCGGGCCGCCGCGCGGGCCGGCATGAACGCCGGAAGCGCTGCCATCACGCAGATCCACGACAGCAGCAGGAACGGAGAGCGGTACGGGCTGGCCATGAAGCTCTCCACCAGGCAAGCGGCCGAAGCGAGAACGCCGGTGACCACCAGCGGCGACAGCCGCAGCAGAAACCCGCGCCCTTCGTTGTCGTCCTGCGAACCGAATTTCCAGACGATCCGCGCCCGGTAACAGAGGGGCACCAACAGCACGACGACCGCCGACAGGAAGAGCGCCGCGCCCAGCACGCCGTATTCGCAGAGATACTGCAGCCAGTCGTTGTAGACGTAGCCTTGGTCGGTGCTGATCGTCGGCCACTCTTTCGCGTCCACCGTGAGCCCCACGAAATGGCTGAAGCCGTCGGCCCCGACCCCCGCCCAGGCGTGGTCTTGCCAGATTTTGATGGCCGCCGCCGCGCGCGTGCTGCGAGATTCCGCCAGCGCCTGCCACGTCTCGGCGACAGGCAGGGCGGCCTTACATTTATCGGCGACCGGATTCTGCGGGAAAACGAACACCAAGGCCCCCACGGTCACGGCGACGAGCAACGCCCACCCCAGAAACAGCTTCAGCTGCATGGCCTTCGGCACATGGGGCCGGAGGTAAACAAGTCCGTAGATGGCCAGCGCCAGCGCCAGCGGCGCAAAGAGGCAGATCATCACGGCGCTCGCGAAAAAAAGCATCCCCGCCAAGTTTCCGGCGACACCCAACAGCAGAAGAAGCCCTTTGCCGCGCTGATAGCGAGCCGTGGCATCTGCCAGCAGGCCGATACCGAGGAACAGCCAGAACCCGAAGACCGTCCCTATGACCGGGGCCGAGGCCCCGGCGGTCAGAGACGCATAGGGCTGAATCTGGCGGCAGGCCTGTACGGTCGCGAAGAGCGCCGCCGCGCCGCTCATGCAGGCCAAAGTCTGGAGCAACACGCGCTTCGACTCTTTGCCCAGGGCGACCCGCAGCGCCAAGCCGACCATGACGCAGGCCACCCACACGGACAGCTGCGCAAGGGCGGCACGCGGTTCAACGCTGAACGGAGCCCAGGCGAGCGGAGGGGCGCTGATCTGCCAGATGTCGGCGTCCGGCAGATAAACCAGTTCACAGCCGCTGTTGGCCACCTGCAACAGGCCGACCGCCACAACGGCCAAACCGACGTAGAGGAAAGGATCCCACACCAGCGCGTTCCACACGCGCAACCGGGCGTCGGCCAACGTTTCGCTCCGGCGGACAGAGGGCTGCAGGAACATCAGTTCCGCGACCGCCAGCGAGAGCCACAGGAGCGGGACCAGATTGAAGAAGCGCACCTGCGACACGAAACAAAGCGGAAAGAGACAGGCGCACGCGACATGGAACACCAACCCGTATTTTGTCAATAGCCTTTGCACCATAACCGCGACACCACCCTCATTCACACAAAAAAATCCGCCTACACCGGTTCACGTTGTGTAGGCGGATTCATCAGCAGTCAAACCGTCCTCGGGGAACGCCCGTTTAGTAACGGAGAGACAGACCCAGCGACCCGCGATACCGGTCGAACTCGTTCTCGTCGGCGTCAGAGGTCCAGTCCTCATACTCCACGCTGCCGTAGACCGTCATGTAGCGCATCAGCTGATAGTCGGCGCGCAGGCGGGCCGAGACGATGTCGTCCGTGACGGCACCCTCGTCGGTGTAGGCGTACTCGTTCTCTTCACGCCGGTAGCCCAAGTCCACGCGGCCGGTCAGCTTCCGCGTCGGGCGGTAGGTCAGGCCGGTCGAGAGCATGTAGACCTGCATGGCCTGGTTGGCCTCGGTCTCGCTCGGCTGGAAGTAGCTCGACCCGGCCACCGTCAGCGCCAGCTTGCGGGTGATCAGCCAGTTCGCATCCAAGCTGTAGGTTACGCCCGAGAGCTGATCGCCCTCGGCGTAGTCGAACCAGGAGCCGCCGACCAGGGCGCGGTAGGAGATGCGCTCGGTGGCGCGGGAGCCGAGACCGGCCATGAGCGAATAGCCCGTGCTGCTGCTGTCGATGCCCATCGCGCCGTCGCTGTCATACTCCTGATAGGTGCCGGAGACCAGCAGGTTGCTCTTCTCGGTCAACTTGCGCGCCAGCTCCAAGCCCACGCTCCACTCTTCCCAGCCGTACAGCGCGCCGTACTCTTCCTGATTGTTCTCGTAGTCGAGGTTCGAATACATGCCGCTCAGAGTCACGCCCGTGCGCTCGCTGAGCTGGTACGAGAGCGCGCTGTTCACCTCGAAAATGTCGCGGTCGCGCCAGATGCCGCGTCCGCCGTCGAGGATCGAGTCGTTCTCGCTGCTGCTCATGTAGCTCTGGCCCAAGACGAAGCGCAGGCCCTTGGCCGACTCGGTGTAGAACTTCAGGCTCTCGCCGTAGCGGTCGGCATCCAGCTCGTCGTAGTCCTGATATTTGTCGTAGCCGTACCAGGCATCGCCGATCAGGCCCCAGTCATTGCCTTTGTAGTTGAAGTCGACGCCCGGGTTGACCGTCAGGTAGGTGTCGTCGTACTCCTTCTTGTCGTAGTCCACGTTCGAGTCGTAGGTGTACTCGAGGTTGACAAACGGCGAGATCGTCAGGTTGTTGAACTTAAACCCCTGAGTCTCCTGCGCGCTTGCGCCCCCTGCCAGCAGCACTGTGAACAAGAAGCCGATGCTCGTCCATGCATCCCGGGTCGCTCTTGTAGCCATAACCAACACTCCTTCACTTTCAGAAAAATGGTCTTAGCACCGTTTCTTGTTGCCTTGCAAAAGCGCCTCAGCGGCGGTCGGGAATCACGCTGGTTCCCTGGTTCTGGTAGCCCGTCGGCTGCGTCTGCGGCACGCGGTTGATGCCGAAGTCCGCCATGTGGTCGCGCCGGCCGATTTCCACGCCGGGCACCGCACGGACCTGCGAAAGGGGGATCTGCACGGTGCCGACCGCGTTGGAGACCGATTCGCCGGTCTGGTCGGGATCTTGCCAGCCCGCGTTGGCGTTCAGGTCGGCCAGCAGGCGGTCGAGATTGGAGTGGCCGACATAGCGGAAGGGCGTGTCGTTGCGCAGGGGCACTTCTTCCACGTCGGCGGCCGCGAGCAGCGCGCTGTAGTCGCGGTCTTTGAGCGCCGGCGGCACCCACGAGGCGGCCAGGTTGCGCATGCGCTCGTCAGGCAGCTGGGAGATCAGTTTGTTCTGGAGCGCCGGATTCTTGGCGCCGCGCAGAAAAGCCAGGATGGCAAAGGTGTTGCGGACCGAGGGGGAGTCCGTCTGGGCGTTGCGCGCGATGGCGAAGCCCAGCGTCTCCGAGGCGATCTTCTCGAACTGCTCATCGGAGAGGCCGTTGTGGGTCTGGTCGAAGCGCTTGGCCAGCTCTTCGGTGACCACCGGCAGATACTCGGACGGCGTGCCGGCGAAGACCTCGGCGATCACTTTCTTCTTGGTGTCGCCGTTGACGCCGGCGATGCAGGCCACGGAGACGCGCACGAAGGCGGCCGCCTTCTCGTCGGGACCGACCGGCATGCGGGTCACGGCCTTCAGCATCCGCTGCGTGAACTCCACGCGGTCATCGGGAGCGACCTGCGCCAGCGTGCCGCGCAGCACCTCCGAACTGGTGACCGAGGCGCCGATCTTCTTCAGCCACTGCGCCCGCGTCAGATAGGTCGCCTCTTGTGCCAAGAGCGCGGTGACTCCCATAGCGGAAATCAGCGCCACGACAACCCATGTTCTAGCGTTCACCTGTTTCATACCACTCTCCTCTACGACTCAATACCACGACTCCGGCACCCAAACCACATCGCCCGGCTTCAAGGCGATATCCAGATCCGAACGGCCCTCTTTCCCGATCTTATCGATATCCACGATAAACTTCTTCAGCGTGCCGTCCTTCTCCCGCCGCGTCACCCGGACGCTCCGCTTGTCGGCCAGCGGCGTCGCGCCGCCCGCCAGCATCACGGCCCGCGTCACCGTCAAATCTTTCGTCGAGGGCATGTTCACCGGCCCCGGCCGCGCGATCTCGCCCATCAGCAGGACCGTGCCCCACGGCGACTTCATCCCCGTGTTCTCCACGTAGACGAAGCCCACCGTCACCTGCGGGTCAATGAAATAGTCCTTGTACGCCGTCTTGATCTTCTCCTGAAGATCGACGACCGTCAGGCCCTCGCACTTCACCGAACCGATCAACGGCATCAGGATCTCGCCGTTGGCGTTGACCTCTTTCAATTCCTCTTTCACCGCCTCAGCGCCCGAGGCCGTCACCGCCACCCGCAGCGTCAGCCCGGGAACAATGGTGGGCTCACCCGGCGGCACATACACCGTCATCCCGTCGACGTCCGGACCTTTGTTGTCGGAAACGGTCTCGCAACCGGCTCCCACCGCCACGATGACACACAGCAAAAATCGCCCGAAGCACTGTTGCAACATGCTTTTCAAAAACCGCACTCTCTCTCTGTTCGGAACAAACACTTTTCAAAAAGTGAATCAAGTGTAGCACCAATAAACAGGAGCGGCAACCGGAAAAAGCCAAAAAACACAGGTGCCCTCTTTCTCACACAATACGCATCATCGCCGCCCTACGCGCCTAACCGTATACATTCCTCTATGCCTATGCGGCTTCACGCCTTGAAATCGCGCAGATGGCCGGCCAGCGACAGGAATCCGCGCCAGTAGAACTTCAGGTCGGCCAGCGGATCCCGCGTGGAGAGCAGCCGCCGGACCACCGTCTCGGGGTGCAGGAACGCTTTGTAGACCTGCCGCACCGCCGCCTTGATGACCGGCTCGGGGACCCCCGACTTCATCACCTGCTGGCGCATGTCGTAGTCGTCCCAGTTCCGCGTCAGCAGCAGCCCGGCCTCGTCGAGCTCGCGGAACAGCGGCGTGCCCGGGTAAGGCACCACCATCGTCACCTGCAGCGTATAGGCATAGCCTTTGCGCAGCAGCCGCCGCGCCAGAGCGACCGTCCGGTTGATCTCCTGCTCGCCCTCCCACGGGTAGCCGAACATGACGGTCACGTGGACGTCCAGCCCCGCCTGGGCCGCCGCCTTGGCCCCCTCCTCGATCTGCGCCACGGTGACCCCTTTGACCAGCCGGTCCAGGGTGGACTGGTTGGCGGACTCGAGCCCGAACAGCACCAGGCGGAAGCCGGCCTGCTTCATCAGCCGGTAGGCGGCCGCGTCCAGGCAGCCGAAGCGCATGTTGCAGTCGATCTTGAGCCGCTTGTTGTAGCCGCGCGCGATGAGCTCCTCGCAGAAGGTCTTGAGCCACGCTCCGCCGGGCAGGCTGCCGGTGTCATCCATGATCTCTCGGATGCCGTAGCGGCTGATCAGCTCGCCGATCTCGTCCACCACCTCTTTGGGGTCGCGCACCCGGTAGGTCGGATAGAGCGTGGTCCAGGAGCAGAACGTGCACTTGCCGTGCCAGCAGTCGCGGCCGGACATGATGTAGGTGCCGGGCGTGCGGCGGAAGTTGCCGTTCTTCTCGGCGTAGAGCCGCCACTGCGTCAGTTCGCGGTCGATCCACGGCAGCGACTTCAGGTCGTGGTCGAGCCGGAACGTGCCGTTGCTGGCGGCCGAGCCCTGCTCGCGCCAAAAAATGCCGGGCTCCAGCCGGGAGGTGTCCAGCCGCTCGCGGCCGCCCGCCGCGCTGAGGCCGGCCAGCAGGTTCAGCAGCAGGAAATCGTAGTCGCCCCCCGTCAGCACGAAATCGACCGGGCAGGCCGCGAAGCTCTCCTGGGGCAGGGCCGTCACATGGTCGCCCACCAGGACCACGGCCACCCCGGGCATCCGCGCCTTCAGCCCGCCGATGAAATCCCAGTGCCGGCCCACCACCGGCGTCTTGGTCTCGAGCATCACCACATCCGGCCGGAATGCCGCCAGGCGCTGCTCGAACGCCTCGACCGTCCAGCCGCTGGCGATGCCGTCCAGCCAAGCCACCTCGTAGCCGGCGCGCTTCGCCTGCGTCGCGGCCAGCGCGGGCACGACCGGATAAATGTAGGTGGGCCGCGTGAACCACTGGAACTGACGGTTCTGCGACAACAGCGGAACGCCCTTTTCGGAAGGGATCGGCGGATAGACGATGGCGACGCGCAAAGGAGAGTTCATGTGCGGATATTTAAACACAGACGGTCAAAACGGGGTACTGAAAAAACAGCCGGCATTGTTTTCCGCACCGGTTTTTGCCATCATACCTCCCCATGCACCCACGCCCGTCAGAAGAATTCAACCAGCGCAACGCCTCCTTCGACAACCGCCTCCGCCCCACGCGCTTCACCGATTTCGTGGGCCAGCAGAAGGTCCGCGACCGCCTGCTCCTCGCCGTCGAAGCGGCCCTGCAGCGCAAAGAGGCGCTCGACCACGTGCTGCTCTCCGGCCCCCCGGGACTCGGCAAGACGACGCTGGCCTTCATCCTGGGCGAAGCCATGGGCGTCCACGTGAAGACCACCTCGGGCCCCGTGATCGACAAGCCCGGCGACCTGGCCGGGCTGCTCACCAGCCTCGAGCCCGGCGACATCGTGTTCATCGACGAGATTCACCGCATGCAGCGCGCCGTGGAGGAGTACCTCTACTCCGCCATGGAGGACTTCGTGATCGACATCATGATCGACCAGGGGCCGAACGCGCGCTCGGTGCGACTGGAGCTGCCGCGCTTCACGCTGGTCGGCGCCACCACGCGCAGCGGCCTGATCTCCGCCCCGCTCCGCTCGCGGTTCGGCCTCGTCAACCGGCTCGACTACTACGCCATCGGCGACCTCAGCGCCATCGTCGAGCGCTCCGCCGCCAAGCTCGAGGTCAGCGTCGAAGCCGAGGGCGCCCGCGAAATCGCGGCGCGCTCCCGCGGCACGCCGCGCATCGCCAACAACCTCCTGCGCCGCGTCCGCGATTTCGCCCAGGTCCGCGCCGACAACCACATCACGCGCGCCGTGGCCGCCGAGGCCCTGGCGCTGCTGGAGATCGACCCCCAGGGCCTGGACGAAATGGACATCCGCATCCTCGAGACCCTGGTCCACAAGTTCGGCGGCGGCCCCGTGGGGCTGAACACGATCGCGGTCTCGGTGGGCGAGGAGCCCGACACCATCGAAGAGGTCTACGAGCCGTTCCTGATCCAGGAGGGCTATTTGGAGCGCACGCCCAAAGGCCGCCTCGCCACCCCGGCCTGCTACCGCCGCCTGGGCCTCGCGCCGGCCTCGCGCCAGAACGAGCTGGCGCTGTAGAGCTAACGCCTCCGGAACAGGCCGCTGCGCCAGTTCTCGATCAGCAGGCTCTCGACCTCCGCAAGCCCCTGCGCCTCGTACGCCGCGCGCACCGCCGCATACTGCTCGTCGAGGATGCCGGAGACCACCAGCCGCGCCTGCGGCCCTGTGGCGAGCGAGCCCGCGACCTGCGCGGCGAACTGGATCAGCACCGGCGCGAGGATGTTCGCGACCACCACGTCGGCCGCCGGATGCGCATGCGAGAGGTCGTCCAGCGCGAAGGGGATCGCGACGCCGTTGAAGCCCGCGTTCTCGTCCGAAACCTGAATGCAGTCGGGGTCGTTATCGAAGCCGCGGACATCCGCAAAGCCCAAGAGTTTCGCGCCGATGGCCAGGATGCCGGAGCCGCACCCCATGTCGAGCACCGAGCGCCCGGCGTCCTCGGCCGCCAGCCGGTCGAGAAAGCGCAGGCAGGCCTGCGTGGTCGCGTGCTTGCCGGTCCCGAAACTCAGGCCGGGGTCGAGCGTGATGACGCGCTCGCCGGGCTTGGCCTCATACGGCTCCCACGAGGGCCGCACCACCACGCGCTCCGAGATCTTCTCCACGTGGAAAAAGCGCTTCCAGCTCTCCGCCCAATCGCTGCGCGAGAGCGTCGAGCGCTCGGGCTGCAGCGACAGGCCGGCCAGACGCCCCGCCTCGACCAGGGCCCGCTCCACGCCGTCGGCCTGGGCGGCGTCCTCCAGAAAGACGTCGATGCGACAGGTCTTGGCCTCGACGTCGAACCACGACGTCGGGGTGAAGGCGTCCGCGTCGAGCAACTCGAAAAGCCCGTCCACCGCCGCCTCGGGCACCGCGCAGCTCACCACCGTCAATGCGTCACTCATGCTCCCTCCAAAAATCTGAATGAGGAGCCCCGGCAGCCCCGAAGCTCCTCATTCCATGATCCCGTCACCCGCGCGCTCAGACCACCGTGCAGGTCGCGGCGTGCGCCTTGATCTCGGCCTTGATCACCTTGACCAAGTCCTCGGACACCGGCTGGTTGAGCTTGATGATCGCCAGCGAGCGGCTCGTCTTGGCGTTGTGCGGATTGCGCATGTCCTCGATGTTGATGCCGGCGTCGGCCAGCTTGCGGCTGATCGAGGCGATCACGCCGGGGCGGTCGTCGTACATGCAGAACAGCGTCGCGCCGGTCGGCTCGAAGTAGAGGCGGTCGAACTCGTCGATGCGCGAGACGGTCTGCACGCCTTCGGTGACCGTGCCGCGGGCGCTGAAGCTCTTGAGCTCCTTGTTGGCGGCCTGCTCCACCGTGATGTCGATGGTGATGGCGTTGCCGTAGCCCTTGTCGCCCGAGGCTTCGCGGTTGGCCAGCTCGATGCCCATCTCCTTGAGGAACTTGGTGGCGGCCTTGTAGTCGTTGTAGCGGTCGAAGTCGTGCCAGATGCCCGAGAGGATCGACACGGTCAGCCACTTGCCGAACGGCGCCAGCTCGCCGTAGAAGCTGGTCTCGATCATCTTGATCGGGTTCTGCGCGCCCGAGAGCTGGCGCACCAGGCTGGCCAGGTCGTAGGCCAGCTCGCAGTAGGCGCGCTCCAGGCCCTCGGGGATGTCGCGGTTGACGATGCAGCTCATGTCGCCCTTCTCGTCGAGGTCGATCAGCTCTTCCGCCGCGCGCCGCGCCGCCACGAAGTTGGCCTCGTGGGTGTTCGCGCCCAAATGCGGCAGCATGAGGTCCGCGATGTCGACCATGCTCTTGGGGCCGGCCTCGTCCTTGGCGTACACGTCGTTCAGGTAGCGCAGGCCCTTCTCGGCCTTGACCGCGCGCAGGGCGTCCTCGTCCACGATCCCGAAGCGGGCGCAGTTGATGATGGTGGCGCCCTTCTTCATGAGCCCGATCAGCTTCGTGCCCACCAGGCCGCGGGTGCTGTCGCCGCCGGGGATGTGGAGGGTCACGTAATCGCACTGGCTGAAGATCTCCTCCAGCGTGGCGGCCTCGATGCCCAGCTCGCGCATGCGGTCGCTGTTCACGATCGGGTCATACCCGAGGATGCGGCACTCGAAGCCCTTGAGCCGCTTGGCCACGAGGCGGCCGATGTTGCCCAAGCCGACGATGCCCACCGTCTTGCCGGTGACCTCGCGGCCCATGTAGTCCTTCTTCTCCCAAGCGCCCGCGCGGGTCGTCGTGTCCGCCTTGACGATGTGGCGCGCGTCGGCCAGCATCATGGCGATCACCTCTTCGGCCACGCCGTTGGCGTTCGCGCCCGGGGTGTTCATCACGTCCACGCCCTTTTTGCGCGCGTGCTTGATGTCGATCGTGTCGTACCCCGCTCCGGCGCGGATCACCACCTTGAGCTGCGGCAGCGCATCGATCACGGCCGCGGGGACCTTCTCGCTGCGCACGATCAGGGCGTAGGCGTCCGCATGCGTCTTGACCTGCTCCTCGAGCGGGGTCTTGGCGTCTTGGATCACTTCATAACCGCCATGAGCCTTCAGGATGTCGGCCGCCACGGAGTCCAGCTTGGTGGGGATCAGAACTTTTTTCATGCTTCTACAGAGCCTCAGGGTTTGGTACTCTCAGACCGAATTGCGAACAGACAGGTGCAACAACGGCACTCCCGTTGCGCGTCTGATATAGGGTTATACTTTAACCTTAGTCGCACGCGGGAATCAAGCCCTGTTGCGCGCGGGCCTTTTCCAGTGGGACAAAGCGATCGGAACAACAGACCATGATGCAGACCAGACACGTTTGGCTTGCGGCACTCCTGGCGGCCGCCGCCGTTTGCCCGGGCCAGGCCCAGAGCGGATACTCCGGCAGCACCCGCGGCTACGCCACCGACTCTTTCGAGGGCTTCGAGTCGTTCGACGTGGACGACCGCACGCCGCAGAAGAAGAAATCCTTCTGGTACTCGGTGGACGCGGCCACGCCCGCCGCGCAGCTCGAGTATGCGGCCAAGCTCGAGGCCGAGGGCCGCAGCAAGGCCGCCCGCAAGGCCTATGAGGCGCTGGTCCGCGAATGGCCCACCGCGCCGCAGGCCGCCCAGGCCCAGTTCGCCCTGGCCCAGCTCTTCGAAAAGGCGCAGAAGTTCGACCGCGCCTTCGACGAGTATCAGTACCTGCTGACCTTCTTCGCGGGCCACTGCCCTTACAACGAGGTGCTCGACCGCCAGTTCCGCATCGCCAACTTCCTCCTCCACAACAACACGAGCATGTTCGGCTGGATCCTCAACGGCATGGACACGATCCGCGAGCGCTTCGAGCAGATCGTCCGCAACGCGCCGCGCTCGGCCATCGCGCCGGAAGTCATGCTCATCATCGGCAGCATCCGCGTCTCCGAGAAGGAGCTGCCCGAGGCGATCGCCGTCTACGACGGCCTTCGCAACCGCTTCCCCACGACCCCGCAGGCGGTCACCGCCGGCTTCCTCGCCGCGAAGTGCCGCTACGAGCTCGCGGTCCTGCACAACTACAACGAGCCGCGCTGCCGCGAAGCCATCGCCTTCTTCAAATCGGTCCTGGCCCGCGAGCCGAACCACCCGCAGAAGGCCCAGATGACCGCGTGGCTCAACGAGCTGACCGCGCTGCTGATCGAGCAGAACTACCGGCAAGCGGTCTTCTACGACACCAAGCAGCGCAACATGGCGGCCGCCAAGGCGGCCTACCGCCGCTTCCTGAGCGAGTTTGCCGACTCCAAGTATGCCCAACAGGTCCGCGACCGCCTCGCCGAACTCGAGAAGAGCGGCAGCGCGGCGCCGCTCAAATAGGCCGCCCGGGCAGACTCCGGAGAAAAGGACGACGCCCCGCCGCACGCCACGAAAGGAGATCCCCATGCGTTTCCGCCCCATCTTCGCCACGCTCGCCGCAACCGCCCTGCTCGCCGCCGCGGGCTGCGCCTCCTACCGCTTCACCTCGCAGGTCCCCGAAGAGCTGCGCTCCATCGCGGTCCCCGTCTTCGAGAACGAGTCGGGCTTCCCCGAAATCGACGCCGTCGTGACCCAGTATGTGCTGCGCGAGTTCCAGCGCGAAGGCACCTTCAAGATCAGCGGCCTCGACAACGCCTCCTTCAAGCTGCTCGGCAAGCTGGACAAAACCGACATGCAGTCCCTCAACATCGACCGCAACAGCGGCTCGCACACCTCGGAGTACCGCTACGGGCTCGTCGCCCGCATCACGCTCATCGAGCGCAGCACCGGCAAACTCCTGATCGACGACATGCCCATCAAGGCCAACACCACGTTCCTGACGCACGGCGACATGCTCACCGGCCTCCAGGACGCCTATCCGCGCATCGCCAAAGAGCTGTCGCGCGCCATCGCCGACGCCGTGCTGGCCCAGTGGCCCGCCCAACCATGAAACTGCACGACACAACCCGTGTCGAACGCGCCGTCCTCGCCCAAGTCGTCCATTCCAAAATGGATGTCCTCGAAGCCGCCGACTCGCTGCTGGAGCTCGGACGCCTGGCCGACACCGCCGGACTGGAGGTCGCCGGACAGCTCACCCAGAACCGGGAGAAGCCCGACGGCGGCACGTTCTTCGGCGCCGGCAAAGTCGAGGACCTGAAGGCGCTGGTCGCCGAGAAAGCGGCCAACACGGTCATCTTCGACAACGAGCTCGGCGCCATCCAGGCCTACAACCTCGCCAAGGCGCTGGGCGTGCGCATCATGGACCGCACCGAAATCATCCTCGAGATTTTCGCCCGCCGCGCCCGCTCCTCAGAGGCGCAGCTCCAGGTCGAGCTGGCCCAGCTCCAGTTCCAGCTCTCGCGCATCCCGGTCACCGAGGCGCAACAGCGCTTCAAGGGCGGCATCGGCATGAAAGGCCCCGGCGAGAGCCACCTGCAGCTCCGCAACGCGCCGCTGCGCCGCAGGATCAACGACCTGAAGAAACGGCTGGAGGAGATCCAGAGCCGGCAGACCACGCGCGACAAGACGAAGCGCGAATGGCCGGTCGTCACCATGGTCGGCTACACCAACGCCGGCAAATCCACGCTCCTGAACGTGCTCACCGACGCCGACGCCTACGTGGACGACCGGCTCTTCGCCACGCTCGACACCAAAACGCGCAAAGTGTGGCTGAACGAGAAGCGCCAGGTCCTGCTGACCGACACCGTGGGCTTCATCCGCAACCTGCCCCACAGCCTGGTCGCCTCGTTCAAGTCGACCCTGAACGTCGCCGTCCAGGCCGACCTGCTGCTGATCGTGGTGGACGCCGCCTACCCGCGCGTGGACGACCACATCGCCGTCTGCCTCAGCACGCTGGAAGAGATCGGCGCGCAGCACGTGCCGCACCTGCTCGTCCTGAACAAATGCGACCGCGGCAACGCCGACACCGCGGTCCTGCACGTCACGGAAAAATATCCGCAGGCCATCCCGGTCTCGGCCAAGACCGGCTACGGGCTCGACCTCCTCAAACGGGCCATGATCGAGGAACTCCAGAAATGCTGCACGTTGTGGCGACTCCCATCGGCAACCTCGCGGACCTGAGCCCGCGCGCCTTGGACGCGCTGAAGACCGCGGATCTGATCGCTTGCGAAGACACGCGCCGCACCTGGGGCCTCCTGAGCGCGTTCAACATCCCGCGTCCCGAGATGGTCTCCTACCGCCAAGGCAACGAAGAGCGCACCGGCGACTATCTGATCCAGGCGGTCCAGGCGGGCCGCACCGTTGCGCTCTGCTCCGACGGCGGCTACCCCGGCATCAGCGACCCCGGCTACCGCCTCATCCGCCGCGCCGCCCAAGAGAAGGTGCCCTTCGACGTCATCCCCGGCGCCTCGGCCGTGGACCTCGCCCTGCTCTCCTCGGGCCTCTCGACCTCCAGCTACACCTTCAAAGGCTTTCCCCCGCGCAAGCCCGGCGCGCTGCGCCGCTTCTTCGAAGAGGAGAAAGCGCTGCCCCACACGCTGGTCTGCTTCGAGTCGCCCTTCCGCGTCGCAGCCTCGCTCAAAGCCGCGCTCGAAGTTCTGGGCGACCGCGAGGCCGCCGTCTGCATCGAGCTCACCAAGGCCCACGAGCGCATCCACCGCGGCTTCCTCTCGGAGCTGATCCCGCTCTTCGACGGCAAGGCCGTCAAAGGCGAGGTCGCCTACGTGATCGCCGGCTCCAACCCCAAGTTCGCGCGGGAGGAGGAAGAGGACGGAACCGACGACGACCCGGACAAAACGTAACGGCGCAAAGTCGGCTTAACTTATTATGTGGCCGCCTGCCTGAATATTGCGTCCTGCACGAAACGGCTCGGCGCAGCCTCGCCCTCCAGGAGACCGGCCATTATTGACATGGAGGGCGAGGCTGCGCCGAGCCGAACACTGGCTACACAATTTGTAAACCTGCTCTAGATGGCGGATGCCAGATGTGACCGCCTGCTCCGTCCAGCGCGCAAGGATGCGAGCTGGACGGCCCGCCTCAGCGGACGACCGTGTAGGACCCTGCCGCGTATTCCTTCGTTTCGCCGCCGGGAACGGTCACCGTGGCCGTGGTGTTCGCGGGAATCGTAAACGTCCACGTCCACGTGCCGTTCTCGCCGTAGGACCACGACGAGCGGATCGTGCCGTACGCGCAGTCATATTGCGCGGAGACGTGCCCGACGCGCTTGTCCGGAATCGGCGCGAGGACGAAGTGCTTAAAGCCCGGCGACGCGATGTCCTCCCGGATGCCCGCCATCGTGCCGTGCATCCACGCGAGCACCGCTCCGTAGGCGTAGTGGTTGAAGCTGTTCATGCTCGACGGGCCGAAGCCGGTCGCCTTCACATAGCTGTTCCAGCGCTCCCAGATCGTGGTCGCGCCCTGGTCGACGGAGTAGAGCCAGCTCGGGTTCTTGTGCTGCAGCAGCAGCGTGTAGGCGACGTCCGGCGCGCCCGCTTCGTACGTGAGCGTGTTCATGAGGATCGAGGTGCCCAGGAAGCCCGTCTGCAGGCAGTCCCCGTGCTCCTTGATGTTCTGGAGGAGGATCGCCTTGGTTTCGGCGACCGCCTTCGCGTCCGCCAGCAGGCCGAGCTTGAGCGCGAAGAGGCTCGCCGTCTGCAAGTCGCGGAAGGTCTTCGACAGCAGCCCGTCCGTCATCACGTATTTGCCGCGGATGTGCGCAAGCGCCGTTTCCGCCGTGTCGCGGAAGGCCTTCTCGTCGGCCTTCTCGCCGATCGCCGCCGCCATTTCGGCCATCATCCGGGCGTCCCAGAGCCAATAGCACGCGCCGAGGAAGTCCCAGTACTCGAACGCCTCCTTCGGCGGCTTGTTGCCCCATTCGGCGTTGCACGGCTGATACTTCTCGTAGGACAGCCAGTCCGCATATTGTCCCTTGCCGGGCGGCGTGGCGTGCTTCGTCTCCGCGAGATGCGCCATATACCGCTTCATCGACGCCCAGTTCGCCTTCACGATCGAGGCGTCTCCGAAACGGCGCCACATCGTGTGCGGCACGATGATCCCCGCATCGGCCCAGCCGAAGCGGTCGCCCTCATTGCCGTACTGCGCCAGCGGCGCGACAGAGGGATAAGATCCCGTCGCTTCGAGCTGGCTGTCGCGCATGTCGCGCATCCACTTGAACAGGAAGCCGTAGACGTCCGCGTTGCAGGAGGCCGCCTCCGTGAAGACCTGCGTGTCGGCCGTCCAGCCGAGACGCTCATTGCGCTGCGGGCAGTCCGTCGGCACGGACAGGTAGTTGGAGTACTGGCCCCACTTCACGTTGGAAATGAGGCGGTTGACGTCCTTCTCGCCCGTTTCGATGCGTCCAAGCTCCAGCTCTTTCGCGATGGACGTGACGGGGACCGATTCCAGCTTCCGGATCGTCACCTGGCCCGTCGCCGTGATCGACAGATACCGGTAGCCGAAGAACGTGAAGCGCGGCATGTAGGTTTCGTCGCCCGCACCGGCGAACGTGTAGACCGCCCGTGCGCCGTCCTTGTGGATGGCGCGCAGGTTCACGCGGTAGACGGCTCCTTCCGGACCGTCGTTGCCGCGGCTCTTGAGGCCTTCCGCGTCGTTCAGCATCTCGGCGGGCAGGAGCGTGATCGTCGTCCCTGCGGCTGCGGACGCCGTGAAGCGCGGCTCGGCGGCGGCGTTCTGCCCGAAATCGACGACGAGCGTTTCGCCCGGCGCGAGCGTCATCGCATCACCGGGCTTGTACGTGCGGATGGTTTTCACCTTGCCGAATTTGCCCGCCCCGTCTTCGCCCTCCACGCCTTGCCACACGTAGGCGGTCTCCGGCCGCATCGCGAGCTCCTCGCGAAGCCGGACGGGGCTGCCTTCCATCGGAACGATGTCGCCCTTGAACTCGTCGACCGTCTTGACCGCCTTGAACGTGTCGCTTCCGCCCTTTTCCGCCCACTGCATCGTCTCTCGCGCGTCGTACTCCTCGCCTTCGAAGATCGACGCGCGCTTTACGGGACCGGCGATCGCGCCGAGCCACGTGCCGTCCGTCCCGAAGCGCTTTTCGGAGCCGTCCGCGTACCGGACGATCAGCTGCGCGCGAAACGCGGACTCCTTGCCGCGGTAGTGAACGATCTTATCGCGCCACCAGCCGGCGGACACCATCGCGGAAAATACGTTTTTGCCACTCCCTTGCGCGAGAAGATCCGTCACGTCGTAGGTGAACGCGTGGCGCGTCTTGAAAACGTGCGTGAAGCCGGGCTTGAGGAAGTCGCTGCCGACGCGCGCGCCGTTCACGTACGCCTCAAAAACGCCCTGACCCGTGACGGTCCAGTACGCCTCCTTCACGTTCGCGCCCAAGTCGAGCGTCTTCACAAAGCAGCTCGTGCCCGGAACGGAACGCTCGTCCTTGGGCGCCTTATCGGGGGAAATGATCTCCTGCCCAGGAACGGCGATCCACGCCGTGCCCTTCCAGTCGTCCGCAGCCAGAAGCCCCGTCGTGAACGTCCCCTTCGCCGGCTTGAGCCACACGCCCGTCTCGTCGCGCACCGAAACGTCCCACACGTATGCCGTCGCGCTCTTCAGCGCCGGGCCGCCGTATTCGATCCCCACCGACTTGTCGTCCTGAACGCTCTGGGTGTCCCACAGAACCTGGCCGAGCTCCCGGCCCTCCGCCGCTCCGACTCGGATCCGGTACGCCGTCTGCCGCGCGCCCTGCCGCGCGGACTCCATCTTCCAGCTGAAGACGGGCTTTGCGATGTTGGAAGGCGAAACGAGGCGGCAGGTCTGCAGCCCGACGGTCTTCGTCGCGTCCGAGCCCACCAAACTGGATGCGCACCCGGCGAGCGCCGCTGCCGCGCAAACGGTCAAAATCTTTTTCATTTCAGTCCCCTTTCAAGTGATTACTTTTGGAAAGATACCAAATCAGCCTTCGCCGCATCACGGAAAAAAAGACATGCGGCCGATCCCCTTCCCCGCCTTCGTCATCGCCGAAGCCAAGCGGATTATGCTATCGTTTCACCTGTTCGGCGTTGGGCGTTGGATGTTCAGCGTTGGGCCTCCGACGTTTTTCTTATGCGACTCCTTTTCCTCCAACTGCCCCGCCTCGACCCGGACGTGACCTCGCCCGGCGAAAACCTGATGCCCGCCGCGGCCTGCCTGCGCGCCGCGCTGGAGCGTTCGCCTGAAGCCCCGCACTGGACGCTCATCGAGACGCCCGAAGGCCAGAACGCCGCTGCAGACCGCGACTTGGCTGACCACATCGCGGCGCTCAATCCCGACGCGCTCTCCGCCACCTGTTACCTCTGGAACGTCGAACGCACGCTGCACCTGCTGCGCCTGCTCAAGAAGCGCAGGCCCGCCCTCAAGATCGTGCTCGGCGGCCCCGACATCGCCGCCCGCCATCCGCTGCTGCCGGAGATCCCGCCGCTGTCCTCCGCCCTCCGCCCTCTGTCCTCCGCCCTCTGCTTCCCCGCCGACGCGCTGGTGGTCGGCGAAGGCGAGACGGTCTTCCCGGATGTGCTCCGCTTCTTCCGCACCGGCCGCGCGCCAGCCTTCACCGGCGTGCGGTGGCGCACGCCAGACGGCTCCTTCGCCGAAGGCTCGCGGCGCCGGCCGGTGATGCCGCTTCAGGAACTCCTGCCCGCACCGGACCACCCGATCAACCGGCCCGACGCCTTCGGCATGGCCTATCTGGAGACCAACCGCGGCTGCCCGATGCGCTGTGCCTTCTGCTGTTACAACATCCGGCGCACCACGACCACCTGCCTGCCGCCCGAGGAGGTCGCCGCGCGACTCCGCATCCTGCGCGGCCGCGGCGCGAAAGAGATCCGCCTCATCGACCCCACCTTCAACGCGCACCCGCGCTTCGACGAGATCCTCGACGTGCTGACGCGCGAGAACCGCGACCGCGCGCTCGCCTTCTTCGTGGAGATCCGCGCCGACACGCTCACGGACGACCAGGCGCGCCGCCTCGCCGCGGCCGGCGTCGCCGAGGCCGAGGTCGGCATCCAAAGCACCGACCCCGCCGTGCTGAAGCTGCTGCACCGCCCGCTGAACGAAGCCCATGTCCTGCGCGGCATCGAGGCGCTGCTGCGCCACGGCATCAAGCCGACCCTGGACTTCATGTACGCCCTGCCCGCGCAGGACGAGGCCGACATCGGGCGCTCGCTCGACTGGCTCGCGCGTTTCGGCGACGACATCCACCCGCAGTTCCTGCCGACCCTGCTCCTGCCCGGCACCGAGCTGCGCGACCGCGCCGGCGAGCTGGGTCTCCGCGCCCAGCGCCTGCCGCCCTACCGCGTGCAGGCCACCGACAAGCTTTCGGCCCGCCGGCTCGCGGCCGTCGAAGCCTGGGCCAACGAGCGCCTCGGCGGCTTCGATTCGCCCACACAGCGCTTTGTCGGCGCGCGCCTGCCCGACCTTTTCCCGGCGCGGATACGATTGGACGACGCGCGACTCACGACCTTCGACACGCGACAGGGCGGGAAGAACCGACAGGCGCTGATCCTCGCGGGCGAAAACCTCTTCGCCCGGCGCGACGCGATCGCACGCCTCATCCGCGGCTGCGTGCAGGCCGAGCCGCACATCCTCTGGCAGTTCGTGCTGGAACCGCGCGAAGAGGAGCCGCTCGACCTGTTCGACGCGCTGCTCGCTTCGCTCAGCCGATTGCCGAGCCACTGGCTCGACCGCCTCGTCTCGCCGCCCGGCGAACGCCGCCTCTGCGCGCGCCGCCTGTTCGTCAAGCTCCCGCGCGGCCGGCGCTTCGATCCAGCCTGGATCGACGACGTCGAGGAGCTGCTGTCATCCCGCTTTCATTGACGGAAGGTTCGGCAGCGGCATCTCCAGCAGGTCGCAGACCGCGCGGAGCAGCTCGACTTCATCGGGCGTCCACTGCCCGTCCTCCGCCACGACGGCCGCGCACCCGGCCACCAGCTCGCCCTTGGCCTGCGGCGACAGGTCGGCCAAACGCGCCAGCGCGTCCATGAGCGCTTGCGGCGTGCAGCTCGAGCGCACGGGCAGAAGCTCGCCCAGATTGAACGAGGGCATGTTGCCGGAGCCGAGCCACCACGCGCCGCGCGCCAGAAAATCGTCCGTCGGCTGTCCCGCGTAGGCCAGCGCGCCCAGCACCAGCGAAGCCTCCATCTGCATGCGGGGCGCGGGGACGACCGCCCTTGGCAAGCTGTTCCGCGAGCCGCCCGGAATCAGCCGCGCTTCGATCCGCCGCTCCAGCAGCTGCTCGAACAGCGACGTTCCCCCATCGGCGGCGATCATCTCCCGCACCACGCGCACACAGGCCGCACGCGACGCCGGGTCGCGCTGCCGCACGCCTTCGACCGCCAACTCCGCGACCATACGCCGCTCGGACTGCCCCAGGGGACGGAAACGGGCGCGCCACTTCTGCGCGTCGCTCAGGAGCGGCTGCCCCTCCAGAGCCACGATGCGCCCCGCCTGGCGTTCGAACGGGTCGCGGTCCTCGCTCAGCAGCAGGCCGTACAGCACGCCTGCCGCGGCGAACGGATGCGACACCGCGCGGCGCAGCTCGGGGTCCATCGAGTCCAGAAAACGGGTGACCTGCACCACCTCGCCGCCCGCGAAGCCCAGCAGCACATTCGTCTCCCGCGCCGCGATGCCCGCCGGCGTATTCTGCAGGTCGTCGAACGTCATCGTCTGGATCCGCCACGGCGCGAAATCGCCGTTGAAAGACGGGTCCAACGCGCGGATGCGGTCGATGATCGGCGGATGCGAAGCCAAGAGCGCGTCGAGCGTAGCCCCCCGGCCTGAGGCGATCAGAAAATGCGTCAGCTCCGAGCGGTTCGCGCAGCGCAGCGCATGGCGCAGCGGCGTCGCGCCAATGCGCTTGAGGGCATTCGCCAGCCCGATCGGATTGCGCGTGAACTGCACCGCCGAGGCATCGGCGAGGCATTCGCGCTGGCGCGTCACCGAGCACTGGATGACACGCGCGAAGAAGACGCCGACGCTCCCGATCGACCACAGCACCAGCCCGCACGCGAAGAGAAAAAAGACGATGCCGCCCCCGTCCCGCCCGCTCGGCCGCGTCTCGGACAGCAGGCTCATCAGGCCCCGCCCGGTCACCGAGAGGCAGAGGATGCCGAACAGCACGCCCAGCAGCCAGCTGTTCAGCCGCATGTCGCCATTGAGGATGTGGCTGAACTCATGTGCCACCACGCCCTGCAGCTCTTCGCGCGTCAGCTGCTCCATTGCCGCGCGCGTCACGGCCACCGCCGCGTCGTGCACCGTGAAGCCCGCCGCAAACGCGTTGATCCCGCGCTCGTCGTCCAGCACGAAGACGCGCGGCACCGGAATGCCCGCAGCCAGCGCGAGCTCCTCGACGATGTTCAGCAGCCGCCGCTCGTGAAACGACTCCGCCGCCGCGCCGATTTCGCGTCCGCCCGCCGAACGCGCCACGGCCACGCCGCCTTCGGCCAGCGTAGCGCGCCGCCACAGCGTCCCTCCGGCAATCACCAGCAGGGTGACGGCGGCCGTAGCGGCGAACCAGATGCGGTTCCACGCGAAGATGCGGAAAGCGGGCTTGCCCGTATCGATCAAGCTGATCGTCTGACGGTCGCCATCGCTCGCCTGATCCAAGCACAGGACCAGAAAGCGGGACGCGAAATAGAATGCCCAGACGATGAGGAACACCGCCGCGACATAGTTGAGCAGCAACACGCGCGTCTTGCGGCGGGCGGCCTCTTGACGGGCAAAAAAGTTCATGGGGACCCGCTTCAGAACCGGACTTGCGGCACCTGACGCTCCGCGGCGGATTCAAGCTCCAGCGGCTGCGCCGGCTGGAAGCCGAATCCTCCGGCGATCAGGTTGTTGGGGAAGACTTCCCGTTTGACGTTGTACGTCATGACCTCATCGTTGTAGGCCTGCCGCGCGAAAGCGATGCGGTTCTCGGTCGAGGTGATCTCCTCCTGCAGCTGCATCATCGTCTGGTTGGCCTTCAGCTCCGGATACTGCTCGACCACCAGCATCAGCCGGTCGAGCGTGCCGCGCAGCACCTGCTCCGCACCCGAAAGCGCGCGCACGGCCGAGCCGTCGGCCGGCGCAGCAGCAGCGGCCTTGGCTGCGGCCGCCGCCTGATTCCGCGCCGCGATCACCGCCTCCAGCGTCTCGCGCTCGTGCTTGAGATAGCCCTTGGCCGTCTCCACGAGATTGGGGATCAGGTCGTAGCGCCGCTTCAGCTGCACATCGATCTGGGCGAAGGCGTTCTTGAAGCGGTTGCGCAGAAGCACCAGACCGTTGTAAATCGAGACGCCCCACAGGAGCAGAATCACAGGTATGGCCAAAACGAGGCCCAACGAGATCAAACCGAACATGTTTATGTCCTCCCTCTTGTCGACCAGTATACCAACCCCATGCGGGCAAGCAAACAGAATTGGATGGTCTCCGGCCCAGATGACGCCGTCTTAGGGAGGGGCGCGCGCCTGCGCCTCCTCTCAGAGCATCGCCCCCCCTGACGCCAGGAACATTCTTCCGAAGCTATTGCGGCCGCCAGCGCAGCATCACGCTCTTGGCCTTGAAGTCGTCTTCAAGGAAAAGCAGATAGCTGCCGTCGCGCAACCGGCGCACGCGCAGCGCATCCTCCAGATCCAAGAGCCCCAGCTCGCCGGTCACGCGTTCCGGCACGAGGTTGCCGACGAAATGCCCGTCTTTCAGGCCATACACTTTGACGAAGGCCCAGCGGACGTTCTCCTCTTTGAGTCCGCGCGTGTAGCACACGAACAGGTAGTCGCCCGCGATCTCGAACGACATCGGCTCGGCCGACTCGTGCCCCTTGCTGCCTTTGCTGTAGGGCAATACGGCCGACCACAGCTTCGCAGGCGCGCCCTTGAGCACATCGCGGTAAACCGCGACCGCCGGCCCCATCGGCTTCCAGTGCTGGTGCTTGTCCGCGCCGGCGTCGCCTCCGAAAGCCGCGATGTCGCGCGCGGCATCCACCTTGAACCGGCGCAGCTCGCTGAGCTCTGCCGGCCGCGCCACCGCCCGCGTCTCACCCCAGCCCCACTGCGGCACGCCCTGGGCGGTGAGCCCGCTGAACGCCGCCCCGTATGCGGCGTCGCGGAAGACGCGCCACACCGTCCCTTGGCCGTCCACAAACGCGCAGCCGCCGCCGGCCAGGGCGATTGCCTCATATTCGTGGGCTTGGATCGCACCGTCGCCGTTGCGGTCCGTCCAGCACCATGCGCCCGAAGGCTGTCCCCGCGGCCACCCGTCATCGGTCTGCACCCGGACTTTGCCTTTTGAGAAAAGAGCGGCAGGGATCGCCGTCTCGCCGTCCGTCGCCGGGCTGAACCGAAAAGCCTGAACCACGTCCTGCCCCATGTTGGAGACCAACAGCAGCGGCGCGCCGCCGAGCCGCAGCACCCATGCGTTGGCCGACCAGATATGCAGGCGCGGATCGTCCGGATATTTCCACGGGTTCACGGTGTAGGCCGCATAGGCCGCCTGCTGCCCGGCGGGTTTCGCGGGATCGAAGGCGAAGCGCTCCTCTTTGGAATAGAGGCTGCACTCGTCGTCCGCGCCGAGGTCCGCCAGATCCACGAAAAACTGGCCGCAGCGCCGCCAGCGCAGCGCGCCGTCCGGCGCATACGACTCCAGCACCGTGCTGCCGCCGCCCGTGCCGCCGCTGTTGGCCACGTAGAGGTTCCCCGCCGCGTCACATCCCACGCCGCGCGGACGGTTGAAGCGGCGCGCGCCGACGCGCCCCGCCACGGGGCCGCCGAAGATGCCGCGCGGCTCGCCGAACGTGCCGCTCAGCCGCGGCGGGCCTGCGCCTGAAACGTCGTAGATCAGAAGCTGCTGCGACACCCCGACATCGCTGACCCAGAGCCGGTCTTGGGCGTCGAACGCCAGATCCGCCGGGCGGACCGCAACATCGAAGGCGAGCCGCGTCTTCTCCTGGCCTGCGGCGTCGAATCTCGCCAGCCCCCACGCTCCGCTCTGCTCGTCTTCCGGCGCGAGCAGCACCCACAGCGAGCCCCCCGCATCCAACGCCAGACGGTCCGGCCGCGTCACCCGCCAGGCGCGCCGCTCCGCCATCGTTGCGGCGTCGTAGACCCGCACCACGCCTTCGCGTTTGACCGCCACGAACAGCTCGGACTCCGTCGCGGCAAGCCCGCGGATCGACTCCGCCGTGCCCTCAGGCGCCTCGGCCACGACCTTGAAACTCTGCCTGAGGGTGCCGCCTTTCCCGCCTTTGCCCCCTTCGAACGGCACGCCCGTGCGGAAGTCGGCGCGCGACCGGCGCGACACGCCCCACCAGCGCAGGCCTTTGGCCGGCCACGTCTCGGCATCGGCCAAATGGCCGCGCTCGTTTTCGACGTGCTGCGCGATGAACACGTAGTTGGCGTTGGCCGTGACGGCTTCACCGCCGCCATAGCCCCAGCCGTGCGTGTGCATGGCGGCACCATGCCACGCGCCGTCTCGGTCGAAACACATCACGTTACCGCCGCCCTCTTCCCAGCCGACATGCGTATAGACATCGCCTTGGGGCGTCACATAGAGATCGTCAACGTCTTGCAGCACCCAGTCCGGATGCCCGGCCCAATCGTTCCCGACCCACGAGACCTCGCACGGCAGCTCGACGGCCTGCACGCAAACAGCTGCCATCCATACGGAGATCCACACGCGCATCGCGCACCTCCTTTTTTGTCAATCGCCCATCTGCGCCGCGAAATCGGCCGGGAGCGGCGCGGTGAAGTCCATGGCGGCGCCGGTCACGGGATGCGCGAAGACCAGATGCGCGGCGTGCAGCATCTGCCGCGCGGGAACGGGCGACAGGCGCTTGTCAGCCGCGCTCTTGCCGTACAGCGCATCGCCCACGACAGGGCACCCCAGCGACTGCATGTGCACGCGGATCTGGTGCGTGCGCCCCGTCTCGATGCGGCAGCGGACCAGCGAAATGACGCCGAGGCGTTTCTCGACGGCGTAGTGCGTGACGGCGTGCTTGCCGTTGCGCGCGACGACCGCCATCTTCTTGCGGTGCTCGGGGTGCCGCCCGATCAGTGTGCTCACGGTTCCCGACGCTTTCTGCGGCGCGCCGTGGACCAGAGCCAGATACTCCTTCGCGATGCCGCCCGTTTGGAACAGTCGCACAAAGCCCGCCATGGCCGCATCGTTCTTCGCCACGACCATCAGCCCCGACGTGTCTTTGTCGAGCCGGTGAACGATGCCGGGACGCTCCACCCCGCCCACGCCGCCCAAGTCGCGGCAGTGGTGCAGCAGCGCGTTCACAAGCGTCCCCGACGCATGGCCCGGCGCAGGGTGCACCACCAGTCCAGCCGGCTTGTTGAGGACCAGGCAGTCGCCGTCCTCATACAGGATGTCGAGCGGGATCTCTTCCGGCTCCGGGATGGCCGGCACAGGCGCAGGCACGGCGATCTCGACCACCTGGCCCGCCTTCGGCTTGGCGTTGGCCTTCACCGCGGCGCCGCCACACGTCACGCGGCCCTCTTTGATCAGCGCCTGAATGCGCGCGCGCGACAACTCGGGCGCCTGCGCCGCGAGCCAGGCGTCGAGCCGACCCTCCGCGCCTTCGGGCACGGTGAAGGAGAGGTGATGGCCGAGAGAATCGCCTGAATCGAAAGAGTCGATTTCATCGAGTTCTTCGATTCCTTCGCAGCCCTCATCGCGTTCGCTTGCACTCATGCGCCACCCGTTTCTTTCGGCGTGAAGGTGATCACGAAGCCGCCGTTCTTGGCCAGATCCAGCGCCACGCGCACATCCGGCGCCTGCTCGGCGAACGACTCTTCGATGCGGTCGCCCGGTTCGCCCTTCACAGGGTCGCGCAGGATCTCCACGGCATAGTGCAGCGCCCGAAGCTCAGGCGGCATGCGCAGCCACAGGTCCTCGAAGCGCACGGTCAAGGTCTGAGCCTCAGCCGTGACGCCCGCCACCTGCCACACCGCACCACTCCGGCGGGCCGCCACCGCGAACGCCCCCGGCTCCCCGCGCATCATCCAAAAATCGTCGCTGGTCTCGCCGCGGCCCAGGATCATCTCGAACGCCGCGCGGTACGCCGGCGTGAGCACTTCGCCGAAAACCGGCGCAGGCAGCGCCGCCTTCGTGAACGGTACCGTGAGAAAGAGATGCTCGCACCCCTGCCGCCCGTCCGGCACCACAAGCTCGTCAACCGCGTGCCGCGCGCCGAAGCGCCGCACCGCGAGGTCGCCGGGGCGGTCGAAGAAAACGGCGTGCTGCTCCAGCCCGTGCCGCCACCCCGCCACCAGCTTGCCGCTCGGCGCAAAGCGCACCTGCGGGCCATTACGTTCAGCGTTCAGCGTTGAGCGTTCAGCGTTGAGCGTTCCCCCGCTTCCCAGCAAAACCGACCCCTCGGGAAAGCGCGTGATCGACAGATCGCATCCGTCCGGCCCCCGTTTGTGCAGCTGCCGCGCCGCGCAGAACGCGCTCAGGTCCGTGACGCGCAGCGTGACCTCCAGCTCCCGGCCGTCGCGGGCGGCAAAACGAGCCACCAGCGAGCGTCCCGGACCGATCCCCGTCTGCGGGCGGTGGCGCGTCGCCTTGACGAATCGCATGCCGTATCCAAGCGGGCCGGCCTCGGTCATCAGGCCGATGGTCGACGTGTCGACCACCGGCCGGTCGTCGTACCACACGCGCCAGACCGGACACTCGGGGTAGACGGTCGTCCCGATCCACACGGTCTCGACCGCCAGCTCCGCCCGCACGCGCTTCGCGGAGGAGAGCAGAGTCGCCGGACACTCTGGAACAGATTGCTTCATATTGCGATTGGCCACCAACGAATCCGAATCATAGAAACACGGAACCAGCCCCATTCCACCTGCCGATGCCACAGCAGCTCCTCCGTCCGAACCGCTGCAGTCGTGACACAAAACAGGGACGGGCATCCATGCCCGTCCCGCATTCGACAGTCGCATCTTTGCGTGCAACTCAATGACTAACAGCTGTAGCCGTCATTAGAGTTGCAGCTTGGAGAACGCGTCGCCGAGCGAGCCGAGGCTGCCTGAGTTTTTGTTCGCCGCGAGCCAGGTCGAGACGTCGTTGTTCGCGTCGTCGCCGCTGCCTCGCGTCTCCCACTTGGCGGGGAGGGTGAGCGAGATGCGGTCGCCCTCGACGGACTTGACCACCACCTCGATCTTGCTCGACGGCGGAAACTGTTTTTCCAGCTTGGCGGCCGGGTTGCCGCCCTTGGGCGTGTCGGTCTCGCTGATGTGCAGCAGGCCGGTCTTCTCTTCCGAGAGGCGCACAAACAGGCCGAACGGCTGGATCGACTCGACGATGCCCTCGACCTTCGCGCCCTCGGTCAGCTCGCCGGGCTTGAGCGCCTTGATGCGCTCATCGACGGGCTTGAGGCTGAAGCGGCGGCGCTCGAAGTCGACGCTGTCGACCTGCAGCAGCAGCTCCTGGCCCTCCGTCACCGCCTCGCGGGCGGACATCAGGCGGCGGCCGCCGCCCAGCTTGCCGATCGGGATCAGGCCTTCGACGCCGGGGACGATCTGCGCGAACGCGCCGAACTTCTCGATCTTCGTGATCTTGCCGGTGAAGGTCGAGCCCTGCGGGAAGCGCGCGGCCGCGTCGTCCCACGGGTCGCCCTTGGCGCCGCGCAGGCTGAGCGAGATGCGGTTGCGCTCCCAGTCCAGGTCCTTGATCTGGACGTCGACCTTGTCGCCGGCCTTCACCACGTCCTCGGGCTTCACGTCGCGCGCCCAGGCGATCTCTTTGAGCGGGATCAGGCCCTCCGCGCCGCCGAGGTCGACGAACACGCCGAACTCCACGATGCGCGTGACCGTGCCGGTCGCGATCATGCCGACGTACAGCTCTTCGACCAGCTCTTGGCGCTGAGCCTCGCGCTCTTTCTCCAGCAGCGCGCGGCGGCTGACGATCACGTTCTGGCCGCGCTCGTCCTCGCCGTACTCGGAGATCAGGAAGCTGAACTTGTGGCCGATGTACTCCGCGCCCTCTTGGCGGAAGAGGTTGATCTGCGAAAAGGGGCAGAACGCGCGCTTGCCGGCGACGGTGACTTCGTAGCCGCCGTTGACCTCTTTCTCGACGAGGCCCTCGACCGGCATCTTCTGCGCGTAGGCGTCGGCGAGCGTGCGGTCGATCACCTGCTTGGCGCCGATGCTGCCCGAGAAGAGGAACGCGCCGTTCTGCATGCCCGCGAAGATCACTTCGACCGAGTCGCCGATCTTGCAGCGCAGCGAGCCGTCCTCGTTGGTCATGTCGGCCACCGGCACCAGCCCTTCACGCTTGGCGTTCACGTCCAGCGTGACATACTGGTTGTTGATGTTGCTGACCGTCCCGCGCACCTTGTCACCGGGGTTGAACCCCTTGCGGTAACTGCTCAACTGCGCGCTCAACAACGACTCGAAATCTGCCATCGACACTTTTTTATCGTTCATTCTTTGCTCCGAAAAAGGGGCTTAGAATACCCCATTTCGACCCCCGCATGCAATCCGTATCGCTCAGCGCACGTCGCGCGGCTTGAGCACGGTCAGCCCGAAGGTCATGGCCCACGCGTCGGCGATCGGCAGGCGTTTCAGCGTGTGGCCCATGCCCCACGAATCGGAGTACAGGACCTCTTGGGTCTTCGCATTATAGCCGATGATCAGCCGGATATGGCCGAAGGCGCCCTCGGCGCCCAAGTCCGGCTTTTCGGGGTACTTGCCGACGATGCACGCCCAGACCAGCGGCACGCCCTGGGCCGTATACTGGACGATGTTTTTCCTGAAGCTCTCCAGCCCCTGCGACTGCCGCGTCTTGGACTCTTTGAGCGTCTCGGCATCCATGGCGGCATAGATCTTCATGGTGTCGATGCTGCGCACGTTCGGCGCGGTCTCCTCGGCGAAGTCCATGTAGTCGAGCTGCGGCTGCTTCTTCTGCTTCGCCACCCGGTTGTACTGGTCGATCATCTCGTTGAACCGGCTCTTTTCGAAGCTTTTGGCGCTGTCCGAGCGGATCAGGTCTTTCTGGTCCAGCTGGTATTTCTTGCCCACCGCGTCGAGCGCCTCCACCATGCCGTCGAGGGAGGTGCCGCCCTTGGCCGCGGTGTCCGCCAGCTGGGCGATCTCGTGCTGGTCCACCGGCCGGCCGTAGTAGCGCAGCAGGCGCTCGGCGGAGGCCGCCGCGCAGTAGCCTTTTTGGCCCTGGTCGACCATCGGGACGTTGTCGACCCAGACGTCCCCTTCGGCGTTGCTTTTCACGTTCACCTTCACCGTGCGGGCCGTCGCGTTGTTCGCCCACGCCGGCGTCCCGCCCGTGACCGAGACCACGCCGTTCTCTTTGACCGGCACCAGCAGCACCTTCACGAATTCGGCGCGGAACGGCACTGACTGGCCGCCCGAGCGGTGGGCGTTCACAAAGGCCCACTCGAGCTGGAGGCCGACCGGCTTCTTGCTCCACTGGCGCCGGTTCACGTAATAGTTGGGCCGGTCGTTGGAGGTTTTGCCGGTCATGCCTTTCGACCCCGCGAACGCGCTGACCGCATCGGCGCACCGGGCGATCAGCTCTTTGAACGACTCCTGGTCGAGGTCGCCCGCATCGCCCTTGTTGTAGAGCGAAAGCTCCACGCGGCTGAGGGCGGCGGCGTCGAAGTAAACGCGGGCCTCCCAAACTCTGAGGCCGAGGAAACGCAGTTCCGGATGGCTCGACTTCGCGACCCTCTGGCCGTCCACGAACGCGAAGCCGGACGACTGGTAATCGCCCATGAAGGCCTCGGCCGACAGCCGCCAGACCGCCTCGCCGTCGAGAAGCGCATCGAGGCCGTCGGCGCGCGCCGTCAGGCCGAGCGCGGCGAGGGCGATCAGCCCGAGCGCCGCCCGCTTGCCGTTTCGTTTCGGGTCCATGCCCCTCACGCTCACATCAGCCCGGCGACCGCCGCTCCGATCACGGGCGACTCGTCCACGCGGACCAGTTCATACGCGATGCCGCGCGGCTCCAGCAGGTCCTTGAGCTCGTACTGCACCAGATTCCGGAACTGAGCCGTGCGCGTGCGGTGATACGTGGAACCGTCCACGTTGACGCACACGGGCCGCTCCGGGTCCTTGCCTTCGCCGGTCTTGAGGATCGCCGACGCGATGTTCACCGCCGTCAGCACGGCGGCCCGCTCGTAGACCGGCGTGCAGAGCCGCACCACCGCCTCGCGGTCTTCCTCGCTGAACGCGGCATCGAGGAACGGGTTGTCGGCGGCCGGCGAGGCGCCGCAGAAATCGTCGAGGTCCTTGTTCGAGACGGTCTTCCACGAGGCGATCCGGGCGGCGGCCGGCGCCGAGAAGAAGCCCGCCTTGGCGGCCTCGCCCAAGACCACGAAGCCCAGCCAGCCCAGATAGGCGCCCGAGATCATCTTCTCGAAGGTGTAGTGGCCGCAGTCGTTCGTCGCCGCGTCCATGAGCGCGTCGAAGCGCGACTGCGTCACGCGGCGGAAGGCCCCGGACTCGACGTTGATGGCCATCGAGCCGGCCTTGTCCAGGTCGCCGCGCTTCGTGATGCGCGCGTTGTGCTCGACGTAGGCCGTGTTGGTGCCCGTGCCGAGGATGAAGCCGACGTACGCCGAGTAGTTGCGCGCCACGCCCATGCTCTTGCCGGCCAGCAGCGTGGCCACCGTGTCGTTCAGGATCACCACGCGCCGCTTGAAGCCGCGCTGCGCGAGGTGCTTCAGCAGCCCCGAGCCGATCATCGTGCCGACCACGGAGGGCACCTGGATCTGCTTGCTCCAGCGCAGCAGCTTGGCGTCGCAGTCCGGCATGATCTCGGCGGGGTAGGAGAAACAGAACCCGATCGACTCGGACTCCGCGATGACCGGCATCAGGAAGTCCGCGAAGGCGTCGTAGAAGCCTTCGGCGCTGACCTCGCCCTGCGTGCCCGGCATCGGCTGCTTGGAGAACGCGCCGATGTCCGCTTCGCCCGCCGCGTTGATCCTCACGACCGCCGCGCGCAGGTTCGTGCCGCCCGCGTCCAGCACCACCACCGGCGTATCGGTCTTGACGGGCTTGTCGATGGAGATGAAAGACGGGATCATCATCAGCGAGGAGGGCTTGCCCGCAAGGCCCGCGTCCATCTCCTCCTCGAACGCCTTCAGGAGCCCTTCGCGGTCAATCCCCGCGACATCCAACCCGCTCTGCTTCAAAAAAATCTCTTCCCGAGTGCTCATGTCCATTCTCCCTTGTACCTGTTGCCTACGCGCTATTGTGGTGATCCGCAGACCCCGTTGTCAACCCTATACGGCTCTTCTCGTCAGCCCCCTTTGCCGCCCCAAAACCCGAAGGCGAGAATCAGCAGGCCGACCGCGATGCGATAGTAGCCGAAGGCCTTGAAACCGTGCTTCGTCAGGAACCCGATGAAGAGCCGGATGGCGGCCAGCGCCACCAGAAAGGCCACGACGTTGCCGAGCAGCAGCGTCGTCAGGTTGTCCGTCAGCGCCGAAGCCAAGGCGGGGTCGGTCAAGATCTTCAGCAGCTTGTACCCCGAAGCGGCCGCCATGGTGGGAACGGCCAGGAAAAACGAGAACTCGGCCGCCTGCTGCCGCGAGAGCCCGGCCGCCATGCCGCCGACGATGGTCGCCATGGAGCGGGACACGCCCGGAATCATGGCCGCGCACTGGGAACAGCCGATCAGCAGCGCCCGTTTCCAGTCCACGTCCTGCCGCTCGTCGGCACGGCCGAACCAGGCGTCGACCTTCAGCATCAGCACGCCGCCGGCCACCAGCATCACCGCCACCAGCCACACGCGGTCCAGCAGCCGGTCGATCACGGCCTCCAACAGGAGCCCGGCCACCGCGGCCGGCAGGAACGCCAGCAGCAGTTTCCAGTAGAAGTCCCGCCCCTGCAAGAACCGGCGCCCGTACAGCACGAGGACCGAGAGGATCGCGCCGAACTGGATGTTGACCGTGAACGCCTTGACGAAGTCGAGGGAGCTGTCGACGCCCATGAGTTTCTGAACGATGATCATGTGCCCCGTCGATGAGACGGGCAGGAACTCCGTCAGGCCCTCGACGACGGCGATGATGACAGTCTGCAGCGTAGTCATGCTTAAAAGGCTTCTCGGGCGGGGCCGGAAAACGACAACCGCGGATTCACGAATGAAGGGGACAGTATACCCGCAACGCATGAGGCCGGTCAAAGCATACGGAACAAAAAATGAGGGCTCAAAGGGACGGATCCCGGCGGCCGAAGGGACGCCGCACGATGACGGGATCACGGCCGGCATGTCGGCCAAGTTCGGCCTCATCGAGAACATGGCAGGCGAGGCGGAAGACGAGACGGGTGAGTGACCAGGCTGCCGCCGACAAAGCGGTTTCAGACAAGGCCGCTGCGAATCAGGCTGCCACGGACAAAGCTGCTGCCGACCAAGCCGCTGCTGATAAGGCCGCGGCCGACAAGGCTGCCGCTGTCAAAGCCCTCGCCGATCTCACCGCCGAGCGGGACACACTGAAGACCGAAGAGACATGATCAAGACCGAGGTTGACCGGCCAGAGAAGCTGACCGGCAAGGCCACAAATCCCCCGCCTGCGGCCGGTGGCGGCGGCGATAAGAAGCTCACGGCCGACGAAGGGCTGGCTGCGCAATTGAAGAAGCAGGTGACATGAGTCAACCGGCGTAGGCGGCGACGATCCGCCTCCGCCAGCATAACGATCATACCGGCGATCAGAGCCGGATCGCCAGCAAGGCCATGCGCATTTTGGGGATGTCGGAAACAACCGTGTCCCACACCAAGGCATAATCCACCCCGAAATAGTGGTGGATCAACTTGTCCCGCATCCTTGACATGGCCTTCCGCTCGATTTCAGGGTGGGCCTCTTTGAAGCCGACCGGAATCTACTTGGACGCCTCACCGATAATTTCCAGGCTCCTGGCGTACGCTCGCTGGCGGCAATCGTCGGTCATGAACGACATTTCATCGGTCCGTGCCGAATCCTCGATCAAGAACTACGTCTCGTCCAGAATATGCGCGAGCAGATCATCAGGCGAAAGCGGCATACTGCACCTCGCTGGCCACTTTCTGCCTGACTCGGGGCTTCAGGCTTTCCGGAGTGATCAGGTCGTAATTCGTCCCGATGTTGGTCTCCAGAAAATCACACAGACGGTTGAAGTTGTCGAACGTGTGGCCCGCCCGCGTGAACTCGACCAAGACATCGACATCGCTGTCGCGTTTGGCATCGCCCCGCGCGACCGATCCGAACAGGCCGATCCGCATGACGCCCAAGCGTCTCAGCAACCCGCCGTTACTCTCGAATAGCGAAAGGATCTGTTGTTTATCCTTCATGCCCGTATTCTATCACGGTGCCGCGTTCTCCCGCAAGCGGGTGGCTGCTTTGACCGTTCATAGCAGAGGGTGAGTACAACCGTCCTCTTTGGATGACAAGGATCTTAACCTTGGCGACGTCTTTCGCTATTCGAAGGCCCTTGGCGTAACCATGTCCGTCATGTTTGACGATCCGTCGTTGCCCGCTGCGGACCGCATCAAGCATCATGTCATTGCCGCGCATGACCTGCTTGCGCAGTTGCGGAAGCTCGCCCACCAGATGGGTGGAGAAGACTCCATATCGGAGAAAATCAAACCGTTCTACGGCGAGGTGCTGCTGATTTTCGCACTCCGGTTTGGCGACAGCGACTCGAAATTGCCCGGCGCGACACCCATCCGCTTGGACGGCGCTGACGCTCCACCCAAAGGCCCGGCGCATCACAAAAACGCCAACAGTCAGCTTTCAGCCTCGAAGCGGCTGGACAACAAAAAGCCGTGAATCCTTTGGGGATTCACGGCTTTCTCACTAAATCGAATGGCGGGGTGGACGGGATTCGAACCCGCGACCACCGGATCGACAGTCCGGTGCGCTAACCAATTGCGCCACCACCCCGCGAAAAAGTGAATGCAATGTATCAAACGCCTGCGGCACTGACAAGGGGGAAAATAAAAAAAGGCGCAACTTTTTTCGGCCGGCGTTTCGGCCCCGGCGCTAGACCAGCAGAAAAACGGCGAGCGCAGTCAGAAGATAGCAGGCGACGGTGGCGATCAGGACCTTGTCCGTCAGCATCACCTTTTCGGGGCGCCCGCCCTCGTCGTGGCGGTAGACCAGCTCCAGGTAGCGGAAGATTCCGAACACCACGAACGGGATCGTCAAGCCCAGCCCGTTCGTGCCGAAGCGGCGCACCGTCTCCTCCGACAGCGTGTACATCGCATAGGAGACCAGCGTGGACGACGCGATCACGCCGATCTGGATGTCGAGCAAGTGGCGGTCGTAGCCGGCCAAGGCCTCGCGGTGCTGCGCGCCGACGTCCTCCAGCAGGATCTTTTCGTGCCGCCGTTTGCACAGCGCCAGAAACAGCGCGAGCAGGAAGGTGCAGAGCAGCAGCCACGGCGAGATGCGCACCGACAAGGCCAGCGCGCCCGCGATCGCGCGGAGCACGAAGCCCGTCGCGATGACGAACACGTCCACATACGGAATGCGCTTCAGCGCGAACGTGTACACGAACTGCATCAGCGCGTAGCCGCCCAGCACGCCGGTGAAGCCGGCCGGGAGCCACAGCGAGCCGGCCAGGCCCGCGGCCAACAGCGCCGCCGCGGCGGCCAAGGCCGTCCGGAGCCCGATCTCGCCGGCGGCCAGCGGGCGGCGGCACTTGACGGGGTGGGCGCGGTCGGCCTCGACATCGCGCACGTCGTTGACCAGATAAATCCCGCTCGAGACGCAGCAGAAACAGGCCACCGCGACCGCCTCGGCCACCAGCGGCATCACGCCGTGGAGGTGCGCGTTCTGGCTCGGGTCCCAGCGCGCAAAGACGTAAGCGGCCGGAACCACGCCGTTCTTGATCCACTGCGCCGGCCGCAGCATGCGGAGCCACGGCGGAAGGCGGAGGGCACTCACGCCGCGGGCCCTTTGCGCGGCGAGCGGCGGAACCCGCAGCGGGCCCACAGCTTCAGCACCATCACGAACGCTTCCGTCGCGATGTTGGCGCGCATCTTGGAGTAGCCGGCCCGCCGGTCTTCAAAGACGATCGGCACCTCTTTGATGGCGAACCCCTTCATCCACGCCGAGTGCGACATCTCGATCTGGAACGAGTAGCCGTTGGAGGTGATGTGGTCGAGGTCGATGGCCTTGAGCACCGCGCGGCGGAAACATTTGAAGCCGCCCGTGGGATCGCACACCGGCATCCCGGTGACTAGCCTGACATACTGGGCCGCGCCCGTAGAGAGCAGCAGGCGGTTCATCGGCCAGTTCATGACGCGGATGCCGCCGATGTAGCGCGAGCCGAGCACCAGGTCGGCGCCTTCGTGCGCGGCCCGGAACAGGCTCGGCAGCGCGGCGGGGTCGTGCGAGAAATCGCAGTCCATCTCGCAGATCAGCTCGTAGTCGCGCTCCAGCGCCCACTTGAAGCCGGCGATGTAGGCGCGACCCAGCCCCTCCTTGCCCGCCCGGTGCAGCACGAAGACGCGGGGCTCGCGCGCGGCGATCTGGTCGAGAAGCGCCCCGGTCCCGTCGGGCGAGTTGTCGTCCACGAAGAGAATGTTCGCCTGGGGCTCCTGGTTCAGGACCGCCTCAGCCATGGCCGCCACGTTCTCCCGCTCATCGTACGTCGGAATGATAATCAGCGCTTTTTCAGTCATTTAGGCCGCATTATAGCGGTTTTTCAGGACACTCTTCCATCCAAATCTTGCCGCGCGTCGCCCAGTCATTCGAGGACCCCGGCGCCTTGACTATCGGGGCCGACTGTGGTTCACTATTTTTCTCTCATTCCTCATGCCCGGACCTGGCGGAGAGGTGAATCGCGCTTGCCCCGGCATATCGACCCGGCCGCGCAAGCCGCAAAGGATGTCTACGCGATATGTTCAACAAACACAAAGAGAAGCACAAAGCCCCGGAAGCCAACGAATCGACCGAGTGCCCCGCCCCGGCGGAGAC
>Ga0209066_10000268_pt1 | contig 78800 bp, 64 predicted proteins | sample All_14_2_FD_187198 | JGI IMG/M metagenome (GOLD analysis project Ga0209066, IMG submission 187198) | Freshwater microbial communities in response to fracking from Pennsylvania, USA - Allegheny Zone_MetaG_DW_15 (SPAdes) (version 2) ...
CGCTCTCGGTGATCTCCAGTTCCAGCCAGCGGGCGTCCAATCCGGCTGCCGCCAGGGCGCCGGAGACCTGTTCCACCAGGTTGCGTTGTCGGAACTGAACCGCCGACAGGTTGACGGCCACCACCACGGGGGGTAAGCCCTGGTCCATCCAGGCGCGGCTTTGGCGGCAGGCTTCGCGCAGCACCCATTCGCCAATGGTGTTGATGAGGTTGCTTTCCTCCGCGATGGGAATGAAGCGGGCAGGGGGGACGGCTCCCAATGGCGGGTGTTGCCAGCGGATCAGGGCTTCCAGGCCCAGGAGCTTGCCGGTGCGGCCATCCACCTGCGGTTGGTAGTGCAGGTGGAACTCCTGGTGGCGGATGGCCTGGCGCAGGCTGTTTTCCATGGCCACCCGTTCCAGGATGTGGGCGTTCATCTCTGGGGTGAAGAACTGGTACACCCCGCCGCCTGCGGCCTTGGCCTGGTACATGGCGGTGTCGGCGTTTTTCAGCAGCGTGCCGATGTCGGCCCCATCGTGGGGGTAGGTGCTGATGCCGATGCTCACGCCCACCTGCAGCTCGTGCTCTCCCACGGCAAAGGGTTGGGACACCCTGTCGATCAGGCGCTGCGCGATCATGGCCACACGGGCCGGGTTGACGGCCTGTTTCAGCAGCACGGTGAATTCGTCGCCGCCTTGGCGGCTGACCGTGTCGCGCGCGTCCAGGCTGTCTCGGAGGCGGTGGGCGACTTGTTGCAGCAGTTGGTCGCCGACGTCATGCCCCAAGGTGTCGTTGATGTTCTTGAAGTGGTCCAGGTCCAGGAACATCAAGGCAATGCCGGCCTGTTCGCCCACGGCTTCCGCCAGGGCCAGGGCCATGCTTTCGTGCAGCTGGGTGCGGTTGGGGAGGTCGGTGAGGGCGTCATGGGCGGCCAGGTGGCGTATGCGCTCTTCGTCTTCACGGATTTGGGTGATGTCGCGTGCGACGCCGGCCACTCCCACCAGCTGGCCACCCGCATCCACCACGGGGGTGGACACGTATTCGTAGCAGCGTCGGCTGCCGTCGGCAATGTCTTGGCTGGCTTCGCGTCGGCGTTGCTGCAGGCTGGACAGGGTGTCGGCCTCCTGTTGGGTCAGCTCGGCGGCCACGGTCGCCGGCCAGATGTCCGCCACGCCGTGGCCCACAATCTGCTCGGGTGGTCTGCCGCTGGCGCGGCTGTAGGCGTCGTTGACCGCGATCATGCGGCCTTGCCGGTCCGACAACCAGGCAGGGTCCGGCAGGCTGTCGAGCAGGGCGCGGGTGCGCTGCATGGTGGTTTCGTAGGCTTCGGTCATGCCCCGGGCCAGGCGTCGGGCCTCGTCGTAGGTGCGCAACCACACCGCCAACCACCCCACCAGAACCAGGGTGAGGACCACGGCGCTGCCGGCACCCCACCAAACCTGCTGGTGCCAGCTGGCCAGGTACTCGGTGGTGCTCCACCCCACCAGCACATACAAGGGGTGGTGGCCAATTTTGCGCAACGCAAACATGCGCTCCACGCCGTCCACCGCCGATTGGGCCTTGTACACCGCTTCGCTGCGGCCTTCGCCCAACAGCTGGCGCAAGGAGGGGCTGTCGATCGGCTGACCCAAGCGCTCAGGCACCTCGGGGTAGCGCGCCACCAGGCGCAGTTGGCTGTCCAGCAGGGTGACGGTGCGCCCAGGCCCCAAATTGAGACCGGCGTAAAAGTCCTGAAAGTGGTCCGCGCGCACGGCGGCCTGTACCAGACCCGCAAACCGCCCTTGTCTGTCGTCGATGCGGCGACTCAGCGTGATCACCCAGTTGTGGCTGATGCGCGCAAAGATGGGTTCTGAAATGACCAGCGATCCGCCGGTGTCGCGTTGGTTTTGAAGAAAGTAGTCCCGGTCCTGAATGGTGGCCGACGACAGGCTGCCCGACGCGTCTTGAATGAAGCGGCCCTGCGCATTGGCGACGCGCAGGCTTTGCGATTCGCCGATGAGGCCCAGGTAATGGCCCAGCGCGGTGTTGATGGCCTGAGGGTCGGAGCGCTCTCCCTGGAGGACCTCGTTCAAACGCAGGCGGGTGGCGAGCAGCACGGTGTCTATCTTGTCCACGGTGGCCAGCGCATGGCTTTCCAGCACTTTGGCCAGGTTTTCCTGGCTGTGGCGGGCGAATTCCACCTCGCGGTCGTGTGCGTGTTTGAGTCCCCAACTGACCAATCCCGCGCAGGTCAGCACGGCCAGCATCCCCAGTGTGACCATCGTGATGATGCGCCAGCGGTCCTGGTGGTGGCGCATGGGTTGGGTGGGTGGTGTGGAGTTCACGTGCAGCGTTAAGGCTTGGTCATTTCAGAAAGTGGGCTGGCAAGGACGAGTGTAGGACTTTGGTGCCACACCAGTTGACCAATTGGTCAGTGGCTTGGGGAGGGTGGCATACTTGGGTTGTCCGGGGGCTGGTTTTGTCATCGGGTCTCGTCGGTCACCGTCTCGGCCTCCAGCCCATGCGCATCCGTTTTTTCCATCCCCTGTTGGTGCTCATCCTGAGCTGCCTGCTGGCCGCCTGCGGTGGCGGTGGGCCAGACAACACGCCCCCACCGGACACCACGACCACGCCTGTCACTCCAGTGACGCCGGTCAGTCCCACCGATCCAGCCAGTCCGACAGACCCTGTAAGTCCCACAGACCCTGCAGGCCCCACAGCTCCTGTGAATCCCATCGACACGGGCGGGACAGACACCTCGGTCGCCTGGCGGGAGACCCCGCTGGCCGCGTCGGATCTGCCGCCGCTGCAGGTCAACGTGGCGGGCGGCGTGCACAGCTGGATGTTCGCCAATGTGCTGCGGGCCTCGGAGGCCTGGGTGTTGTCGGGCACACCCCTGACCCCCACACAGGCCGACGCCGCCGCTGCCGCCCTGATCCTGCGCCCGGACGGGTGGCCTGCCGGGCTGCCCAGCACACGGCAGATGTGGCTGAGCACCGCTGGCTACCCCACCGGTCGTGACGCTCAAGGCACCACCTACCTGCACGGCGTTTGGGTGCTCACCTGGGAGGGCACCGGTACGTTGGAGTTGCAGACGTCCGAGAACAATGGCCAAGGCGAGACCTTGCTGCTCAGCGATCCCGTGGCCAAGCGCATCGTCAAACTCATCACCACCCCGCGCAAGTGGCCGGTGGTTTACGTGCGCACCAGCAGCGCTGCTGACCCGGTGCGAAACGTCAAGCTCTGGGCTCCGGTGTCTGACGGTGCCGGTCTGTCGCTCACCCGGGCGTCACCGCTGGGTGTGGGCCAAGTGGCCGGCAGCCTGGAGCCCCCTCCGGGGGCCGCCGAGCCTCTGTTCCACCCGGCGTTTCTGGCCCATCTGAAGCAGGCGGGGGCTGGTGTGCCTTTGCGGATGATGGGGTTTTTGCGCATCAACCAGGACGCCAGTGCCTGGGGCAAAACCCCTCTCACCTGGGCCGATCGCGGGGATGCGGCCTATGCCTTTGGCTCGCTCTCTGTCACCGATTCCACCTGGGGCCGACACGAGGTGCCCGGCTACCGGCAGAAGTTGGGCTTGCCCTACGAGTGGCTGATCGACCTGTGCAATGCCACGGGCAACGACCTGTGGATCCAGGTGCCACACACCGCGAGCGAGGACCTGATACGCCATCTGGCCAAGCTCATCGCAGGCCGGAACGGTCACCCTGGCCTGAACGCCGGTCTGCGCGTGTGGTTCGAGTACTCCAACGAAATCTGGAACGGCAGTGGTCCGTATCTGGTGCAGTACCAGCATGCCGCTGCGGCGGCTGCGGCGCATTTCGGCGTGGCCACCTCGGCTTTGAGCAATGACCAGTTCGGCTGGGGGGCAGGCCATGTGCAGGGCCAGGCACTGGCCCTCTTCCAAGACGAATGGAAGCGCCAGGGCGGCAGTGACGCCCGCTTGATCAACGTGGTGGCAGGCTTTGCCGAAGGGGCCAGTTACAACCGGGCCGTGCTCTCTGCCGTCAAGGAGGTGGGGGCGGACCTGCCCGAGGTGCTGGCCATCTCCAATTACTTTGGTTACGCCGCCTCGCGAGAGATCCAGGGCCTGCAGGACTGGCGTGGTCAGGCCGCGCCTTGGTCCGACGGCCTGGTGCGCCAGGCCCAGGCTGCGCTGCGCCGCAACCTGCACAGCACCTACGCATCGTGGCAAGCCAGTGCCCGTGTGGCCGCCGAGGCGGGCGTGCCCTTGGTGTCTTACGAGGGCGGTCAGCACCTGCTGGCCGTGGGCCTGGGCGACGCCAGCGACACCGCTTTCCAACCGTTCATGGCATTCCTGCAGGACCTGCAGCGCAGCGGGGTGATGCGATCGCTCTACACCGAGCACTACGCGTTGTGGGGTGCCGCCGGTGGCCGCACCGCCAGCCTGTTCACGGACGTTGGACCGGGCAGCTACTGGGGCTACTGGGGGGCCAAGGAGTGGTTGTCCGACACCCGCTCCACCTCGCCCAAGTGGGATGCCTTCCTTGGCTGGATCGACACCATGAAAGGCGTGCGTGCCCCAGGCGAAGCAAAAGGCAGTGCACCCACGCTCACCGCCCAAACGCTCACCGCTGAGGCGGGGGTGCCCTACAGCGCCACGCTGCAGGCCCAAGGCGGTGACGGAGCCCTCGTGCTCCAGTGGGTCGGAGGCGAACTGCCCGACGGTTTGCGTTTTGCCCCCAGCACGGGTGGTCGCGCCACCATCAGCGGCACCGCCACCGGGTCGGCCACTGCGCGCATCGTGCTGCGGGCGGTGGACGCCGACGGCGACGCCAGCTACCTGGTGCAAACCCTCCAGGTGGAGCCGGCTGGTGCCAGCACCCAGGCGCTGCTCAACTTTGACGGCAAGCAGATTCCCGCCACCACACAGGCCGACGGCCGACGCAACGGACGCTACGACCCGTTGCGGACGCAGCAGATTCTGGGCAGCGCAGGGGAGCGTCTGTGTGTGCCGTTCTCGGAGACCGATGGCAACGCCCTGTTCGGCCCCGAGTATGTGGACACGTCAACCCGGGGTGGGCAGACCCTGTCCAGCACCAGTCCGCTGAACCTGTACGGTGGTTGGTGCGTGACCCAGGAGAAAGTGAGTGGCACGGCCTGCGAGAGCAGTTACACCGGCCTTCGCGGCGGCGAGTTCGCCAGTTGGAGCGGTGCCAACTGCGGTGGCACGGGCTACCCGACCTCGTTGGACCTGTTCCTCGTTTGGCGACGCGACCAGTTTGACGGTGCCAGCGCCAGCGGCCCCTTCCGATTTGGCGGCAGCGACGCAAGTGCCGGGCTGCGGGTGGACTTCACCAACGTCATCACCGACGGTGACAACGAGTTCCGGTTTGCCGTGCGCGACGGCAGCCGGTGGTACCTGTCCGAGGCGGTGCACCGCACCCAGGCGGTGGGCGATGGCCACTTTGAGTTGGTGGGCTTCAACGGCAGCAGCACGGTCGGTAAGCGCTGGGCACCCATCGCCCCGACCGCGTTGGGTTTCGCCATCCCAGAGCCCGCCACCCTGGGCTTTGCCGCCCACACCTTTGGTGATGTGCAGGCCGTGGGGGTGCTATACCATGGCCGCCGCTGGGGTTACCACTACAGCGTGGGCATTCAGAAGTTCATGGCCCTGGGGCTGCGGCCGGGCAGCCCCTGAGTGGGGTCGGGCTGGCGGTGAGTGCCACAGCCCCCGGTGTCTCGGCGGGGCTGCCCTTGCCTTGCACCACGGCCAGGGGCTCGCCTCTGCGGCGCGCATCCTAGCGCTGCCAATCAATCGTGAATGGCCCCTCTCTTTGGATCATCGTTGGTGTTAAGTATAAAAATGGCATTTTTCGCTTTAAATATTTGCGATGTGTGCTATCAAGTATGAATATTTGGGTGTGTTGAGAGTTTCGTTTTGGGTGACCTGCGGCGCAAGGTTTGCAGTTGTGCCCATCCGGTAAAGGGTGTCCGCTGACTTAAACTTTCCTTGCTTTTTTATAACCAATCAGGGGTCCGGAATCATGAAACAACCACATGGGTGGGGGCGGGGACTGCGTTCTTTTGCCTGCGGGTGCGCCGTATTGGGGGCGCTGGTCTCGCAAGCCGCAGAGTTCTCTGTCGGTCGGGTCGACATTCGATTTGCTGAAGAGGGGTGGGTGGAAGAGACCTTGCCCGATCGGTTGGAGGCCTTCGGAGGGGATCGGAATGGTGCATTGCAGGTGCAGACAAAACGGTTTGTCTATCCAGGCAAGGGGGGAAAGGGCGGTGTGCAAATCCTCGTGAGTGCCAACTCTTGGGGGATGGGGTCAGGTGGAGCCGCTCACATGAGGTACGAAATCGACTGCAAGTCCAGCGGCGAGATTTACCGTGAAGGCAACACCGCCGCGAGCGGGCCTTTTGCGCAGTGCTTGACCGTGACGCCGCTCTACACAAGTGGCAGTGTCTTTGAGGCTTTGGCTCCCCAGTTGGTGGAGCGTCAGGCCGAGGGCCTGGAGCACCCTCCGATCTACACGGTATGGAGTCGCCATGCCATTTCCACTGGATCGTTTGTCGATGTGCGCGTGTTCCTGGAACGTCCTCTGGATGTGGAGGGGGCATCGGTGTTGGAGATGTTGCCAGTGGGCATCCCACACGCGCACGTGGTGTGGGGCCGCCAGCTCAAGGATGCGGTGAAAAGCTGTGTGTACTCTCTTTCGGGGCGTTTGGTCATGCCACCTGTCCGTATGAGCCCCCCTGCAACAGAAACCGGCAACCGGCGCGTCGCACTGTTGTCTGATTGAAAAAGCGGCTGGATGTGTTCATTTGGTGTCGCACAGGCCACCATTCGGGGGCTGTGGCTGCCAGCTTCAGGGATGACAGGATGAAAACCCCATATGGCCAACATACTGATTGTTGATGACGATCCCGACCTCCTGAAACTGCTGGCCCTGCGTCTCAAGTACGAGGGCCACGAGGTGGTGCAGGCCGACAGCGCCGAAGCGGCCCTGGCTCGCCTTGACCATGTGATGCCGCAGTTGCTCATCACCGATCTGCGCATGGGGGGGCTGGATGGTCTGGCGCTTTTTGAGCGGGTTCAGCGGCGCAACCCGTTGTTGCCTGTGCTGATACTCACCGGGCACGGCAGCATCCCCGATGCCGTGCAGGCCACACAGCGCGGTGTGTTTGGCTACCTGACCAAGCCGTTTGAGGCCAGTGCGCTGATGGCGGAAGTGGACCGCGCTTTGCTGGCTTCCCAGGCGCTGGGTGTGGGCTGCGGCGTGTCTCAGCAGGCACCTGCCGATGCCTGGCGGCAGGCCATCCTCACACGCAGTCCTCGCATGGAGCAGTTGTTGTCAGAGGCTTACTTGCTGGCCCAGAGCGATGTGTCCATCCTGATTCACGGGGAGAGCGGCACGGGAAAGGAACTGCTGGCACAGGCCATCCACGCGGCCAGTGCGCGCAACGCACAGCCCATGGTGGCAGTGAACTGCGGGGCCATCCCCGACAACCTGATCGAGTCGGAGCTCTTTGGCCACACCAAAGGGGCGTTCACTGGAGCGGTCAGGGATCAGCCCGGGCTGTTCGTCAGTGCCCACCGGGGAACGCTGTTTTTGGATGAGATCGGCGATTTTCCCCTGGCCACCCAGGTCACGCTGCTGAGGGCGCTGCAAGAACGGGAGGTGCGGCCCGTGGGGTCGAGCCGGGCCGTGAAGGTGGATGTGAGGGTCATCTCGGCGTCCCACAAGCGGCTGGAGGATGAGGTGGCGGCTGGCCGGTTCAGGGAAGACCTGTTCTATCGGCTGAATGTGGTGTCGCTCCATCTGCCGGCGTTGTCGGAGCGGCGCGAGGACATTGCGCCCCTGGCGCTTCATTTCCTGCAAACACTGGCCCGGCGGTATGGCAAAACCGTGACGGGCTTTGCGGCAGGTTCGCTGGAGCTGCTGGGCACCGCCCATTGGGCTGGCAACATTCGCCAGCTGCACAACGTGGTGGAGAAATGTGTGGTGCTGTCCACCACCCCGCAGGTGCCGCTGGTGCTGGTGCAACGGGCGTTGTCGCTGCAGCAAGGGCCGCTGGCCGAGATGCGTTCATTCGATGAGGCCAGGCGGGAATTTGAGCGGGATTACCTCTGTCAGCTCATGAAAATCACTTGCGGCAATGTGACCCAGGCCGCCCGTCTGGCCCAGCGCAACCGGACGGACTTTTATGCCTTGCTGGGGCGCCACCAGATCGATCCGGCCCACTTCAAATCGGCGTCCTGAACTGTCGGCAAACACCGACAGTGCAAGTGGTTTGATTTGAAAGGGTTTTTTCTGAATCGGCGTCAGAAGCTGTCGGCAAATGCCGACACTGCATTGGGCTGAAATTCTGGAAGATTGTTGATTCAAAAGGATATTTTTCTTGGCACGCCCTGTGCAACGGAGGATGTGTTTCAACACTTTTCACAGGAGTTTTCATGCCGTTTTCCATCTGCCCCTACCGCACACCGTCCAACTCTGCCTGGACGGGGGGCGGCTTGTCTGGGCTTCCCCGTTTGGATCGTTTTTCCACCGCGCTGGCCTGTGCGCTGGGTTGCCTGGCGTTGACCGCCTGTGGCGGCGGGGAGGACTGGGAAGTCGGCATGGCCACCGAGCAGGCTCAGGCCCTGAGCGCCTCCAGCGCACTGGCGGCAGGCAATGGGCCGCTCCAAGTCACCCTTGAACCGACACCGGGGAGCAGCATCAATGCCTATCTGGTGCGCAGCCGAGGCGTGATTTCAAAGAATGCCGCTGTGGTGCTGTTACACGGGTGTTCGGGTCTGTGGTCCAACAGCAATCCCGACAGCAAGACCCTGTCTCACATTCACCAGCGCTGGTCCAACTGGTTGGCCAATGCCGGTTATGACGTGTTGATGGTGGACAGCTTCACAGACCGCCATGTCGCCAACCAATGCAATGCCTCCGTGACCAAATACCCATCGAACCATCCCGACCCCGTCACCAAGGTGGATGAGGTGAACGTGCGGGTTGACGATGCGTTGGCCGCCCGCCAGTACCTGGTGACGCATGGGATTGCCAGTGCTGGGCGGGTGGCTTTGTTGGGCTGGTCCAATGGTGCGACCACCGTGCTGTCCGCGCTGGAGAAGTCAAAAGAGGGCACCCCTGGCTCGAGGCCCTTTGTCGAGGGGTTCGCCTACTACCCCGGTTGCGGCATGGGCAATGCCTACAAAGACAAAAGCACCAACCCCTGGAGTTCCACATGGTTGCCTTATTCGCCTGTGACGATCTACCACGGATCTCTGGACGACCTTTACAAGGATGGCGAATGCAACAAGCGGGTCGCCAGAGCGACCACATTGGGCGCAGGCCCCTCTACCCACAATGCGGTCGCTCTGGTGCTCAAGGACGGAGCCAAGCACAGTTTCGACCAGATTGATGTGACCAAGTCGCTGGCCGACATCAACAAGAACATTGCCGATGTCAACAAGCAGTACACGCAGGATGACATCGATGCGCAGAATGAAACCGATCCCTTGGTCATGCAGCGTCTGAACGCCTTGTTCCCGTTTGGTGGACAAGGCCCGCAGCAGTGAGCGGGGCTTGTCACTTGGGCGTCGAGGGGTAACTGACGGTTCTGGGATCGTTCAGCGCCTGGATGACGGTCACGAAATGCGCAGAGCCTGGCTGGGTATAGGTGATGCCTGGGACTGGGTTGTTTCCTGGCCCTCCAGGGTTGTAGAACCTTTTGTAGCCATGGGTTGCCGGAACGTCCAACCCGGTGATCATGCCCACCGCCGCTCTGTCACCTCGAAGGCAAATGTCGATCTGGTTGTCCCGGTCGGCGACATAGGCGTCGTTCAAAGGCAAGCCCTGTCGCCCGAGATCCGCCAAGCCCAGCACTTCGATGCTGCCTTCGGGGGTGGTCAACGGGGTGTTGGGCTGCGTGATCCACAGCACCTGGCCGTCCGGGCGAGTGACCTGGAGGCGGAAGTGGTTTGCAAAATCGTTGGGTTGAATGGCTGTCACGCCATCCGGTGAAGTGCCACCGGTGCTCAGCCCGTTCAAAGAGAGGGGACGGGGACTGGCATGCGAAAACCGGGGTCACCGCTTGAACTCCAAGCAGCGTCATGGCGCGCGCGAGTCCCGAGAGGCCATGAAACGGTTCGCGATGGATTGGCCGCGCGCCAAAGCGCTGTCAATGCTGGTGCGCCCGTTGACCGCGTCGGCAATGGCCCGGCCAACGGCATCGCCAATGGGTGCGAACTCGGGGATGGCGGCAAACTGCACGCCCAGGTAGGGGCTTGGGTTCAGGGTGGCGTCACGTGGGTCCGCGCTTCGGATGGCCTCCAGCTCATGCTTTGCCCAGGGTGCCACGCGCTGAAAGGCAGGTTCTGCGTAGGTGGATTGGCGTGACCCGGCGGGCACAAGGCCCCAGCCATGGGTGGCAGCCACCAGGCGCACGTACTCGCGCGAGGTGGCCCAGGCTGCAAAAGTTTGGGCCTTCTCGGCCCGCGCTTTGTCGATGTGGGACGGCACCGCGAAAGCCCAAGCCCAGAGCCAATGCGAGCCCTTGTGGGTCACGGCCACCGGTGCAGGGGCAAAGCCCACGTGCGCAGCACGTGGGTTGAGCTTTGGGTCGGAGATGAAGCCGGCTGCCACAGTGGCATCGACCCACAACGCACAGTGGCCTTTGTTGAACAGTTCCAAGTTGCCGTTGTATCCGCGCTCGACCGCATCGGGCGGCCCGTGGCGCCGCAACAAATCGACATAGAGTGAGACGGCCTCTCGCCAAGCCGGGGTTTGCAACTGGGGATGCCATTGCATGTCGAACCATTGGCCGCCAAAGGCGTTCACCATGGTGGCCACCAGGGTCATGTTCTCGCCCCATCCGGGCTTGCCGCGCAGGCAGATGCCATGCACCTCACCCTGCGGATCGTGCAGTTGAGCCGCAAAGCGGGTCACCTCTGACCAGGTTGGCCGGGCGGGCATCTTCAGGCCCGCTTTGGCGAACAGATCTTTGCGGTAATAGAGCATCGAGCTCTCACCATAGAAGGGGGTCGCGTAAAGCGCTCCGCGATGGGAAAGGCCTTCTCGGATGTTGTCGATCAGGTCCTGGTGGTGGTTGCCGGACGGCGAGCGTATCGGCTGCAGCCAGCCCCGCCTGGCGAAGACGGGCGTCTCGTACATGCCGATGGTCACGAGGTCGAACTGTCTCGCTTGCGTCTGGAGATCGCTGTGGACGGCCCTTCTCAATTCGGCCTCCGGCAGCGTGACCCAGCGCAGGCGCACGTCCGGGTGCGCGTTTTCGAATTCGCGGCTCAGCGTCTGCAGGGTTTGCATGTGCCCGTTGTCCACTGTCGCGATGATGAGGTTGGTCGGCGGGCTGGCAGCCCCAGGACCGCTGGGTGCCCACAACGCCAGCAGGACCAGGCCGATGCGCGCGGCGAGCGGCATCACAGTGTCACCTGTCGTTGCCACAGGTCTCGCACCTCCTGCTCAAAAGCGGTGGCAGGTAGCGGACGGCCGAACAGGTAGCCCTGGAAGGCCATGCACCCCATGCTCGCCAGACTGACCTGCTGGGCTGCCGTTTCCACGCCTTCGGCCATCACCTCCAGACCCAGGCCGTGCCCCATGGCAATGATGGCCTTGGCCACGAGGGCATCGGGCGCGCTCTCAGGCAGTTTGTCCACGAAGGATTTGTCGATCTTCAGCTGGCTCAGGGGCAAACGGGTCAGGTAATTCAGCGAGGAGTTGCCTGTGCCGAAGTCGTCCAGCGAGATGGCGCAGCCGAGCCGACGCAGGGCTTGCAACTTGCCAATGGAGTCGTCGAAACGGTCGATGGCCAGGCTCTCGGTCACTTCCAGCTTGAGCCGATGGATCCGTTCGCCGGACCGTCGGACCTGTGCCACGACCTCGTCCACGAAGCGGTCCGCCTTGAACTGCCGTGGACTGACGTTTACGGCAAGGCTCAGATGCCGTAGCGCCTCGTCCTGGGCCCAGGCGGCCAGTCGGTCGCAGGCCGTGGCGAGTGCCCAATCGCCGATGCCCTCGATCAGCCCTGTGTCTTCTGCCAGAGGGATGAATTCGCCGGGCGAGACCAGCCCCCGCTCGGGATGGATCCAGCGCACCAGCGCTTCGGCGCCGATGGGTCGGCCTTGGACATCGACCTGCAACTGGTAGTAAAGAACAAACTGATCCTGCGCCAGCGCTTCGCGGAGCTCGTCTTCCAGCCAGCGGTTCCGATCCATTTCCTGCTGCATGGCGTCCTCGAAGAAGCGCACGAGGTTGCGGCCCCCGTTTTTGCTCTTGTACATGGCCAACTCCGCCTGCTGAAGCAAGGTGTCGCAAGCCGTGTTCAGGCCGAGGAAGAGGGTTGCGCCGACGGACGCGGTGCTGACGAGCTTGCGCCCGTCCAGCGTGATCGGTGCCTCGACGGCCTTTCGGGCCGCTTCTGCATGCACAAGGGCCTGCCGGGCAGCCGATTGCGGGTCCGTTCCCAGCCTTTCCGTCACGATGACAAAGGTGTCGCCGCTGAAGCGTGCCAGTGTGTCTCCTTCACTGACCGTCAGTCGGATGCGCCGCGCGATTTCGAGCAGCACTTGGTCGCCAGAGCCATGGCCCAGTGAGTCGTTGATCTTGCGGAAGTGGTCAAGGTCTAGCATGGTGACTGCCCCGTACTCGCCCAGCTCGTCACTGCTGTTGAGGGCCTGCTGCATGCGGTCCAAGAGCAGGGTGCGGTTGGGCAGCTCGGTCAGCGGGTCGTAAAGCTTCAGGTGTTCCGCCTGTTCCCGGGCCAGTTTCTCGGCGCTGATGTCTTGGAGGTCGCCGATGTAGCGGATCGTCTGGCCCTGTGCATCTTTCACCGCCGTGATCGACAGGCGTGCCGTGTAAAGATGCCCCTCGCGGTGCCGGTCGACCACTTCCCCTTGCCAGTGTCCCTGTTCCCGCAATGCTGCCCACATCTCCTCGTAGAAGGTCGGCGGATGATGGCCGGATTTGAGAATGCTGGGCGCTCGACCGAGGGCCTCTTGCGCAGCGTAACCGGTGATCCGGGTGAAGGCGGCATTGACGCGCTCGATCAACAAGGCCCCGGCGCTGACGATCATCAGGCCATCGTGGCTCTCGAAGGCAACGGCAGCGATCCGCAACTCCCGCTCCGCGTTGTGGCGCTCCGTGACGTCGCGGGCCACGACCAGGACTCCTGACACTTGCGCCTCACCGTCGTAGATCGGCACCTTGACCACATCAAGTTGGCGCACCTCGCCCGCCAACGTGGCGATTTCCTGCTCATATCGGAGTGCGCGGCCACTGTCCATCACCTGCTGGTCATGCCCGCGGATCTTGGCAGACAGTTGTGGATCACTGAAGATCTCGGCATCCGTCTTGCCGACAATCTGCTCACGCAGCAAGCCCAGTTGCGTCTGGACGCCTGCGTTGCAGTCGATGTACACCCCGTTCCGGTCCTTCAGTGCAATGGCGTCCGGGCTGCTGTCGACGATGGTACGCAGCCTGGCCTTTTCCGCGCTGAGCTCGCGATTTGCGTTCCTGAGTTCGGCGGTGCGCGTGCGCACCGAGCGGCGCAACAGCCAGATCCACAGACCGGCCACCGACAACACGCCTGACACGAGCAGCGAGCCGACCATGAGAACCTGCAGGTAGGGCCGGAATTCAAAGGGTTCGCTGAACCATTTTTTGTGCAAGGCCTCGCGCTCTTCGGTGGTGATGAGCGCCATGCCGCGGTTGACAAGCGCAAAGCTGGCGTGATCGCCCTTGTTGACGGCCCAGTGAAACTGGCCTTCGTACAACTGGAAGGCCTCTGCAAAACGCAGCTGCTCACGGTGGAGGTAGAGGTAATAGTTGGCCGGTGCCTCGTCCATGCAGAACATCTTGACTTCACCCGCCTGGGCAGCTGCCAGAATGCCTGCGTAGTCCGCATAGGGCGCCATGTTGTAGATGCCCAGGCTTGCCAGCTTGTCCACGCAGGCATCGCCGCGCTGTACCCCCACCGTGAAACCCGCCAGTTCCTTGGCTTCCCGCACCCCGTGAATCGACGCATCCACGTAGATGTTCACGGGCAGCGTCGCGTAGGGTTGAGAGTAGTCGTAGAGTTGTTCGCGCACCGGTGTGCGAAAGATCATGTCGATCACATCAGCCTGCCCATCGTGCATGGCCCGTTGTGCACGGGCCCACTGCATGGCCTTGAACTCGACGGGGACGCCGGTTTTCCGCTCCCACAGACGCCACAGATCGACGACGTAGCCCTCTGGTTGGCCATCGGCGTTCGAGATGACGTAAGGCGGGTAGTTGTTGTCGGTGACGACCCGCAGCGAGGTTGCCCCGTTGGAACTGGCCAGCGCGCCAAAAGCCTTCAGCAACACAACAAGGCACAGCAGAGCCCTGTACCACCGAAAGGTGACTTCCCTGGCATGGAACATTTGACTGGCTTTCTCGGCTCGCAGAGAACGGTTGGATCCTCTGGTGCAAGGACGATACAGACGATCACCACCAGACGACATGGTGAATACCCCCAACCGAGTCCGTCATGGAAAGCCGCCATGGCGGACTCGGGCTCGTTGGCTTGGTTCGGTCAAGTGCCACTCACATCGAAGGCAGCACGTCCCGCACATGGTGGGCAAACGCCGTGGCCAGCGGCGTGGGCTGCCCGGGCGCGAACGCGATGCCGATGCCCAGCAACGGCAACTCGGGCAGGCCCGCGTCGGGGGGCAGCACCTGCAGGTCGGGTGGCACCGCGCAGCGGGTGAGCACGGCCACTGCCGAGCCCGAGCGCACCACCGCCGTCAGCCCCGTGAGGCTGCCGCTGGCATAGGCCACGCGGTAACGGCGGCCCTGGGCGTCCAGGCTGTCGCGGGCGGCCAGGTGGTCCAGCACATCGGGGTCTGACAGGGCCAGGGGCAACGGGTCCCAGCCGCGTGGGTCCATGCCCGGGCTGGCCACCCACACCAGCGGCTCTCGCCGCAGCGCGGGCAGCGCGCCGGGCTCGGGCGCATCGCCCCAAGGGGAGGACACCAGCGCCACGTCGAGCGCCCGTGTGGCCAGGCGCTCCCGCAGGCGCGGCGTGCTGGCGCACACCACGTCCACACGGGCCAGCGGGTGCAGCAGCGCAAAGCCGCGCAGCAGGTGGGGCAAAAAGGCGGCGGCATAGTCGTCTGGGCAGCCCACGGCCAGCGCGCCGGCCAGACCGGTGCCCGCCAGATCGGCCAGGGCTTCGTCGTGGTGGTGCAGGATGCGCCGGGCATGCACCAGCAAGCGCTCGCCCGGGTGGGTCAGGCGCACACCCCGGCCGGTGCGGTGCAGCAACGTCTGGCCGCAGGCCTCTTCCAGGCGCTGCATTTGCATGCTCAGCGCCGACTGGGTGCGGCCCACCCGTGCCGCGGCAGCACCCAGGGTGCCCGCCTGGGCCACGGCGGAGAAGCTGCGCAACAGGTCAATGTCGAGTGATGAGGTCAAGGTATCAGAGAGGTTGATTTCAGATCTGAAAAATATTCGTTTTACTGAATCCTGGCAAGTGCGTAGAGTGACTTCACCCTTTTCATTCCTTCTGACCAGGAGCCCTTGCCCATGTCCCGCAACGACGACCCCGCCTTCTGGGCCCGCGCCCGCCAGCACCTGATCCGCTACGGCGGCACGTTCGCCCCCATGATCATCGAGCGCGCAGCGGGCAGCTACGTGTACGACGCGGACGACCGGCCCATTCTCGATTTCACCTCCGGCCAGATGAGCGCGGTGCTGGGCCACTGCCACCCGGAAATCAGCGCCGTGATTGCCGACTCCGCCCACCGGCTGGAGCACCTGTTCAGCGGCATGCTTTCGCGCCCCGTGGTGGACCTGGCCACCCGCCTGGCCGAGGTGGCCCCGGGACCCTTGGAGCGCAGCCTGCTGCTGACCACCGGGGCCGAGTCCAACGAAGCGGCCATTCGCATGGCCAAACTCGTCACCGGCAAGTACGAGGTGGTGGGGTTTGCCCAGTCGTGGCACGGCATGACGGGCGGCGCCGCCTCGGCCACCTACAGCGCCGGGCGGCGCGGTGTGGGGCCGGCCGCCGTGGGTTCGCTGGCCATCAACGCACCCTTTGGCTACCGGCCGCGCTTTTTCGACGCCAGCGGTGCCTACGACTGGCAGGGCGAGCTGGACCATGGGTTTGACCTGGTGGACCGCCAGTCCAGCGGCAACCTGGCGGCCTTCATTGCCGAGCCCATCCTCAGCTCGGGCGGCATCATCGACTTGCCACTGGGCTACCTGGCGGCGCTCAAGAAGAAGTGCGAAGAGCGCGGCATGCTGCTGATCCTGGACGAGGCGCAAACCGGCGTGGGCCGCACGGGGCTGATGTTTGCCTGCGAGCGCGACGGCGTGGTGCCCGACATCCTCACGCTGTCCAAAACCCTGGGCGCCGGCCTGCCGCTGGCGGCCATCGTCACCACGGCCGAGATCGAGGAGAAGGCGCACGAGCGCGGCTACCTGTTCTACACCACCCACGTCAGCGACCCGCTGCCCGCCGCCATTGGCCTGAAGGTGCTGGACATCGTGCAGCGCGACCGCCTGGCCGAGCGCGCCCAGGTGGCCGGTGCACGGCTGGAGGCGGGCTTGCGCGCGCTGCAGCAGCGGCACGACTGCATTGGCGATGTGCGCGGGCGCGGCCTGCTGCTGGGCCTGGAAATCGTGAAGGACCGCACCACCAAGGAGCCCGCCGACGGCCTGGGCGCGGCCATCACGCGCGAGTGCATGCAGCTGGGCCTGTCGATGAACGTGGTGCAGCTGCCGGGCATGGGCGGTGTGTTCCGCATCGCCCCCCCGCTGACGGTGAGCGATGCCGAGATCGACCAGGGGTTGGACCTGCTGGGACAGGCCATCGCGCGCTGTTTGTGAATTGATGGCATAAAGTGCCTTCAGCGCTTTGTATGAAAGCGCTGACAGCTATCAAATCATGCATGGCCTGGCCAGGCTGCCCCGTGACCATGCTCAATGCTGATCGAGTTGGAGTCGGCAGCTTTCAGTCAGGTCGTTGCGGTGGCCTCGCAAGCAAGCCAGCACGCGGCCCTGGCCGGGCTGGGTGCCTTTGCAAAAGCGGTCGAAGTCAGCGCGGCAGGCACGGCTGGCCTTTGAGGCGAGAGCCTGCGGACTGGTTGGGGTCTGGGCCATGGCGGGCAAGCAGCTTGCCCCCATCAACAGCAGCAGACTGAGCGTGTCACCGAGTGGCGGGCGCATGGCCATCAAGGCTGACGGGTGGTCTGACGCACCACGGTTTGTCCGTTGGGCAAAGTGATGACCGCCTCTGTGGCTTGGGGCGTGCGCGCCACCGCACGGGATGCGGTTTGCCCGTTCGGGCCAGTGGCCGTACTGTTGACATTGCCCTCGCTTCGGACGGTCTGGCGGCTGGCCGTGTGGCCATTGGGGCCGGTGACACTGGAGCTGCGGTCACGCGCGGTGACGGTGCTTGACCAGGTGCCCAGCGTGACGAGGGCGGCGCAGACGATGAGTCCAGATTTGAGTGTGGTGGTGTGCATGGCGAGATTCCTTTGCGATAGAGGGTTGGGGCCGGCTGGGTGTGGCCGCTGAGATCGGTGACCTTGTGGCCCACGGCTGCATTACAGGTCGCAGCAGCGCGTCCGTGCCTGTCGTTCGGTGACAAAACATGTCAGTGCTGAAACAGTGCGGCCGGTGGCAACCGCGCTGCGTACACTGGCCGCCATGGATGCAATGCACAGCCCTGACACCCTGACCGTGCTGATGGTGGACGACGACGCCGAGTTGTCTGCCATGGTCGCCGAGCTGCTGCAGGCGCAGGGCATGCGGGTGTGTGGCGTGGGCACGGCGGCCCAGGGGATGGCAGAGTTGGCGCGTTGGCAACCCGATGTTTTGCTGTTGGACCTGATGCTGCCCGATGCCAATGGACTGGACCTGTGCCGTCGCCTGCGTGAGGCCGGGTACGAACTGCCGGTGCTGATGCTGACCGCTCGCGGCGATCCGTTCGACCGGGTGTTGGGGCTGGAACTCGGCGCCGATGACTACCTGGGCAAACCTTTCGAACCGCGGGAACTGGTCGCCCGCGTGCGTGCCTTGGCGCGGCGGATGCAGTCGGCTGCGCGGCGAACGCAACTGCGTTTTGACGGCTTGACGCTGGACCTGCTGGCGAGGCGTGCGCATTGTCAAGGCCAAGCCATGGTGCTCACCTCCACCGAATTCAAGTTGTTGTGCGCATTGGCAAGTCAGCCGGGTGTGATCGTCTCGCGTCAGGCGCTGTCAGCGGCCGTTCAGCCGGGCAACTATCTGCCGATGGACCGTGCGGTCGATGTTCAAGTGGCACGCTTGCGCAAGAAGCTGGCTGTGGCTCCCGGCGGACGCGACTGGATTGAGACCGTGCGCGGAGAGGGGTATGTCTTCACCGGCAGCCGGATTTGAGGGAGTGGGGCAGAGATGAAGACGCGCTGGTTCGACAGCCTGTTTGCACGCGTGTTCCTGTTGCAGATCGCTGTTGCCTTGCTTCTCGTGATCATGTTGATGCTGGTGCTGTTCAATGACCAGGCCAACGTGTTTGCCCGGGCCGCATTGCCGTCGTGGGCCGCCGCGTTGCGACCGGTTCAAGCGCAATGGGAGCGCGGCGAAGAGCCCACCCTGCCGCAGGGCATTGACGTGCTGGTACCTGTTGACTTGGCTCCGGGCCCGCCGCCGCCGGGGGCTCGCTACATTGAGCCTGGCGCCATGGTGCCGCGTTACGAGGCGCTGCGCGAAGGTTTGATGGCGCGTGGCATTTCGGTGGGCCGCATGGCCGTCAGTGGCGAGATGGGGCGCCCCATGACCTGGCTGGAGTTGAGCGCCCCGCAACGCCGGCCGCTGTGGGTCGGCATTCACGGTGCATTGGAAAACCCCGGGTTGCGCTTGCGTGGGGCCATTGGCCTGGGGTTGGCGGTGTTGATTTTTGTGGCGGCGGCGGCTTGGCTCAGCCGCATTGTGGCCAGGCCGTTGCAGGACCTGCAGCGCGATGTGAAAGTGTTCACCGAAACCGGCGAGCGCCCGCCCCCGCAGCGGCTGCGCGGGCCGCTGGAGGTTCGGCAGTTGGCGCAGCAGTTCGACACCTTTGCCGCGCAGCGGGTGCAGCAGGACGACGCGCGCGCCATGATGCTGGCGGGCATTTCCCACGATCTGCGCTCGCCGCTGGGTCGCATCCGGCTGGCCGCCGAACTGCTCCCCGACACCCCAGGCGTGGCAGCTCGGCGTGAGAGCATCGTGCGCAACGCACAATTGGCCGATGAGCTGGTGGGATCGTTCATCGCACTGGTGCGTTCGGCCACCGAACCTCTGGACGAGCGGGTCGATGTGCACGCGTTGGTGCGTGAGTCTCTGGGCAGCGGTGACCATGCCGACGTGCGGGTGGACCTGCCAGCGGCAGCGGAGCCGCTGTGGGTTGAGCCGGCTTCGCGCATCGTGCTGCAGCGCTGCCTGTTCAATTTGCTGGACAACGCGCGGCGCCACGGTCGACCTCCACTGGTGGTGGAATTGGGTGTGCAGGGCAGGGTGGTTGTGTGGTGTGTGCGTGACCACGGTCCTGGCATTCCGGTTGACCAGCGCGACACACTGCTCAAACCTTTTTACCGGGGCGCCCAGGAGCGTGGTCAGCCCGGCACCGGTTTGGGGTTGCCCGTGGTCGAGCGTGCGGTGCGTCGCCACGGGGGGCAGATGCACTTGCTTGACGCGTCCCCTGGCCTTCGGGTCGAGTTGAGGCTGCCTTTGGCAGACTGAGATGTCGTGCACCCCGGGCGATGCACGCTGGCGGGCTCACACCCGATCCAGCCAACGCCCCACCACCGTTCGGGCAAAGTGGGTCTGGGCTTCCTGGTACCGGTCGAAATCGGCCTGCGCCTGTTGCAGGCGGTGCTGCACCTGCTGCGGGTCGTGGGCCGGGTTGCCGACCAGTTCCCGGGTGGTCCAGGTGTCGACGATGGCGGGTGTGACCTCGAAATGGCACTGGAATCCCCACGTGCTGTCTCCCAGCCGGAATCCCTGATGCCGCACGGTTTGTCCTTCCAGCAGGGGCACGGCGCCGTCGGGGAGGTCGAAGGTGTCTGAGTGCATCTCGAACAGCACCTGCGCCGGCGGCAATCCCCGCAACAGGGGGTCGGTGCGGGCCGCTTCGGTCAGCGCCAGGAGTGTGAAGCCATATTCCAGCAGCCCTGCGGGGTAGACCTTTGCCCCAAAAGCAAAGGCGATGGACTGGCAGCCCAGGCATGAGCCCAGCACCGGCTTGCCTTCGCCGTGAAAGCGCCGGATCAGCGCTGCCAGCGCCTCGAAGTAGGGCCGCAAGGCCGGGTCGTGCACGCTGGGTTCGCCGCCGAAGACAATGAGCGCCTGATAGCCCGAGGGGGTATCGGGCAACGGATGCCCCAGCCTGCGGTAGCACCAGTGCAGGGTGGCACCGCGCTCGGCCACCACCTCGCCAATGCGGCCAGACTCCACCGGCCCGTCCATGCCTCCTGCCATGATGGCCAGAATGCGCATCACACGATCCCCTTTTCCAGGTACTGGTCCAGGCCTGGGGTCCGATAGCCATCGTGACGCCAGGTGATGGGGAAATAGCCCTCGTCCACCTCGTTGCTGCCCAACTTGCGGTAACGGCCATACATGGGGCCGTTGCCGATGTCCAGTTTTTCCGGGTTGAAACGGATGTCGTCCTGGAAGAAGTGGGCCGCCAGCGCCCGCCGTGGCACGTCGGCCTTGTTGACCCGCGAGCCGTGCCAGAGCCAGCCGTCATGGAAAGCGCCCCCGCCCGGGGGGACCACCACGGGCACAAGCTCCAGTTCCAAGCCGTGGGTTTCGGCCCATTCGCGCACTTCCTTCAGGTCATCCTCCGGGCCGTGGAACTGCATGATGGGGCGGGCTTCGCCCCAGGTGTGCGAGCCTTTGATGTACACCAGCGTGCCACCTTCGGCCGATGTCTGGTCCAACGCCACCCAGCAACTCACCAGGGCCGGTTTGTCGATCCAGAGCGAATACATGCTGTCCTGGTGAAAGCCGATGGCCCGGCCTGCGACCGGTTTCCACAGCAGGTTGTCAATCATCAGCCGCGCGCCTGTCCAGCCCCCCAGCTGGGCACAGGCCTCGCCCAGGTTTTTCGACAGGATGTGGCGGGCCACGGTGAGATCCGACTTCCAGGCGTTGCAGATCTGCCAGGTGTAGGGCGGGTCGCCGACGGGCTTGTTCACTTCGTCAGGGCGGATGCCCGTTTCGTATTCGCCCTTTTCAAAGACCGGGCCAAAGCGGTCCCGGATGGCCACCGCCGCCTCGGGTTCGATGATTTTGTCAACGATCAAAAAGCCGTCGCGGCGGAACTGGGCAATTTGCCCGGGGGTCAAGTGAATCATGGTGAGGCTCCTTGGCTGCAGGGGGTCAGAAAAAGGTGAGGTAACGGTTGATTTCCCACTCGGACACCGAGCGGTGGTATTCCTGCCATTCTTGGCGTTTCAGGTTCAGGTAAGTCCCCACGAGGCGTTCGCCCAGTGCCTCGGTCAGGCAGTGGTCTGCTTCCAGTGCGCTCAGTGCGTCTTTGAGGTTTTCAGGCAGACGCTCGACGCCCAAGGCATGCCGTTCAGCGGGTTCCATGGCGTAGAAGTTGCGCGTTTGCGCCGCTGGCGGTTCCAGCTCGCGGTCGATCCCATCCAGCCCGGCGGCGATCAGTGCGGCGGTGGCCAGGTAGGGGTTCATGGCACTGTCTCCAATGCGCACCTCGATCCGACCATAGGGAATGCGAACCATGGCGGAGCGGTTGTTGTCACCCCAGGCCATGAACACCGGAGCCCAGCTGGGCTGTTCAGGGGTGCCGGTGACCAGGCGCTTGTAGGAGTTCACCGACGGACACAGCAGCGCGCACAGTGCCGGGGCATGGGCCATGACACCCGCGATGAACCGGTGTGCCAGCGTCGACAGGCCCATGCCGCTGGGGTCTGCGGGGTCGTGAAACAGGTTGTGGCCGTGGGCATCCACCAGCGAGGCGTGCACGTGCATGCCGTTGCCGGTGGTGGTGGCGCTGAGCTTGGGCAGGAAGCTGACGATGCCCCCGAGGCGATGGGCGATTTCCTTGGCCGCCATGCGGAAGAACAGGATGTGGTCGGACGAACGCAGGCATTCGTCGTACTTGAAGTTCAACTCAAACTGGCCGTTGGCGTCTTCGTGGTCGATCTGGTAGACCTCCAGTCCCACGGCTTGCAGCGATTCACACAGCCCCTCCAGGAACGGGGCGTTGCGGGTGAGGCCTTGGTAATCGTATGTCGGGCGGGCCAGCGTGTCGGAGCTGTCGAAGGGCACGACAGCGCCGCTGGCATCGCGTTTGACCAGATAAAACTCCGGTTCCAGCCCGGTCATGAAGCGCCAACCCCGCTGGGCCAGCCGTGTTGTCTGGGCGGCGAGCAGGTTGCGGGTGTCCATCTCATAGGCCTGCCCGGCAACCATGCCTGTGCCACGAATGCAGGCGTAGCCTGGCATCCAGGGCATGAGGGTGAGGGTGGACAGGTCGGCCTGCAGCAGGTACTCCGGGTCTTGCGGTTTCATGTCGAAACCCTGAATGGCCCCGCCGGCAAAGCCGGCGCCGGTTTGCACCAGATCGGCCAGGCAGTCAACGGGGACCGACTTGCTTTTGAGCCCGCCGTGTATGTCGACAAACTGCGCCAGCAAATAGCGAACCTGGTGCTGTCTCAGAAAGGCCTGCGCGGCCTCCAGGGGATGGTCTGCCGGGCATTCCCAGCGGGTTGAGAGGGGTGAGGTCATGGGCTTTCTCCGTGATCGGGTGGAGCCCAGTTTCGCGTTCCGGAGTCGTTTTGGCCTTGACCGCAGAGGCCGCGGTTTTGACAGTGCGCGCCAAATGGCGGGTGTGGACCGATCACATTCGGTCACGCCCCGCCGTGCGCCGCTATGGCTGCGCCCATTCGGTCGGACTCATGTGTTTCCAGCGCACGAAGGCGCGCGAAAACGCGCTCACTTCCGAGTAGCCCAGCCGCCACGCGACTTCCGACACATTCAATCGGTCGTAAAGCAGGTGATATTCAGCCAGTGTTTCACGCACATCGTCCAGCAATGCCGCGAAGGACGTGCCTTCGTCGGCCAGTTGGCGTTGCAGACTGCGTTTGGAAAGGGCCAGCGCCCTTGCCACACCGTCCAGTCCGGCCTCGCCGCGCGGCAACCGCTCGATCACCGCATTGCGGGTGCGCTGGGTCAGGCTGAGCTGCTGTTGTGCCTGGCCTCGCAATGCCTCCAGGGTTCCCAGTGCCACGTTGTGCAGCATGGCGTCGGCGTCGGGCATGGGCTGGCCAAGGCAGGACTCGCGCAGCACGATGGCGTTGTGGTGCTGGCCGAAGCGCACGTCACACCGGAAGGCGTCGCGGTGGGGGCCGATCTGAACCAGTGCCGGGTGTTGAAAATGCACCGCTTCGGGTACCCAGTGCTGGCCCATGCCCCGCCTGAGCACGTTGTTGATCATGCCCAGGGTCAGCTCGGCGTCCTGACGCCGGTCGGGAATGTCTCCGTCCAGCAATTGGTATTCCAAGGTGCAAAGTCCATTTGCCCGGCTGAACTTCAGCAGGCTGTTGCCTTGGAACACCGGGAAAAACCGCTCCATGCACCCAATGGACGTGCGCAGATCTGGCGCCGTGATGGCGCAGTAGCCGTAAAGCCCCAGTCCTTCCGGGGCGAACTGTTCGCCAAAGCCCAGTCCAAAGTGTTCATTGCCGGTCGCGCGTGCGGCTTCGTACATGGAGCTGCAGTAATTGCGCAGTGCAATGTGGCGGTTGGGTTGCAGGTAGAGCTGGGGTTGCAGCCCTGCCCGGGCCAGCACCTCTCGGCTGCGGCCGCCTTGTCGTTCGATGAACTCTTCCAGCCCCACCGTGACCGACGCCAGAACGCTGGATGGCGTCAGCCCGGTTCGCCGACCTGTTGGGTTCATAGGTTTACTCCGGGAAACAAATATTCCTGGGAGTTAAAGCAAAAACAGCGCCAGAACGTGCGGTGCCGCGCCGGGTGGCAAAGGGGCCATGCCATACTGGTTCGGTCGGGTTGGGTCGAGAAAGGCTTGCATGCAAATGGGTGTGGTCCACGGCGCGCTGGCGTACGTGATGTGGGGGCTGTTCCCCCTGTTCTTCAAACAACTCCAGCACGTCGGTTCGGCCGAGGTGGTGCTGCACCGCATGGTGTGGTCGCTGGTGTTTGTGCTGGGTGTGCTGGCGGTGCTGCACCGCTGGGCCTGGCTGGCCGAGGTGCGCCGTCGTCCGGCACTGTTGGGGCTGTTTGCGCTGTCGGCCACGCTGCTGGCGGGCAACTGGCTGCTGTACATCTGGGCTGTCAACCACGGCCATGTGCTGGATGCCAGCCTGGGCTACTTCATCTTGCCCCTGGTGAATGTGGGGCTGGGCTGTGTGTTCTTGCACGAGCGCCCGCGGCGCATGCAGTGGGCGGCTTTTGGCCTCGCGGCGGCCGGGGTGCTGTGGCTGGCACTGCTGGCCGGGCACATGCCCTGGATCGCGCTGGGCCTGGCGTTGAGTTTTGCGGTGTACGGCCTCATGCGCAAGCTGGCACCGCTGGGCGCGCTGGAAGGTATGTCGCTCGAAACCCTGCTGTTGGCCCCAGTGGCCTTGGCGGTGTTGTGCTGGGGCACTTGGCAGGGGCACTTTCCCACGCACGATGCGCACACTTGGGGACTGTTTGCGCTGTGCGGGCCCGTCACGGCCGTGCCCTTGCTGCTGTTCGCGGCCAGTGCCAGGCGGGTGGCGCTGTCCACCCTGGGCATCTTGCAGTACCTGTCCCCCAGCATCCTGCTCGGGCTGGGAGTGCTCCTGTACGGCGAGCCATTTGCAGGGCCACGGGTGGCTGGTTTTGTGCTCATCTGGCTGGCGCTGGCCCTCTATAGCGCAGAGGGGTTGTGGCAAGCCACACGGCAACCTTGACAGCCCTAAACTCGCAAACCCATTCACCCATGCCCCTTTTGCGCCATGACCTACACCACCCTGAGCACCCAGATTGACGACGGCATCCTGACCCTGACGCTCAACCGCCCGCAACAGCTCAATGCCTTCACCGTGGAAATGGCGGGCGAACTGGTCGATGTGTACCGCTCGGCCAGTGCCGATGACGCGGTGCGTGCCATCGTGGTGACCGGTGCGGGCAAGGCGTTCTGTGCAGGCATGGACCTCACGGGCGATGGCAACGTGTTCGGTCTGAACGAAGCGCTGGAGCCCACCCTGCAAGACATGCAGGAGCGGCTGGACGACCCTGAGGTGCTGCGAGGCGTGCGTGACACCGGGGGATTGGTGTCGCTGGCGGTGTACGACTGCACCAAACCCGTCATCGGCGCCATCAACGGCGCGGCCGTGGGCATCGGGGCGACCATGACGCTGCCCATGGATGTTCGGCTGGCATCGGAGAAAGCGCGCATCGGCTTTGTGTTCGGGCGCCTGGGCATCGTGCCCGAAGCCTGCTCCAGCTGGTTTTTGCCTCGGATCGTGGGCATTTCGCAAGCGCTGGAGTGGGCCTATTGCGCCGACATTCTGGAGCCACAAGAGGCCTTGCGTGCCGGATTGGTCAAAGCCATCTTCCCGCACGACCAGCTGTTGGCCGAGGCCCACAAGCTCGCTCACCGCATGACCGACCGCCGCTCGCCGGTCGCCATCGCGTTGGCTCGGCAGATGATGTACCGCAACTCGGCCCAACCCCACCCGTTGGAAGCGCACAAGGTCGATTCGCTGGCCATGTTCTACACCAGCGTCCAGGACGGCAAGGAGGGCGTGCGCGCATTCCTGGAGAAGCGGCCCGCCGAATTCAAAGGCCGTGCGTCCCACATGCCGGGCTTTTATCCCTGGTGGTGAGTTTTTGGGGAACAGGCAAGGGATTTCACCCTGTGCGCCAGGGCCTGGCCGGATCGCGGCCCCTGTCGTGAACGGCTGGGCGCTGGGTCATGGAACTGAAAAGAGCATCGGTTTCTTTATTTACCCCTGCCCGTATGGTGGTTGGTCTGCGGTGGGAATTTGAGACCAAAGCCGTCGCCCAGGTCCAGAAATCCGCGCCATTTCTGTGCATACTTCGACGCAATTAAGAGTGATTTAAGGAAATCAGGGTCTGCGCCCAGGGTGCAGATGGCCAATTCAGGTGACCTCCCAACCAAGGGGGTGCCGTCCACATGGGAAATGTTATGAGCTTGAATGAACTGAAAGTGTCCACCCGCCTGACCGTGCTGGTGGGGTGTTTGTCCCTTGGTCTGGTCGTGATCGGGCTTTTTGGCCTGTGGGGCATGGGCAACTCGAACGCTTCGCTCAAAACCGTGTACGAAGACCGCACCATTCCCATGGGCCAGATTGCCCAGATCGACAAGCTGATGTTGCAGAACCGGCTCATGATTGCGGGCGCATTGCTTGATCCTTCGCCCGAAGAGATTGCCGCCGACACCGCCGGGGTGGACGCCAACATCCTCGCCATCAACAAATTGTGGGATGCCTATATGGCCACGGCCCTCACGCCTGAAGAGGCCGCTTTGGCCCGGCAGTTTGCAGAAGCCCGCAGCCGCTTTGTGGAAGATGGGCTGCGTCCTTCCGTGGCCGCGTTGCGGGCAGGCGACCTGGACGGTGCGCGGCGGGTGGTGTTTGAAAAAAACCGCCCTTTGTATGTGCCAGTGGGACAGCACGTGGCGGCGCTCATGAAACTCCAGGTCGATCTGTCGGAGAAGGAGTACCGCCAGTCGCAAGAGCGCTATGAATCCCTGCGCCTGCTGATGATCCTGTGCACCGTCAGTGGCATCGTGCTGGCAGCGGGCTTTGGTTTCATGACCGTTCGCTCCATCAGCGCTGAGCTGGGGGCCGAGCCCCGCGAAGCCGCCGCGCTGGCCCGCAGCGTCGGGGCCGGCGACCTGACGGTGGCGATCCAACTCAAACCCGGCGACACCACCAGCCTGATGGCCCAGCTCAAGCACATGCAGGAGAACCTGACCCATATCGTGCGCCAAGTCCGCCAGGGTTCCGGGGCCATGGCAACGGCCACCAGCCAGATCGCGGCGGGCAACCTGGATTTGTCATCCCGCACCGAGGAACAGGCCAGCGCGCTGGAAGAGACGGCCGCGTCCATGCACGAGCTGGCGGGCACCGTGAAGCAGAACTTCGACAGCGGTCGGCATGCCAACCAGCTGGCGGGTTCTGCGTCCGACGTCGCCGTCAAAGGCGGGGCCGTGGTGTCGCAGGTGGTGCACACCATGGAGGCCATCAATGAGTCGTCCCGCAAGATTGCCGACATCATCGGCGTGATCGACGGCATTGCTTTCCAGACCAACATCCTGGCGCTCAACGCCGCCGTGGAAGCCGCACGGGCGGGTGAGCAGGGCAGGGGGTTTGCGGTGGTGGCCAGCGAGGTGCGCAGCCTGGCGGGGCGGTCGGCCACGGCGGCCAAGGAAATCAAAGGGCTGATCGAGGCATCGGTCAACAACGTGTCCGACGGTTGCAAACTGGTCGAGCAGGCGGGCAGCACCATGGACGAGATCGTGGTCAGCGTGCGGCGTGTGGCCGACATCATGGGTGAAATCACCGTCGCCAGCCAGGACCAGACGGCCGGTATCGACCAGATCAACCAGGCCATGACGCAAATGGACCAAGTCACCCAGCAAAACGCTGCCCTGGTCGAAGAGGCGTCCGCAGCCGCCCAGTCACTGGAGGCTCAGGCCCGCAACATGGTGGAGTTGGTCAGCGTGTTCAAAGTGACCGACGCGGGCAACGCCCTGGCCTTGGGCCACCAGCCCGTTTCACACGGTTGACCGACCCGCACACAGATTCATTCACCGGGGAACTGACATGGCATATTTCGAATGGGCCAGCGACATGGAAATCGACCATGGCCCCATCGACCACGACCACCGCAAGCTGGTGGACCTGGTCAATGCGTTGCACACCGTCACCTCGGAAGGCCGAGGGCATGAGATCGTGAACCGGGTGCTGAACGAACTGATCAGCTACACCACCGACCACCTCCGGCGCGAGGAGAGCCTGATGGCTTCCGTGCACTTTCCCAACCTGGAAAACCACAAAATCGGGCACGAGGCGTTTCTCAAATCGATCCACGACCTGAAGAAAAAATACGACGCGGGCAGCATCACGGTGGCGGCACAGCTTTCCACCGTGCTGCGCGACTGGCTGTCGCTGCACATCAGGCGCTCCGACAAGGAGCTGCTGAAAATGCTCAAACACGCCAAGCACCCCCCTGCCGCTGTGCCTGCCGGTGCCCAGAAAAATATCAAAAAAATCGGCAATTGACGCTTATCTGTCAAGCGTTAACAGCTACTGTTTTTATAAATTCTCTGACCGGTCAGACTTCCCCTGTATATTCGTTCTGACAAAGAAGCGAACGCCCATGCGGGCAGAGGGGGAAAACCTATGCGCGGATTCGATGTCGGACGCCGCCGGGTGCTGGCCGCCGCAGCCGGGCTGCCGCTGGCAGGCTTGGCAGGCTGCCAGCGCAACGAACCGTTGGTGCGCTTGGCCACCAACTCTTGGGTGGGGTACGCGCCGCTGTTTCTGGCCCGCGAGCTGGGTCACTTCGATGGGGTCAACCTGAGATTGCTGGAGTTGTCGTCCAACTCTGCCAGTCTCATGGCCCTGGCCTCGGGCCAGGCTGAGGCGGCCGCCTTGACGCTGGATGAGTTGCTGGTGGCCCGGGAAGGCCAGCTGGACTTGCGGGTGATCATGGTGTTTGACGAATCGGCCGGTGCCGATGTCGTGATGGTCCGTCCCGACATCTCTCACCCCGGACACCTGCGTGGACGGCGTATCGCGGTGGAAGACTCCGCCACCGGCGCGCTGATGCTGTCACGCACCCTCGACCTGGCCGGGCTGCGTCCCGCCGATGTCGTCAAGGTGTCACTGGCAGGCCTAGCTCTGGTGCAGGGCTACGGGCGTCAAGAGGTGGACGCGGTGGTCTGCTTTGAACCCTATGCCACCCAATTGGCCAGGTTGGGGGCGCTGCGTTTGCTCGACAGCAGCCAGTTTCCGGGCGTGATCGTGGACGTTCTGGTGGCCCGGCAGCAGGCTCTTCTGGCGTCACCCGGTCAGTTTTCGCGATTGCTGGCAGGCTATTTTCAGGCCCATTCGGTGTTGCAAAGCGCCTCATCCCAGGCGGCGGTCCTGATGGCGCCTGCCCTTGGCATCAGCCCCGAAGAGTTGCTGGCGGCCCTCAATGGCGTGCGCATGGCATCGCTGGCCGACAACCGGGCCTTGCTGACCGGGCAAGCCCCAGGCCTGTTGGCCATGGCCCAGTCGGTGTCCACGCTGATGCTGGGCGCTGGCCTGCTCAAAACCCGCCCCAACCTCGATGGCCTGGTGGACCCCGCTCATCTGCCTTCCGCCTGATGGAGTTCCTGCACATGCGCCGTCCCCTGGGATTGAAATGGTCGTTGCCTCTGGGCCTGGCGGCAATGCTGCTGCTGTTCACGGCCCTGAGCACCTGGAGCGGTCTCAACCAACGCCAGCAGAGCCTGACCCAGACCGCACAGCAGGACGCGCACGACCATGCCTCGCATTTGGCCCGCATGACCGAGCAAGGCCTGGAGTCGGCCCGAATGCTGGTGGAGTCCGACCTCGGACAGGTCAGCACCGATCCCCGGGTGGAAGCTGTGCTGATCCTGGACGAGCGAGGCCATATCCTCATGGCTCAACGCAAAAGCTGGGTGGGCATGAGTGGCAAAGCCGCGCTGCCAGACTTTGACGACAACTGGCGTTTGCAGGTCATGGGGGGGCGACTGCCCCAGGTGCGTGCATCGGTCGATGGGCTGCAGATCCATGTGCTCCACCCTTTCGAGCTCCCGGCCCGGCCTGACGAGGTGCGCAGCTCCCGCCGTGGCACGGTGTATGTCCGCATGAACCTGCGTCAAGCCTGGGACGAGGCCCGCCGCGATGCCCTGGTGTCCCGGGTGCCCGGGCTGATCGCTGCCATGCTGGGGCTGTTGGCCGTGGGGTTGTTGCTGCACCGCCAAGTGGCTCTGCCTCTCCAAATGCTGGTCGACGCCACGGGTCTGCTCAAGCAAGGCCAATTGGGAACCCGCGCCACGGTGCAAGGCTCCCGCGAGATTGCGGAGTTGGCGCAAGATTTCAACGCCATGGCCCAGGCCATTGAAGACGCGCAGCGCGCACTGATGGCCAGCGAGCAGCGCATGGCCATCACCTTGCACTCGATTGGCGACGGGCTCATCGCCACCGATGCGCGCGAGCGCATCACCCTCATGAACCCGGCGGCCGAGCACTTCACGGGTTGGCCGCTGGAGCAGGCCCGGGGCCGCTCCATCGAGGAGGTGTTCGTCATTGAAAACGCCCTGACCGGCATGCCAGCCGAGATCCCCATCAAACGCGTGCTGACCGAAGGCACCGTGCTGGGCCTGGCCAACCACACCGTGCTGGTGGCCCGCGACGGCACCCGCCGCGACATTGCCGACTCGGCCGCCCCCATCCGCAACGCGCAGGGCCACATCGAGGGGGTGGTGCTGGTGTTTCAGGACGAAACCGAGCGCTATGGCATGCGCCGTGCCCTGGCCGACAGCGAGCAGCACTTTCGCACCCTGGCCAACAGCGGCCAAGCCCTGATCTGGACGGCGGGGTTGGACAAGAAGTGCGATTACTTCAACACCGTGTGGCTGCAATTCACCGGTCGTACCCTGGAACAGGAGCTGGGTGACGGCTGGGTGGAGGGGGTGCACCCCGACGATGTGGACCGCTGCTTTGCCACTTACGCCAAAGCCTTTGAAGCCCGAGAGACCTTCGTCATGGAGTACCGCCTGCGCCACGTCAGCGGCGAGCACCGCTGGATCTTGGACCAGGGGTGCCCACGCCACGACAGCCAGGGCCGCTTTCTTGGGTATGTGGGCCATTGCCTGGACCTCACCCAGGTCAAGCAGGCCGAGGCCCAGGTGGCCCACCTGGCTTACCACGACACCCTCACCGGGCTGCCCAACCGCGCCTTGTTCCAGGACCGGCTGACCCAGGCCGCTGCCGCCGCCCGGCGCAACCAGCGGCTGGGTGCGCTGATGTTCATCGATCTCGACCACTTCAAGCGCATCAACGATGTGTACGGTCACGCCGTGGGCGATGCGGTGCTCAAGGAGGTGTCCAGCCGCCTCAAGTTTTACCTGCGCACCGAAGACACGGTGGCCCGCATGGGGGGTGACGAATTCGTGGTGCTGCTGCCTGCGCTGGCCTCAGACGCCCAAAGCGCCGCCACCTTGGCCAAGGCCGTGGGTGACAAGATCCGCATGGCGCTGGAGGCGCCCATCCACATCGGTGACTCCCACTACCACACCGCCGCCAGCGTGGGCGTGACGCTGTTTCCCAAGGGCGATGAAACGGTGGACGACCTCATGCGCGAGGCCGACATCGCCATGTACCGGTCCAAGGAAAGCGGGCGCAATGCCATCTCGTTTTTTCAAACGGACATGCAGGCCAGCGTGACCCAGCGTTACGCCCTGGAGCAAGAGCTGCGCGAAGCCGTGCTCCAGCAGGCGTTCGAACTGCACCTGCAATCCCAGGTGAACGGTGCAGGGCAGCTCACCGGGGCCGAAGCGCTGGTGCGCTGGCGCCATCCCACCCGCGGCCTGGTGTCACCGGCCACCTTCATTCCCCTGGCCGAGGAAACCCGCCTCATCATTCCTTTGGGCGAATGGGTGCTGCAACAGGCCTGCCAGGTCATTGCCCAGCTCGATACGGCCGGGCACAGTCTGCACATTGCCGTCAACGTGAGTCCGCTGCAGTTTGCACAGGCCAACTTCGTGACCCGCGTGCGCGACATCCTCGCCCAGAGCGGGGCCGACCCCGGCCACCTCACGCTGGAAATCACCGAGGGCCTGCTGGTGGAGCACATGACCGAAACCATGGGTCGCATGTCCGAGCTGGCGGCGCTGGGCATCCGCTTTTCCATCGACGACTTCGGCACCGGTTATTCGTCGCTGTCATACCTCAAGCGCCTGCCGCTGTACGAGCTCAAGATCGACAAGAGCTTTGTGCAAGACCTGCCCGACGACCCCAACGATGTCGCCCTGGTCGAAACCATTCTGGCCATGTCGCAGCACCTGCACCTGAGCGTGGTGGCCGAGGGGGTGGAAACCGCCGGGCAGTTTGAGTTCCTGAAAAACCGCCACTGCGCCCGCTTTCAGGGCTACCACTTCCATCGGCCACAACACCGCCGCGAGTGGCTGGCGGCGTTGGCTCCCCCCAGTTTTTCAGCATAAAAAGGGGTTCCGTCGCTTTCCTGTCTTGCGTCAGGCACTACACATTCAGGATTGATGGGCTTTGAAAGCCTCGGCATGGGTATTGCTTGGTTCCGGTTCTGCTTCTTGGCCCTCCACCGGAACCCGCCCCATGAACAACAGCCAGCCCATTGACGTCATCTGGGTCCTTCTCTGCGCGGGCCTCGTGTTCGTGATGCAGGCGGGCTTTCTGTGTCTGGAGTCGGGGCTGACCCGCAGCAAAAACTCCATCAACGTCGCGGCCAAAAACGTGGCCGACTTTGCCGTGGCCTCCTTGCTCTACTGGCTCGTGGGATTTGGCCTGATGTTCGGCGCTTCGGACGGGGGCTGGGTGGGCGGCAGCCTTTTCGGTGCTTTTCACGGGCTGGACACCGACCCCAAGCTGCTGACCTTTGTGCTCTTTCAGCTCATGTTCTGTGCCACGTCGGCCACCATCGTGTCGGGCGCGGTGGCCGAACGCATGCGCTTTGGGGCCTACCTGGGGTTGTCGGCCTGTGTGTCATTGGTCATCTATCCGCTGTTTGGTCACTGGGCCTGGGCCGGTTCCTGGAATGGCGACACCGGTTGGCTGCGGGCCTTGGGGTTCATCGACTTTGCCGGCTCCACCGTGGTCCACAGCGTGGGCGGGTGGGTGTCGCTGGTGGCGGTCGTCATGGTGGGGCCGCGCAACGGCCGCTTTTTGCCAGGGCAGGCCCCTGCGGTCATCCCGGCGGGCAACCTACCCATGGCCATGCTGGGCGCACTGCTGCTGTTTTTCGGCTGGCTGGGTTTCAACGGGGGCAGCACCCTGGCCTTCAACCATCAAGTGCCGACCGTGCTGCTCAACACCACGCTGGCCGCGGTGGCCGGCTGCCTTTCCGGCCTGTTTCTGGGGCGCGTGTGGCATGGCTACTACGAAACGCTCTACCTCATCAATGGGCTGATTGCCGGGTTGGTGGCCATCACCGCCGGGGCGTTTGCCGTGTCGGGGATGCAGGCGATTCTCATCGGGGTGGTGGGTGCACTGCTCATGGCCTGGGCCAACGAGAAGCTGCTGCACCTGCGCATCGACGACGCCGTGGGCGCCACGCCCGCCCACCTGGTGGCCGGTATCTGGGGCACGCTGGCCGTGGGGTTGTTTGGGGACTTGGGCACGCTGGGCACGGGCCTGGACCGCTGGCAGCAGGTGGGCGTGCAATTGCTGGGGGTGGCCGTGTGTGGCCTGTGGTGCGCGGTCATCACCTGGGCGTTCCTGAGCGCCTGGCGTCGCCTTGGGGGCACCGGGCTGCGGGTGTCTGAGGAAGAGGAGCAGGTGGGCTTGAACGTGGCCGAGCACGGTGCCCGCACCGAGCTGCTCAACCTGCTGGAAGCCATGGAAACCCACCGCCGCTCGGGCGACCTCAGTCAGCGCGTGCCGGAAGAGGCGTTCACCGAAGTGGGGCAGGTGGCCCAGGCCTACAACCGCGTCATTGCCGCGCTGGAGGAGGCCACGCAGCGCACCTTGTCGGTGGTACGAGACATGCGCGATGGCATCGTCACCTTCACCCGAGAGGGGCTGCTGACCAGCCTCAACCCCGGTGCCGAGAAGCTGCTCGGGGCCACGGCCAGCGGTGCACTGGGGCGGTCCTTTTCGGAGGTGCTGCAAGAGGCGGGCTACCGAGAGAGGCTGGACACCGAGCTGCTTTGCCGCCCCGGTGCCAAGCTGGAGCTGCGCATCAACCGGCCGGGCACGGCACGGGTGTATTACGAGGTGTCCGTCAGCGAAAACCACCGGGACCGTGAGTTGCACTTCACCGGTGCCGTGCGCGACATCACCGACCGCAAAGCAGTGGAAGCCCAGCTGCACCAAGAGCGCGACCTGGCACAGGTCACCCTCGCGTCGATTGGCGATGGCGTCATCACCACCGACGAAACCGGGGTGATTCAGTACATCAACCCCGTGGCGGCCCGGCTCACCGGTTGGCTGGCCCACCAGGCCAAGGGGCAGGTCATCACCGCCGTCTACAGCCTGCAGGACGAGAGCACCGGCCAGCCCCTGCCCAACCCGGTGCGCGAGGTGCTGCGGCGCAGCCAGCTGCTGCCCCGGCGTGAGCACGCCTTGCTCCTGCGCCGCGACGGCGGCAACGTGCCCGTGCTTGACACCACCGCGCCCATTCGATCCCGGGATGGCATCCTGATCGGCGCCGTGTTGGTGTTTCACGACGTGACGGTGACCCTCAACCTCGCACGCGAACTCACCCACCAGGCCACCCACGACGCGCTCACCGGCATTCCCAACCGGCGCGAGTTCGAGCGGCGGCTGACCGAGCTGCTCAACCGGGGCGACGTGCCCACACACCAGCACGTGCTGTGCTACGTGGACCTGGACCAGTTCAAGATCGTCAACGACACCTGCGGTCACGTGGCCGGCGACGAGTTGCTGCGCCAGGTCACGCAGCTCATGCGCGGGATGCTGCGCGCAGCCGATACCCTGGCACGGCTGGGGGGCGATGAATTCGGGCTCATCTTGCAAAGCTGTCCGCTGGATCGGGCGCTGAAACTGGCCAACAACCTGCGCGAGGCCATTGCCGACTTCCGCTTTGGCTGGGAGGGCAAATCCTTCTCCATCGGGGCTTCCATCGGGCTGGTCAGCATCGAAAGCACCCAGCGCGACCTGGGCCTGCTGCTGGCCAGCGCCGATGCCGCCTGCTACGCTGCCAAAGAAGGCGGGCGCAACCGCGTGCACGTCTATCAGGCCGACGACAGCAGCCTCTTGGAGCAGCAGGGCCAGATGCAGTGGGTGTCTCGCCTGCAGTCCGCACTGGATCAGGACCGTCTGCGCCTGTACGTCCAGCCCATCTACCCGCTGTTTCCCGGTTCGGGCGACAAGATCCACTTCGAAATCCTGGTGCGCTTGGAGGAGGACGGCAAGATCGTCCTGCCCGGAGCCTTCTTGCCCGCCGCCGAGCGCTACGGTCTCATGCCCCGCATCGATCAGTGGGTGGTCAACAACACCCTGGCGTGGATGGGCGACCGCCTGCGCCAGGCGGGTGTGCTCGATGGGGTGTACTGCATCAACCTCTCGGGCGCGTCGCTGTCGGACGAGCGCTTCCGCCAGAACCTGCACGCCACGCTGGAGCAATTGCACCTGCCCAACGGCTCGGTGTGCTTCGAGATCACCGAAACCGCTGCCGTGGCCAACCTGTCCAAAGTGGTGCATTTCATTGGCGAGGTCAAGCAATTGGGTTGTCTGTTCGCGTTGGACGACTTTGGCAGCGGCCTGTCATCCTTTGCCTACCTGAAAAACCTGCCGGTCGATTTCCTGAAGATCGATGGCAGCTTTGTGAAAGACATTGAAAGCGACCCCATCGACCTGGCCATGGTGCAGGCCATCAACGCCATCGGCCACGTGATGGGGCTCAAAACCATTGCCGAATACGTTTCCAGCGAAGCCATTCTGGAGCGCGTGCGCGAACTGGGCGTGGACTTTGCCCAGGGCTTTCACCTTGGAGAGCCCCAGCCCCTGGCCAGCCTCAGCCAGGTGCGCATGATGCCCCGCTGACGAGGCGCGCAGCCGCCCAGTCGCCTACAGCCCCCGCTGCCACTCGGCCCGCAGCGGGGCAGCTGCCGGGTGTCGCATGGCCTGCTGCACTTCGGCCAGCAGCCGATCTTTCTCGGCCCCCAACACCCCTTTGAGCACCAGCCAGTTGGAGGCATGGTCGCTGCGGAACACCGTGCGTTTCAGCTCCAGCGCTTGCAGCAACTGCGCCATTTCGGCAAACAGCTCGGGCTGCGCCAGCGGCTCCCAGCCGGGGAAGCCCTGGCGAAACCGATCTTCTCCCTGCGGAAAACTCACCACCAGGGTGGCCAGAAACTCGGGCTGCGTCGCGTTGGCCAGCCGCGCCGAGTTCGCGACATGCTGGGCCGACAGCACCCGGCCACCCAGCCCGTTGAGCAGCATCACCGAGCGGGTGATGCCCGCTTCGCCCAGCTTGTCCAGCGCGTCGCGGGTGGTGTCAAAGGTTTCGCCCTTGTTCACCCGGCGCAGCACCTCGTCGTCGCCAGACTCCGCGCCCACATACACCAGCGACAGGCCCGCCTCGCGCAGCGCCTCCAGTTCGGCCACCGACTTGTGGCGCACGTTGCGCGGCAGGCAGTAGGCAGAAATGCGCCGCACCCGGGGCAGGTGGGTGCGAATGGCCTCCAACAGCCCCATCAGCCGCCGGGTGGACAGCACCATGGCATCGCCATCGCCCAGAAACACCCGCTGCACGTGCGTGCCGAACCGTGCACCGGTTTGCTCGATGGCGGCCAGCATCTCGGCCTCGTCGCGCAGCTGGAACTTCTTTTGCGGCGCGGTGTACATCTCGCAGTAGGTGCATTGGTTCCACGAGCAGCCGTTGGTCACCGGCAGGATCAGCGATTGCGCCTCGCTCGGCGGACGAAACACCGGCGCGATGTAGCGGATGGGAATGGACGGTTGCATGTTCAAGGTTTGGGTGTCGTTGGGAGGTGCAGGGCACAGCGTTTGGGGCCGTCGGGGTCGCGCACGTGGGCCAAGTGTGTTGAAAAACTGCCTGTGAACATGGAAACGGTCTCCTGCGCTGACTTTTGAATTCATAGCTGCTCGCGCTTATGAGATAAGCGCAAGAGCACATTTTGATTGAAATTTCTGAAGCCTGTGTCTTTCGGACCCTTGTGGCTTGGACACTCTTCGGCCCCCTGGGGGGATTTGAGGTGGCCTGTTTGTTTGATTCAGGTCATGACAGCCCTTCACGCGGGACTCGCCGGGCTCGCCATTTGAGCCTGTGGGCACGAGAATCCTCCCATTGGCAACCATAACCCCCGGGGGTAAATCGACATGAAAATTCTCATCATCGGCGGCGTGGCAGGTGGCGCCACGGCAGCGGCCCGTTTGCGGCGCAACGACGAATCGGCCCACATCGTTTTGATTGAGCGCGGCCCCTACATCAGCTTTGCCAACTGTGGCTTGCCGTACCACATCAGCGGCATGATCGCCGAGCGGGACAACCTGCTGGTCACGTCCAAAGCGCTGTTCGAAACGCGCTACCGGGTGGACGTGCGCAACCTCACCGAGGCCATCGCCATCGACCGCCGGGCCAAAACGGTGCGCCTGCGCAACCTGCAAACCGGCGAAGAAATCGACGAAAGCTACGACAAGCTGCTGCTGTCGCCCGGAGGTGAAGCGGTACACCCCAAGCTGGCGGGCATCGACTCGCCGCGCGTGTTTTCGCTGCGCAACATCCCCGACCTCGACCGCATCATGGGTCACCTGACCACCACCAAGCCCCGGCGGGCGGTGGTGATTGGGGGCGGGTACATCGGCATTGAAATGGCCGAAAACCTGCACGAGCGCGGGCTGTTCACCACGCTGGTGGAAGGTGCACCGCACATCCTGGCCCCGTTTGACGACGAAATGGCCGCCATCGTGCACTCGCACATGAAGGACAAGAACATCGAGCTGTACTTGGCCGACAAGATCGAACACTTTGAAGACAAGGCCGACCACACGGTGGTTTTTCTGGCCAGCGGCAAGCGCCTGCAGGCCGATATCGTGGTGCTGGCCATCGGCGTGCGGCCCGAAACCACGCTGGCCCGCGCGGCCGGGTTGGAGCTGGGCATCACCGGCGGCATCAAAGTGAACGAGCACCTGCAAACATCCGATGCCGACATTTACGCCGTGGGTGACGCGGTGGAGGTCACGCAAACCATCAGTGGCCAGCCGGCACTGATCGCATTGGCCGGACCCGCCAACCGCCAGGGCCGCATGGCCGCCGACAACATGCTGGCCGCGCCTGGTGCACTGTTGCAGCGCTACAAGGGCACGCTGGGCACCGCCATTCTGAAAGCCTTCGATCTGGCAGCGGCCTGCACCGGCCTGAACGAGGGTCAACTGCAGGCCAATGGCCTGCCGTACCACGCCACCATCACCCACAGCGGCTCGCACGCGTCTTACTACCCCGGGGCCAAACAGCTCAGTCTGAAGCTGCTGTACGCGCCCGATGGCCGCATTTACGGGGCCCAGGCCGTGGGTGCCGACGGGGCCGACAAACGGGTGGACGTGATTGCCACCGCCATCCACGCCGGGCTGACCGTGCAAGACCTGTGTGAGCTGGAGCTGGCCTACGCGCCCCCGTTCGGCTCGGCCAAAGACCCGGTGAACATCGCCGGTTACGTGGCCACCAACGTGCTGAACGGCTCACACGAAGTCATCACCTGGCACGAACTGCGTGCGCTGGACACCGCCAACGCCGTACAACTGGTGGACGTGCGCACGCCCGAAGAATTCGAAATCGCCACGCTGCCCAACGCCAAAAACGTGGAACTGGACCACCTGCGCGAGCGCCTGCACCTGCTCGACAAGACCCGGCCCGTGGTGGTGTTCTGCCAGATTGGGGTGCGCGGCTACTTGGCCTACCGCATCCTGAAACAGTCCGGCTTTGCAGATGTGCGCAACCTCACGGGTGGCTTCAAGACCTACGCCTGGGCCATTGAAAAACAGGCCAACCCCGATATCTTTGATTACGAAGACATCAAGCGCCGCGACCAGGCCGAGATCGAAGCCGAGCAGGGCGGTGCCTGCGCCGTGGTGGCCGCCACCCCTGGCGACCGGCACACGCTGGACGCTGTGGGCCTGCAATGCCCTGGCCCCATCATGAAAACCTACCGGGCTGTGGAAGCCATGCAGGTGGGCGAACTGCTGGAGGTCACCGCGTCCGACCCGGCGTTTGGCCGGGACATCCGCGCCTGGGCCAAAAAGACACACAACGACGTGTTGAGCGTGGACGCGGCCAAAGGCCTGGTGAAAGTGCTGATCCGCAAAGGGCAGGGCGGTGCGCCCGCCGTGGTGGCCTCAGCCGTGACCGTGCGCGACAAGCTCACCCTGGTGGTGTTCTCTGACGACTTGGACAAGGTCATGGCCTCCATGATCATCGCCAACGGGGCCCTGGCCATGGGCAAACCTGTGAGTCTGTTCTTCACCTTCTGGGGGCTGAACGTGCTGCGCCGCACACCTGCGCCGCACGTCAACAAGCCGCTGATGGACCGCATGTTCGGGGCCATGCTGCCGCAGGGCATCGACAAGCTGGACTCCATCAGCAAGCTCAACAACGCCGGCCTGGGCGTGAAGCTGCTGCGCAAAGTCATGCGCGACAAACACGTGGACGATCCCGCCAGCCTGCTGGCCACGCTGGTGGCGGGTGGTGCGCAACTGATTGCCTGCCAGATGTCCATGGACGTGATGGGCATCCACCACGAAGAGCTGATCGATGGCGTGGAACTGGGAGGCGTGGCTGCGTTCCTGGGCGAAGCCCAGGAATCTGGCACCACACTGTTTATCTGAGAGGCAAGAACCGGTGAACGGCCTGGCAGGCGTTTTCCGCCGGGCCGTTCATTGGGGCGGAGCCAGAAAATTGGTCACTTGTCCGGTGTTGTTCTGGGCACCGTCCACACGTCGGGCACCGTTGAAGCGTTTGGTCCAATACGCTTGGCGCATGTCCTCCACACGCACACTGGCACCCGCCCGAGGGGCATGGATGAACTTGCCATCGCCCAGGTAAATCCCCACGTGGCTGAACGTGCGCCGCATGGTGTTAAAGAACACCAGATCGCCGGGCAGCAGTTCTTCCTTCTTGATGGTGGTGGTGGCGTGGGCCTGCTCAGCGGCGCGGCGCGGCAGCACCAGCCCCAGTGTGCGTTCGTAGGTGGTGCGCACGAAGCCACTGCAGTCGAAGCCGGTGGCTTCGTTGCTGCCGCCACGTTTGTAGGGAACACCCAGAAAACCCATGGCGTTGAGAACCAGGTCGGACGTGGTGTTGCTCACCGCATCGCGGAACTGGCCCAATTGCAGGCGCAGACCGGTCTCTGACAACCATTGAGGGGCAGATTCGGTGACTTCGGGGGAGGGGGCATCGAGAGGGGCAGACAGGGCGGCAGTGCACACCAGCCCCAAGACCATCAAGGCCCCCCACCGTTGGGCAGTCGAAACCCAGCGGAGGGATAAAAAATTCATGGCGCGCAGGGTAGGGGTTCGGACGCTTGAAGTCAACCCAATTTGGCAAAGTGCAGCTGGTTTCGTGACAACACACTCTAATATCCCAAGTCGTCTTGCCCTGAAGGCAAGGGTTTTCAGCCAAACAGGAATATCCCGTGTTGATCGATGTAACCGAATCCCAACTGGTGCTGGTGGACTACCAGGAACGTCTCATGCCCGCCATTTTTGACAACGCCGGTGTGCTGGCCAATGCCGTGCGGTTGGGCAAAGCCGCACGGTTGCTGTCGGTACCCGTTTGGGGCACCGAACAAAACCCCGTCAAGTTGGGGCCCAACCAGGCTGAGGTGCGTGTGTTGTGCAGCAAGACGCTGGCCAAAATGCAGTTCAGCGCTGTTGCGGCAGGTTTGGGCGACTGGCTGCGGCCACCCCAGCGTGCGACCGGGGGCAATGCACGCAGTTTGCCCAAGCATTTGCAGAAACCGGTGGCTGCAACGCCTGAACGCAACACCGTGGTCATCGCGGGGTGTGAAGCGCATGTTTGCCTGCTGCAGACCGCGTTGGAACTGCTGGATGAGGAGTTTGACGTTTGCGTGGTCACAGACGCCTGCAGTTCTCGCACAGAGCGCAACCGCGATGCTGCATTTGATCGCTTGGCCGGGGCCGGTGCCGAACTGGTGACCACGGAGATGGTGGTTTTCGAATGGCTGCGCCACTGTGAAACCCCCGAGTTCCGGGAGGCGCTGTCTTTGGTGAAGTGACGGGTAACGCCCCCGGCAAAGCGGGGGTGTCAGCTAGCCGAAAGTGCGCCTTTCCATAATTATGAATTCAGTTCAAACTCGCCCGATGGAGACCCCGATGAGCAACTACGCCGATTTTTTCCGCCGTTCCATTGAAGACCGGGACGCTTTCTGGGGCGAGCAAGCCCAGCTGGTGGACTGGAAAAAGCCCTACGATGTGGTGTGCAACTATGACAACCCTCCGTTTGCAAAGTGGTTTCAAGGTGGCCTGACCAATCTGTGCCACAACGCCGTGGACCGCCACTTGGCCACGCGTCCCGACCAGAATGCTCTGATTTTTGTTTCCACTGAAACCAATGTGGAGCGTGCCTATTCCTTCCGTGAATTGCATGCCGAAGTGCAGCGCATGGCCGCTGTGCTCAAGGCGCAGGGGGTGAAAAAGGGCGATCGGGTGTTGATTTATATGCCCATGATTCCCGAAGCCGCTTTCGCCATGTTGGCGTGCGTTCGCATCGGTGCGATCCACTCTGTGGTGTTTGGTGGGTTTGCCAGCGTCAGTTTGGCGAGCCGGATCGAAGACTGTGCACCAGTGGCCATCGTCAGTGCCGACGCCGGTTCACGCGGTGGCAAAGTTGTGCCCTACAAAGGCCTCTTGGACGAAGCCATCAACCTGTCCAGTCACAAGCCCGAGCGCGTGGTCATGGTCAACCGGGGATTGGCTCCCATGGTCACCGTTGCAGGGCGTGACGTGGACTACGTCACCGAAGCGACCAAGGTGCAGGACGCTGAAGTTCCCTGCGAGTGGGTGGATGCCACCCACCCCAGCTACATCCTGTACACCAGCGGCACCACCGGCAAGCCCAAAGGCGTGCAACGCGACACAGGTGGCTACACCGTGGCACTGGCGGCCAGCATGAAACACATTTACATGGGAGAACCGGGTGAGACCTATTTTTCCACCAGCGATATTGGTTGGGTGGTGGGCCACAGCTACATCATTTACGGCCCGCTGATCGGGGGAATGGCCACCATCATGTATGAGGGCTTGCCCATCCGTCCCGATGCGGGTATCTGGTGGAGCTTGGTGGAAAAGTACAAAGTGTCCGTCATGTTCAGCGCCCCCACGGCTGCCCGTGTCCTGAAAAAGTACGATCCCGAGTACCTCACCAAATACGATCTCTCCAGCCTGAAGGCCTTGTTCTTGGCCGGTGAGCCGTTGGACGAGCCCACCGCCAAATGGATTTCTGGTGCTTTGGGCAAGCCCATCATCGACAACTACTGGCAGACCGAAACGGGTTGGCCCATCCTGGGCATCGCCAACGGCGTGGAAACCAAAGCCAGTAAATTCGGCAGCCCCGGTGTGCCCATGTATGGCTACAACGTGAAGTTGCTGAATGAGTCCTCTGGGGAAGAGCTGACAATCCCGAACGAAAAAGGGGTGGTAGCGGTGCAAGGCCCTCTGCCCCCTGGCTGTATGCAAACCGTGTGGCAGGACGACAAACGCTTTGTCAGCACCTACTGGACGGGCTCAGGTGACAAAATGGTGTACAGCACCTTCGACTGGGGCATCAAAGATGCCGATGGTTACTTCTTCATCCTGGGGCGTACTGACGATGTGATCAACGTGGCGGGGCACCGTCTGGGTACCCGTGAAATCGAAGAGAGCATTTCCAGTCATCCCAATGTGGCTGAGGTTGCGGTGGTAGGCGTGGCCGATCAACTCAAAGGCCAGGTGGCCATGGCGTTTGCAGTGGTCAAGGACGCCAGTCTGGTGACAGACGAGGCTGCAGCGCTCAAACTCGAAGGCGAAATCATGAAGCTGGTGGACGAACAATTGGGAGCCGTGGCGCGCCCAGCTCGTGTGCGTTTTGTGACCGTATTGCCCAAGACCCGGAGTGGCAAACTGCTGCGTCGGGCCATTCAGGCTGTGTGTGAAGGCCGTGATGCAGGCGACCTCACCACCATGGATGACCCCGCAGCGCTGCAGCAGATCAAGGATCAGGTCACAGTCTGATGTCTGTGGCGTCCAATGGCGCTGGCTGCCATGGAGACGCTCACCGCATCCACTGCCGCTCAAATGATGAACACCCTGCAGTTTGCAGGGTGTTTTTATTTGTAACGACCTTGGTTTTGCGAAGGTTTTGAAGCAGTGGGGAGATATCTTTCCCAGCGTTATGATGCTTGCTTATATTGTTAAAAGTATGGAACAGCCATGGAAGATGCGCCGCGACGCGACGATCACATCGAAAAAGTGAGGGTATTTGAGCTGGCTGCCGAATTGTTTGGTGTATTGGCCACGCCGATGCGGCTGCGTATTCTCAGCGCGCTGTGCGATCAGGAAAAATCGGTTTCACAGCTTCTGAGTGAAATCGATACCACACAGCCCAATTTGTCCCAGCATCTGAATGTGCTGTACCGAACGGGTGTGCTGGCAAAGCGCAAAGAAGGCACTCAGGTGATTTACCGCGTTCAAAGCGAGCAAGCCGTGACGCTTTGCCGCACCGTCTGTACCCAAATCGCCATCGAAATGGATGAGCCGAGCGCCATTCCCTTGGCTCAGCGGCTTTCCCCTCGCATGACCCCCTGATTGGGGGGAATAAATACCCGCATAGCTGACCACGGGCTGACCGGTGGGTGTTTTCCAACAGCATATTTCTTTGCAGCCTGCTGCCTTGAAACGCTTTGCACAAAGCGGTTCTAAGGTGCGACAATCTGGGTTGCACTTGGCCCTTCCTATGTCACAGTCGCATCCGCCAAACGGTTCAGCCGTGTCGCGGGAGGTTTATCAACCATCTGATGTTTCCCTAAGGGGAACGGAGGTCAGCGAATCAATGAGCGAGACAAACAACGTCTACGGTGCCTTTGCGGGCAACTCGTATTTGTTCGGGGGCAATGCCCCGTACGTCGAAGAGATGTACGAGAACTATTTGGCCAATCCCGGCAGCGTGCCGGATACTTGGCGCAGTTATTTCGACGCACTCCAGCACGTGCCGGCTGTCGATGGCACCGATGCCCGTGATGTGCCCCACATGCCCGTTATCAGTGCTTTCGCCGAGTTGGCAAAGCAAGGCACCACACGAGTCGTGTCGGCCAATCCCGATTCCGAGATGGGGCGCAAGCGCGTATCCACCCAGCAACTGATTGCGGCCTACCGCAATGTGGGCAACCGTTGGGCTAACTTGGATCCCCTCAAGCGCACCGAACGCGAGAATATTCCCGAACTCGAACCGTCGTTCTACGGGTTCAGCGATGCGGATCTGGAAACCGTGTTCAACACCAGCAACACGTTTTTCGGCAAGGACACCATGTCCCTGCGCGAACTTCTGAATGCATTGCGCGAAACGTACTGCGGCACCATCGGGGCCGAGTACATGCACACGTCGGACCAGAATGAGAAACGCTGGTGGCAACAAAAGCTGGAAAGCATTCGCAGCAAACCCAACTATTCTGCCGACAAGAAAAAGCAAATTCTGGAAAAACTCACGGCTGCTGAAGGTTTGGAGCGCTTCCTGCACACCAAATACGTGGGCCAGAAGCGTTTTTCTCTTGAAGGTGGTGAAAGCTTCATCGCCGCGATCGACGAGGTCATTCAGTCGGCTGGCGCCCGTGGCGTTCAAGAAATTGTGATTGGCATGGCCCACCGTGGTCGACTGAACGTTTTGGTGAACGTCATGGGCAAAATGCCCAAAGACCTGTTTGCCGAGTTCGACCACACGGCGCCTGAAGATCTGCCCGCAGGTGATGTGAAATACCACCAAGGGTTCAGTTCCGACGTGACCACCCCTGGCGGCCCCGTTCACTTGTCGCTGGCCTTTAACCCTTCACACCTGGAAATTGTCAACCCTGTGGTGGAAGGCTCGGTTCGAGCCCGTATGGATCGCCGCGGTGACGCCCAGGGCAATCAAGTGTTGCCTGTGCTGGTGCATGGCGATGCAGCGTTTGGCGGCCAGGGTGTCAACCAAGAGACGTTGGCTCTGGCGCAGACCCGCGGCTACACCACGGGTGGTACGGTGCACTTCATCATCAACAACCAGATCGGTTTCACCACGTCTGATCCCCGTGACATGCGCTCCAGCGTGTATTGCACAGACATCGTGAAGATGGTGGAAGCCCCTGTTTTGCACGTGAATGGTGATGATCCCGAGGCGGTGGTGCTTGCAACCCAACTGGCGTTGGAATACCGGATGGAATTCCGCCAGGACGTGGTGGTTGATATTGTGTGCTTCCGCAAGTTGGGCCACAACGAGCAAGATACCCCTAGCCTGACACAGCCTTTGATGTACAAAAAAATCGCGGCTCATCCTGGTACGCGCAAACTGTATGCGGACAAGCTGGTGGCCCAAGGATTGGGTGAGTCCATTGGTGAAGACATGACCAAGGCCTACCGCTCGGCCATGGACGAAGGCCGCCACACGGTGGATCCTGTCCTGACCAACTTCAAGAGCAAGTTTGCGGTGGACTGGTCCCCCTTCTTGGGCAAGAAGTGGACTGACAGTGGCGACACGGCGATCCCTCTGGCCGAGTGGAAGCGTCTGTCGGAAAAGTTGACCAAGCTCCCGGACTCCGTCACCCCTCACCAGTTGGTGAAAAAGGTGTATGACGACCGCGCCGCGATGGGACGTGGTGATGTGCCTGTGGACTGGGGTATGGGCGAGCACATGGCATTCGCCTCCCTCGTGGCCAGCGGTTATCCCGTTCGTCTGTCAGGGGAAGATTGTGGCCGTGGGACTTTTACTCACCGCCATGCTGTGATTCACGACCAGAAGCGTGAGAAGTGGGACATTGGCACCTATGTGCCGCTTCAGCATGTGGCTGAGAACCAGGCTCCGTTTGTTGTCATCGACTCCATTCTGTCCGAAGAGGCTGTGTTGGGTTTTGAATACGGCTACGCATCGAATGACCCTAATACCTTGGTGATTTGGGAGGCTCAGTTCGGAGACTTTGCCAACGGGGCGCAAGTCGTGATTGACCAGTTCATTGCGTCGGGTGAAGTGAAATGGGGCCGTGTCAATGGCATCACGCTCATGCTGCCACACGGCTATGAAGGTCAAGGACCTGAGCACTCTTCAGCCCGACTGGAGCGCTTTATGCAGCTCGCGGCCGATGCCAATATGCAAATTGTGCAGCCTACCACTGCGAGCCAGATCTTCCACGTGCTGAGGCGCCAGATGGTGCGCAACCTGCGCAAGCCGCTGGTCATCATGACTCCCAAGTCGCTGTTGCGGAACAAGGATGCAACGTCGCCGTTGTCAGAGTTCACTCGCGGTGGTTTCCAAACCGTGATTCCCGAGAACAAGGAAGACGTGCTGAAGAAGGCCGACAAGGTCAAGCGCGTGATCGTCTGCTCTGGCAAGGTCTACTATGACTTGGTCAAAAAACGGGAAGAGAAAGGCGCAGACGATGTGGCCATCGTTCGCGTTGAACAGCTCTATCCGTTCCCGCACAAGCCTTTCTCTGCCGAGTTGAAAAAGTTTTCCAACGCGGTCGATGTGGTGTGGTGCCAAGACGAGCCCCAAAACCAGGGCGCGTGGTTCTTTGTTCAGCACTACATCCATGAAAACATGCTGGATGGTCAAAAATTGGGTTACTCAGGCCGGGCCGCCTCAGCATCGCCTGCCGTCGGTTACTCTCACTTGCACCAAGAACAACAGAAGGCACTGGTAGATGGTGCGTTTGGCAAGCTCAAGGGCTTTGTTCTGACCAAGTGATTATTGACTGGCATCCGGCAGGGCTGTTTGAGCACTGTCGGTGCCTCGCATGAAGCAATTGAAGGATTCAAAAAATGGCAATCGTAGAAGTCAAGGTTCCACAGCTTTCTGAGTCGGTCGCAGAGGCCACCTTGCTGACATGGAAGAAAAAAGCCGGTGAGATGGTCGCAATCGATGAAATCCTCATCGAAATCGAAACCGACAAAGTGGTGCTGGAGGTGCCAGCCCCTTCGGCGGGCATGTTGAGTGAAATCGTGGTGGCAGATGGCGGCACCGTGGTGTCTGATCAGCTTATCGCTCGTATCGATTCGGATGGCAAAAGTGCCGCCGCAGCGCCTGCTGCGCCAGTTGTACCGGTGTCAGCTCCGGCTGCTGTGGCGGCCCCTGCTGCGCCTGTCGGCACTGGCATGGCCGGTGTGGCCATGCCCGCAGCGGCCAAACTGATGGCTGACAACGGTTTGGCCGCTGGTTCTGTGGCTGGTACAGGCAAAGATGGTCGCGTGACCAAGGGCGACGTGCTGGGCGCGGTGGCTGCGGGAGCAACAGCCCCCAAAGCCGTTGCCACTGTGGCCATCCCCACGGGCGTGCCGACCAAAGCTTTGCCGCAAGTGGCAGGGCCTGCCACTCCGGATTTGGGCGATCGTCCTGAACAGCGTGTGGCGATGACCAGGTTGCGTGCCCGTGTGGCAGAGCGTCTGTTGCAGTCTCAAGCCACCAATGCCATCCTGACCACGTTCAATGAAGTGAACATGGCCCCTGTGATGGACATGCGCAAGAAGTTCCAAGAGAAGTTCGAAAAAGAGCATGGTGTCAAACTGGGCTTTATGAGTTTCTTCGTGAAAGCTGCCGTGCATGCACTGAAGAAATTTCCCGTGCTGAACGCTTCAGTTGACGGGAACGACATCGTCTACCACGGCTACTTTGACATCGGCATTGCCGTGGGTTCGCCCCGTGGTTTGGTCGTGCCCATCCTGCGCAACGCGGACCAGATGAGCTTTGCCGATATCGAGAAGAAGATTGCCGAGTTCGGTCAGAAAGCCAAGGATGGCAAGCTGGGCATTGAGGAAATGACCGGCGGCACTTTCTCCATCTCCAACGGAGGCACTTTCGGCTCCATGCTGTCCACGCCGATCATCAACCCGCCCCAGTCGGCCATCTTGGGGGTTCACGCCACCAAAGACCGTGCTGTGGTGGAAAACGGGCAAATCGTGATCCGTCCGATCAACTACCTGGCCATGAGCTACGACCACCGCATCATTGATGGTCGTGAAGCCGTGTTAGGCCTGGTGGCCATGAAGGAAGCGTTGGAAGACCCGGCGCGCCTGCTGTTTGGCATCTGATCCGCTCAAAGGCCAAAGATATGTATATTTTTGGCCTTCAGCGCTGGTACAGCAAGCGAGAAAAGCTATCAATTTTTATGCCTCGCCCCACAGCTGGGTGGGGCTTTGAGGTGAACACATGAGCAAACAATTTGACGTCGTCGTGATTGGCGGCGGTCCCGGGGGCTACATCGCCGCCATCCGTGCGGCGCAACTGGGTTTTAACGTCGCCTGTATCGACGAATGGAAAAACGAGAAGGGCGGCCCTGCGCCCGGGGGCACCTGTACCAACGTGGGGTGCATTCCGTCGAAGGCGCTGCTGCAATCGTCCGAGCACTTTGACCATGCCAGTCACCACTTTGCCGACCACGGCATTTCCACCGGCACGGTCAAGATGGACGTGGTCAAAATGGTGGCCCGCAAAGATGCGGTGGTCAGGCAGAATAACGACGGCATCCTGTACTTGCTGAAGAAAAACAAGGTTTCTTTTTTCCATGGCCGCGGCTCGTTTGTGAAAGCCTTAGACGGTGGTTACGAACTCAAAGTGACCGGTGCTGCAGAAGAATCCGTTGTGGCGAAGCAAGTGATCGTGGCGACCGGATCCAATGCCCGTGCGCTCCCCGGCGTGCCGTTTGACGAAGTCAATGTGCTGTCCAACGATGGTGCGTTGCGCATCGGTGCGGTGCCCAAGAAATTGGGCGTGATCGGCTCCGGCGTCATCGGCTTGGAAATGGGCTCGGTCTGGCGCCGCCTTGGTGCAGATGTGACGATCCTTGAAGGATTGCCCACGTTCCTTGGTGCTGCAGACGAGCAGATCGCCAAAGAAGCCAAGAAGGCTTTCGATAAACAGGGCCTGAAGATCGAACTGAGTGTCAAAGTCGGCGATATCAAGGTTGGCAAGAAGGGCGTCAGCGTTGCCTATACCAATGCCAAAGGTGAAGCGGTGGAGTTGGCGGTAGACAAGCTCATCGTGTCCATCGGACGCGTGCCAAACACCATTGGCCTCAATGCCGAAGCCGTTGGGTTGCAACTGGACGAGCGCGGTGCCATCGTGGTCGACGGTGACTGCAAGACCAACCTTCCCGGTGTGTGGGCAGTGGGTGACGTGGTGCGTGGTCCGATGCTGGCCCACAAGGCCGAAGAGGAAGGTGTGGCCGTGGCCGAGCGAATGGCGGGTCAGCATGGACATGTCAACTTCGCCACGATTCCTTGGGTGATCTACACCAGTCCTGAAATTGCCTGGGTGGGTCGCACCGAGCAGCAGCTCAAAGCCGACGGCGTGAAGTACAAAGCTGGCACTTTCCCGTTTTTGGCGAATGGCCGCGCACGCGCATTGGGTGACACCACCGGCATGGTGAAGTTCCTCGCCGATGCCACCACCGATGAGATCCTGGGCGTCCACATTGTGGGCCCCATGGCGTCAGAGTTGATTTCGGAAGCTGTGGTGGCCATGGAGTTCCGTGCCAGTGCGGAAGACATTGCTCGCATTTGCCACGCACATCCCAGCTTGAGCGAAGCCACCAAGGAGGCCGCTCTGGCCGTGGACAAGCGCACGCTCAACTTCTGACGGAGTGTTGACTTTGAGTGTCACCGCTGCATATCGGCAAGCCCTGGCTGATCGGGGCTTCACCAGCGATCCTGCGCAGGAGCGTGCCATTGCCGAGTTGGAGCGGTGTGCCTCGGAGTGGGCAATCTACAAACAACGTCGCTCCAATTCCCTGAAAAAATTGTTTATTCGTCCAGAGATCCCTCAAGGGGTTTACATGTACGGGGGTGTGGGACGAGGGAAGAGCTTTCTGATGGATTGTTTTTTCCACGCGGTCCCTATCAAGCGAAAGACGCGGTTGCATTTTCATGAGTTCATGCGTGAGGTGCACAGAGAACTCAGAGACATGCAGGGAACCGTCAACCCGCTGGATGCATTGGGCAAACGCATGGCAGCACGGTATAAGCTCATCTGCTTTGATGAGTTTCATGTGGCCGATGTCACAGATGCCATGGTTTTGCACCGGCTGTTGGATTCACTGTTCAAACATGGTGTCGGGTTTGTGACGACTTCCAATTTTCACCCGGATGGGTTGTATCCGGACGGATTGCACCGTGACCGAATCCTACCTGCCATTGAGTTGCTGAAAAGCCGACTTGCGGTGATCAATGTGGACAATGGGACGGACTATCGCAGAAGGGCCTTGGAGCATGTCAATTTGTATCACTGTCCGTTGAACGATGATGCCGACGCGCAAATGGAGAGGGCATTTGATGAGCTGGCCGAAATGGCCGATGAGTCGCCTGTGATGACGATTGAGTCGCGCAAGATTCAAGCCCATCGGCGAGCCGGTGGGTTGATCTGGTTTGATTTCAAGACCTTGTGTGGGGGGCCACGCTCACAGAACGACTATCTTGAGTTGGCAACGCAATTTCACACGTTGATGCTCAGTCATGTGCCTCAAATGTCGGTCCGTATGGCCAGCGAAGCAAGGCGCTTTACTTGGTTGATAGATGTTCTATATGACAGAAAAGTGAAGCTTGTGGTGTCTGCTGCAGTCCCGCCTGAGCAGCTCTACACTGAAGGCCCGATGGCGCATGAATTTCCTCGCACGGTGTCACGACTGGTAGAGATGCAGTCATCCGAATTTCTGGCCGAACCGCACCGCTTGGTTGACACTCGTATCACGTGACCTCTATGTCATCCTGACAGGCGACAAATATCATGCCCGAGGGTCAAATTTGACCACTATGATGGAAAGGTTGTCACCAAAGCCTCCGGCTCGGCTTCGGGCCAGTTCAATGAATTGCTCACATGCCTGCTTTGCAGTGAGCCGAACCAATATCTGGCTGAGTTCGGTATCTGAAAAGTAATGCCATACACCATCACTGCACGCCATCAAGACATCGCCAGCGCCCATTTGATCGATGGTGTGTACCGTGAGAGGCGGGTCACTCTCAGTACCCAAACATCCCATCAGTACGTTGGATTGGGGGTGATTTTTGGCTTGCTCTTCGGTCAGTACACCTTTGTCGACCAAACTTTGCACATAAGAATGGTCAATGGTGCGGTGCACCAGTTTTCCATGGTGAAAATGGTAAATTCTGGAGTCACCAGTGTGAATCCAGTGGCATGCAGAGTCGGGCGTGATAACAAACGCAGCGAGTGTGCTGTGGGGTTCTTGCTCAGCAGACGCAGCGGTGAGCCTGATCACCATGTGGGCTTCTTGTGCCAAGCGCTCCAACAAGCTGGCTGCAGAATCGGTACTCGGGGAAAAGCGTTCAAACAGTTGCTTGGCAGTCATCAGAACCTGATCTGAAGCCTTACGGCCACCACTTCTTCCGCCCATTCCGTCAGCAACAACAGCAAGAATACAGTGGTTGACACTTGGATGTATCCAAACACCCAGTTGGTCTTGTTGATAGTCACGATCTCCTTTGTGAAGACCTGTGCCAACAGTGATGCGATGGGTTCTGGCCATCAGTAGACTTTTGAGATGTGCGAATCGGGTGCTACCAGAGTTTCCACCAAGGGTCTTTGCGCGAAATATCTGTGCCAGACAAAAGCGCTGACTCGGGAAAGTTATGAGCCAAGACCCGCTTGGCATCGTCGCGCAGATTGGTCATTCCCAACGCATCGTAAGATTTGAAAAGCAAATAAAGTGCTTCCTCGATTGCAGGAGCTCCCGCGAAATCTGTGACGGCTGTTTGCGCCCTGTTGATAGCCGCCACGTACGCGCCTCGTGTGTAGTAGTACCGAGCCACATGCACTTCGTGCGCAGCCAGTGAATTGACTGTGTAGGTCATCCGGAGGCGGCTGTCAGGTGCGTATTTGGACTCCGGGAACCGATTGACGAGATCTCGAAAAGACTCAAATGATTCTTTGGCCGCTTGCTGATCCCGTTCAGAAAGCTCCTGACGAGAGAGGAACCCAAACAGTCCCAGGTTGTCGTTGAAGGTTGCCAAGCCTTTCAGATACAACGCGTAATCCAATGCAGGACTTGCCGGGTGCATTTTCATGAACCGGTCAAGTGTTGCTTGGGCCTGCGCGATTTCGCCCGCTTTGAACTGGGCATAGGCTTTGTCCAGCTGTGCCTGTTGTGCCAGTGGGGTGCCAGCGGCACGGCCTTCAAGCTTTTCCAACAAGGTCACTGCTTTCTCAAAATTCCCAGCATTGCGCTCGTCCAGTGCTTCTGATTGGATTTTTTGAGGGCTCCAGTTTGCAGTCGGATCGACCGGAGTCGACGAACAAGCAACAAGTGCTGAAGACACAACTAAAACGAGCACACCGCAACGGTACGATAATTTGGGGTCTGACATGACACCCTTTCTTGAACTGGAAACGCTGGATTGAACGCAGAAATTATATCGACCGCCCTTGAAGACCCAATCCCGGCGGGCCCTCTCGACGAGGAACTCGAGGCAGAAGCCCGGTACATCACGGTTCCCTCCCTTTTGCATGGACAGCGCTTGGACAAGTGTTTGGCAGAACTGATCCCTGAGTTTTCTCGCTCGTATCTCCAACAACGGTTACAACAGGGGGATGTCTTTGCAGGTGGGAGGATGCTGGTCAAGGCATCCTCCAAAGTGCTGGCTGGGCAGCAAATCAGAGTTCAGCTTCGCCCCACGCCTCAAGCGAAGTCTTTTCGACCAGAGACGGTGGCGTTTGATGTAGCGTTCGAAGACGAGCACGTCCTGGTGGTCAACAAACCTGCCGGTCTTGTGGTGCACCCGGCGGCAGGAAATTGGTCGGGTACTTTGCTGAATGGCTTGTTGATGCACCACGCGGCAGCTGCCGATTTGCCTCGCGCAGGCATCGTTCATCGTCTGGACAAGGACACGTCTGGGCTGATGGTGGTTGCAAAGACGCGGCAAGCTCTGGATGTACTGGGACGACAAATCGCGGAGCGGGTGGTACAGCGGTTTTATCTCGCCTTGGCTGAGCGCACTTGGCGCCGAGGGTCCTCAATCCAAACGGTGGATCAACCCATTGGGCGCGACCCGTATCATCGTCTGCGTATGGCTGTGCACGGGGTAGGCAGTCACGGTGCCAAGACTGCAATCACTTGGGTTAAAGCTATGGATATCGGGCAGAACGTGTCCTTGCTTGGCTGTAAATTGTTCAGCGGCCGTACCCATCAAATTCGGGTACATCTGGCATGGCTGGGGCACCCTATCGTGGGTGACACGGTGTATGGAGGGCATATAACGCGGCAAATTCAGCGGCAAGCACTGCATGCAACCCGTTTGGAGTTCCAGCACCCATTGACTGGAGCATGGTTGGGGTTTGATGCCGATTTGCCTACCGATATCCGGAACGCACTGGAGCAAGAGGGGCTCCACTACAATTACGGTTCGTTAGGTCCGTTGTCTTTTGGACTTTATATGCGCTGACGATCGCTCGGCTGTAGGCACCCGACTCACGTTCTTGGGTGTATTTTTCTGACACCATGAATTTCGCGCACGCCATCAGGATTGCAGAAGCTGCGTTGATCAGCAGTTCTCAACCTTTGACCGGCAAAGACCTCGAAACTGTTTTGGGTGAGGGCTTTGACGCGTCTTCCGTTTCCCAAGTATTGGAGGCATTGCAGCAGGCTTGGGAGAGCAGAGGTGTGGAGCTGGTGCAAGTGTCCTCAGGGTGGCGCTTCCAGACGAAGCCTGAACTGCGTCCCTACCTGGACAGACTGCATCCCGAAAAACCGCCAAGGTACACTCGGGCAACGTTGGAAACTCTTGCCATCATCGCCTACCGTCAGCCTGTCACGCGTGGTGATATGGAGGACATTCGAGGTGTCACCATCAATTCCCAGTTGCTCAAACAATTGGAAGACCGCGGTTGGGTAGAGGTGATCGGTCATCGTGACACCGTTGGGCGTCCCGCATTGTTCGCTACCACTCGACAATTCCTAGATGACTTGGGCTTGTCTTCCTTGGATCAGCTTCCTGAAATTGATGGACAGTTGGTCCAAGGTATGGCTGATGGGCACCTATTTTCAACACTATCTGAGCCGCAAATCCAGATCAGATCCGTTCCTTCGAACACGTCCTTGCAAGCCAGCTTGCTGCCTTGAACGTATACACAGACGCCATGTCCAGAGTCCACAAGAATTCAAATAATCAAAACGGACAGCCGTCCGCATCTGCCCCGCCTGAGACCAATAGTAACGCGATTGCCGTTTTGAATGTTGAACAAGGGGCTCGTTTCTCCGATGTTGTAACGGGGGCATTTGACGCGGAAGTTAATGCTGATGCTGGACAGGCTTCGCCCTTGAAGCGCGTATTGGCTCCCCAGCCTGATAGCCCGAAGTTGCACAAGGTGCTCGCCCAAGCGGGCATGGGTTCAAGGTTGGAAATGGAACAGATGATCCTTGAAGGGCGTATCTCTGTGAATGGAGAGCCTGCGCACGTGGGACAGCGCGTGCAATACGGAGATGTGGTCAAAGTCAATGGGAAACCGATTCGGGTTCGGCTCTCCCCCCCACCTCCCAGGGTACTGGCGTACCACAAACCAGCTGGCGAGGTCGTAACCCATGATGACCCTCAGAACAGGCCCACGGTGTTTCGCCGGTTGCCCAGGTTACACCAAGGGAAATGGCAATCTGTGGGGCGGCTGGACTTAAACACGGAAGGATTGTTGCTTTTCACAAGCTCGGGCGAATTGGCCAATCGGCTGATGCACCCAAGATTTGGTCTGGAGCGCGAGTATGCGGTTCGTGTGCTGGGGGCTTTGAGCAATGAGGAGAAGCAGAAGCTCTTGTCTGGGGTCAATTTGGCCGATGGGGCTGCTCAGTTCGGGTCAATTGACGATGGCGGCGGAGATGGAGCCAACTGTTGGTACCGTGTGACGATTGCGGAGGGTCGAAATCGCGAAGTTCGACGCATGTTTGAAGCAGTGGGACATGCAGTCAGCCGACTGATTCGGATCAGATATGGCGCGGTCATGCTCCCCCGGGGACTCAAACGTGGGGCGTGGGTTGAACTGGACGACAGTGATATTGGTCAGTTGACTCACGCGGTGGGTGGGATTGACAGTAATCGACAAGCGCCTTCCCATTCGCCCAGAGGCAAGGCTACTGTTAGGCGCTCAGCAACTCCTCCCGAGGTTGACGGTCCCAAGTCAGTGGGTTCGGGCGCGGGGCGAAAAACGGCGAATGCCCAACCTGACCCTTTGAAAACGTCGCTAGGCTATATCGGGGCAGATGCTCTGAAGAAGCAGCGAGAGAAAACCGACCGGAATTCAAAGTTTCGCTCTGTTGGCGGGCGTGGCAAATCGGGACGACGGTGATCTTCGGAAGACCGTTCCGGGGATAGGGTACAGCGCGGTCAGAGCCAAACGGTCGTCCTCACAGTAAAATGTGAGGCTGTACTTTTTATTCAACAAGGTTTATCCATGTCCATCGAACGCACCCTTTCCATCATCAAACCCGACGCTGTCGCCAAAAATGTTATTGGCCAAATTTATGCTCGCTTTGAGGCTGCTGGCTTGAAAATTGTTGCAGCCAAGCTGGCGCAACTGTCGCGTGCCGAGGCTGAAGCTTTCTACGCGGTTCACAAAGCGCGTCCTTTCTTCAAAGACCTCGTTGACTTTATGATTTCAGGCCCTGTCATGATCCAAGTCTTGGAAGGCGATGGTGCGATTGCGAAAAACCGTGAACTTATGGGAGCAACCGATCCCAAAAAAGCCGACGCAGGCACCATCCGCGCAGATTTTGCTGACAGCATTGATGCCAACGCTGTCCACGGCTCTGACGCACCCGAAACCGCAGCTGTCGAAATTGCTTTCTTCTTCGCAGGAATGAACGTCTACGCGCGCTGATATGACCGCAGCCAACCTGCTCGACTTCGATCTTGAAGGACTGGCTGCTTTTTGTGAGCGGCTTGGCGAAAAGCGTTTTCGAGCCGTTCAACTGTTTCGCTGGATTCATCAGAAAGGAGCCAGCGATTTCTCCAAAATGAGCGATCTCGCAAAGTCTATGCGTGAGAAGCTCGAAATTTCGGCTCAGGTGACACCTTTAACGGTGCTTTCCAGGCAGGACTCTGTCGATGGAACCATCAAATGGCTCTTTGACGTCGGTCAAGGAGATGCCGTCGAGACGGTATTCATTCCCGAAGCGGACAGAGGTACCTTGTGTGTGTCCTCCCAAGCTGGGTGTGCAGTTGGATGCCGCTTTTGCTCAACAGGACATCAAGGATTTAGCAGGAACCTGACAACAGGAGAGATCGTTGCTCAGCTCTGGTTTTCGGAGCACTATTTGCGCCAGAAGTTTCAGTCGCAACAGCGGGTTATTTCCAACGTGGTCATGATGGGCATGGGGGAGCCGCTGCAAAACTATTCGGCTTTGGTGCCTGCCTTGAGGGTCATGTTGGATGACCATGGCTACGGATTGTCCCGCAGGCGAGTCACCGTTTCCACTTCAGGCGTGGTTCCTATGATGGATCGGCTTGCCGGAGATTGCCCTGTGGCTTTGGCGGTTTCTTTGCATGCACCCAATGACGAGTTGCGCAGTGGGCTTGTGCCTCTGAATCGGAAATACCCTCTTAAAGAGCTTCTGGACGCCTGTTTGCGGTATCTTCCCGCCGCCCCACGCGATTTTGTGACCTTTGAATATTGCATGTTGTCTGGCGTCAATGATCAGCCGGAACATGCACGCGAGTTGATTGATTTGCTTCTGAGGCATGGTGTCAAGGGGGTTCCTTGCAAGGTCAATCTCATACCCTTCAATCCGTTTCCTGATTCGGGGCTAACGTGCTCAGACAAGACAACGGTCTTGGCTTTTGCGGATCAATTGCTCAACGCCGGGCTCGTGACGACGGTTCGAAAAACCCGGGGTGACGATATTGATGCAGCCTGTGGTCAGCTGGCTGGCGATGTGATGGATCGCACACGGGTAACGCAGCGCATGGAGGCGCTGCGCCTTGTGACCACTTCCCCCATCTCGTGGGCGAGAATTGAGAAAAAGCCATGAAAAATCCGTCGTTGGATGCATGGGCGAAGTTCTGCATGTTGTTGGTCGTTGTGGGGCTGTCCTGGACGCTTTCTGCCTGCGCAAGTGCCGGAAAGCCCAATGTCCAGACAGGAGTCGGTGGTGCAGATCTGATGACCGAATCGGACGAGCCCGACGCCCGAAAAAGGGCTCGTTTGCGAGTGGAGTTGGCCACAGGCTATTTCGAGCAGGGGCAGACCACCGTGGCGCTGGATGAAGTCAAGCAGGCGCTTTCCGCAGATCAGGCCTATGCGCCCGCCCACAATTTGCGTGGATTGGCTTATATGCGTCTTGGGGAAATGGGTCTGGCAGAAGAGAGTTTTCGCCGCGCAGTTGCATTGGCCCCAAAGGACGCAAATATCGCCCACAACTTGGGTTGGCTGCTTTGTCAGCTTTCGCGTTTTGGTGAAGCTCAGGCTATGTTTGATGTGGCATTGGGCAGCCCTCTCTATGGAAACCGGGCAAAGACCTTGTTGACCCAGGGCATCTGCTCCGCACGTGCGGGCAAGTTTATCGATGCAGAGGCCTCTTTATCTAAGGCTTTTGAGCTTGACGCAGGAAATCCCGTCGTTGGTTTCAATCTGGCACAGTTGATATTCAACCGGGGAGATCTGCTAAAGGCTCAGTTCCATTTGCGACGTTTGAACAACAGTGAGTTGGCCAATGCAGAAACACTTTGGCTGGGTATGAAGGTCGAACAACGATTGGGCAATCGGGATGCGCTGCAGCAGTTGGGTGCACAACTCAAACGGCGTTATCCGCAGTCACGTGAATTGGGGTCTTACGAGCGAGGGGCCTTTGGTGAATGAGTTTGATAACCCAGCGCCTGTGAGCAGCGAAACAAGCCCGGGATTGACGCCTGGTGCTTTGCTGCGGCAGGCTCGCGAAGCCTCAGGGCTACATATCGTGGTCTTGGCTGCGGCGTTGAAGGTTCCTGTTCGGAAGCTTGAGGCGCTGGAGTCCAATCGGTGGGACGAGTTAACCGACGCCACCTTTGCGCGGGCTTTGGCTTCTAGCATTGCGCGACACCTGAAAATTGATGTACATCCCATTCTGCAGGGGCTGCCTGCGGCACGTCCCAATGCCTTGAGCTCTCCTTCCGGTTTGGGTAGCCTCAGCCAGGGTGCAACGGTGTCTTTGGGCTCGCTTGATACATCCCGAGCTTGGGGGAAGAACAGTTTGTGGATTCTGGTTTTGTTGTTTGCCTCCGCAGGCCTGTATTTCTCACCTCAGGTTCAACAGATTTGGATTGATGAGATGCCGCCCGTGACGGCCGGTGCGGTGCCTGCGGAAACGGCATCTGAAAATGGTGCGGAGATCGGAGCTGCATCCCCGCAACCCGTAGTGGAGGCAGTCACCCCGTCTTCGGAGGTTCAGGTTGTGCCTTCTGCAGCATCTCTGCCTTCAACTGCTCAATCAGTGCCCCTTGTGTCTGCGACAGTACCGTCTGCACCTGTGCTTGTGTTGGTGGCATCAGACAATGCATGGGTAGAAGTGATTGATGTGAGAGGCCAGGTGCGTATCCAGCGTGTGCTCAAGCAGGGGGAAGAGATATCTTTTGGCGAGGGGGCCCCATTTGCCGTGGTGCTGGGCAATGTGGCGGGTGCAAAGGTGACGGTTCGTGGTCAACTTTTGGATCTGGCCAACATGGCCAAAAACAATGTGGCCCGGTTCGAAGTCAAATGAAACAGTCGCTTATATCCGCGTCTGGCATTCAGCGCACCGACGCACCGTTGCAGGCTCATACCCATGCAGTGCGTGTTTCCTGGGGAAGCAATCATGTGGTGATCGGAGGGGGGGCACCTGTTCGCATTCAGTCCATGACCAACACCGACACGGTAGATGCGGTGGGCACGGCGATTCAGGTCAAGGAACTGGCCATGGCCGGTTCTGAGTTGGTTCGCATCACTGTGAATAACGACGAAGCAGCCAAGGCCGTCCCCTACATCAGGGACCAACTGGATCGGATGGGCGTAGAGGTGCCCCTGGTTGGGGACTTTCACTATAACGGGCATAGGTTGTTGACCGACCATCCGGCTTGTGCCAAGGCACTGTCAAAATATCGCATCAATCCTGGAAACGTCGGACGAGGTGAGAAAAAAGATCGCCAGTTTCTGCAAATGGTGGAAATCGCAACCCGTCTGAATAAAGCCATCCGTATCGGCGTGAATTGGGGCAGCTTGGATCAAGAATTGCTCGCACGATTGATGGACGAGAACAACCTCCGGGCCGAGCCTTGGGATGCCAAACGGGTGATGTATGAGGCGCTGATTTCCTCTGCACTTGACTCTGCCCATCAGGCTGTTGATGCGGGTCTACCGGCGGATCAGATCATTCTGTCGTGCAAGGTCAGTGGGGTTCAGGATTTGATTGCTGTCTATCAACAGTTGGCGCGACGGAGCCGCTTTGCACTGCATCTGGGTTTGACCGAGGCAGGCATGGGGACCAAAGGCACGGTGGCATCAGCGGCTGCACTGTCTGTTTTGCTGCAACAAGGTATTGGTGACACCATTCGCGTATCTCTCACGCCTGAGCCCGGGGAAAACCGAACCCAAGAGGTGGTTGTGGCATCTGAAATTTTGCAGGCGCTGGGTTTGCGCGCGTTTGTGCCAAGCGTGACAGCCTGTCCTGGTTGTGGCCGTACCACGAGCACGATATTCCAAGAGTTGGCCAAACAAATTGATGATTTCCTAAGGCATTCAATGCCTGAATGGCGCAGAAAGTATCCTGGTGTCGAACACATGAAGGTCGCGGTGATGGGATGCATTGTCAACGGACCCGGTGAGAGCAAGCATGCCGACATTGGCATCAGCTTGCCCGGTACAGGAGAGTCTCCTGTTGCGCCCGTATACATTGACGGGGAAAAGCGGATGACGCTGCGCGGCGACAGTATTGCTTGCGAGTTTCAGGCCGTGGTCGAAAATTACATTCAACAACGTTTCGGTGCCCAGTCCTGACACCCGTCCGGGCTCACACCATCCACACTCTCATGGCTGAAAAAATCACTGCCGTCAAAGGCATGAACGACATTTTCCCTGCCGAATCAGCGGCTTGGGAATGGCTGGAAGCAGAATTGCGCGAGCTCATGGCGCTGTACAGCTACCGCAACGTGCGAACCCCCATTGTTGAGCCGACGGCACTATTTGTGCGCGGGTTGGGCGAAGTCACCGACATCGTCGAAAAGGAAATGTATTCTTTTGAAGACCGTTTGAATGGTGAGGCGCTGACGCTCCGTCCTGAAAACACGGCCGGGGTTGTCCGTGCGGTGGTCGAGCATTCGCTGCTGTACGACGGAGGAAAACGCTTGTATTACATGGGGCCAATGTTTCGCCACGAACGGCCTCAACGCGGGCGATATCGGCAATTTCACCAGTTTGGTGCGGAGGCGCTGGGCTTTGCGGGGCCCGATGTGGACGCCGAGCTGATCCTGATGGCTTGCGACTTGTGGGCTCGGTTGGGTCTCACAGGCGTGAAACTGGAAATCAACAGCCTTGGCCAGCCTGCTGAGCGCCAACAGCACCGCCAAGCATTGATCGCGTACTTTGAAGCGCATTCAGACCTGCTGGACGAAGATGCTCTTCGCCGCTTGCACAGCAACCCTTTGCGCATTTTGGATACCAAGAATCCGTCCATGCAAGACTTGGTAAATGCAGCACCTCGTCTGATAGACCATCTGGGGCCCGAATCCATGGCGCATTTCAATGGTCTGCGCACCATATTGGATGCCAATGGAGTCCTCTACTCTGTCAACACACGGCTGGTTAGGGGTATGGATTACTACAACTTGTCGGTGTTTGAATTTGTGACCGACCAACTGGGCTCTCAAGGCACCGTGTGTGCCGGAGGCCGTTATGACGGATTGGTCGGCCAGGTTGGGGGAAAGGCCGCGCCGGCTGTGGGCTGGGCACTGGGCATGGAGCGTATTCTGGAGTTGATAAAGGCTGCACAACTCTTGCCAGTCGAACCATCGCCCGACGTCTATGCAGTCGTCCCGGACGTCTCTGGGTGGCCAGTGGTGTCCCGGGTGCTGAGGACATTGAGGTCGCAAGGTATACGGGTTCAGATGCATGCAGGTGGATCAGACGGAATGGGTAGCATGAAGTCCCAATTCAAAAAAGCCGATGTCAGTGGTGCCCGTTACGCCCTGGTGTTTGGCCAAACCGAACTGCAGCAGGGCATGGCCGCTCTGAAACCGCTGCGCTTGGACGAGGGCGAATCTAGAGAGCACAGTCAGCGTTTGGTCGCTTTGGCCGATGTGGCCACCTGGGGTCGCATGCTTGCAAATTGAGCTTGCGCTGGCGACCTCCATCCTAAAATCCCATCAACCATTCCCCCACACTGTCACCCATGGCGCAAAGTCTCGATTTAGAAGAACAGGAACAGCTTGATCAGATCAAGCATTTCTGGGGCCGCTACGGCGATACCATCATTTGGGCGCTGATTATTGTTTTTGGAGCCATCGCCGCTTGGAACGGTTGGCAGTATTGGCAACGCAAGCAAGCCACGGGTGCATCGGTGTTGTATGACGAGATCGAGCGCGCTGTGGCTGAGAAAGATGTCCTAAGGGTCGAACGCACGCTGGCTGACCTGAAAGAGAAATTCTCCTCCACTTCTTACGCGCAGCAAGGTGCCTTGCTGGCGGGAAATGGTTTGTATGTTGCTGGGAAGACCGATGAAGCCCAAGCTGCGTTGGCATGGGCTGCGGATCACAAGGGAGACGAAGGTTTGCAAGCGTTGGCTCGTTTGCGGTTGGCCGCGTTGGCATTGGAAACGCGTACGCCAGAAGATGCCATTAAATGGTTGGATGGGCCCATGCCTACCGAATTTTCGGGCTTAGCCGCTGATCGTTTGGGTGACGCCTACTTGGCGATGGGAAAGAAAACCGAGGCCCGTTCGGCGTTTGAAAGAGCTTACCAACATCTGGATGACAAGGTGGAATACCGACAGTTGGTTGAATTCAAACTCAATGCGCTGGGGGTTGACCCAAAAAGTGCCACGTCGGTCAATGCCTCCGCAGGCACAACAAAATAATTGAAGGCTTTTTATGGCCCTTTCGCTTTATGGTCGGAATATCTTTGCTCTGATTATTGCGGCATCTTTGGTCGCATGTTCATCTTCTGGCAACAAACCCAAACCCGCGCCCCTGACGGCGTTTGTGCCTTTGGTTTCGGCCAAGCAAGTCTGGGTCAACCGCGTGGGTGACGGGGGCGGGCTGTCGTTGTCTGTCCAAGGAGAGAAGGTGGTCCTTGCGTCGCGCAGCGGGACCTTGGCCGCGGTTGATACCTTGACAGGGGCCGATGTCTGGCGCGTTGCCTTGGGTTCCAGATTGGCAGCAGGATTGGGGTCGGACGGACATTTGTCTGCAGTGGTCACTGAGCACAACGAGTTGGTGGCCGTGGTTGGCGGTACCGTGGTTTGGAGGCAGCGGTTGCCTTTTGCATCGTTCACCGCGCCTTTGGTCGCTGGCCAGCGAGTGTTTGTGCTGGGCGCAGACCGCTCTGTGACGGCGTTTGATGGCAACAGCGGTGCGCGTCTCTGGAACCAGTCCCGTGCGGGGGAGGTACTTGCGCTTCGCCAACCTGGTGTGTTGGCCCCCTTTGGGGATATTTTGCTGGCTGGTCTTGGGCCTCGCTTGGTTGCGCTGAATCCCAACACCGGACTGGTGCAATGGGATGTTCCCCTTGCCAGTCCTAAAGGTGCGAATGACATTGAGCGTCTGATCGATCTGGTCGGACCGCTGGAGCGCCGGGACAACATTGTTTGTGCTCGCGCCTTCCAAGGAAGCGTGGGTTGTGTGGACGCCCTCAGAGGCCGGATCAAATGGACCCAACCGGCTGATGGACGTTGGGGTTTGTCGGGTGATGAACGCTTTGTGTTTGCCACGGAAAACAATGGAAATGTGGTGGCTTATCAACGTGAAACCGGCCAGAAAGCCTGGTCCATAAGTTCGCTGGCTCATCGCGATCTCAGCGCCCCTTTGGTCTTGGGGCGCTCAGTGGTGGTAGGCGATGGCCATGGGTTTGTGCATCTGCTTTCCCGAGAAGATGGGGCTCAAATGGGCAGATTGACCACTGACGGCTCACCCATTCAGTCTCCTCCCGTGGTGGCTGGCGACACTTTGCTGGTGCACACCCAAAACGGAAATCTTTTCGCGTGGCGTCCTCAGTGACGTCACGCAAAACCAACCTGGGCTTTGACCTTTGAAACCTGTGATTGCCCTTGTCGGGCGCCCCAATGTGGGCAAGTCCACCTTGTTCAATCGGCTGACCAAGAGCCGTGATGCCATCGTCGCCGATTATGCGGGTTTGACCCGTGACCGCCATTACGGCAATGGGCGCCTGGGATCGCGAGAGTTCATTGTGGTGGACACCGGAGGCTTCGAACCCGATGCGCGGGACGGCATCTACGTGGAAATGGCCAAGCAAACGAGGCAGGCCGTTGCGGAAGCGGACGTGGTCCTGTTTTTGGTGGATGGCCGGGCTGGCGTGAGCGCCCAAGACCATGAAATTGCCCAATACCTTCGCCGTTTGGGAAAAACCGCCTTGCTGGTCGCCAACAAGGCAGAGGGCATGAAGGACGGTGTCAAGTTCAGCGAGTTTTTTGAATTGGGTTTGGGTGAGGTCATTCCCGTATCGGCTTCTCATGGGCAAGGTATTCGTTCGTTGACTGAACTGGCGTTGGACACGCTGAACCTGCCCGACGAAGAAGAGCCCCCCCCCGAAGATACCAGCATCATCCGTCTGGCAGTGGCTGGGCGGCCCAATGTGGGCAAAAGCACGTTGATCAATGCATGGTTGGGTGAAGAACGGTTGGTAGCGTTCGACATGCCTGGCACCACTCGGGATGCCATTTCAGTGCCCTTTGAACGCGATGGCAAGAAGTTTGAGCTGGTTGATACCGCAGGCCTGAGACGCAAGGGAAAAGTGTTCGAGGCGATTGAAAAGTTTTCTGTCGTGAAAACGCTTCAAGCCATTGAAAACGCGAACGTGGTCCTGCTGTTGCTTGATGCCACTCAGGGCGTCACCGATCAGGATGCACATATTGCCGGGTACGTCTTGGAAAGTGGCCGAGCCGTGGTAATGGCTGTCAACAAATGGGATGCCGTCGATGAGTACCAGCGCAAACTGGTGGAACGCTCCATTGAGCAGCGGTTGGCATTTCTCAAATTTGCCAGTCTTCATCTGATATCGGCCCAAAAGCGCCAGGGCCTTGCTCCGGTATGGAAGTCGATTGTTCAAGCACATGCTGCTGCCAATTGCAAAATGAGTACACCTGTTCTGACGCGACTATTGTTGGAGGCCGTACAGTTTCAGCAGCCCCAGCGCAGCGGCATGTTTCGCCCCAAGCCTCGCTACGCCCATCAAGGGGGCATGAATCCCCCTGTTGTCGTGGTGCATGGCAACTCACTGGAACATGTGACCGACTCTTACAAAAGATATCTTGAGGGGCGGTTCAGAAAGGCCTTCGATCTTGTGGGTACGCCGCTGCGCATTGAAATGAAAACCGCTTCCAATCCCTACAAGGACGCAGACTAATTTCATGGCCTGCGCTGCTTTTCTCCGGTGTGGTATGGTCTGGGTCCCTTAACTTTCCAGAACACGGAACATATCGTGAGCAATAACAAAGGCCAACTTTTGCAAGACCCATTTCTGAACCAGCTCCGGCGTGAACATGTGCCGGTGTCCATTTATCTGGTCAACGGCATCAAGCTGCAAGGGCAAATCGAATCGTTTGATCAATACGTGGTGCTGCTGCGCAACACGGTGACACAGATGGTTTACAAGCATGCCATTTCCACCATTGTTCCGGGTCGCCCGGTGCAGTTTGTCGTTGCTAGCAACGACGACGCTGGTTCTTCGGCCTGATCCGCTTTGGAGCGCTCGACCTCGGGTCGAGTTGCCCACCCCATACCTTTGAGTTCTTCTTCTTCCTTTGAAAAAGTCCCTCCTGCCGTTGTATTGGTGGGGGTGAACTTCGGAGTAGCCCATTTTGATCACGAACTGCTAGAGCTTGGCTTGTTGGCGGAGACGGCAGGGTTTCGGGTAGCGGATCGTGTGGTTTGCAAAAGGCGAGCTCCAGACCCAGCGTTGTTTGTGGGGACTGGGAAGGCTGACGAAATAAAGCTGCTGGTCACCGCACTGGGAGCCAGTGAGGTTTTGTTCGATCAGTCACTGAGTCCTGCCCAGCAACGAAATCTGGAGCGCTACTTGGGTGTGCCGGTCAACGATCGGACCCTGCTTATCTTGGAGATTTTTGCCCAGCGGGCTCGCAGCCACGAAGGAAAGCTCCAAGTTGAACTCGCACGACTCCAGTATGTGTCCACTCGCTTGGTGCGTCGGTGGTCCCACTTGGAGCGTCAACGAGGTGGTGTGGGTCATCGAGGCGGTCCGGGCGAAACGCAAATCGAATTGGATCGCCGGATGCTGTCCGATGCTGTCAAGCGCACCCGTGAAAGACTGGAAAAAGTCAAGAAGCAGCGCGCGACCCAGCGCAAACAGCGAGACCGCCGAAATGCGTTCAGCGTGTCGCTGGTTGGATACACCAACGCCGGAAAATCTTCTTTGTTCAATTCGCTGGTCAAGGCGCGGGCCTATGCTGCTGACCAGTTGTTTGCGACCTTGGACACCACGACCCGTCAGTTGTATCTGGGGGATGCCGCTGGCACGGTGTCGCTGTCGGACACTGTGGGATTCATACGCGATTTGCCTCATGGCTTGGTGGATGCGTTTGCGGCCACACTTCAGGAGGCAGCAGACGCCGATTTGTTGTTGCACGTGGTGGATGCGGCCAATCCAGGTCACTTCGAGCAGATTCAGGAAGTTCTGTCTGTGTTGCGCGACATCGGTGCAGGGGATGTGCCTCAGTTGCTGGTGTTCAACAAGTTGGATGCCATGGCCCCTGATGCGTTGCCCGTCGGACTGGTCGGAGCAACCGAGTTAGATGGTCGGTCTGTTCAGCGCGTATATGTCAGTGCACTCAATGGGACTGGGCTGCCAGAGTTGAGGCTGTTGCTGGCGGGCCTGGCTGCCAACGGGCGCAATCAATCGGGGGAGTCTGTCGATTCGGACCCGCGCTTTGAGGTGGATGGCGGTTGGCAGGAAAGTCCAGAGGCGGTGTGAACGTTTTGCACTTGGCACCATCCCACAGTTTCAATCCATGATTTTTCACAGAATGAATTCAAATGCTTTCGTACGCCCCGCTCAGGCATTGCGCCGTGTAAAGGGCATGTTCAATCTGAACGACCCTCGCTGGGGACGTGGGGATGAAGGGGCTGGCGGCAATGAAGCACCACGGCCTGACACACCGCCCCCGTCCTCACCCCCCGGCAACGGATCAGGTCAACGCCCTGGTGCTACCCAGGGTCCGCCCGATCTGGACGAACTGTGGCGAGATTTCAATCGCAAACTGGGGGGCTTGCTGGGAGGCAAGAACGGCGGAGGCCGCCGCGGCAATGGAGACGCTCCCGATGGGGGCTTCAACCCAGATCCCAAGGCCGCAGGCATTGGTGTGGGACTCGTGGCTGGCGTGGCTCTGCTCTTTTGGCTCGGCACTGGCTTTTTCATTGTTCAGGAGGGCCAGCAAGGTGTGATCACGCAGTTCGGGCGTTATCACTCCACGGTCGGAGCGGGTTTTAATTGGCGTTTGCCTTACCCCATCCAGCGGCATGAGCTGGTCTTTGCAACCCAAATCCGGTCGGTGGACGTGGGACGGGACAGCATTGTGCGAGCCACCGGTTTGCGTGAATCCGCGATGTTGACGGCCGATGAAAACATCGTCGAAATCAAATTTGCCGTCCAGTACCGTTTGAGCGATGCGCGTGCGTTTCTGTTTGAAAGTCGCGATCCCGATGCCGCTGTGATCAAGGCAGCTGAGACGGCCGTGCGCGAGGTGGTCGGCAAAATGAAGATGGATTCGGCCCTGGCCGAGGAGCGTGACCAGATTGCACCTCGCGTCCGTCAACTGATGCAAAATATTTTGGATCGATACAAGGTGGGTATCGAGGTGGTGGGTGTCAACATGCAGCAGGGGGGGGTGCGACCTCCAGAGCAGGTTCAGGCCGCTTTTGATGATGTGCTCAAAGCGGGACAAGAGCGCGAACGGGTGAAAAATGAAGCACAGGCCTACGCCAACGACGTGGTGCCACGGGCCGAAGGGGCTGCCTCACGTTTGCGTGAAGAAGCGGATGGCTACAAGGAGCGCATCGTGGCCCAGGCCAAGGGGGATGCCGAGCGTTTCAAATCGGTGTTGACCGAGTACCAGAAGGCTCCGCAAGTCACCCGCGAACGCATGTACGTGGACGCCATGCAGCAGATATATGGCAATGTGACCAAAGTGTTGGTGGATGCCAAGCAGGGCAACAACCTGCTTTATCTGCCATTGGACAAAATCATGCAAATGTCCGCCAGCAGTGGTTCAGCGGCTCCGGCTCTGACCCCACCTGCCAGCAGCGCCAGTTCAACCGCACCAGCCGGTGCTGCGCCCTCCAGCCGAACCCGAGACGCCGAGCGCTCACGTGAACGTGATGTCCGCTGATCTTCGATATTTGACCTGAAAGACCGCAAAACATGAACCGATTGGGTTTTATTGGCGCATCGCTGGCATTGGTGTTGGCTGTTTTGAGCTCCACGCTGTTTGTGGTGGACCAGCGTCAGTTTGGTGTGGTGTACCAGCTGGGGCAAATCAAAAACGTGATCACCGAGCCGGGGCTCAACTTCAAGTTGCCCCCGCCGTTTCAAAATGTGTCCTACATTGACAAGCGCCTGTTGACGCTTGACAGCACAGACTCCGAGCCGATGTTGACCGCTGAAAAGCAGCGTGTGGTGATTGACTGGTACGTGCGCTGGCGTGTGTCAGAGCCGTCCGCCTACATCCGCAATGTGGGTTTGGACGAGCGTGCCGGGGCTTTGCAGTTGACCCGTGTGGTGCGCAACGCGTTTCAGCAGGAAGTGAACAAGTTGACGGTTAGCCAGTTGCTCGCCTCTCGTCGTGACGATCTGATGAACGATGTGCGCAATCAGGTCTTGGGTGCGGTAAAAGGAGCAGAAAAGCCTTGGGGCCTCGATGTGGTGGACGTGCGCATCAACCGAATTGACTATGCAGAAACCATCACCGAGTCGGTCTACCGGCGCATGGAGGCTGAACGCCAGCAGGTGGCCAACCAGCTGCGCTCCACAGGTGCAGCCGACGCAGAAGAGATTCGGGCCGCCGCAGACCGGCAGCGCGAGGTGACCTTGGCGAACGCTTATCGTGAAGCCCAGAAAGTCAAGGGCAATGGCGATGCCGAAGCTTCGCGGGTGTACGCCGAAGCTTTCGGTAAAGACCCGGCCTTCGCCCAGTTTTACCGTAGCTTGGAGGCTTACAAGGCCAGTTTTGCCAGCAAGTCGGACGTGATGGTCGTGGACCCCTCATCTGACTTCTTCAAAGCCATGCGGAGCAGCGCGGTCGGAACCGGTTCCGGCAAATAAGCGTCTAAGCGCCAGGCTTTGCCCCACCCATGTCAGGCAGCCTATGGATAGCTCTGGCCCTCGTGTTGGTCATTGAGGGCCTTTTTCCGTTGGCGTCACCCGCCGCGTGGCGACGCACGTTCACCCAGCTGCTGGCGCTTAGCGACGGACAAATTCGCTTCTTCGGCCTCTTTGCCGTGATTTTGGGCTTGCTGGGACTGCTCCTGCTGTCTTGATCCCGCCGATCCAACCGGTGTCATCGGTACCGGTAAAATTCCATTTTTAACAGCCCACCCTATTCTCATGTCTGCCTGGGTTCTCCCGGATCAAATTGCCGACGTTCTGCCTTCCGAGGCTCGGCACATCGAAGAACTCCGCCGCGATTTGCTCGACACAGCCCGCCGCTACGGTTACGAGCTGGTCATACCGCCTTTGCTGGAGCATTTGGAGTCTTTGCTCACAGGCACCGGTGAGGCTTTGGACTTGCAAACCTTCAAGCTGGTGGACCAGTTGTCAGGACGTACCTTGGGTTTGCGTGCCGACAGCACCCCCCAGGTCGCTCGCATTGATGCCCACCTGCTCAACCGCCAGGGTGTGACTCGGCTTTGTTACTGTGGGCCAGTGCTGCACACCCGTTCGGCCAGGGCGCATGCCACGCGCGAACCGTTGCAATTCGGCGCTGAGATCTACGGTCATGCGGGCTTGGAAGCTGACCTGGAAATCATCGAACTGGCCCGCTCCACCCTGGACGGGGCGGGGGTGGAGCGCATCAATCTGGACGTGTCCGATGTGCGCGTGGTCGATGCCCTGTTGCAAGGCCTCCCCCTGGATGCCGCTGCCCTGGCCCGCATCCACGGTGCATTGGCTGCAAAGGATGGCGCAGAACTGGCCCAGCTAGGCAAAGGTTTGCCTGCCGATGTGGCCAGAAGCCTGAGATTGCTGCCGCAGTTGTACGGGGATGTACGCGTTTTGGATGAAGCTGAAAAGTACCTCCCACGCTCACCCATGATGGATTCTTCACTGCAAAATTTGCGGTGGCTCTCGCAGCGTCTTGAAGGCCTTATCACGACCTTTGACCTGGCCGATCTGCGGGGATATGCCTACTACACCGGCGTGCGCTTCTCGATGTTAGGGGGAGATGACGTGAGCCAGTCTGTGCAAGAGCTGGTCCGTGGTGGCCGTTATGACGAGGTGGGTGCGGTGTTTGGCCGCAAGCGCCCCGCCGTGGGGTTCAGTCTGGACCTGAAAGCGCTTGTGCAGGCCGTGGCCCCCCGCCCTCTGCGCCCCGCCATTCTGGCCCCTTGGGGTGAACAACCCGGGCTGAGGCATGCCATTGCATACCTGAGGGCACGCGGTGAAACCGTGGTTTGCGTGCTACCCGGGCACGAGCACGAAGTGAATGAATTCCACTGTGACCGTCAGCTGTCTGAGCAAGACGGCCAGTGGGTGGTTGAATCGATTTCCAACACCTGAACAACATGATGAACAAAACTTCAGCGCCGGTGGCCGGACGCAACGTGGTCGTGGTCGGCACCCAGTGGGGCGACGAGGGCAAAGGCAAGCTGGTGGACTGGCTCACCGAGACCGCCACCGGTGTGGTGCGTTTCCAGGGGGGGCACAACGCTGGCCACACCCTCGTCATCAATGGCGTGAAGACCGCGCTGCACCTCATCCCCAGTGGCATCATGCGTCCGGGTGTCAAGTGCTATATCGGCAACGGCGTGGTGTTGTCTGTGTCCAAGTTGTTCGAGGAAATCGAAGGACTTGAAAAGGCCGGGGTCGAACTGCGCTCCCGTCTGCGCGTGAGCGAAGGCTGTCCGCTTATTCTGCCTTTCCATGCAGCCATCGACATCGCCCGCGAAGCGGCCAAAGAAAAAGCCGGAACTGCCAAAATCGGTACCACGGGGCGCGGCATCGGCCCAGCTTACGAAGACAAGATTGCCCGCCGTGCCCTGCGCGTGCAGGACCTGAAATACCCCGAGCGCTTCGCCACCAAACTGCGTGAACTGCTCGATCTGCACAACCACGTGTTGACCACTTACCTGGGCTCCCAAGAGATGGTCTGGGATGCCAAGCTGGCCAGCTACATGGTCGATGGCAAAATCCAGTTTGAGTCGGTCTACACCGAAGCCATGGCCCAGGCCGAACTGCTCAAACCCATGATTGCAGACGTGTCGCGTGAACTCAACTCAGCCCACCAGGCGGGGGCCAATTTGCTGTTTGAAGGCGCACAAGGCACACTGCTCGATATCGACCACGGCACTTACCCGTTTGTCACATCCAGCAACTGTGTGGCTGGCAATGCCGCCGCAGGTGCGGGGGTGGGCCCTGGTTTGCTGCATTACGTCCTGGGCATCACCAAGGCCTATTGCACCCGAGTGGGAGGAGGACCGTTTCCCACTGAACTCGAATGGGACAAGGAAGGGACCCCCGGCTGGCACATGAGCACGGTGGGGGCAGAGCGAGGTACCACCACGGGCCGGGCTCGCCGCTGCGGCTGGTTTGATGCTGCTCTCCTCAAACGCAGTGCCCAAGTCAACGGGCTGAGTGGCCTTTGCATCACCAAACTCGATGTGCTTGATGGATTGGCTGAGCTCAAGCTGTGCACGGGCTACCAACTGGACGGGGAAACCATCGACATCCTGCCCATGGGCGCAGATGACATTGCCCGCTGCGTACCGATTTACGAAACGCTGCCAGGCTGGTCCGACAGCACAGTGGGCGTGACCGACTTCACACGTCTGCCCGTTGCCGCACAACGGTATCTGAAACGCATCGAAGAGACGACGGGTGTGCCCATTCACATGGTCTCCACCAGCCCCGATCGTGATCACACCATCCTGGTTCACCACCCTTACCACGTCTGACTTGAAGATCATAAGAAATAAGCGGATTACGCGCTTATTCTGCATGCATTTTTTGCTATTTAATCAGGAGTAAATCCATGTTGACAGAAGACGGAAAGCACCTGTACGTGTCCTACGACGAGTACCACAATCTGATTGAAAAACTGGCATTGAAAGTGCACCAGTCGGGTTGGGAGTTCGACACCATTCTGTGCTTGGCACGTGGTGGTATGCGCCCGGGTGACATTCTGAGCCGCATTTTTGACAAACCGTTGGCCATCATGTCCACCAGTTCCTACCGCGCCGATGCTGGCACCATCCAAGGGCGTTTGGATATTGCCCGCTTCATCACCACCCCCAAGGGCGAAATCGCGGGCAAAGTGCTGTTGGTCGATGATCTGGCCGACACCGGCCACACACTCAAGGCCGTCATCGACACATTGAAAAACCACTACGCGCCCATCACGGAACTGCGCAGCGCTGTGATTTGGACCAAAGGTGTGTCCACGTTCACGCCTGACTATTCGGTGGACTTCCTGCCCACCAACCCATGGATCCATCAGCCCTTTGAAGGCTACGACAGCATGCGCCCAGCCGCCTTGCTGGAGAAGTGGAAAGTCTGAGTCGCCGCCAACCGATTCATTGCCATGCCTGACCTTTCCACCCGGCTCATCCACCATCCTTACTTGCCACCGCAAGGTTTCGAGGCCGTTTCTCCGGGGGTGTTCAAGGCATCCACGGTGTTTTTTGGTTCCGTGGAGGAGTTGCGTCATCGCGAATGGCGGGACAAGTCTGGCTACACCTATGGATTGCATGGCACGCCGACGACCTTCATCCTCGAAGAGCGCATCGCCACATTGGAGGGAGGGGCACACTGTGTTCTGGTGCCCAGCGGACTTGCAGCCGTGGGTCTGGTGGACATGGCGTTTCTGCGCCAAGGTGATGAACTGCTGATTCCCGACAACGCTTATGGCCCCAACAAATCGCTGGCCGAGGGCGAATTGAAGGGCTGGGGCATTACCACCCGGTACTACGACCCCATGAGCCCTGCCAGTTTGGCCGAGCTGATCACGCCTGCCACCCGATTGGTTTGGCTGGAAGCTGCCGGATCCATCACGCTGGAATTTCCCGACCTTCCTGCGCTGGTGTCTGTGGTCCGCGCCGCCAACGCTGACCAAACGCGCAATGCCCGCCCCATTCTCATGGCGTTGGACAACACTTGGGGGGCAGGCATTGCCTTCAGTCCGTTCGAGTTGGGGGTGGATGTTTCAATGCAAGCCCTGACCAAGTACCCCAGTGGTGGTGCCGATGTGCTGATGGGGTCCGTGGTCACACGGGACTCGGCTCTGCATCAGACGCTTCTCATGACGCACATGCGAGTGGGTCACGGTGTGGGAGGAAACGACGCTGAACTGGTGCTGAGGGGCTTGCACAGCGTGGCTTTGCGCTATGCGGTGCAAGATGCAGCCACACGCACGTTGGCTCGCTGGATGCAAACCCGCGCAGAAGTGGCGACCGTGCTGCATCCGGCGTTGCCGGATTCACCGGGGCACGAGCACTGGATCCGTGACGCCAAGGGGGCCGCTTGCTTGTTCAGTGCCGTGTTCAAGCCTGAACACAGCCAAGCTCGGGTGGATGCGTTCTGTGACCGCCTGCGACTGTTCAAACTGGGCTGGAGCTGGGCTGGGCCTGTCAGCCTCTGCGCACCCTATGATGTCCCGTCTCTTCGCAAACAACCTTGGCCTCACCACGGTGCCTTGGTGCGGTTTGCGGTGGGCTTGGAATCGGTGGCCGACTTGCAAGCCGATCTGGACCAGGCCCTGCAGGCATTGTCACCTGCGTGAATTTTTTTCAATCCCTCACGAAAGCAACCATTGGCCACACCCAACTACGGATACGAAAAACGGCAAAAAGAACTGGCCAAAAAACGCAAGAAAGAAGAGAAACTCAAAGCCAAGGCAGAGCGCCGCATTGATGGACCAGGCGAGCCCCCCAGCATGAGCGACGGCGAATCCAGCGCATTGTCCAGCGAAGGATCGCCTCCGGAGGAGCCGGTTGCCAGCTGAAAACCGGCGGCATTTCTTGCCCAGAGCCCTTGGGTATGTCCAGGCTTTTTGCCCGGACAAACTTTTTCAGCATCTGAACCGCTACCCCTTGTGAACCAGTACCGTGCGCGCCAAGGCATCAAGGTCAGAACGTGACGCCTCTGTCAGCGTCCACACCTTGGCTGTGCCATAGCCGGAAAAATGGCGCCGCATGGAGTCTTCGTACCTGGGGTCGTAGTGCTGGTCGAGCAGCGCTTGAACCGCGCCACGCATATCACCCGCAAGGGCCTGTGCTTGCCAAGACATCACGGTTTCGCGTCCCCTGAGCACTGTCAGCAACGCCAAGCGTTCGCAAAACAGCTCGACATTTTGGCTGAACTGCGCGTAGTCCTCCATCAGCAGGGTCACACGCTGTGGCATATCTAAGGCTAGGGTAAGGCAGGGGCTGGTGCGCATACGGTCCATCAGAGTTGCTTCGATGGCGACGTTTCCCACCCGTTTGCTCTCAGCCTCCACGTAGACCGGTTGCGACGGGTCAAATGACCGCAACGCTGACCACAGTCGACTGTCGAACAGCCTTTGGCTGGGTTGAGACTGTCCGGGCAGCAGACCCAGGACCGAACTGCGGTGCTGGGCCAAAGCCTCCAGATCCAGTACTTGGGCCCCCGCACGTGCCAATGCGTGCAGAAATCGGGTCTTGCCGACCCCGGTGGGGCCACACACCACCCTGAAGTCCAGACGCTGGGCCAGCACTGGAAGTTCTGCCAGCACGGCTTGGCGGTAAGCCTTGTATCCGCCTTCCAGCAGGGTGATGTGAAAGCCAATGGCACTGAAGATGGTGGCCATGGCGCCACTGCGGTTGCCGCCACGCCAGCAGTAGATCAAGGGTTTCCAGCTTTTGGGCTGATCCAGCAGTTCGCGCTCGATGTGAGCTGCCACGTTGCGAGCGACCAAGGCCGCACCACGCTTTTTGGCCTCGAACGGACTGACCTGCTTGTAAAGGGTACCCACGGCAATGCGTTGTTCATCCTCCAGACTGGGCCAGTTGATGGCACCGGGCACTCGGTCCTGGGCATATTCGGCGGGGGTGCGGGCATCGATGATGGCGTCGAATTGGCCCAGATTGGCCAATGCTTCAGAGGCAGACAGGGTTTTCAGGCTCATGGGATCACTTCAGCTGCGGGCGCAGCACTGGCCACACGTTGTCGAGTATCCGTGGGTGGGCCTCTTCGTTGGGGTGGATGCGGTCCGCCTGAAACCACCGGGCCGCGTCGGGCACATCGGCCACGCCCTTGAGCATAAAAGGCACGAGCGCTGCTTTGTGGCGTCTGGCTACGGAGGCAAACAGCTGGCTGAAATCCCGGCCGTACGCTGCGCCGTAGTTTGGCGGGACTTGCATGCCCACCAGGGTGACCTTGGCTCCTGCCTGGGTCGCCGCGTCAGCCATTGCGGACAGGTTGGCATCTGTCATGGTCAAGTCGAGTCCACGCAGAGCATCGTTGCCCCCGAGTTCTATCAGCACATGGTTGGGTCGGTAGCGGCTCAGCAAGGCAGGTAGGCGTGAGCGGCCTCCGGATGTGGTGTCTCCGCTGATGCTGGCGTTCACCACCTGATGGGGCATCTTGTGCTCGATCAGGCGCGCTTGAAGCAAGGCCACCCAGCCACTGCCACGTTTGAGCCCGTATTCGGCGCTGAGCGAATCGCCCACCACCAAAACAGTGGGCATGGGCTGGGCCGCCAGGGGCGCACCAAAGCCCCAGCCCCACAGGCCTGCCGCCAGCACGCTACAGTGTGCAAGCACGTGGCGGCGAGCCACATTCAAGGAGTTGCTGTTGCGCATGACAGATATTGAAGTTTCTTCAGCGTTGGTAGGGCAGGGGACCCAGTTGCGGGCTGTCGTGGAAGTGTCTGACATCGGTAAAACCGTGGCCGATTCGACTGGCATTTTGACCATTTTGCGCGATATCAGTTTCACACTGACCCGCGGGCAGACTGCGGCCATTGTCGGGGCATCGGGGTCTGGCAAAAGCACCCTGTTGTCGATCATTGCGGGCCTGGACATCCCGACCGAGGGAACGGTTCGGCTGGATGGTCAGGACCTTTTTTCACTCACTGAGGACCAACGGGCCTCACTTCGGGCAGAAAAAGTCGGTTTTGTGTTCCAGAGTTTTCAATTGATGGGCAACCTGACCGCGTTGGAGAACGTCATGCTGCCCCTGGAGTTGGCGGGGCGGCGCGATGCGCGCAGCGCCGCCACCGACATGTTGCAGCGGGTGGGGCTTGGTGCGCGGCTGGGTCACTACCCCCGAGTGCTGTCGGGCGGAGAACAGCAGCGAGTGGCCCTCGCCCGTGCGTTTGTGGTGAAACCTGCGGTGCTTCTGGCAGATGAGCCTACGGGCAGCTTGGACTTTGCCACGGGAGCGAACATCATGGCCTTGATGTTTGAATTGAACCGGGAGCAAGGCACCACACTGGTGCTGGTGACCCATGACCGTGCGATGGCCCAACAGTGTGAACGTCGGTTGATCATCGAGGCCGGTCGCCTGATGCCCCCTTGAAATTTCATGCCATTTGGCATCTGACGCTTTCTGGCAATAGGTTTTCAGCTGCGTTTTTTGAAATTCGTGCCATATGTGATGGGCTGTGTATGGGTTCTTGCACTGCACCGATAATCCACACATGTCATCCCAAAAAGTACTTTTCGGCTTTCACGCCGTGGGCGTGCGCCTGAAAACGGCACCGCAATCCATCATTGAGGTTTACTACGAATCCACTCGACGCGACGCCCGCATGCGACAGTTTTTGGAACGGGCCAACGAAGCCGGTGTGCGATTGATCGAGGCCGACGGATTGCGGCTCTCCAAACTGGCTGGCAGTCATGGGCACCAAGGCGTGGCTGCACGGGTGGACTCAGTGGTCCAAATGCGCTCACTGGACGAGCTGCTAGAGCAACTGGAGGCCGATGGAACAGTGCCTTTGTTGCTGGTGCTTGATGGCATAACAGACCCCCACAACCTCGGTGCCTGTCTGCGTGTGGCCGATGGGGCAGGGGCCCACGCTGTGATCGCACCCAAAGACCATGCGGCAGGCATCAATGCCACCGTTGCGAAGGTGGCCAGCGGTGCCGCTGAAACCATGCCTTACTTCATGGTGACCAACTTGGCCCGCACGCTAGGAGAGCTGAAAGAACGCAACATCTGGATCACGGGCACCAGTGATGACGCCCCCAAAACGCTCTATGACGTGGACCTGAAAGGCCCCACGGCCTTGGTACTGGGAGCTGAAGGTACAGGCATGCGTCAGCTCACACGCAAAACCTGTGATCAGCTGGTGAGTATCCCCATGCGAGGGGCTGTGGAAAGCCTGAACGTGTCGGTGGCCAGCGGTGTGTGTCTTTACGAGGCCCTGCGTCAGCGTGGTGTCTGATCCTTTCAGAACAGGTCTACGGGTCAGATCCAGCCAAGGCCTCCCAGCAGCGCACCAACGCCCAGTAACCAAAGCATGTGCAGCTTTGTGCGCCAAACCAACAAGGCGCTGAAAACGGTCAGCATCCACAGTGGCCAATCGCGCGCAGGCTCATTGTGTGCAGCGGTCAACAACCAGCCCGTTGCAATGAGCAATGCAATGACAATCGGCGCCATACCAGCCTTAAAAGCGCGCACTGCTCTGAGCTCACGTTTCTCGTGGGCCCATCGGGTGGCGGAATAGGTCAACAGGGAGGAGGGCAGCACTATGCCCCCCATCGTGATCCCGACCCCCAAGAGTGCCAGCATCAATGCCGGTATACCGCCATCCAGACCGCCACCAGCATTCAATCCCACATTCCAGCCCATGAGGGCCACAAACAGGACATTGGGGCCTGGGGCTGCCTGCGCCAACGCAATGCTGGACGTGAATTGCATCTCTGTCAGCCAGTGCCGCTCATCCACGAGGTATCGGTGCATGTCGGGCACGGTGGTGATGGCTCCGCCAACCCCCAGCAGAGAGAGCGCTGCGAAATGCAGCAGCAGATCCAGCCAGTCTGCAGGGTTGAGTTCGATGAACATGGCGTGATCACGGGCGAGGGCAGTTGGGCCCCAATCGCCACCACGCCCATAGGCAGGCACCACCCCCAACAGCCCCTAGCACCCAAGCCAAAGGCCAGCGAAGCAGGGCAATGGCCGCGAAGGTGAGAGTGGCCAGAGTGATGCAAGCGGGCATGCCCATGGGGCTTTTGGCCAACGCGCCCATCAGCTTCAATCCAGTTGCGGTAACCAAGCCTGCAGCCACGGCGCCCATGCCTTTGAGCGCGCCATGGGCCACCTGAGAATCGGCTACGCCACTGAAGGCTGCGGCGATCAACAGCACCAGCAGCAGTGGAGCGGCCAGCATACCCGCCAAAGCCGCCATTGCACCTTTCCACCCGAAGTATCGCCCTCCGATCATCAGCGCCAGATTCACCACATTGGGGCCCGGCATGATCTGAGCTACCGCCCAGTCTTCCACGAATTGGTCCTGGGTCATCCAACGTTTTTTTTCGACCAATTCCCGCTGAACCACCGCCAGCACGCCGCCAAATCCTTGCAAGGCCAGCCAAGTGAACGACCAAAACAGGTCGCCGAGCGACCGGGGGTACGCCGCTGTGGTGTTCACACTGTCATACCGCCGGAAACTTCCAGGACAGCACCGTTCACGTAACTGGCTTCGTCACTGGCCAAAAAGGCATACACATTGGCGATTTCAGCTGCAGTGCCCATGCGCTTCAGTGGCACACGCTGTGCCATCTCGGCAATCACTTTGTCTGGCATTGTGTCCAGAATAGGTGTGGCAATAAAGCCAGGTGCTACCGCATTCACGCGAATGCCTTTGGGACCCAGCTCGCGGCTCCAAGTCTTGGTGAATCCGATCACGCCGAATTTGGTGGCTGCGTAGTTTGTCTGTCCGTAGTTGCCGTAAATACCCACCACCGAACTGGCGTTCAAAATCACCCCACTGCCTTGTGTGACCATGTGCTCGGCCACGGCCTGTGTGCAATGGAAAACGCCCCGCAAGTTCACGTCAATCACCTTATCAAATTGTTCCTGCGTCATTTTTTGCAATCTCGCGTCCTGCGTGATACCGGCGTTGTTCACCAGCACATCTATGCGTCCGAATTGCGCCATCACGCTGGTCACCACGGCATCCACGTTGTCGCGTTGAGTGACGTTCACAACGAAGCCTACGGCCGTGGCCCCCACCAATTGGCATTGCCTGACAGCTTCGTCCACTGCGGCTTGTCTGACGTCGCACACCACAACGGTTGCACCTTCTTCTGCAAACTTGAGTGCCGTCGCCAAGCCAATCCCTTGAGCGGCGCCGGTGATGATGGAAATTTTCTGATTCAAACGTTTCATGGAATTGCTCACTGTTTTGAGTGTCTCGCGTCAGTCATTCTGCCCGTGGCGTTCAGGTTAGTGATTTTGCACTCTCAAGAAACACCAGATAGCTGGAGTTGGAGTTGGAGTTGACCCGGTTCCGTGGACACATCATTGTTTGTGTTCAAGGAGTCGAAGATGTCCAAAGTACGACCACCGTACCCGGTGGAATTCCGCCAGCAGATGGTCGAGCTGGTTCGAGTGGGCCGCT
>Ga0209066_10000269_pt1 | contig 78748 bp, 63 predicted proteins | sample All_14_2_FD_187198 | JGI IMG/M metagenome (GOLD analysis project Ga0209066, IMG submission 187198) | Freshwater microbial communities in response to fracking from Pennsylvania, USA - Allegheny Zone_MetaG_DW_15 (SPAdes) (version 2) ...
GCCCTCCCAAAAAGCCCAGGCTGCCGATCAGCAACAGCCGCAGGCACCTGCGCAGCAAGCGCAAGGTGCTCCTGCCCCTGAAGCCCCGGGGCCGGCCACCCAGGTGACCTACCTCGGGAGCACGACGCAGGCCATTGGTCAAAAGCCCATGACTGCCACTGAAAAAATGCAAGCCGGCATGCAAGGCATCCTTTCTGGCGCGGGTGGCTCCAAGGAAGGGCAGATGATCGGAGAAGCCGTGGGCCAGGGCATTAAAAACCTTTTTGGACAGGGCAAGAAAGACGGCGCTGGAGGCACGCAGGTGGGGCCGGGACGTCTCGGACCCAACGCCACCGAGGCCGCTCAAGCGGGCGGACCTGTCATCGGCGGTCATCGCGAGCAGGCGGGCAAGCAGGAAGCCGGCGGTCTGGATGTGGGCGGTAGCCTCGGCAAAAAAGTCGGCGGCATGGTCGGTTCAGCTGTTCTCGGTGAAAAAGGCAAGTCCGTGGGGCAGATGCTGGGCAAGATCGCCGGCAATGCAGCAGGGCAGGCGGCCAATATAGCCATTGATCATGCACGCGGCATCGGCGGAAACATTGGCAGCGCCATCGGCGGAGCCATCGCTGGCGAAGAAGGCGCTGCCAAAGGCAAGGAATTGGGTAAAAAAGCAGGCTCCGGGGTCACAAGCGTCCGCGATACACTGGCGGCACAGGGAGTGGACCTCGGCCCCAAACAAACAGCCGGCAAGCAGGGCCACGGCATCAAGTAAGTCATGCCAGCCCCTAAAAAGACCGATGGCAGACGCGATCTCGATGGAGATGGCGACATCGATCTTGCAGACGACCCCTCACGCGATCTCGACCACAACGGGCGCATCGAGAGCGAGGACCGGGAAGAACAGGATATCGACGCGGACAACGACATCGATGCCACCGACCGTACGCTGGCCGCGAAGCAAACCGTCGGCGCGGCCTTGGGCATGGCCAAGACGGGTGAGGGCAGGAAGAGTGAAGCTGAGTCTCAAAGACAGTCAACCGCAGGCCCCAAGGCACGCTGACGAGACGTGGCAAACGGGCGATGTGCCGTGGCGAAGTGGAGTCGAAGCAGGCTCCCATGCCTCGGCAGCGATTTCCCGCATGATCTTGCCGGCATCGCAACAGAGACAAGGCTGACAACACTCGCTCTGCGTATCATGGTCTTGCCATGAATAAACGCGTTTCAGAACGTCAGCGGGCTTCCTCCGCTGGAGAAATCGTCGCACGCCTCGCCAGGCTGTGCTGCCTGTCCGCCATTTTCCTCACAGCGGGCTGCGCCACCTATGGGCCAGAGCGTCCGGGTGAAAAAGTTTACCGCGATGTTGTGTTCGCCGCTCCGGGCGGGCACAAGCTGCGCATGGACCTGTACGTGCCTAAGACGGCGAAGCCCGCGCCTGTGGTGATGTGGATCTTTGGCGGAGGATGGAGGTTTGGCAGCAAAGGTTACCACGTGAATGTGCGTGATCTCACCAGCGTGGGCATCGCGGTGGCCTCCATTCAATATCGCTTGAGCCAGACCGCTGTCTATCCCGCTCAACTGGAGGACTGTCGCGCCGCCGCTCAATGGCTGCGCACCAATGGGGCTCAATACGGCATCGATGCTTCGCGCATGGGAGTCAGTGGCGAATCGGCTGGAGGCCAGCTTGCCGCGGTGCTCGCCGCCGCAGAAGGGAAGTCGCGCATCCAGGCGGTATGCGCGCTCTATCCGGCCACGGATATCATTGATCTGGGGCGCTTGTACGCGAAACCCGGCAAGCTCAGCCTCATTGAGAAACTGCTCGGCGGGCCCATCGAAGAAAAGCTCAACCTCGCCGCCGACGCGAGCCCGATCGATCACGTGAGCCCCTCGCTGCCACCCTTTCTCATCATCCATGGGGACCGCGACAGAGTCGTTCCGTTGCAGCAAAGTGAGAGGCTCTTTTTCGCGCTCGCAGACGTTGGCGTGGAGACTCAGTTCATGGTCGTGGCCGACAAAGGACATTGGTTTCGCCTCAACAACGAACAGTTCGCGGAAGTCTCGCGTTTTTTCCAGATCCACCTCCGCAGATGATCTCGCCTGAAAGGCGGCTCTTCCCTCATGGTGCACCCGGCAGGGATCGAACCTGCGACCAGCCGATTAGAAATCGGCTGCTCTATCCACTGAGCTACGGGTGCCTCGCCTGACCGGCGCGATCATAAGTCCATCTGCGTCTTGAGCAAGGGCGCGCTTCACTCAGGATGCAGTCCGAACATTTGCAGCACCACGTGGATCATGTCCCCCAGTTTGTTGGCATAGGGCCTTTCGGGAAGCAGAATGGCCCAGCCGCGCTGCTTGCCGATGGCCGCGAGGCGGCGGGAGGGATGAACCAGCACGCCATAACCCGCATATTCGAGCAGAGGCAGGTCGGCGGCGCTGTCGGAGTAGCTCCAGCTATGGGCGCGTTCCTGGTCGGTGAGTTCGGTCAGGCCGGGCACGACTGCCTCCATGGCGGCGATTTTGGCCTCGTGCTTGTTGTTGCCCGTGACGAGTCTGGGCATGCCGGGAAATCTGGCACCGACCTCAAACCGTGTGGCGATGCAGTGGTCAAACCCGAGCGCATGCGCGATCTCATGCGCGTAGAAGTCCGGGCTGGCGGTGTTTAGCACCAGTACGCGGTGTTGGTGCCTGTGCCGCAGGATCTCGGCGCGCAGCGCCGGGTAGGCCCATTTCGTCACGCAAATTTCGGCGAATTCGCGGGCGTACTTCCTCAGGCGCTCGCGGGGCATTCCCCGCAGGTAGCTCAAAAAAGCGCGTTTGGCTGTCGCCGTGCTGGCCAGTCCGCAGGCACGTGCAAGAGCCACCGGTACGAACAGCCCGTGCAGCAGCACCCTCCACGGTTCGCGGTGCAGCACGAAGTTGCAGAAGAGCGCCTGCGTGTCGAACGGCAGCAGCGTGTGGTCGAGATCAAAAAAAGCGTAGGAGCGTGCGGGCATGACGCAGGAAAGAAAACAAGGCGTGGAGCCTAGCGCTCCGTTTCCATCTGGCAAAGCATTCCCAGCCTTGACGGATGCAGCGGCGGACGGCAGTGTGCGCACCCTTTTTCCCCCAAGACCCTCATGGCCCAAGAAACCACTCTCATCCTGCTCAAACCCGACTGCGTCGCACGCGGCATCAACGGCGAAGTCCTCAAGCGTCTCGAAGACGAAGGCTTCCGCGTTCGCGGCTGCAAGATGATCCAGCTCACGGATGACCTGCTCAAGGAGCATTACTCGCACATCGCAGACAAGCCCTTCTTCCCGGACGTGGCCAGCTTCATGAAGAGCAAGCCCGTCATCGCCGTGGCGATCTCCGGTGAAAACATCATTTCCCACGTGCGCGATCTTCTGGGCCCGACGGATTCCAAAATCGCCCCAAAGGGCACCATTCGTGGCGACTTCGGCACGGACAAGATGACCAACGTCGTCCATGCCTCCGACTCCCCTGAAGCTGCCGCAGTTGAACTGAAGCGCTTTTTCAAGGACGGCGAGATTTTCAGTTATTGAGACGGCGCACATTGCCGCTACACTCGCGGCGCAGGCATTCCCCCACGCCGCTGTGGTGAAATGGTAAACACAGCAGACTTAAAATCTGCTGGGAGGCAACTCCCTTGCCGGTTCGAGTCCGGCCAGCGGCACTCTGCCTCATGGCGGAGTGAGGCGGGTATTCGCGGCCGGAAAGATCAGGTGCCCCGTCTTTCGCTCCTCGATCAACGAAGGGCATTTATCGCTTCCTTCGACCGGCGAAAATGGCGGAGAGGGTGGGATTCGAACCCACGGTGGGGATAAACCCACGCCAGTTTTCAAGACTGGAGCCATAAACCACTCGACCACCTCTCCTGGTGCTGCGTTGCGGAATGTGGACAGTAAGCAACGTGAGGCAAACTGCCAAGAGGAACTTTGCATGAGCTGCAAGTCAGGATTGATCCCTGACGAGGGGGCATCCATGGTCATGGCGCATGATCCATAAGACCGCCCTGATTGATTCGAGCGCCCAAATTGACCCGACAGCCGATATTGGCCCCTATGTGGTGATCGAGGGGGCGTGTGAGGTGGGCGCAGGATGCAAGATCGAGGCGCATGCCCAGCTGGTGGGGCATGTGGTGGTGGGGGAAGGGACGCGGATCGGGCGCGGGGCGGTGATCGGCGGGGAACCGCAGGATCTGGGCTTTGATCCGGCCACCCAGAGCAGCGTGATTTTGGGCAAAAAGAATGTGATTCGCGAGCACGTGACGATTCATCGCGGCAGCAAGCCGGGGGCGGCGACGCGGATCGGAGATGGCAACTATCTCATGGTTGGCAGCCATCTTGCACACGATGTGGTGCTGGGGGACCGAAACATCCTGGCGAACTCAGTCCTGCTGGGCGGGCATATCCACGTGGGCAACAACACCTTCATCGGCGGCGGAGCCGTGTTTCACCAGTTTCTAAGAATCGGAGATTTTTGCGTGATCCAGGGTAATGGCAGCTTCAGCAAAGACATTCCCCATTACTGTGCGGCACAGCGGATCAACCGCATCACCGGGCTGAATGTGATCGGCTTGAGGCGCCAGGGGTTCACTACGGAGGAGCGCGGAGCTATTAAAGACCTGTTTCAGCAGCTTTTTTGCGGAGGCATGAACCTCACCCAGGCGGTGGAGCAGGCGAAGGCCCAGGACTGGCCGGAAAAAGCACGGCGCCTCTTGGAGTTTGTCCAAGCACCGAGCAAGAAAGGGGTGTGTCCGGTGCGGCCTGGTCGTGAGGATGATTGAGGCGAAAAAATACCGGCTTTTTCTTGTCACCGTGATTTCGGTAGCCTATTTAGGGCGCTCTCATTGCCTGTCCGTTTAGGGCATTGTCCTCTCGTGTTATGATTTTTTCAAAATTTTGCGTGACGGTCCTCGTTTGCGTCCTGGCCATGGCCGGGGCGGCGGGCGGGCAATCCCTTCTCGACAGTCTCACGAGCGATCTCAATATTCGTGGTCTAACCACCACGATGGATCCAGAAACGGGCGTCGCTACGGTGACCGGAGATGTGCATATTCATTACGGCGATGTCGAAATGCGCTGCGGCAGTGCGCAATACAATCAAGCCACTGGCGAGGTCATCGCCAAGGACGGCGTGACGATCTGGCGTGATGGCATGCTCTACCATGGAGATTCCATCACCTACAACTCCATCACGGGTGAAATGTCGGGCAGGAATGTGATCACAGGGATTGGTGCGGGAACGCAGCAGAGCATCGCTGGGACGGGCATAACCGCCGGCGGTGGGCCCGTAGGCGGAGGGTTCAGAAGAACGTCAGGCATGTTTTTCTTCAGAGCGGAGGACTTCCATTCGAGCAGCAAGCTTGAAAACCGGATTGAGGCCAAAGGTGTTTCATTCACATCACATGATGTGCAGGACCCGAACTACCATCTTCGCGTCAAGGAACTGACTGTTTATCCAGAGGACAAGGCCATTCTCAAGGATGTCAGAATGTATGCGGGAAAAATACCCTTCCTCTGGCTGCCTCAAGTCACCAAATCGCTGGAGGAAGACAGCAGCCTGCGTCTTGGCCCCGGGTTTCAAAGTCGCTGGGGGGCCTTCCTTCTGACGCAGATGTCGGTCGTGCATGGCGACCACACCTTTGCAAAGTACAAATTTGATTTGCGCAGCAAGCGTGGTGTGGGTGCCGGGGTGGATTTCTTCTCAGTGCGCCACAGTGCCAACCGGCAGAACTTCGGCACCCTGAAGCTGTATGGAGTCAATGACACGGCCCCTTCCACAAACGCCACCACTGCCATCCGTTATCCTGTTCCGCACTACCGGTATCGGGTGAATTTTCAGCATCGCATCTACCTTCCGGGTCCGGATGTGAGCACTTGGTATCTTGATTTCGACATCAACAAGATCAGTGACATTCACTTCTACGAAGATTTCTTCTTCAACGATTACCGCACCAATCGTGAGCCGGACAACCAGATCTCACTGATTCACACAAATGAAGCTTATGTCGCCACCCTGATGGCGAAGTTCAAGCTGAACAATTTCTACCGCACTACGACCCGTCTGCCTGAGCTCTCCATCGACTTCACCCGGCGGCCTCTGTGGAATTCTGGAGTGTTCCATCAAGGCACCATCACTGCAGGTATCATTGGTGAAATGGTTGGCCAGCAGGAAAGAGCGGAGTTGATCCGTCTGCAGGCGCTTGGTGTCGGAGGTCTCGCGACAGTGCTGGCTGATCCGCTTGGCACCGCCAGCGACTCATTCCTCAGCCTCGCCGGAGCTCCGCGGACGTCGGCCCTGACACCAGTCGATATCACGCAGGGACTCAGTGCTATTTCCAGCAGGCTGGCGCAGCCTGGATATGCCCGGTTTCACACCTACCATGAGCTGCTGTATCCGAAGACCTACATGGGCTGGCTGAATGTGACGCCCAGGATCGGAGCTGGCATGACGAGCTATGGTGGAATCGTCGGCAGCCCCACAGGTTTAAATAATTATACCCGTGGCATTTTTCATTTTGGTCTGGATGTCTCCTTCAAGCTTTCCAAAAACTGGAGCGACCTGCAGGTGCCTGCCCTGGGACTCAACGGCATTCGTCATGTGTTTCAACCGTACCTGAATTATTCATATTTGGATGCGCCTCAGAGCGCGGGGGTGCCGGCCATTGACCGCCTCTCGACGACGACCAGACCTCGTTCCATTGACGTTCCGTTGTTTACGGCCGTGGACAGTCTTCGCTCATGGAATGTGGCGCGTGTCGGATTCCGCAATCTTTTCCAAACGAAGCGCGACTACATGTCGAGCAACGGCTATGGCAGCTTCTGGGAAACGCCCGAAGGCGGGGACAACCAGACCTACACTTGGGCAGGGATGAACACCTATGTGAACATTTTTGGCCAGGACCCTGAGTACGGTCGCAGCCTCTCCAATGTGTACAATGAGCTTTTCTGGGCGCCAGTGCCCTGGGCCATGGTGAAGTCAGATCTCCAATTGCCCATCACCAGCGGTGTCGGCAGCTTTACGGAAGCCAACAACAGTGTGAGCTGGATGCTGAGCAAAAACACCTCGATCGAGATGGGGCATCAGTATATTTATAACCACCCCTTCTTTCGCAGCAGCAGTCTGTTGTACTCACGCTTTTACGCGAGGCTGAACGAAAACTACGGCTTTAACACCTACCACATTTACGAAGCGACCAACGGTGTGCTGCAATTCCAGAGCTACAGCGTTTCAAAGGATCTGAGCAGCTGGATCGCCTCTTTTGGCCTGATGTCGCGCAACAACGGCAACGGTGTTTCAGATTTTGGCCTTCTGCTTTCCTTCACGCTCAAGGACTTCCCCAAATTCAATTTCGACCTGGACATGGACCCCAATCCTGGTGGACGCGGGAGCAAGCAATAGCCCTTCGGGTTGTTTGAAGCAGGGCTGAAGGCTCCGGCCCATCATCGTGGCAATGAAGGGGGAGCGTGTAGGCTGATCAGCCCAAGCCAGGCTTTGCGCCCGGACAGTCGATCCGGATTGATTTCCGTTACTAGCTCGACCCGGTTAGACTTGGCATAAAAAAACCATGCCGTCTTCCCTCTGAGAAGGAAGAGGCATGGTGAACTGAACGGCTGCCCGAAGTTTCGCTATCAGAGACTCACATCGCCCCACCGCTGCGGGCGAGGAAATTGAGAGCGAGAGTAGCGACGGCAAGAAGGAAGACTAACCAAGCAAGAGGCATGAGATGATGGAGGGGGTGAGAATGTCTGTCGAGGGCTTCAGGGAATCGCCATCAGCTGGCTCTTGAACTTCTCGTTCGACCAAGTTCCTGAAGCGGAGACGGTTTCCCATTCCTGTTTGCCTTTTTCGGGGACCATGATGGGGGATTCCGTGTTGAGATCCGCATGGCTGATCGCGTCAGAGCCAAGCATTTGAACGAGCATCAGAACGGCCGAAAGCACGAAGCAGATCACCGACAGCGGGACCAATCCTGCCTCAGGATCTTTTTCTTCATAGAACTGCTCCGCATCAGCCGCAGCGCTGCGCTTGACGGGGGCGCTGGGAGGCGCGGAGATGGAGGGGCGCTGCATGGCCTGAGTGGGCTGCAGCTTGACGGTTGCTTTGGGGAGGGGGCTGGCTGCCCCGACGCCACCGCCGGCCATGGGGCCGGTGCCGGCTCCGGGTGCGGAAGGAGGACGCGGACCTGGTGCTTTCTGAAGAGGGACGGTGGGCGCACCCGTTTCGGTGCGGGGAGGTGGAGCCGCTGGATTTTGAGCAAGCGGACGGGTGGCGGCTGGCAAGCCTGCCATGGGCGGAGCGGCAGGACGAGGCGCCATTGGAGCCACGGGGGCTCCTGGTGGTTTTGGTGCCGTTGGCGGAGCCAGCGGACGAGCCATGGGAGGGGGCATCGCACCGGACGGGGCCGGGGCCGCAGGCGGCGGAGACGAAACCACAGGAATGGCGGAAGTGGTCTTCCTCGAGGGCGGTGACATCGGGGGCGCGGGCAGTTTCACCGGGGCCGTGCTGGACTTGGGTGCAGGCGGTGGCAGAGGTGCCGAGGGCAGCTGAATCGGGGCCGTGGATTTCTTTGACACCATGGGCACCACCGAGGTCGTGTTGAACGACGCTGGAATCCCGCCTGTCGCAGGGGAAACCGGGGCGGTGGACTCACGCGGCTGGGTGACGCCGGCACCCGGACGCCCACGCAGGGTGATGCGCACCGTTTCTTTTTTCAGGGGAACGGCGGCGGTCTTGGGCGTCGAGCCTGAGGGTGGTGTTGGCGGTGGCGTGTTTTCGGGTTCGCTCATGGTTCAGGGGCGGAAAATAAATGATTCAGACAATTCCCATATTTAGCGAATTTCGCCCCCTTGCGTCAATCCCTTTCTCCTGATGCCTTGCAATTGTCCGGCCAATGTTCGTTAGTTGCTGGCCCGGTGGTCGGCAACCAAGACGCCCGGCCCATTTTAGCATGAAAATTCTTGTCACAGGAGGAGCTGGTTTCATCGGCTCTCACACCGTCGAGCGTCTTATCAATGAAGGCGCAGGCCAGATCACAATCATTGACAGCTTTAACGACTACTATAATTCCACGATCAAACGGGAGAATTTGCGTTCCTTTGGCTCGAAAGTCACGGTTTGTGAGGGAGACATCTCGGATTCAAGGTTTGTGCATGAGACCTTCAATGTGGGTCGTTTTGACGCAGTTATTCACCTGGCAGCTCGTGCGGGTGTGCGCCCTTCCATCGAGCAGCCTGAGTTGTACATCGATACCAATATCAAGGGCACCTTCCATCTTCTGGAGGCCGCACGTCGCACCGGAGTTAAGCACTTTGTCTTCGCCAGCAGCTCCTCGGTCTATGGGGTGAACAAAAAAGTACCCTTTGCCGAGGTGGACCCCATTTTGCAGACCATCAGTCCTTACGCCATGACCAAAATGGCCGGCGAGCAGATGTGCTCCAACTACAGCCACCTTTACGATATCAAGACCGTGGCCCTGCGCTTTTTTACGGTCTATGGCCCGCGCCAGCGCCCTGATCTGGCCATTTCCAAATTCTCCCGCCTGATTGAAGACGGCAAACCGATCGACAAATTCGGCGATGGCAGCACCGCCCGAGACTACACCTTCGTCCACGACATCGTGGATGGCATCGTTGGGGCGCTCAACTACCGCAGCGGTCCGATCTGCGACATCATCAACCTTGGCGGCTCCCAGACAGTCACACTCAATGACCTCATTTCCACCATCGAACAGGCGATTGGTAAAAAGGCGGTGATCAATCAACTGCCCGAGCAGCCGGGGGATGTGCCCCTGACTTCTGCCGATGTGAGCAAAGCCAAGGCGCTGCTTGGGTTCAATCCCTCGACAACCATCGCCCAGGGGGTGCCTGCCTATGTGGAGTGGTTCCGCGACATGCGGGCGCGGGGCATCGCGGTTTGTTAAAAATGCGGTGCTGAGACCGTGCCTTCTTCGATCTCCTGGCGGCGTTTGCGAACGATGCCGTCGGCGATGTCTGTCACCATCTCCTCCAGCAGCAGGCGCAGATGGCTGCCGGGGCGATAATCGGCGGGGGCGATGTGTTTGACGCGGTCGGCGAGGCCCGTGAGCTGGTAGCACTTGCGGAAGCTGCTGCGGCTGGCCTCGTCAGGGTTGTACACGGCCACGGCATGGCCGCCGTAGCGTTTCATCAAGGTGAAGCAGGGCACGTCCGTGGGGCCGTCTCCCACATAGATCATGTGCTGGAAAGGGATCGGCCGCAGCTCATGCGCCATGTGGTCGTTCACATCCTCATGCGGTTCCAGCATGCCTTTGTTGATCCGAAAGATATACTGAGTCTTCGTGGTGTGGCTGATCACGCGTTTGGGGAAAGTGATGCGCCCATTTTTATCCTCGCCGAACTCGCAGCCGAAGATGCGCCTCACAAAAGGGGCCAGCGCCGAGCCGTCCAGCAGCGCCTTCAGCCCGCTGGAGATGATGTAATGCTCGATTTTCACCCCCAGCAGCTTGTGCTGCTCGTTGAGCACTTTGTTCAGCTCGTCGAAGAGCTCCGGCACGCCTTTGAAAAAATTCAGCTTCGCTCCCAGCTTGCGCAGATCCTCATTCGTCGGCCGGTCCATGTCCAGGTAGTCCAGCATGCACTTGAGGTAGGCCAGTTCACCGTCATAGCCTTCCTGATTGACCAGTTCGCGGCTGCGCTTCCAGAACTGCTCCGGGTTGATCCCAAAATGCGGGAAGAGCGTCTCGTCCTGCATATACGTCGGGCTGAGCGTCTGGTCGTAATCGTAAATGATGCCGATGGTGGTCTGCTGGGATGCCATGACGAGAGTTGAAGGTTGTTTGGAACAATCGTCAACCACCGTACGCTGCCAATTCAGACAAGCGCCCTGAATGCACTGGCGATGTCTGGATGTTTGAATACGTAGCCCATCTCGGACGCAACGCGAGGAATCGCACGTTGACCGCCCAGGAGCATTTCATCCGCCATGCCGCGCAGCAGCAGTTTGAGAGCAAAAGCCGGCGCATGAAAGAATGCCGGACGATGCAGGGCGGCTGCGAGCTTTTGGGTGAACTCCGCATTCGTGACCGGCTCCGGCGCACAGAGATTCAGCGGGCCGCTCACGGTTTCGGTGGTGACCGCCTTGAGGAGAAGCTGAACTGCATCGTCGATATGAATCCAGGACATCCATTGCCGCCCTGATCCGAGCCTGCCGCCGAGGCCGGAGGCAAACACCCGTCGCAGCAGTGGGAAGGCACCGCCATCACGGCCCAGCACCATGCCCGTGCGCGAGGTGACGACGCGCATGCCGAGTGCTTCGGCCCGCTGAGCCGCCGCTTCCCAGCCTGCGCAGACATTCGCCAGGAAGCCATGGCCCTGCGGCGATGTTTCATCCACGGCCTCTGCTCCGCTGTTGCCATAGAATCCGGCTCCGGAGGCGCACACCAGAACCTTGGGCCGGTTCTCAGCTTTCCAAGTGCCGAGATGCGCGACCAGGGACTCGGTGAAATCCACGCGGCTTTTCCAGATGCGATCACGCTTCTTGGATGTCCACAGACCCATGAGTGATTCGCCCGAGAGATGGACCAGTGCATCCAGGGGCGTTTCCGGCAAAGCATGAGGTGCCTGTTTTGGCTGCGTCAGGCCCAAGCCGGGCCTGCGTGAATACGCGATCACCTCATGGCCTCGGTCGATTGCATATGCCGCGAGGTGCCTGCCGATGAAGCCCGTCGCTCCTGTGATGCCGATGCGCATGAGAATTATTGAGGAGGGATGGGAACCAGAACTTCATTGCGGCGCAGAAAACCGGGTGTCCACGGCGGATCGTAGTAGGCGCTGAAGGGAGCGCCAGCCTCCTGAAGCTTGTTCTGCTGCATCCAGGCTTTCAGCTTCGCCAGGGCCTGCTGTTCTCGTTCCTTGGTTTGGGAGCCGCTGAAGCGATGAACGGCCACTCGCCGTGGCTTCAGGGTGTCCACGCTCACCAGGGCAGAGGCGGGGGCGGGCGTGTCTTTCTTGTGCTTATCTGGTACCACGAAGGCCATTTTGCCATCCACCATGAAGACTGGTGTGGTCATGGAGATCTTCTCTTTGGCTGCATTTCCGCCGTCGATGTAGCGGAACAACCGCATGAAACTGGAATTGTCCGCGTCACGAGAAGTGGTGGCGATTTTGAGCTCGGGATACTCACGAATCTCAAAGGCGCCGTCCGTGCGGAGGACCTTGTACGGGGCCGTTTCATAACCCGCACGCGATGTGGCGCAGGCAGCGATGCCGATGGCGCTGACAACCAGACCGCTGATGAGGGCGAGCAACTTTTTCATGGCCGAAATACGTGCGCCATGGATCAACGGGCTGACTTTTCCAAGATGAGGCAGCGAAACGAGCGACCCATCAAAGCTGGATGCGTGAGTGAATTGAACTGACGCATCGTGGCGGTGTCAGGTGGTCTGCCTTCGAGGCTTTGAATCCATTTCGTCGCCATGCGGCCCAGCAGACGGCCCTGCAGATCGTATTCGCGCTGGGAGAGTCCATGGCGCTCGGCTTCTTCAATCAGCCGCGTGAAATTGATGTGCGTAGTCAGATCGCATTCGCCGAGGTCTGCCAGTACATGGCCGTCTGTCTGGTGCTGCTTGTAGCGGCGGATGGTGCCATCGGCGCGGGAGTCGGCGTGGAATTCCTCAGCATCCAGACCGTAGTCGGCGATGAAGATGGCTCCGTGAAATGCCGCCTGCGCCAAGGCTCGAACCCACGTGAGCATGGCAAGATTGATTTCGAGGGTGTGGCCGGTCTCGAGATCGTGGGGCAAGTGTTTCACCTCAGCTTCGAGTTCCTCACAGGAGCAGCCGCCGGAAATGAAGCGGAAGGCCTCGGCGCCGTCGGTTTCGACGAATAATTCCTCCCAGCGCTCGCCGCTCCAGCGGACGAGATGCACTGGGAAGGCATCGGGCAGCTCGTTGCACAGGAAAAAACCGTGTTTGGGGCCGGTTTTGAGAGCGGCGAGGCTTTCCACCCAATGAACGCGATCACCGAGGCGTTTGAACTGAGCTTCGCGGTATTTCGGGTTTGGCTCCACGATGAGGTAGCGCAGGGGGCTGCCCTCCAAGGCGCTCAAGACATCTTCAGCGAGCTGTCCGTCATGAGCGCCCTGTTCAATGAGCGTGAAATCTTCGGGCTCTCCCAGCGCCTGCCACTCCTGCAAAGCGTACATGGCCAGCAGTTTCCCGAACAAGGGGCCGACACTGACACTGGTGTAAAAATCGCCCTGGCGGCCAATTTTGCGCGGGCCGGCTCCATAATAACCATGATCAGGATGATAAAGCGCCAGATCCATGACCTGTGCAAAAGGCACACGGCCGGATGGGGAGGCGGCGAGCATTTCTCTCAGTATCTGGGGAAGGGAAGACATTCGAGGCACGGGAAAGAACTGGCGCGGATTGTGAAGGGCGGGTAGTTTTAACACCCTACTTTCCTATCTACAATCCATGTTCCGTGATGATCCCGATCCCCAGCCTGTGCGCAACTGGCGTGGCGAAGCCGGCCTAAAACTGCCGTTCTACCGCCGTGGCTGGTTCAGTGCGCTGATGGCTTTTGCTCTGCTCTGCCTCGTGTCGGCATTTGGAGTGTACAGCGTGGTCGTGGCACCGCTGCGGCGGGATGCAGAGAAGTATGACCTTGAGGAGCTCAAAAAACTGGAGTCCGCGAGCATCATTTTTGATCGCGACGGTGATGAGATGGCCCGCCTTTACGTGCTGAACCGTACGCCGGTGCCCATCACCGACGTGCCGCAGCATCTCATCGACGCCCTTGTGGCTCAGGAAGATTCCCGGTTTTTCAAGCACGACGGGGTGGATTACATCGGTCTGCTGCGTGCGGTGAAGGAAAACATCGTGGCTCGTGAGGTCACGCAGGGGGCCAGTACGGTCACCCAGCAGCTTGCCCGGCAGACCTTCAAACTCCTGGAACGCAGCTACAAGCGCAAGATTCTGGAGGCATTCATCGCCCAGCGCATTGAGAAGCATTTTTCGAAGGCGGAGATCCTGGAACTCTACCTGAACCGGATTTTTTTCGGAGTGAATTTCTACGGCGTGCAGGCGGCGGCGCGCGGCTACTTTGGCAAGGACGTCAAAGAGCTGAGCATCGAGGAAGCGGCGACGATCGTGGGGCTTATCAAGAGCCCGAACAACATCCAGCCGATCAAGCACCCCCAGCGTGCCATGAAGGAGCGCAACTACGTGCTCGAACGCATGTCCATCGAAGGCACCCTGACCCGAGAAGAGGCGGCGAAGCTCAAGAAAAGGCCGCTGGTGACTGCGCCGCAGAGCACCGACCCGCGTCTGAGCTATGTCTTTGATGCCGTGCGCCGGGAAGTCGTGGATCTCGTGGGTGAAGAGCGGGCCTCCATCGGCGGCTTCCGCATCTACACCAGCATTGACCAGGACCTGCAGAAAGCCACGGAGGAGGCGGTCAGCAAACGCATGGCGGAGGTGGAAAAGCGCGCCGGGTATGAGCACCAGACCTTCGCGCAATTTCGCGCGATCATGGCTGATTACCGTGCCCGTATGAAGCGGGGTGAAATTGATCCCGCCACCCCCAAGCCGCTGCCTGAATATCTGCAGGCTGCGGCCATGATGATCGACAACAAGGACGGCAGCATTTTGGCGATGGTCGGCGGCCGGGATTTTGGTGACAGCCAGTTCAACCGCGCCACGGATGGCGTGCGGCCCGCCGGCACCGCCTTCACTCCGCTGGTCTATGCCGCCGCCTTCAGCAGTCCCGGCCTTTATCCCGGAACCAAGGTGGATGACGCCCCCCTGGACAACCGCCGCGTGATGATCGGCGGGCTGACCGGCATTCTGGGGGAATGGGGCGCGGAAGTGGACAATCCGAAATGGACGCAGGCGCCCATGAGTTCGCGTGAAGCTCTTGTGCAAGGACGTAACTCCGCCACGGTACGCCTGGGTGAGCGAGTGGGAGTGCCGATGGTCAAACAGGTGGCGCAGAAGGCTGGCATCACCTCTGAAATGCGCGACTACCCTTCCACCTTCCTCGGTGCGAGCGAAGTGCGGCTGAGCGAGATGTGCCTGGCTTATTCCAATTTTCCCACCCTTGGCAGCCGCCCGCAGAAGCTGAACCTCATTCAGCGCATCACGGACAACAACGACAAGGTTGTGTTTCAAATCTCCGAGAATGCGCTTCGCAGCGTGCAGAGCATGGACCCCATCGCCGCGTACCAGACGCACACCTGCCTGGTGGATGCGCTGCATCGCGGCACCGGAAGTCCTGCGGTGAGTGAATACAAGCTGGGAGAGTTCGTGGCAGGTGGCAAAACGGGCACGCACTACGAATTCAAGGATCTCTGGTTCCTGGGCTACACCTCCGGCGTCACCTGCGGGGTCTGGGCCGGCTTTGACAAGCAGAAAACCATTTATCCCGGAGCTTTCTCCAACCGCATTGTGCTGCCCGTCTGGGTGGACATGGTGAATGCGAGCGCCACGCGCTTCGTTCCCAAGGACATCGAGCCGCCGCAGACGGCGGAGCGGGTGGAAATGTGCCAGCGCAGCGGCATGCGCGCCACCGACTACTGCTACGAGAAGATCAAGGGGCCTGATGGCAGGGAAAAATCGGTGCGCGCCACCTACTTTGAATACCTGCGCCCCGGCACGCCGCTGGAGGGCTTCTGCAATGTGCATACCGGTGAGGGGCTGCCGGTGGAGATCAAGCAGTTCGGCTATCAAAATCCCGCCAGTGGTTTTGGCTCGGCCCCGCTCGTTGCTGCGACCACCCGCTGGGTTCACATCGAGCCGGTGCGCATGAGGGCGCTCACCGTGATCGGTGAGGACCCCTACAATTCAGAGCAGGCCGTCCCCCGCGCCAGCCCGGTGAATGATGATGGTACGCCGATTCGCAAAGCCATTCCCGTGGATGCCGTCGATCAGCCGGATGAAGACGCGCCCAAGCTCAAGCTGGCTCCGCCACCGCCGATGAAGATCGAGCTTTAAAAGGGGCTGAGTTTATCAGGCGGGCACGCTCGGCCGCCCTTGAACTCAGGATTATTTTTTCTCCAACTTTTTGAGGAGGGGTGCCGCCACCTCATCCACGTAGGCCTGCCCTGCCGCACTGCATTCCTGCAAGACCACCACCTGGCTTTTAAGAAAGGCCTGGCCATGGGGTGACTCAAAGAAGGCAATCCACGCCTTGATCTCATCATGCGAAAAATGCTTCTCATAGATGGGCACCATGCGATCGATAAACTCCTGCGGTCTAAGATTGGCTGACAGCTCCTTCCAAAATGCTGCCGGCACATCCGGGTTTGCCCGGCTCTGCAGCTCGATATTGCTTTTGATATCGGCAAAGCTCAATTCGGCGACATTCGTCAGCCTCAAAAACTTGCGAACGTCCTGGGTCTTGGCAGACTCCCCCTCCTTGGCCCGTACCATCGTGAGACATGACAAGAGAATGGTGATGAGGATGATGCGCATGGTTTGAGATGTGGAAGTGTCCAAGAACTTGAGCTGGCGCAGTGAGCGCGCAACCTTCTACCGCAGCAGCATCTTACCTTTCTCCGGATCAAACTCCTTCTCCCACCTTGCCACCACCAGCGTGGCCAGGGTGTTGCCGATGAGATTGGTGATGGCTCGGGCTTCGGACATGAAGCGGTCAATGCCGATGAGCACCGCGAGACCTGAGACGGGAATGCCGGTGTCGATGGTGGACAGCGTGGCCACCAGCGTGATGAATCCCGCTCCGGTGACCCCGGCGGCGCCTTTAGAGGTCAGCAGGAGGACGCCAAGCAGGACGAGCTGATGCCAGAGGGTGAGGTGGGTGTTTGTGGCCTGCGCGACGAACAAGGCGGCGAGCGTGAGGTAGATGCAGGTGCCATCGAGATTGAACGAGTAGCCGGAGGGGATGACAACGCCGACCACAGACTTGTCACAGCCCGCTTTTTCCAGCTTCAGCATGAGCTGGGGGAGAGCGGTCTCTGAAGAGGAGGTGCCCAGCACCAGCAGCAGCTCGTCTTTGATGAACACCAGCATCTTCCAAAGGCTGAAGCCGTTCCAGCGCGCGATGCCGCCGAGGACAACGAATACAAACAGCCCACAGGTGAGATAGACGCAGGCCAGCACCTTGGCCAGCTTGATGAGCATGCCGGGGCCTTCTGAGCCCACGGTGTAGGCCATGGCCGCGCAGGCGGCGACCGGGGCGACACGGGTGATGATGGCGACGAGCTTGAAAAACACCTCTGAAACGCTGTGCAGCAGGTCGAGCACCGGCTTGCCTCGCTCCCCCATCTGGCAGAGCGCCACGGCGACCAGCAGCGCGAGAAAAAGGGCAGGCAGCACCGAATCGTCTGTAAAAGCGCCCACAAAGGTCTTGGGCACGATGTTCATGAGGAAGGCCTTGGTGCTCGTGTCTCCCGCCTTGGCCTGGTATTCGCCCAGCTTGGTGGATTCCTTGGCCGAGGCGTGGTGCTCCACCCCGGCACCGGGTTCGATCACGTTGGCCACCACGAGGCCGATGAGTAGCGCCACGGTCGTGACGAGTTCAAAATACAGCAGGGCTTTCCAGCCCACCCGGCCCACGCGCTTCAGGTCTCCCATGCTGGCGATGCCGCAGACCACGGTGCAGAAGATGATCGGGGCGATGAGCATCTTGATCGCCTTGATGAAAATCTCCGCAAGCGGCTGCAGGTCGGTCGCATTGTAGGAATGGCCGAAAAGGACGATCGAATTCGACGGGGGCCACAGCAGGCCGAGCAGCACGCCCAGCACGATGCCGATGATCACCTGGACGTAGAGAATTTTGAGCCATTTCATGGGCGCGGATGCTGGCAGGTCCGGCGGCAAAAGCCAAGAGGCATTCTTGCACCCTCCGCCGGGCGTGCTAGGCTGGCAGCCCTCCAAACCACCAATCAGCACGCATCATGGGCAAAACACTCTTCGAAAAAGTCTGGGATTCACACGTCGTCGGCACCCTCGACAACGGACAGACACAGCTTCTCATCGACACGCATCTCGTCCATGAAGTGACCAGCCCGCAGGCTTTTGGCATGCTGCGTGATCTGAACCTGAAGGTGGCCTACCCGCACCGTACCTTTGCGACCGTCGATCACATCGTGCCGACCGACAGTCAGGTCTCCCCCTTCGCTGATCCTCTGGCCGAGGCGATGATCCAGGAGCTCAACAAGAACGCCAAGGAATTTGGCATCACCTATTTCAGCCTCGCCAGCGGCAAGCAGGGCATTGTGCACGTCGTCGGACCTGAGCAGGGCATCACCCAGCCGGGAACCACGATTGCCTGCGGCGACAGCCACACTGCGACCCACGGTGCTTTCGGCGCGATCGCCTTTGGCATCGGCACCACGCAGGTGCGCGACATCCTCGCCACGCAGACCATGGCGCTGGGCAAGATGAAGGTGCGCCGCATCAATGTGGACGGCCAGCTCCGTCCCGGTGTTTATTCCAAGGACGTGATCCTCCACATCATCCGCCTGCTGGGCGCGAATGGCGGCATCGGCTACGCCTATGAATACGGCGGCAGCCTGTTTGACGCAATGTCGATGGAAGAGCGTATGACCGTGTGCAACATGAGCATCGAAGGCGGTGCGCGCTGCGGCTACGTGAATCCGGATGAAAAGACCTTCGAATACCTCAAGGGCCGCCCCTACTCGCCGACGGGCGATGCCTGGGAAACCACCGTGGCCCAGTGGCGCGCGGTCGCTTCGGATGCGGATTGCGTTTATGACGATGTCATCAACATCAAGGCTGAAGACGTGCCGCCGACGGTCACCTGGGGCACCAGCCCGGACCAGGCCATCGCAGTGACCGAAAACGTGCCGACTGCTGAAAGTGCTACGACAGAGCCTGGCCGCATCTCCATTCAGGACGCGCTTGATTACATGAAGCTGCCTGCTGGTCAGCCGATCAAGGGCACCAAGATTGATGTCGCCTTCATCGGCTCCTGCACCAACGGGCGTCTCAGCGACTTCCGCGAGGTGGCCAAGTTCATCAAAGGCCGCAAAGTGGCCGCAGGCGTCAAAGCCATCGCGGTTCCTGGGTCGCAGATTGTCGATGTGCTCGCCCGTAAGGAAGGTCTGCATGAAATTTTCAGCGAAGCCGGCTTCGAATGGCGTGGCGCAGGTTGCTCGATGTGTCTGGCGATGAATCCCGACAAGCTTGTTGGCGATCAGCTTTGCGCGTCTTCTTCGAACCGCAATTTCAAAGGACGCCAGGGCAGCACCACGGGACGCACCGTCCTGATGAGCCCCGTCATGGTCGCCGCCGCTGCCCTGACTGGCAGCATCGCGGATGCCCGTGAGGTGTTCTCGATTGCCGGTTAATTCTGAAACTCATTGTTTCGAAAGGCGCGGGTCGTGAGATCCGCGCCTTTTTCATGAAGTGCCTGAATCCAGAATTGTGCCCGAAGCGGATAAGAGCAGATTCGTGAAAACTGTGGTTCTCATTTCGGCACTTCTCATTCTCGCACTGCTCGCGGTGAACGCGTGGATCATGTCGCCGACGCGCTGGCAGTGGCAGCTTCAGCTGGCCACCACAGAGTTCGGTCACTGGCTCGCGGTCTTGTCGCTGCTTTTGATTTATCCCGCCGCGCAGTCTTCACGCTGGGTGGCGTTGGTCTGCCTGCTGCTCGCCATCGTGTTTTTCATTCCTGCCGTGCAGGCGTCGCGCATTGCAGCGGCGCAGGGGCTGCGCTTCTCATGGCTGCGTTTGTGGCAGCCGGTGCATGCAGAGAAATTCAGCGTGAAGTGTGAGCGACGTACCTTTTGGCGTGAAGGGGATGAAGCGCTGGATGTTGTGATCTATCGGCCTGTCGGTGTTGATAAGCCGCTGCCATGTCTGCTGATCGCTCACACGGGTGGCTGGGACAGTGGTGATCCTGGCGAATTTGTCGGAGCCAACACGGAGCTTGCTTCTCACGGCTATGTGCTGTGTTCCTATGCCTACCGTCTTGCTCCGAAGCATCGCTGGCCGGCGCAGGCTGAGGATACGCGCCGTGCCTTCGCCTGGGTTCGCAGTCACGCCGCTGAACTCGGCATTGATGTGAATCGGATCGTTCTCATGGGCCGGTCCGCTGGCGCGCAGATCGCTGCCGCCTGTGCTTACGGCATGCCGGAGCTGGGGGCCTGTGCCTGCATCGACGTCTATGGCACGCCCAACATGTATCTCGCCCGGGAATGGTCGGTGCCTGACGATTTGTTAAAGTCCCTGACACTCGTGCGCCAGTACATGGGCGGCGATCCGAATGAGGTGACTGAAGGCTACCGCACGGCTTCGGCGACCGAGTTTCTCGACACGCACAGCCTGCCCACGCTGATCCTTCACGGCACTCTGGATTCTCTCGTGGGCATTGGCCACAGCCGCCGATTCAGTACGAGCCTCGCTCACCGCGACGATCACTTCTTCCTCGAGATTCCGTGGGGCACGCATGGCATGGACTACTTTCCCTCCACGCCGGGAGGGCAGCTTTCCATGTCTGCCATTGTGCGCTTCATGGAACGATTTGCTCATGATGTTCCGTAGTGGAGGCATGTACCGGATACTCATCCTCTTCTGCGCGCTCACCTGCTCCGTCTTTGCCGGAGATCTCCAGCTCACTCTGCCGCCCGTCGTGTATGCCACGCCGGATGTGCCGATGAGCATCTACCACGACAACATCGTGCTGACGGAGACTCCCGAGGCCTACCGCTACGAGTTCACCTGCAAGCTGGGCAAAAACGAAGACCGCCGCTGGACGATCACACCGAGTGATGCCGATGTGGGTGATCACCCGATTGCCATCACCGTCAAGGACGCTGGCGGCAAAGTGCTGGAGCAGGGAAAGACGACGCTGCACATCTCTCCGCGCAAATCGATTTCCTCCAAGCCGCTGCGCCTGCTCATCGTGGGGGACAGCCTCACGAATGCGAGCTTTTACCCGAATGAAATCGCCCGCCTGCTTGCTCTGCCGGGCAATCCCAAGGCCACGCTGCTCGGCACTCACAAACCTGCAGGCGTAAAGCCAGGTGTCGCGCATGAAGGTTACGGTGGCTGGAAGTGGTCTGACTTCCTCACCAAATTTGCGCCGGAGACTCCGGGAGTGGCCGCAGGTCCAGTGGCTCGCAAGGCGACCAGCCCATTTATCTTTCCGGCTGCGGATGGCAAAACGGGTGCCTTCGATTTGCAGCGCTATTTCAAGGAGCACTGCGACAACCAGTCGCCCGATGTTGTCACCTTCCTGCTTGGCATCAATGACTGCTTTGGGGCTGATCCGAACAACCCGGATGCCAAGATCAATGAGGTGCTCGACAATGCGGACAAGCTTCTCGCGGCCTTCCATAAGGCTGTGCCCAATGCCATACTCGCTGTGGGACTGACTACGCCGCCGAATGCGCGTCAGGAAGGTTTCACCGCCAACTACAAGGACAAGTATCCACGCTGGGGCTGGAAGCGCATCCAACACCGGATTGTGCAGCTCATGCTCAAGCGTCTCTCCAACCGTGAGAAGGATGGTATCTTCATTGTCCCCACGGAGCTCAATCTTGATCCTGTCGATGGCTATCCGAACAACAATGGCGTGCATCCCAATCCCGTCGGCTACGCCCAGATCGGCGCGAGCTTCTACTCGTGGATGAAATCGAAGCTGTGAAGCGGCTGTAGAAACTCACCACTTCACCACACTCTTCCTCCAACCATTCATTCCTTCACGGAACAACTCGTCCTTCAACTTGGTCCCCATGCCCGTTCCCGTGGGCAGCTGCGCCTTCCCGTTCACGATGACGGGCAGCGTATCGACCAGCTTGTCGTAAAACGAGCGGATGTGCGCCCGAACGGTCTCCTGAAACACGACATTGGCCGATGACGCCGCGAGATGGAGGCCGCTGAACAACGTGAGCGGGCCGGTGCAGTCGTGAATCGTCGCAGGGACGTTGAAGGTCTGCGCCATGTCGATGACGCGGCGGGTCTCGCTGATGCCGCCGTTCCAGGTGGGATCGACCATGCAGTAGTCGCAGGCCTGCGCTTGCAGCACGCTCAAATATTCTTTGCGACCGAGCAGCATCTCGCTCGCCGCAATGGGCAGACCGCTCCGGCGACGGAAATCGGCCAGCGTGGCGGCGTTTTCCACGCGCAGCACGTCTTCCAGCCAGAGGGGTTTGATCTCGCGCAAGGCTTCGGCGATGCGTTGCGCAGCCGGGAGCTGGAAAAACGCGTGTCCTTCGATGGCGATGTCCATTTTCATGCCCACACGATCGCGAATCTCCCGCAATGGTTTCATGCCTTCTTCGACATCGGCCCAGGAGATGTGCAGACCGCCGTTACGATGTGCCGCGCGATCAAACGGCCACAGTTTCATCGCGGTGATACCTTCGGCGAGCAATTCCTCTGCGAGGTCACCGGCGGCAAAATGCGAGGCCCAGTTGTCTTGCAACGGTCCCTTGCTGCCGATGTCGCCATAGCCCGGCCAGCCCGGATGACGTGGGGCTTCCGTGGCACCCGCCAGCGCGCCGTAACTCGGACCGCCGCTCGTATTATAGACGGGAATCGCATCACGCACCGGCCCGCCGAGCAGGCGGTACACCGGCTGGTTGCAGGCCTGTCCAAGAATGTCCCACAGCGCGAGATCAATGGCGGACAGCGCCCGCATCTCCGCGCCTGGATGCCCAAACGGCGTGCAGCGCTCATAGAGGAAGCGCCAGTGCGCTTCAATCGCCAGCGCATCGGCTCCAAGCAGGCGCTCTGCCATCCAATCGTGAATCAACGCCGCGATGGCATGCGGTGTGTAATACGTCTCGCCGCAGCCGATGAACCCGTCCTCCGTGTGAATGCGTACGAGCAGCAGATTCGGCATGATGCCGGACGGAATGGCAGTTTCGATGGCGGTGATGCGTGACATGACGTGGATCAGTGGGTGAAAATCTGGCGGAACATGGCGAATGAAATGAAGCCGTAAAACAAGGCGCACAAGACGAGCGCGACCTTGCGCCACAGGGGCGGCCGCAGTTCACGCGGCAGCAGCGTGGTGTTGAGGCGCAGGATTTGCAGCGAGGAAAAGGCCGTGATGGGTGCGGCGGTGGCACCGAGAATCATGAGCAGCAGTTTCGCATCGCCCAGGAATGCGCCGAAGCACGCGATCACCGTGAAGCCGAGCAGCAGCAGGCCATAGAGCCGCCCCACCGGCATCTTTTTCGGAACTGCGCCGCCCGCCCATGCCATGTCTGCCACCACGCGGGCCAGCACATCCACATTCGTCAGCGTCGTCGAAAACAGAATCCAGAAGCCGTTCATGAGGCCGAGAATCCAAAAGCCCTCCCACAGCTTGCGCATCTCCGCCGCTTGAAACACGCCCGCCGCAACGCCGGTGACCTGCATGCCGGGCTGAAACAAGGACGAGGCCAGATTCACCATCAAAAACATGCCCACGATGCATCCCAACATCCACAGGCCGGATTGATCAATGATCGCGTAACGCCACCAGTCGCGCCAGCGCTTCAAATTTTCCACGGTGATGGGAAACACGCTGCCTACGGGGGCCAATGTCTGCTCTGTGCTCCACACGCCACCCATGTTGCCCGCTTTGGAAGCCATGCCGAAGCCCTTGTCACGAAACCAGTTGGCGATGGCAAGATTGCCAATGCCGCCGCTGCCTGCGAGCGCTGCAAACACCGCCAGCATCACGAAGTCGACCTTCTCTGGAATCGCTCCGAACGAGAAGAAGCCTGTCAGCGTGCTGCTCCAGTCTTTGAGCGGCACAAAGGTGAAGTTCACCCACAGCAGGAAACCGAAGATGAAGATGATCATCATCCACGACAGCCGTTCCAGCAGCCGCTCGACCTTCTTGCCTGAGGCGAGCACCACGGCTGAGATTAATACGATCGCCACCGTGATCCACGTCACCATCGACGCATCAGCATTCGTCGGAGCACGTCCTTGCAGGATCGCAAACGCCACACCTGCGCACCCAGCCGCCGCCGCAGGCATGCCTAGCTGCGCAAAGCCTGCGAGCGCATAAAACACGCCCCACACTCGCGATCCCGGCCGCATCCGCATGAAGCCCGTGAGCACCGGCTCGCCCGTGTAAAGCGTGTAGCGCACCGCTTCGAGATTCAGCAGCGACTGCAGCACAAATGCCAGCGTCGCAATCCAGAGCACACTGCGTCCATGCTGCACCACAAACAACGGCCCCGCGATCCACTCACCCATCCCAATGGCCCCCACGAGCAGGATGGCCCCCGGCCCGATGGTGCGCAGCGCATTGCGCCAGCTGAATGGCAGCGGCGCGGGGAGATCGTCGGTCTTCCAAGGAGGAAGGCAGCCGTGATTCGGGTTGAGTGGCTTCATGTCAGGATGAGGGCAGGCAGGCTTGAACGCTTTGAATCAGCCCCCGCATGTAGCCATAGGCGAACAAACGGCCCATCATGGTGTAGCCGGGCTCGCCCTCTTCTTCCCCGTTGAGCTGAGGCACATGATCAGGACGCATGGGACCGGTGAAACCGATGTCGCGATAGGCGCGTACGGCGGCAACCATGTCGGTGGGGCCGTTGTCATGAAACGTCTCGGCAAAACACTCTGCATTGCCACGCACGTCGCGAAAATGAACGTAGCGGATGTGCGGGCCGAGCCGGCGGATGGCGGCGGGAATGTCGGCGCCCATCTCTGCAAAGGTGCCCTGGCAGAAACAGATCGCATTGTGCCGGCTCGGTGAGAGGCGCATGAGCTGCTCGAAGTTTTCGACGCTGTTCATGATGCGCGCCTTGCCGGCGAATTCGGCCAGCGGCGGGTCATCGGGATGCATGACCATTGTTACGCCGTGTTTTTCTGCCGCGGGGAGCAGCTCGGCGAGCATGCGCTCCAGGTTCGTCCACAGGGCGTCTGCCGTGATTGTTTCGCTGCAAGCCTGAATCGCCGTCGCGTTCAAAGACATGGCTTGTTTTGCATCTTTGAGATCGAAGGCCGTCACCAGCGCTCCGCCACGCTCCCTGGCATCCAGTTTGGTTCGTACCCAGTCGGTCCCGGCCATGAAATTGTAGCAGAGCAGCGGGATTTCCGCCTCGCTCATGTGTTCAAGCAGCCGTTTCATCGACCTCATGTCACTGCCATCGTCCTTGCCGAGCTTGAGCTTCTCGATGGGCAGATAGCCTTCGATGATGCCCAGCTTCATGCCGTGGCGTTCGATTTGCGCTTTGGATTGCAGCAGAGGCTCCAATTCCGGCCCTGGATATCGCACCGTAATCTCTTCGACGCCGCATTGGGCTGCGAGGGCCAGATGATGATCGTTGAGCGGTGTGAGGACAGAGGCGAGGCGCATGAAAGATGGGTGCGGAGTGAACAAACAACGTGGGTGCGCCCGTAGTTTGTGCATGTCGCTCCGCGCTTTTTCGCTCGCCATTCTTTGTACTAGTGCCGTCCTTGCTGCGCCGCCAGGAGCCACGCCTCTTTCACCTCCAACTCCGCCGAAATCGGTGGCTCCTCATGTGCCGGCGAATTGGAAAGCTGGAACGGCCGCTGTCGCGGTGACGCCGCAGAAGCTGCTCTGGATGGCCGGATACGCGGCACGCAAAAAACCTGCGGAAGGCAAGGTGCAGGATCTGTTTGCCAAGGCGCTGGCTCTGGAAGACGAGCAGGGAAACAAGCTGGTGTTTGTGACGCTTGATCTCATTGGCGTGCCGCAGCTTCTGCGTCAGGCCGTGGCGCAGCGTGCGGAGAAAGAGTTTGGGCTGCCGCCTGCCCATCTGGTGATGAACGCCTCGCATACGCACAGTGGTCCTTCACTTCGCACGACTCCGCTAACGGCTGCAGACAAGGACAACCCCAAGGCCAAAGACTTGTGGGAATACACGCAGAAACTGCAAAACGACCTCGTCGGCCTGATCGGCAAGGCGCTCAAGGAAATGCTGCCCGCACGCCTCACATGGAACAAGGCTCGCTGCGGTTTCGCCATGAATCGTCGTCGTGATTACACGCTGCCGCCCGAACACCCGAACGCCAACAAGGCGCCCAATCCGGACGGTCCGGTGGATCATGAGGTGCCGGCACTGCGCATCGAAGCGCCTGATGGCACGCTGCGTGCCACCCTGTTTGGCTACGCCTGCCACAACACCAGCCTCGGCTTTTACAACTGGTGCGGTGACTACGCAGGATTTGCGCAGGAATATCTCCAGGAGCATCGCCCCGGCTTCACAGCCCTGTTCTTGATGGGCTGCGGCGCTGATCAAAACCCCTACCCACGTCGCAGCGATGTCGTTCCAGGTGTCACCGATCTGGAGCTTTCCATGCAGCATGGTCGTTCGCTTTCGAACGCCGTTGAAATGGCTCTCGTCGTCAATCCGCGTCCTGTTCAGGGGCCGATCCGCGCTGCGTATGAGGAGATCAAACTCAGCTACGCCAAGGCGGGGCGCGCAGATCACGACTACCCGGTGCAGGTCATCAAGCTCGGCAACGATCTCACCTTCATCACGCTCGGCAGCGAGGTGGTGGTGGACTACTCCCTGCGCTTCAAGCGTGAGTTTGCCGGTGCCGCCGGTGTCTGGGTTGCTGGTTATTCCAATGATTACACCGGCTATGTCCCCAGCCTCCGCGTGCTCAAAGAAGGTGGCTACGAAGCCGCTGCCGGCTGGGCGGACAGTGTGGAAGACCGCATCGCCGCCAAAGTTCACGAACTGCATCAGAAGCTTTCCAAATAATCCATGAAGACGCTCGCCCTCCTCCTCGCGTTCGCTGTTTCGTGCCTTGCCGCCGAGACACCGCTCTCCCTCACGCTTCAGTCCCGCGCTCCTGCTGGCAAGGCGGCTCTCGTCAACGAGCAGTGGCTGTCCTCACGCACCGCCATCATCGTCTGCGACATGTGGGACCTGCATCACTGCAAAAACGCAGTGACGCGCGAGGTCGAGATGGCCCCGCGCATGAACGAGGTCCTCGAAAAAGCCCGCAAGGATGGAGTGCTCATCATTCATGCGCCGAGCAGCTGCACGAAGTCCTACGAAGGCACCCCCGCACGCGAGCGCACCAAGTCCGCACCGACCGCTGCGCGCCTGCCGGACAAAATCGCCGAATGGTGCAAGCAAATCCCCTCTGAAGAGATGGCCGTGTATCCCCTCGATCAAACCGACGGCGGTGAGGACGACGATCTCACCGAGCATTCCGCATGGGCCAAGGAACTTGCTGCGAAGGGGCTCAATCCCAAAGCGCCGTGGACGAAGCAGATCGACGTGCTGCGCATTGATCAGGGCAAGGACGCCATCAGCGACAGTGGCGTGGAGATCTGGAATCTCCTCGAAGCGAAGAACATCGACAACGTCATTCTTATGGGCGTGCACCTCAACATGTGCGTCTCCGGCCGTCCCTTCGGCCTGCGCCAAATGGCCAAAAACGGCAAGCACGTGGTGCTCATGCGCGACCTGACGGACACGATGTACAACCCCGCACGCTGGCCCTTCGTCAGCCATGCACGCGGCACAGAGCTCTTTGTCTCCCATGTGGAAAAGCGCATCTGCCCCACCATCACCTCAGACCAGTTCATCGGTGGCCAGCCCTTCGCCTTCAGCGATGCCACGGCGGGCAAAAAGCGCCTACAGATCATTCTTCTTGGCGACAGCACCACCGAGGCCAGCATTCCAAAGAAGCTCGCCCCAGATGAGCCGCAGATCGAGGACACCCTGCGCATCAAGCTCGCCGCCGAGCCCGATCTGCCTCCCTGCGATGTCTACAATGAAGGTGTGAGTGGCGAGTTCATCCGCCGCCTCCTCGACACCCGCTATGACAAGGCCGTGAAAACCAAGCCGCAGGCCGACTACATCTTCATCCGCTACGGACTCAACGACCAGGCGAAGGTCAAAGACTTCAAAACCCAGTTTGGGAAGGATTTTCATGAGTTGCTTGAGCGTCTGCGCAAAGACCACCCCAAGGCGATGCTCATCCCGATGACTGCCATCCCTTATGCTCTTAACAATCTGCACGAGGACATCAATGCTCTCATCAAGCAGATCGCCAAGGATGAAAAACTCACTCTCTTCGACATCGCGCCGCGCTACCTGGCTGAATTGAAGAAGAATCCTGACGGCCTCAATTATCGCCGTTTTCCGCTGTCGAAAATCCCCGAAAACCTCCGTCCCTTCGCCACCCCCTACGTCCAGCCGGAGGGAGGCGATCCGAAGGTTGTCGTGCTCGACAACCGCCTCGACGGCATCTTCGGCCACATCCCCGGCTGGGCGGGCGACCGCCATCCCAATCTCGCCGGCTACAACGTCATTGCCGACGAAACCGCCAAATGGCTCGCTCCGGTGATTCGCTCCAAAGTGGCTGCCAAGAAGTAGCGCGTCGCTACTTTGAGCGAGTCTGGAAGGTGCGGCTGTGCTTTTGCGAAGGCACTTCCACGGTGTAGCTCTTCGCGTCCGCACTCACCGTGCAGTGGATGTGATGCGCCGCGCAGCCCTCGGCCAGATCACCATGATTTGCGATCATGCTCTTGTCCGCGGTGTTCTCATGGTCATCGCGCACGTTTTCATGCACCTGATACATCGCCTGGATCGTGGGTGTCGATTTGAGCGCATCCATCGCTGACTTGCTCGTGCCCTTGCGCGGGCCGTTGTTCATCACTGAAACCGTCGGCTGCAGGCTGTGGATCAGCATGGGGTTGTTGCTCACATCCAGTCCGTGATGATTCACCTGATACAGATCCACGGTGCCTACGAGGTTGAAAGGAGACACCAGCTTCTCCTCCACATTCCATGACAGGTCGCCTCCATCGAAAAACCTGAAATCACCCAACTGCAGCAGCATCACCACGCTGTTGGCATTATCCGTCGTGTCTACAGCCTTGGGCGGCACCGAGCCCTTCAGAGGATTCTCCGCCTGGCCGGGGGACGGGACAATGAACTGCTGGTTGGCCCCCAGGCAGCGCAGGGTCAGCTTGGGACTTCCATCCGCCTGTTTCAGCGGCACCACCGCACCCGCCGCCAGCGTGACGCGCTTTTCAACCTTGGCATCACGATACGGGCGGCTTGTCAGCGTCCAGCGCATGTCCTGCGCCTTGCCGTCCGGACTGCCCTCCGGGATGCCTTTGTCGTAGAGCGTGCCGACTGGCATCAGTTCCGCCAGTTCGGCCAGTCCACCGAAGTGATCCGCGTGAAAGTGCGTGATGATGACGTGATCAATCCGTGTCAGCCCTGCCTGCTCCTTCGCCACCTTCTGAATGCGCTGCGGATCACGCCCGCCTGGATTGCCCGTGTCGATGAGTACTGACTCCCCGGCCGGCGTCACCAGCAGCGTCGAGCCACCGCCTTCGGAGTCGATCCAGTAAATGTCGAGCGTCTTGTCACGCGCGGAAAGAGTGAGAGTGCAGGCAAGCAGGGCGGCGAGGATGGATTTCATGCAGAATGGTGAGCTGATGACGTGCTGACGGTGCCGGTTCTCTCAAAGACAAATCATTGTCCCGGCGGCTGCACTTCCTTCACCGCGGCGCCGTGGGTGTCGCTCAGGATGAGGATGGCCAGCTTTTCCACCGCTGGCAGCTCGGCGGGCTTGAGCATCTGATAGTCGAGACCGTTCGCTGGCGGAGCCTCATACGCGGGAGGCAAAAGCGGTGTGGCAGCGCCGCCGGGTCCGTTCAGGCTGGCATAGTCAAAGCGGCCGCGCAGGTCGGTGTAGCCGTCTTTAAAGAAGCGCACCGTGCCATTGGCGAGCCTTGCATACACTTTGACATAGGTCTTCGGCAGCGGCTTGTCCGTCGTGGCGTCCCGTGCTTCCAGTCGGCCGTAGTTTTCCGTCAGTGCGAGCTTCAGTGTGCTGGCGTGATAGGCCTGTGTCTTGCGCAGTCCGGCTCCCAGCACCTCCACGAGCACATTGGATTTGTTGAATTCCGCCGGCAGAGCCAGCTCAAGCGTGCTCGCGTTTTCGGGGAGTTTCTGTGTCACAGTCTGGTTGGGTTTGATGATGCTGAAGCGCCCTGCATCCTGGCTCACAAACGGATTGCTGCTGAAGCTGAATTCAGGGTCCATCAGGTAGTAGTTCAGCGTGACCTCCCCAAGGTTTTTCCAGGTCAGCGAGATCGTCTTGTTTTCCACCTTGAAGTCAAAGCCCGGCTCCGTGGCGGCCAGTTCGCCCTGCTGGTGTTCGCGGTCCGGCTTGTCGCCTTTCTCTTTCTTCGCACCCTTGCCCTCGATCTCATCCAGCTGCGCGGACACCTCTGCAAACAGCCTTTTCCACCGCGGCACCGGATGGTCGGCGTATCGGGCGGCCAGCCCTCTGGCGGCGGCGAGATCACCTTCATAAAACGCAGCGTAGCACTGGAAGTAGTCGTGCTGGATTTTCGTCGGCAGCCTTCCGGCGTCGATGCTCTTGAACCTCGCCAGCGTCTCCTCCACCCGGTCTTGCAGAAAGAGGAAGTAGGCCACGCTCATGTTGTCCATCGCGTCGAGCTGCGGCTTGTACGCCAGGATGTTGAGAAGCTGCCTGTACTGCTCCAGCTCCGCAGGATTGGCGATGCGCCATTCACTGCCGACCCGGTGCGCGCGCTGGTTGACCAGCGGGGAATATTCGAGCTGCTCGTAGCTCCGGCGTTCGATGGGGTCCAGCGTCAGGAGCTTGCTGGCGAAATACAGGCCGCAGTCATCGCCAAAATGGGACTTCAGCCATTCGCGCAGTGTGGCGGCGTCATTGTGCAGCAGCGCGTAGGAGGAGATGGTTTCATTGTTGAGGTGGTGCACGCGCATGAAGGCGGTGAGCTTCTGGTAGAAGTCCACGCTTTGGCGGCAGCGCCATGCGACGTGGTTCAGGTTCAGGGACTCCAGATTGTGTTGATCCAGGAAAGCGAACACTTCCGCCTCGGTGCCATATTGAGAAACATAATCCCACGAGGCCTTGTCCACTTCAGTAAGCTTCGACACGACGTTGAACTCAAACGGCTTCGTGCTGGCCGTGCTCGTGCTGGTGGCGACGTTGACCGGGAAATGCGCAAACTTCAGCCCCGCCTTGGCTGGAGCCAGCGGGAAGTAAAAGTGATACTCAAAGGTCTGCGTCGTGTACGGCTCCAGCCGGATCTGGCGCGAATCGGTGGCCTTGCTTCCTAGCACAGGCAGCGCCCCCTGCGGGATCTGCAGCAGCACCACAGCCTTCACCGGACTGCTCGTTGGATTGGTCACGACAATGTTTGCGCCATAGGTCGCGCCCGTGAGAAATTCGGTGGTCACATACTTCTCAAACTTTTCGTTCCCCTCGATGCGATAGCGGTCACCGTGGCGGAAGAAGCTTTGCGAGACAAGAAGCCTGCCCTCCGCGTTGTTTCCGACAGCGGCAGGTTTGATCTCCTTGTGATACACAATGCAGGGACTGCCGGCGGTGAAGGTGAACTGTCCCTTCTCGGTCTTGGTGTTGTGTTTCGGCGCCTCAAAAGGCAGATCGAGCACGGCAAGCGCGAGCATCATCTCCGTGAAGTTGTTGCAGGCCTCCGCGACATTGGACGAAACAAAGGCCCCTTTTGCTCCCGCCGCCACCCAGGCCGCATAATCACGCCAGAAGGCATTCACCTTCACGAGGTCGGCATTCTGCTCGCCGATGCGCAGCTTGTAGTAATTGTTCTCCGCCCATTCCTTGGTGGGCCCGAGCGCGCGGAAAAACACGCGCACCTGCTCACGCGCAGCACTGATATCTCCATCGCCAAAATAAGCCAAAGCCCCGACGGCGGGTGTCTCGGCGTTCTGCCCGTTCACTGCCCAGCCACCCGTGCCTGATTTACGGAGCGCCTGTTCTCGATCCATGCCGAGCGCCACCACTCCCTGAGGCTTTTGAGAAAAACCACGGGCGTCTTTGAGCGCCGGCAGCTGCTGCATTTCCAGCGCGGTCAGAGAGCGGCGTTCACTGGCGTTTTCGCTCAGGGGAACGATGACAACTCTGTCGGATTCCACCTTGTATTTCATCTGCGCCAGCTCGGTCACATACCTGAGAGCTTCAGACAGCGGGACGTCCTTGAGATCAAGGCTGATGCTGGCGTTTGATGGGGCATCCCCTGGGACAAGGTCGATATTGATCCCTCTCCCAGTCCGGTCAAGCTCCCTGCTTTTGGCCCGGAGGAATCTCACGGCGTCGTCCAGCGAAGCGCCTTCGAATTGTACCGCAGGGATGATGATGGAGTTCATTTTTTGAACGATGCCGGCTGCACCCGGAGCCATGCGAGGCTCCACACCTCGTTCGGAAGCAAATGGATCTGCTGCAGACATGGGTGCAGGTGGCGGGGCGCCAAAAGGATCGGACCCCATGGCTGGAGCGGGTGCCGAAGCACCGTCCCCTATCGCAGCTCGCGCTCTTCCCTGATCATCTGCGACAGACCTTCCGGGGCCGCGATCAAAGAAGACCATGGATGAACCATAATTCGCTTCCATGGCACGTCCACGCAGCGCCGTCTCAAACAAATAATCCTGCCGTTCAGGATTGGGCGGAATCATCTCCCACAGCTCGCGCACATGCCGTGCAGCATTCGGCGCTTCGTTCCCGATTCGCTGCGCCAGCAGAATGCGCTCCACGATGTTGAGCCGCGCATAAGCCCAGGTTTCAAGATAACGGCTGAGATCCAGGCCCAGCAGAAACTCATCCATGAAAGTCTTGTCCTTCTTGTTGGCGAGATAAGGCTTCACCACCGCATCAAAGAATGCCTTGTCTTTGCGGTGCAGGAAGAAGTTCAGCTCATGGCAGGCAAACTCGCCGTATTTGGCGCGCTTCTCATCGTCTTTGAGCTTGGGCCAGTTCAGCAGCCACGCGAATTCCGTCAAGTGCTCATCATTGGAAAGAGTGGTGAACAGCGAGTGAATCCCGCCGAGGGTGTCGTAGGTTTCGAGTTCACCGGTGAGAATGTCGGCAAGTGTGAGGGCCTTGCCGGTTTCGAGAACGGTGGTTTCCTTTTTCTGCGTGAAGGGCGTGGCAGGATCCAGGTTCTTGGCAAGCCGCTGATCGGCAAACTTCGTGGGGGCTTCCGGCAGCGTGAAGGTGCGCCAGGAGGCATTTTGCAGGTCTTCGGCATAGATCTGCACATGCTGGCGGTCGCCCAGGGCTTTGCGTTCAATGCGGACGACGCCGTCTTTGTCGGGCACCAGATTGTAAATGACCGGTGCGGAGAATGCGAGGAAGTCGAGGTTCGTGCCGCCTTCAGGACCGCTCTGAGCTTTCATCTTCTTGGCCGCCATTTTGTCCGCATTGCTTGCAGTGCCGGCGGCACCTCCACGAGTCATTGCCGCGGACTGGCCTCCGAGTTGCTCCTGTTCGTCCAGTCCGGTGCTGCGGACTTCCCATGGATTCAGCAGCAGGCCGGGGCGGGTGAGCATGTTTCCGGGGAAGAGCTTGGCATAGCGCCGCTCAAGGATGTAGCGGTACTCGTCTCCGATCTCGCGCCCGGCGGAGTACAGGTTCGGATTCCTCGCCGGCGTGCCGGAGGCGGCTCCAAATCGCACAAACCCTCCCAGTCCGCCGAAGATGCCGCTGCCAGGGTCAAACCGCGATGCCGCAAAATGTACGCGTGCAAAGGGGCTGCTGTTCGCGAGTTTGACGGTGATGAACTCCTTGTCGTTTTCGATGCCGGTGATGTGCAGCGGATTGTTGCCCTTGAGTTCAAGCTGCCGGTGCCTGCCGATCACCCACCCGCCCAGGGTGTCGCCTTGGGCGACTTTGAGCGTGATGAGCGGCTGGCCGGGCATTTGCAGCGAGTAGTCGCCTGGAGTGAGACCGCTGATGGTGAGAAAGCCGTTTTCAAATTTCAGGAGGGTCGCAAAATCTGCTGTGAAGGTGCCGAAGGTTTGAGCAAGGAGTGACGTAGGCAGTCGGATGTCGCCATGCGCAGGAATCCGGATCGTCTCACCCTCCTTGGCGTGAATGGTGGTTGAGAGCGTGTCATCGGCCTCCTCCAGCGGCCAGAGTGTCCGGCGGTCGTTGGGGATTTCGGCGGTGACGGACTCGATGCCGGTCAGTTTCCCCAGGCTCACCCGGCCTTGAGCGTCGGTGCGAAGCGGGATGGTCTGGGAGCGGCTGAACTCGCGGTGCTTGAAGATGAAGATCACCTGCTGGTCGGCGATGGGCTCTCCGTTTTTTCCAAGCAGCTCAAACACTCGCTGGCCGTCAAACGTGCTGAGATGGCCGTCGCTCACCGCATCCGTCCTGTCGATGCCGTTGATCGTCCAGGTGTGGCTGGCGTCCAGGTCTCTCTGGGGGCCGCCCGTGCTGAGCACATCCACCTTGGCGCTGAATGCCACCGTGAGCGAGGCAAGGCGTTCGGGCACGGTGAGGGTGTGCGTGAGATCACTGCCGGCACTGAGCTTGAGGCCTTTGACTTCACGGGTGGTGGAGATGCCGTCGAGCGTGGTGCTGGTGATGATGAGCCTGGGTTCGGCGAGGAGTTCCGGAGAGAGGTGCGCTTCTCCGATCATCAAGGAGGTGCGCACTGCCAGAGTGGCCTCGCGGCGGGAGAGCAGCTGCTCTCGTTCGATGTGAAACTGGGCATCAAGGCGATAATCCTCCGCGTGGTGCGTGAAGGAGGCGAGAGTGGCGAAGCCGCCTGCAGCATCCCCGATGATGAGATTCTTGGTGCCCGGTTGATTTGTGAAGGGAATCACAATGCGGCCGAAATTTTCATTCTGCGTGAGCCTGCGGCCTTCAAACCACGCCACCGCATCTTTCACCGGCTGGTGCTTTTCATCGAGCACCAGGATGAGATCGCCGCTCGGGCCAGTCTGCTGCAGCACATGGTACTGGCCGGTGCGTATGAGCGCGCGACTGCTGCGGCCACCGCCGATGAACTCAATGATCCACGCCCCCCGTCTGCCTTTGAGCTCGGGAAATTTGAAAGTCTGCCGCATGCGTGTGAACGGGCCGCCATCAAAGGCATGAGTCTGCTCGCTGTTGGCCACGAGGCCGTCGAGATTGAGGTCCGTGTTGAGCTGGCGCTGCTGCGTCTGGAAAAAATTGAGGGTGTTCAGCTCAAAGATCTTCACGATGAGCTTCGGCGTGTTCTTCACGGTGACGTCGAACTGGACATCGTCGCCCGGGGTGAACTGCGTCGAGTTGGTGGCTGGAAACTCGATGTCCACACGTTCCTTGAGCTGCTGGAATGCGGACGGGGAGATCAGCGAGGCCCAGTGCTCGGGACTGCCGATGCCGTTCGTGATCAGGGCCTCCGCCAGCACAGGGGTAAGCCATTCTTCGGCGATGTAGGGAGTCCATTCGGCGAGCACCTTGTTGGGGTCGGCATTCGGCTTCACCTCAGTGGCGAAGAAATGGAGGAAGTACTCCCGGACGAGCGGCTCGTCAGTGCCGAGGGGCGGGGCGGTCAGCAGCGCCTCGCTGAGATCCGCGTTCAGGTTGGAAAACTCACCGGGCCTGACGTCTTTGACGTAGCTGTGGTTGATGTAGCCGAGCTGGCGCGGGAGCTTGAGGTACTCGCTGAAGCGGGCTCGGTCATACACGCCTTTCTTGCGGTCATGGTCCAGTCGCAGGTAGAGGATGCGCGCCTTGATCGTATTTTGGGAAGGCGGCAGTTTTTGTGCAAAGGCCCACGCACGCTCCAGCCAGGCCTCGCGCTCGGCATCGTCATACTCCAAGTTCACATCAGCGCTCGGCGCCATCTTGCGCAGGCGCGTGTTCACAAACGCCTGCTGGCCCAGCCATTGCGGAAAGCTTTGCAGCAGAGCGTCCAGCTGCTCCGGCAGCAGGGCACGGTGAATGGGCAGCGAGCCAAAGGTGCGGGCTCTGTCCGCCTGAAGATCATCCATGATGGCCTGCACCAGATTGGGGACATCAGGGCGCTGCAGCTTGCTGAGCAGGCTGCGGCGCTGGTCGTGTGAAAGCGGCATCCGGTCCCGGATGAGAGATGCCAGGGCCTCCTGGGAGAGGGAGGCAAGACCGCGGTCAAAGCTCAAGGCATCGCGGAGAAAGACTTCGCGGCCGATTTTGGTGGGATCGAGCTGCGTGGGGAGGTCGGGTTTCCTGTCGCGCACCTCCTGCTGGTGGTCATGGCGAATGTGCAGGCGCTCGGTGAGGTACTTCAGCGTGCCCTGCGGATCGCGCTCATAATCCAGGATGGCTTCGCGGTTGAGAATGATGCGGCGGGCGGCATTTTCATTCGGCACCCGTTCACGCCACTGGTTGAGGATCTGATCGAGCTTCGCGTTGTCGCGGACGTTCTGGTAGTGAAGTGCGTGGAAGAAATAGTACTCCTCCGAGCCGGGCACGAGTTCGCCGAGGGCTTTTTCACGGTCCGCCGCGAGGGCGAAGCGCTCGATGAAGCCGATTTCATTTTCGGCAAGTGCCGTGAGAGGGAGCAGGAGGGCAAGAGCGAGCGATTTCATGGCGGGAAAGCGGGTTGAGGGTGAATGATGCGGCGAGCATCACGGCTGAAGCGAGCTTTTATTGTAAAGACTCTGTCAAAGTCGGGTGTGCGGGGCAGGGCGGTCGGCCAAAAAACCGTTTGAAACCCGGGGGGCGGGAACTAATATCATTTCCCCTTACTTTCCCAGATCCCCATGGCTGACGCTGCAAACAAATACGCCCAGAACGCTCCCGGAGCTTACTATGTTGATGACCAGTGCATTGACTGCGACCTCTGCCGCGAAACGGCTCCTGCAAACTTCAAGCGTGACGACGACGGCGGCCATTCGTTCCTCTACAAACAGCCTGAATCCGATGAGGAGCGCGCACTTTGCGAAGAAGCGCTCACCGGCTGCCCGGTGGAAGCGATCGGTCGTGACGGCGAATAAGCCTCAAGGAGCTTCGTTTTAAAGCCCACCGTCACGTCTGACGGTGTGGGCGTTTTAGGGCAGGCTGAGCCAGCGCTGAGCCATGACTTTGTCCAGGTGCACGCACTGGTTTGACTGGGCATTTGCCGGGAAGGAGACCAGCATGGTATAACCTTTGAAGCCGGTGGGCCCGGTGCTGGCGAGATCCCTCTCGATCCATTGTGCCAGCGGGGTGTCGCGTTCACAGTAGGCGTACACTGAATTGTCGCCGCCCTCTGAAAGAAGCTTGATGCAGAGGTACTTTCTAGAGTCGGAGAACTCGTAATTGTAGTACTCAAACAAGCGCACGTAGGTCCGCATCATCACAGGAACGGAAGGACGTTTGGTGCGGAACTCCTGGAAAGACATCTCGCCATATCCGGTGAGGCTTTCCCAGTCCACCAGAAATTTTCCCTGCGGGCCGCGCAGCATGGCGATCTCCAATGAGCCCGTGGGCCGGCTGCTGGCATAGCTGAAGTAAAGAATCTCAGTGCCATTGATCTCATAACGCGCCTTGCTGACCAGGTCGCCGGGCACAGGATCCTTGGCCCCCTGCGTTTGATAATAATTCCTCATCAATGCGGCAACCCGCTCCGAATGGGCCACCAACGGCACCCGCTGTTTCCAGTCGGCTGTCTTCCAATATTGATCCAGCAGTTCCAGTGCTTGAACGACTTCATCGCTGGTTTCCTGCAAGGGAAGAACTTTGACGCTGGATTCTGCCGGGTGAAGGGAATCCTTCTGAGCGGGTGAATACGTGAGCGCGGCGGCTGTGGATGGAGACGCGGTCTTGGCAGCAGCGAGGGCGTCACCACCGGTCAGGATTTTAGGAAGTGCCGAAGGGGAAGGGGGGGCGGTATGCGGCGGCTCAAATGAGATTCCCAGCTTTTCCAGATCCTGGGCTTTTTTGTCGGCGTTTCTGTCCAGTTCGATCAACGTATTGCGATTGACCACGCTGAAAAAATACAGCCGCCATCCAATGTAGAGTGTCAGCGACAGGATCACGCACATGGTGATGCAAACACCCATGAAGGCGCGGTGAGAGCCGATGGAGCCGGAGGTCATTGATTGATAACGATTCAGAACGATCTTTGCCAATCATGGCGGGGAAGTATCGCGGGCTCAAGCACTTGGTTGATGCATCTCTCTCCCTGCCTAATGGTTCCTGCCCATGAATTACCCCGAAAAAGCCCGCCGCGTCATCCAGCTCGAAATTGACGAGTTGCAGCGGTTGCATGCCCGCATCGACGAATCTTTCGCCCGGGCGATCGAGCTGCTGCTCGCATGTGTGGGCCAGCGGGGAAAGCTGATCGTCTGTGGCGTGGGCAAAAGTGGCAACATCGGCCGCAAGCTTGCCGCCACGCTCAACAGCACCGGTGCCACCACGGTTCTGCTGAACGTGGGGGATGCACTGCATGGCGACCTCGGCGTCATTGATCCGGGCGATCTGGCGATCATGCTCAGCTACAGCGGGGAAACGTCCGAGCTGCTGGACCTGCTGCCGCATTTGAAGCGCTTTGACATCCCTGTGATCGCCATCACCGGCGGGATGCAGTCCACGCTGGCCAGGAATGCGAATGTGGTGCTCGATGTCCACGTCACGCAGGAGGCCTGTCCGCTCAATCTGGCGCCCACCTCCAGCACCACGACGATGCTGGTCCTGTGTGATGCGCTGGCCATGGCCCTGCTGGAGGCCCGCGGTTTCCAGGCGGAAGACTTCGCCAGACTGCACCCCGGCGGCTCGCTGGGCCGTGCGTTGCTGACCCGTGTGAGCGATGTCATGCGCAGCGGCGAGCAGCTTGCGGTCATCCTGCCGGAGACCACCGTTCGCGAAGCCCTTCAGGCCATGACCCGCGCCCGCAGCGGTGCCGCCATCGTCGCAAATCCGGACGGCACTCTTGCCGGTGTCTTCACGCATGGTGACTTTGTCCGTGCTTTTCAGAAGAACGCTGCCATCGCCGACATGTCGGTTCGTGAGTACATGACGCCGCGCCCGGTGAGCATTGAGGCTGGCAAACTTGCAGCGGAGGTCCTTGCCACACTCGAGAAGAACCGCATCGATGACATCGTGGTGGTCGATGAATCGGGCAAGCCCGTGGGCATGGTCGATACGCAGGATCTGACCCGGCTGCGCCTTGTGTGAGTCGTTCAGAAGTCGGTGACTTCCCGATAATGCCGGACTCGGTAGCCGCGTTTGCGGAAAAGCTCGATCAGGCCGGTGTCTGAGGTGAAATGCCCGGTGCCGACCAGGACCATCACCTTCTCGCCGCGTTTGAGCATCTGCTCCAGACGGTCCATCCAGGAGAGATTTCGGTCGGTGAGAAAAAGGTCCATCAGGTCGGGGTATTTCTCCGCCTCCCGGAAGAGCATTTCCTTGAGTTCATCCAGCTGCCCGTATTTCCATGCCTTGATCATCTTTTCGAACTCCTCTTTTACCGAGCTGATCTCTCCGAGAGTCTGCTCCAGCAGCTCTTGCTGCTGCTTCTCACTGAGAGAGGCAAAGAGCTGGATCTGAAATTCCACCGTCTCCAAGCCCTCGGCCGGCTTGCCGTCTTTCTTGGCACGTTCTTCGAAGTAATTGTCCACGCCTTTGTCAGCCTTGGCTCCCAGCGCCGCATATTCGATCGACGGGATCATGAGAGCCACGAACCAGGGTCTGAAGCGGTTCAAGGAGGATGGGTCCAGGCCACGCTTGGCCGCCCATTTTTTCACCTCTTCCCAGGTTTCCTTGCTCACATTCGCCTGCAGGGATGTGTTTGCCGGATACTGGCCGAGCTGCGACATCCGGCTCGTCAGTTCTGCACTTGAGGCTGCGCCCGGGGGCAGTTCCAGCACCAGCTTGTTTGAGTACATGTACGCCGCCTCATAGGCCGGTGCCAGGGGGTAGTCCTGCTCGCGCAAAATGTGAATCGTCCCACAGAGGAAGAGGCGACCGCCGTTGGGGGCGTCCACTACCCACACGCTGCCATCCCCCCCGCCGTCTGCGACAAACGCGGCCGCATCCGGCTTCGTGTCCGACCTGGCTGCTTCACGTTTGCAGGCCGCGACGCAAACACAGAGCGCGAGGGCAAGGAGGAAGCGGTGGATCAGCATTGGAAAGATTCAAACACTCGGTGGGTGCGGGATGCAACCGGGATGTGAGACCTCACTCAAGCCACCACCGCCTTCACCACGCTCCCCTCCACATCCGTCAGCCGGAACTGCCGCCCCTGAAAACGAAACGTGAAGCGCTCATGGTCGATCCCCAAAAGGTGCATAAGCGTCGCCTGAAAATCGTGCACGTGCACCCCGTCTTTCGCGACATTGAAGCCGAACTCGTCGCTCTCGCCGTAGGTCATCCCGGGCTTCACCCCGCCGCCGGCCATCCACACGGTGAACACGTAGGGATGGTGATCGCGGCCCCACTGCTTGGTGTCCTCGATCTTGCCCTGCAAAAAGGGCGTGCGGCCAAATTCACCACCCCAGATGACGAGGGTGTCCTCCAGCAGGCCGCGCTGCTTGAGATCTTTCACCAGCGCGGCACTCGGCGCATCGGTGTCGGTGCATTGAATTTTGAGCTGCGTGTTCAGGTTCCGGTGCTGGTCCCAGCCTGCGTGCATGAGCTGCACAAAGCGCACCCCGCGCTCGGCGAGACGTCGCGCCATGAGGCAGTTGTAGGCATAGCTGCCCTGCCGCATCACATCCGGGCCGTACATGTCCAGGATGTGCTTGGGCTCGTCGGAGAAATCAGTCAGCTCCGGCACGCTCGTCTGCATCTTGCAGGCCATCTCGTATTGCGCGATGCGCGTGGAGATCTCGGGATCGCCGAAGTCCTGCAGTTTCATTTCATTCAGGCCTGCGATGCCATCGAGGATGGTGCGCTTCACCGCGCGGCTCATGCCGTCCGGATTGCTGAGGTAGAGAACCGGGTCGCCGCTGCCACGAAACTTCACGCCCTGATACTTGGATGGGAGGAAACCGCTGCCCCAGTAGAAGTCATAAAAGATCTGACCGCAGCTCGCCTCCTTGTCGCGCGAGGTCATCACGACAAAGGCCGGCATGTCCTCCGCATCGCTGCCCAGGCCGTAGCTCAGCCAGGAGCCGATCGCCGGTCTTCCCGCCTGCTCGCTGCCGGTCATGAAAAAGGTGATCGCCGGCGCATGGTTCACCTGCGTGGTGTGCAGGGATTTGATGAAGCAAAGCTCGTCGGCCATTGCCGCCGTGTGCGGCAGGAAGTCACTCACTGTCGCGCCGCTGCGGCCATGCCGTGAAAAGTTCGAGATCTCTCCCAGCAGTGGCCGCGCTGTCTGGCCGCCTGTCATGGTGCTGAAGCGCTTGCCTGCTGCGATGCTGTCCGGGATCTGCGTGCCATGCATCTTCTTGAGCATCGGCTTGTGATCAAACAGGTCCACGTGCGAGGGCGCGCCGTTTTGCAGCAGGTAGATGACGCGCTTGGCCTTCGGCGCGAAATGAGGCAGGGCGGGTGCCACGGCATCCGGCTGTTGCGCGGCAAATCCTTCTTGTGTCAGCAGTCCGCCCAGCGCAGCGCCACCAATCCCCATCGCCGTTTTCCCAAAGAGGGAACGGCGGGTCAGGTGGAGTCGATTGGCTTCGAGCGGGTGCATGACGGGGCAGGGGATGTATCGGACTCAACGCCCCGGCTCTTTCAGGTAGGCGTCCATCGTGCGGCCGACCTGAGCGCCCACGGTCATGTAATTCTCCGCTGTACTTTCAGGCGTGTTCCAGGCTGTTTCTAGCGTGATGGAAATCGTGCCCTCACCCCCATGCGCGCGGGCCCAGCCGCTGCTCATGCGCCCGCGCTCTTCGTCCGTTTTCACATAGGTGGCATAGCGGTACTTCGGCTCCACCTTCAGCGGCCATGTGAGGTGCCCTGCCGCTAGATCCATCCAGCGCTGGTAGTTGTCCCGTTGGAGGCCGGTCATGCGTTCAAAGCCGAACGGGCCGAAGAAATACGGCGCACGATCCGTGGGTCCGGGATTGTGCAGGTCCAGAAACACATCCAGCCCGTGCGTGGTCTGAATCTCGGAGATGCGTTTCTGTGCTGCGGCCACTTCGGGGTGATACGGTGCGTCCGACCAGTCGCGGTTGTGATCCTGCGGCAGCGACTCCTTGCCACCCGCGCCCAGCGCCACGTTGTCCACATCCATGATGGGAATGAAATGGACGCAGCAGCGCCTGCGAAAATCTTGAGCCTCCGCGCTCGCGAGCCATTCCACGAAGCCGCGCCCCACCCATGCGCCGCCTGCCTCCCAGGCGTGCTGGCGCGCATTCACCCACACCTGGCGTGGCGCGTCGGGCTTGCCGATGCGGATGCCATTCACCGGTCGGCCGTCCCGTGTTTTCGCCAGTTCAAAGCGCTCCGCTTCATCCCCCAGCTTCGCTTTGATCCCCGCCAGCACGCTGTCCGCAGTGGCCGGTGTGAAGGGCGGCCCCCACGCGAGCCACAGGCTGGGGCCTTCGGCTTTCACTTGATAAACGGCCACCTTGTCGGCCGTGCGCTCCGTCTTGGCCGTCTGCCGCCAGCTTTTGCCATCGGTGCTCATCACCGCCTGATCGGGCTGGCACCAGGAAGAGGCCAGCACGGTGTCTGGACGAAAGGGCCGCGTCTGCCCCTGCACCTCCAAAGTGATCTCCTGTCCTGCCTTCGTGCCGTCCACCCGCAGGTGCCACCAGCAGGGCCAGCCGCGTCCTTCATGCAGAGCTGGCATGATGCGCAGCTTCGCCGTCGCCTGATCGAGCGCTACCACCTCCGCATTGCCACCTTCAAAGTCTGTGACCACCCGCAGTTCTGCGTGGGCGAAAATGGTGCCGAAGAGCAGGAGAAAAAGTGATCGTATCATGGAGGCAAACTACGGGACCATCGGCCCGATCTGCGCATGAAACCTTAGCCACGGCTCATTCTTCTCACCGTGCGCAGGTGGGTCTGGTGGGAACCCCAAAAACCTTCAGGCTTGCCAGAGGCGGCGGGTCTCGGCTTAAATGACTCCATGAAACAGCTTCTCCTTCTGCTCGTCCTTCCCGCTTGCCTGGGGGCGGCCGATCCCCTTGAACTCAAGCTCTGGCCCGACGGCGCACCTGGGCAGATGCTGCCGCATTCCAAAGCCACGGAGGACTTCATTCGCACCAAGGCTGGAAAAAGCACCATCACCGACATCCACGATCCCACGATCACCATCTTTCGCCCGGAGAAACCGAATGGCACCAGCGTCATTGTCGCTCCCGGCGGCGGCTTTGTCTTCCTCTCTGCCATTCACGAGGGCACTCAGGTCTGCGAATGGCTCAACACCCTCGGTGTCACCGGCATCCTGCTCAAGTACCGCACGCCCACGCGCGATGAAACCGCTCCCCATGAAAAGCCGGTGGCCGATGCCGCCCGCGCAATCACGCTTGTCCGCGAGCATGCCAAGGAATGGAATCTTGATCCGAAACGTGTCGGCCTGCTGGGTTTCAGTGCGGGAGGAAACCTGCTCGCTCACATCGCCTGTGACCGCGCCACGAAGACCGCACTGCCGGACTTTGGCATCATGATCTACGGCGGCGGCTTTGTGGATTTCAAAGATCCCACCAAACTCAAAGAGGGCTTCACCGTGCCGAAGGACGCGCCGCCCATGTTCCTCGCCTGCGCTCATGATGACGGGCAGAATCCCACCGCAGCCACGGTGCTCTACCTCGAGTATAAAAAACTCGGCATCCCCTGCGAAATTCATCTCTTCACCAAAGGCGGCCACGGCTTTGGCATGCGCGACAACAAGCAGCCCATCAACGCCTGGCCGCAGCGGTGCGCGGAGTGGATGGAGTCCATGCATTTTTCTTTGAGTGCGGAGCTGTTTGATCGTGAGATCGAGCAGGCGGAAAAAAAGCGTCTATCGAAGTTGAGCCAGATGAACTTTCTCATGAGTGAAATGAAAGAGAAAGAGCTCAACGAGATCACGGTTCAAATTCAGGACGCCCGCCGCCTGGGGCAGACGGCCGCGGTTGCACGGCTGCAGCAAAGGCAGGCCGAACTTACGAGCGCCAGCAAGCCGCAGGACAAGGATGATTCCCCCATGCGCGCACGCATCAACGACGAGCTCTTCCAATTGAAAAAAGAAAAGCTCGAGCTCGAAGCCCGCCGGCAGATGTTTCTCGACAGTCAATCCGCTCCATAACAGCCTTGAGGATTGCATAGCCCAAGGATAGTCCGCTTACACAACGCCATGAAGCCGCTTCTTTTGTCCCTGCTTGCCGCCTCATCTCTGGCCGTGGAATCTCTCACTCTGGCTGAGCTGGACAGGGAGATCAGAAAGCGTGAAGTCGCGATCACAGAGGCCTCGGACATCATACGGAAAGTCTTCGTCTGTGGGAATGATGCGATTGACTTGGTGGCAAAGTGAAGGCTGCTCAGCAACATCTTCAGGAGGCCCGTTTGCGAAAAGACAAAGAGGCTGTGGCCAAAAGTGAAGCCGAGCTTAGAAAGTTGCAGGAGCAAAAAATAGAATTGGAAAAACCGCGAATTGCCGGGGTCACTCCTGAATCGATGGCCGAATACATCAATCAGCTCAAAAAGGAAAAACTCGAATTTGAAGTTCAGCGCGATGCGCTCATCAAGGCACAAGCTAAGTCCAAACAACCCTGATCCTTGCAAGCCCCCGCGATCATCCCTTACTCCACCCCATGAAGACGCTTCTTTTCTCCCTGCTGCTCACCTTGCCCCTCGTCGCCGCCGATGTTACTTCGGTGGTGAAACAGGAGCTTCCATCGCTCGTCACTCTCTACAAAGAACTGCACGCAAACCCGGAGTTGTCGCTGCATGAGACGGAGACCGCTGCTCGCATTGCCAAAGAGCTTCGCGCTGCCGGGTTGGAGGTGACAGAGAACGTCGGCGGCCATGGTGTCGTCGGCGTACTGAAGAATGGAGACGGCCCGGTGATCTTGGTGCGCACGGATCTCGATGCGCTGCCGGTGAAGGAGCAGACGGAGGCGCCCTATGCGAGCACCAAGGTCGTGAAGGACGATCTCGGACGTGAGGTGAACGTGATGCACGCCTGCGGGCATGATGTGCACATGTCCAGCTTTGTGGGAACGGCCCGGGCCTTGGCCACACTGAAAGACCAGTGGCGTGGCACGGTGGTCATGATCGGCCAGCCGGCGGAGGAGCGGGTGCTCGGTGCACGGTTCATGCTGCGTGCGGGGCTGTTCTCGAAATTTCCCAAGCCCGACAAGGCCATCGCACTGCATTGCTCCTCTGACATGGCGCACGGCCAGGTGGGCATCGTTGAAGGCTTTGCTCTCGCCAATGTGGACTCCGTGGAGATCGTGGTGAAGGGCGTGGGCGGACATGGCTCCATGCCTCACCTTTGCAAAGACCCCATCGTGCTCTCCTCGCAGATCGTGCTGGCCCTGCAAACCATCGTCAGCCGTGAGGTGAAGCCCGGCGATCCGGCGGTGATCACCGTGGGCAGCATTCATGGGGGCACCAAGAGCAACATCATCTCTGACGAAGTGCGCCTGCAGCTCACCTTGCGCAGTTATAAGAAGGAGACGCGGCAGCACCTCATCGACTCCATCAAACGCATCGTCAAAGCCCAGGCGGAGTCCGCCAGCATGCCTGCGGACAAGATGCCCGAGGTGCTCGTGTCAGATGACAGCGCCACGGCGCTCTACAACCAGCCCGAACTTTGCCAGGAGGTGAGGCAGTACCTCGGAGCCGCCATTGGGGCAGACAACGTGCTCACCCGCGAGCCCGTCATGGGAGCCGAAGACTTCTCCGAATACGGCATGACGAAGGACAAGGTGCCGCTGTGCATGTTCTGGCTCGGCACGCAGCCGCCTGCGCTCGTGGCCGCAGCCAAAGCGAAGGGCACTTCGCTGCCCTCGCTGCATTCGCCTTATTTCAAACCCGTTCCAGAACCCAGCATTGAGACCGGCGTGACGGCGATGACATCGGCGGTCCTGGGCCTGCTGAAGAAATAAGAAAGAACTCTCGCCTCCCTACTTCCGGCTGAGCTTGTAAAACAGCCAGCCGCCCATGCCGAGGAAGATCACATTGGGCACCCACATGATGAGATGAGGCATCGCCGCCGGTTTGTCATTGAGCGTGTCTGCCAGGATGATGAAAACGATGTAAACCGTGGCCGTGATCAGGCTCAAGGCAAAGCCTGATGAGGTCTCCCGTCGTTGAGCCGTCACCCCCAGCGGAATGCCCACCAGCGCGAACGTAAAGCAGGCCATCGAAAAACTGTAGCGTTTGCTCAGTTCAGTGAGCGAGAGGGAGCGAGACACGGGCGTGAGGGCTTCACCGGTGACCGTGTCCTTCCAGGTGCGCACCTCTTCGGCCAGGGCGCTGGTGGTCTTCATGCTGGCATTCACGCGGACGGTGTCTTTCTGCATCTCTGAAAGCGGAAGTTTCAGCCATTGCTGTTTCATGGCCATTCCACCTGGCTGCCCCTGCCCACCCACCGGCATGGTCTCTTCCGTCATGCCTTCCAGTTCCATCTGCAGGTCAATCGAGCCGGGAGTGGTGTGAAGGGTCGCTTTGTCGGCGTGAATATACGTGCTGGCGTCGGCGCCCTTCAGAATGACGATGTGCATGTCCGTGAGCGTCTTGTCACGACGCTTGCTCGTGTAAATGCGGTAGCCGGGCACGCGCTCCAGCACCTGGCCCTCTTGAAACAGAGTCTCGGGATTCTTCACCGCCACCTGGTAAAACAGCCGTTTCATGCGGTCCTTCGCCGCCGGTGCCAGGCTGACATTCACCCACAGGCAGATGCCGCTCAGTGCGATCGCCAGGGCAAAGACAGGTGCGCAGATGCGCGGCATGGACATGCCGGTCATGCGCAGGGAGACCAGTTCATTGTCGGCGGAAAGGCGGCCAAACACGAGCAGAATGCCCGTTAGGAACGCCCATGGGATCGTGAAAATGAGAGAGAATGGAATGACCAGCATCACAAACTCTGCGATCACGGAAATCGGCAGCTCAGTGTTGCCCAGCAGCTGGTCCAGCTTTTTGTACACATTGCCCAAAACCATCACGCCGCTGAGCAGCGCCACGCCGATCAGCGTGGCTGATGCGACCTGGCGGCCGAGATAGCGGTCAAAGATGCGTGGAAACATGCGGGAGGTCAGGCTAGCGAGTCTTCAGCGCCGGGCAATTTGAGATTGCCATAGGCTGCTTCAAACGACCGCCTTCTTCACCTTGCCGAAATCCGTGCCGAGGAAGCGCTTGGCGAGGTTTTCCGCCTGCTCGGAGTGATCGGTGAGGTAGATGTCGAGTGTGGGTTTGGATTTGGTCGTCCGCAGCAGGCCGCCCTGCTCCAGGCTGGACTTCACATGCGCCGCGCAGGTGCTGGCGGAGTCCACCAGCCGCACCTTCTGTCCCAGCATGCGCTTCAGCACTGGAACCAGCAGCGGGTAGTGCGTGCAGCCCAGCACCAGGGTGTCGATGCCCTTGTCCAGCATCGGCTTCAAATACTCCCGCAATACGGACTTGAGCGCGGGATGATCCGTCCAGCCTTCTTCAACAAACGGAACCAGCAAGGGCGTGGCCTTCGCTTCGATCAGGATGTCAGGCCGCCGCATGGCGATTTCATGTTGGTAGGCATGACTGCGGATCGTGCCTGCCGTGCCGATGATTCCCACCCTTTCGCAGGTGTCATCAGCCAGCGTCGCCTCCACCCCGGGCCCCAGCACGCCGATGACCGGCACACGAAACGTGGCCTGCAGCACCGGCAGCGCATGCGCCGTCGCCGTGTTGCACGCCACCACCACGGCCTTCACGCCATGAGAGACGAGGAACTGCGTGTCCTCCACCGAGAAGCGGCGGATCGTGTCCGGAGACTTCGAGCCATATGGCACCCGCGCTGTGTCCCCGAGATAAACGATCGACTCATTGGGCAGCAGATCCCGCAGCGCCCGCACCACGGTCAGTCCGCCAACGCCGGAGTCAAAGACACCGAGAGGGCTGCTGGCGGTTGCGGAGGAACTCATGAGATTCAGATTTCAGCATCAAACCATTCCATCCACGTTAGCGCAATGATTGGGAGCAAAAATCACCTATTGCTTCATGGCCCCGGGCTCGCTCTTCCGGTCAAATTTCTGGCGGAGCGGGCTCCAATACATCAATGCAAGCGCGATATTGTTTGCTGTGAAGGCAAGGCAGCAGATGAAGTTCCACCACGGGCCGAATATCTGAGGCGGAGGTCCCAAGGCAGTTATCAGCCCCCAAATGGTGCAGACGGCAAATAAAAGTCTCCCTGTCTTGGATTGGAACAAGCAAAGCACATTTGCCAATACGGACAGGCTTACGAGCGGCCAATTGCTGATGTAGGCGAAATCCCAGAGGTCATCTGAGAAAGAGAGTGAATCTAAAAATGCCGCGACTTCGGGTGGGGGCGAAGGAGCAAACAATTGGCCGTAGAGCACCAATAACGCATAATATCCGAGGTTGCAGACAAGGAGGACCTTCAGAAAGACCTGCAGGTCGTCTGTGTTCCATGTCGGATCAAATGCGGGCGTGTAGACCGGCACTTCTGCTTTTTCTTGTTTTGCCAGCCACTCGATTGCTTCTTTTGCCTGGTCATCCGGCACCTCCAGTTTGATGACCGGTTCAGCAATTCCCACCGCTCGACCACCCTCGCCGCGGGCGTCAATGACTCGCACATCAACCCCCATGCTGCCAAGAAATGCGGCGTCAAGATAGGCGCTCTCAGTCTTTTCGTACGATCGTATCGTGGCCATCCTGTGATGATGAACCAATTTGAGGACGCGTTGTCCAGACAAACCTCATCTTTAAGAAGGGCGGATTACCCTTTCCGCGTGAGCTCTACAATGATCGCCTTCTGCGCATGCAGCCGGTTCTCCGCTTGGTCAAAGATCAGATCTGCATTCGCTTCCATGACTTCCTCGGTGATTTCCTTGCCGCGATAGGCGGGCAGGCAGTGCATGACGAGGGCACCAGGATTGGCGTGCTTCATGAGGGCGGAGTTGATCTGCCAGGGCTTGAGGGTCTCGATGCGGTCGGCGCTTTCGGCCTCCTTGCCCATGCTGACCCAGACATCGGTGTAAACGACATCGCAAGCTCCCACGGCTTCGGTGGGATCATCGACGATGCTCACTGTGTTGCCGGGCACGCGGTGCATGAAGCTTTCCTGCGGCTGGAAGGCCTTGGGCGCACCGATGACCAGTTCAAAGCCGAGGTGAACCGAGGCCCAGATCCAGGAGCGGGCCATGTTGCAATCGCCATCGCCCAGGAAGCAGACACGTTTTCCCTGCCATCCACCGAGGCGTTCTTTGATCGTCTGAAGATCCGCCAGCACCTGGCAGGGATGCTCGTCATCGGTCAGTGCATTGATCGTGGGGATGCCGCTGTACTGGGCAAAGTCCACCACGTCCTGCTGCGCGAAGGTGCGGATGACCGCGCCGTGAATCATGCGGCCCATCACGCGTGCGGTGTCCTTGATCGGTTCGCCACGGCCGAGCTGGATGTCGGCGCTGGAGAGAAACATCACCGCGCCGCCCAGTTCGCGAATGCCCACTTCAAAGCTGACGCGCGTGCGTGTCGAAGACTTGCTGAAAATCAGCGCCCATTGCTGGCCGGTGAGCACCTGCGGGGATGCTTTGCGGTCCTTTTTCAGCACGCAGCCAAGATCGACGATTCTCTCGATTTGTTCCTTGGTCAGTTCTTCGATGGAAAGGAGGTGGTTCATATCGTGGCGGGTTTACGCGAGTTGATCGAGCACGCGTTTGAAGATGGCGAGCCCTTCGTCGGCATGGGCTGCGGTGATGTTCAGGGGGGAGAGCCAGCGCACCACATTGGGGCCGGCGGGGGTGACCATCATGCCGGCGTCGAGCAATTGCTGCGCGAGGAAGATGGAAGGGAGCTTGCCGCCGGATTTCGCGGCGATGGCTTCGGCATTGAGTTCAAAGCCGATAAAAAGGCCGAGCTGGCGCACCTCTTTGATCAGCACGTGATTCCATGAGCAGGCCGCACCTGCGATGGCTGCACCGCGCGCCTTGGCATTGTCGCAGAGCTTTTCGTCAATGATCGTGCGAACCGTGGCGATGCCCACCGCGCAGGCCAGGGGAGAGCCGCCATAGGTGGTGCCATGCGTGCCAGGGCCGAGCGTTTTGCTCAGATCACGGCGATCATTGACCCAGAACGAACCCAGCGGAAAGCCGCTGCCAATGGCCTTGGCCCAGCTGATGCCATCGGGCTGGATTTCATCTCCAGGAATGATGCTGCGCCAGCCGGCCATCTCGCCGGCCCGGCCAAAACCGCACTGCACTTCATCCAGCAGCAGCAGCAGGTCCTTTTCACGGCACAGGCGCTGCGCGGCGCGCAGAAACTCGGGCGTGACGGCGTTCACGCCGCTCTCGCCCTGGATTGGCTCCATCAAGATGGCGACCGTCTTGTCGGTGATCGCAGCTTCGAGCGCGGCGATGTCATTGAAGGGAGCATAGACAAATCCAGGAGGCAGCGGACCAAAGCCCCCATGAATTTTCTCCTGCGCCGTTGCCGTCATGGCGCCAAAGGTACGGCCATGGAACGAGCCGGTGAAGGTGATGATCTCGTACCGCCCGCCCGTCTGCTGGCCGTATTTGCGCGCCAGCTTCAGCAGGCCTTCATTGGCCTCCGCACCGCTGTTGCAGAAGAAGCACTTGCCCGGAATGCCCACGCACTCCTCCACGAGGATGCGCGCCAGTTCCGCCTGCTTGTCGATGCAGTACCAGTTCGAGACGTGAATGAGGGTGTTCGCCTGCTCTGTGAGCGCCTTCACCACCGTGGGCGGGCAGTGGCCGAGCGGGCACACGGCCACGCCACCGGCGAAGTCGAGATACTTTTTCCCATCCCGATCCCAGACGTACGGGCCTTCGCCACGCACCGGCCAGACGTTGTAACGACCGTAGTTCGGCAGGACGAACTCCTGCATCAGTTGATCACTCGTTCTCATCTCAGGATTACAAATGGATTTCCGTGCCGATCCCGCCGTCGGTGAAGATTTCGAGAATCAGCGCATGCGGCAGGCGGCCGTCGATGAGATGCACTTTGCCCACGCCGCCACGCAGGGAATCGAGCGAAGAGTCCACCTTGGGAATCATGCCTCCGCTGATAATGCCGTCTGCTTTCAGTTTGGCGATGGAAGCCTCGTCCAGGCTGGGGATCAGCGTGGAGTCGTCCTTCGGATCACGCATCACGCCGCGCACATCACTCAGGAAAATGAGCTTGGTGGCCTTCAGTCTTTTGGCCAGACCGCAGGCTGCGAGATCGGCGTTCACATTGAGCGTTTTGCCAGAGGCAAGCTCACGGGCGACGGGAGAAACCACGGGTACGAATTCGCCCGCCACTGCCGCTTGAATGAGGCCGAGTTTGCAATCGTTCACTTCACCGACCCAGCCGAGATCTCCCTTCATCTTTTCGCCCAGAAAGACCTCCGTTCCGGGGATGCCGACGGCCTTGCCGCCAAAGGCGTTGATCTTGGTCACGATCTCCGGGTTGATCACACGGGCGAGCGTTTCCTCCACGATCTTGATCGTCTCGTCGTCGGTGACGCGCATGCCGTTGATGAACTTGGACTGCAAGCCAGACTCGGTCATTGCCTTCGAGATCGCCTTGCCGCCGCCGTGTACGATGACGGGGTTGATGCCCACAGCTTCGAGGAAGACGACATCGCGCAGAAAGGAGTCCACCTGCACCGGGTCTTCCATGGCGCTGCCGCCGACCTTGATCAAAAACGTGCAGCCTCGAAAGCTCTGCATGTAAGGCAGGGCTTCAAGAAGTACGGCGGATTTGGTGATTTGGGCGTCGAGGGGATTCATCGCGATGAATGTGACTGCGTGGACCGGTCAGGCGAAGCCTTTCTGGCGTTTCGCATGAATGGCGGCGGAGTATTCCGCGCTGTTGAAATCCACGTATTCTTCGGACAGGTCGCTGGTGTAAACGGTGTACCCGCTGGTGCCGAGGTTGAGGTCAATGGTGACGGTGAACTTCGGCTCTTTCACGACCTTCTCCAGCTCCGTCACGGGAGTGTGGTTGGCCAGCCCGCCCTTGCAGGCCTGCAGGCCGCCAAAGTAGATGTCGATCAGCTCCTCACGAATGCGCGCGCCGGAATAACCCACGGCGTGAATGATGCGGCCCCAGTTCGGATCGCAGCCATGGAAGGAGCACTTTACGAGGAGGGATTTGGCCACGGTCTCGGCCACCTTGCGGGCATCGGCCAGCGTGCGGGCGTTGCGGACGCGGATTTCGACGAACTTGGTCACGCGCTCACCATCGCAGACGATCATCTTCGCCAGCTCCAGCATCACCTTGTGCAGCGCGCAGCGGAAGAGCTCCGCCTCGGGCGATCCCTTCTTGATCGTGGGCACATCGGACTTGCCGCTGCTCATCACAATGACGGTGTCGTTCGTGCTGGTGTCACCGTCGATGGTGATGCAGTTGAAGCTCTTTTCCACCGCATAGCGCATGGAGCGGTGCAGCTCATCCTTGCCAATCTTCACGTCGGTGGTGATGAAGCAGAGCATGGTGGCCATGTTCGGGCAGATCATGCCCGCACCTTTGGCGATGCCGCCAATGCGGAAGCTGCCTTTGCCGCAGGGCACATCGACCGCGAAGGATTTGGGCTGCGTGTCGCTCGTCATGATCGCGCGCATGGCATCCTCGGAACCATCGGGCTTCAGCTTGGCCACGGCGTCGGGCACTTTGACAATCACACGCTCAATGGGCATCGGCATGCCGATGATGCCGGTAGAGCAGACAAGCACCTGGCGCATTTTCACGCCGAGCTGTTCAGCCACGGCCTTCGTCATGGCCTTGGCATCCTGAATGCCCTGGACTCCGGTGCAGGCGTTGGCGTTGCCGCTGTTGGCAATGATGGCGCGGGTGTCGCTTTCCTTGATGTGCTGCTGGCTCACGCGGACGCAGGCGGCGCGCACCTTGTTGGTGGTAAAGACGGCATCCGTCGTGGTCGGGCCGTCGGAAACGATCAGCGCGAGGTCCAGCCGGGTCGCTTCAGGATTTTTGATGCCGCAGGTCACGGCGCTGGCGCGGAAACCCTTCGCCGCGGTGACCCCGCCGTCGATGACTTTGAAGGAGACGCGGCATTCGCGTTCGTCGTGTGCTTTGGTCGCCATAGGATTAAACGTACAGCAGGCCTGCGGTGGCCTCAAAACCGCAGACAAGGTTCATGTTTTGCACGGCCTGGCCTGAGGCGCCTTTGCCGATGTTGTCTTCGGTGCTCATCAAAATGAGCTGTCCTGCACGGGCGTCATAGGACCAGCCGATGTCCACGAAATTGGTGCCGGTGACGTTTTTGGTGTCTGGAGATTGGTTCACCCCCAGCAAACGCACGAAGGGCGCTGAATCGTAGGCCGAATGCAACGCCGCGCTGATTTGTTCAATCATGACCCCCGGCTGCAGTTGCGCAAAAGTCGTTGTGCAGATGCCCGAATGCGTCGGCATGAGGTGCGGCACAAAGGAGAGCTTCACTTCGCGGCCTGCTGCTAGCGCGAGCTCCTGGCCGACCTCGCTGAGGTGGCGATGCAGCGGCACGCTGTAGCTGCGCACGCTGTTCTGCACCTCACAGAAGAGCAGGGGAATGCTTTCTTTGCGTCCCGCACCGCTGGCGCCGCTCATGCTTGCGACGGCAAGAGGTGACTCCGCCAGCAGGCCCGCCTTGAGCAGCGGGATGAGCGGCAGCAGAATGCTGGTGGGGTAGCAGCCCGGGCAGGCGATCAGCCGCGCGGTCTTGATGGCCTCCGCCCGCACTTCCGGCAGCGCATAGACGGCTTCGTCCAGCAGTTCCGGCGCAGGATGGGCGTGCCCGTAGAATTCTTCATACAGCGCCGGACTCCGAAGGCGGAAATCCGCGCTGAGGTCGATCACCTTGAGGCCGAGTTCAAGCAGCGGCTTCGCATACTCGGCGGCCACCCCATGAGGTACCGCCAGAAAGGCGATCTCGGCACCGGCGGCTTTCAGAGCGGCGGCGTCAGGCGCGGTGAAGGTGAGGGAATCGGCCACGCCGATGCTGCGGAAGCGCGGGAACTCCTTGGAAAGGGGTTTTCCAGCCAGCGACCGCGAGGTCACCGCCACCAGTTCAACATTCGGATGCCGGAGCAGCAGGCGCAGCAGTTCAGCTCCAGAGTAACCACTGGCTCCAACGACGGCGACTTTGACAGGTGCGGACATAATGCGGGGGGCGGAGTATGGGATGTCATGGGGACCGTGCAACCCTGAAAAAGAGCATTTCGCGCCCGTGCACAGCACGCATCGTGCCGCTTGTCAGCAGGCTTCGCCTAGCGCACTATCAATTCCCTCATGAGCGACCCCACGCCAGAACTCCCCGAGACCGAAAAAACCAAAGCCCCCGGAAGTCCGGAGGAAATCACTCGCAAGCTGGAGGATTTTATCAAGAACACGCTGGGCGGCCAGGTGCTGTTCACCCGTGTCGAAGGTCCTGGCGGACGCCCTGCACCCGAAGGAGATGAAAAACCGGTCGAAGACGCCAAACCCGACCATGGCAGGGTTTTCGAGTTCAACTACCGCCCGGCCGACATCAAGGCGCATCTCGACCGCTTTGTGATCCGGCAGGACGAGGCCAAAAAGGTGCTCGCCACCGCAGTGTGTGACCATTACCACCACGCCCGGATGCTGCGGGACGACCGTGAGTCAAACTCCGGCGGCCAGAAGCTCGAATTTTCGAAACAGAATGTCATCATCATCGGCCCCACCGGCGTGGGCAAGACCTACCTCGTCAAACACATCGCCGACCTCATTGGCGTGCCGTTTGTAAAAGCGGATGCGACCAAATTCAGCGAGACCGGCTACGTCGGCGCAGACGTGGATGATCTGGTGCGTGATCTGGTGGCCAAAGCCAATGGTGACATCGAACTCGCCGAGCATGGCATCATCTATCTGGATGAAATCGACAAGCTCAGCAGCGGTCCGGAACGCATTGGTCGCGACGTCAGCGGGCGCGGCGTGCAGACCACCCTGCTCAAGCTGATGGAGGAGACGGAAGTCGCCCTCTACGCCCCGAACGACATCCGCAGCCAGATGCAGATGATGTTCGACACCCGCAAGGGCCGCACCGGCCGTGAGGTGGTGAATACACGCAACATCCTTTTCATTGTCAGCGGCGCCTTTGGCGGCCTGGAAAAGATCATCGAAAAGCGCACGAACCGCAAATCCATCGGCTTCGTCTCCTCGGACACCAAAACAACCGTTGCAGAGCATCTGTTCCGCGAGGCGCGCACCAAGGACTTCATCGACTATGGGTTTGAGGCCGAGTTCATCGGCCGTCTTCCCGTCCGCGTGGTCTGCGATCCGCTCAGCGCGGATGACATGTTCCAGATCATGAAAAACTCCGAAGGCAGCCTCATCCGCCAGTATGAGCGTGAGTTCGCCGCGTATGGGGTCAAGGCAGTCTTCAAGGACGATGCCCTGCGCGAGATCGCCAGTCGCGCGGAGGATGAAAAGACCGGCGCTCGTGGTCTGGTCACCGCTTGGGAGCAGGTCCTGCGGGACTTCAAATTTGAAATGCCCAGTCTCGGCCTGCCGGAGCTTCAGGTTGATGGAGCCCTCGTCAAAGAGCCGGAGCAGACGCTGGCCAGGTGCCGTGCGGAGGCCGCCAGCCAGTTCAGGGAGCTCGGAGCCGCTCATGCCGGTGAGGTCAGGGCCTTTGCAGAGCGCTTCCAGCGTGAGCATGGGTTCATCCTCGATTTCGACAATGAAGCCACCGCCGCGCTCGCCGCGCGGGCGCAGCGTGAAGGCATGCACGTCGAGGCCCTGTGCGCAAAGCTCTTCAAAGATTACCCCTTCGGGCTCAAGCTCGTCACACGCAGCACCGGCGCTACTAGCTTTCTCATCACCTCCGACGCGATAGGCAATCCTGACAAATACGTCAGCGAGCTCGTCGTGAAGGCTTGCCGGAGCCAGCCCGAGCCGCCGGTTTCAACCATCATCGACCTCACCCCTGATGCTCCCGTCCATGAATCGTAATCAAGTCGCTGCCATGTTCATTGGCGTGCTGGTCTGCATCCCGCTGCTTGCCCTTTACCATTTTGGGTATTTCAAAGGCACGGCCGAATGGTTTGCGCTGCTCTATGCGCGCAGCTTCATTCTGCCTGTCGGCGGTCTGAAGCAGATCCTTTTGCTTCAGTATGGCTACTACACCTTCATGGCCTTCACCAGCGCGTGGGTGTGCATCGAGATGCCCTCGCAGTGGCGCCGGTTTGCCTTCCTGCTCGGCGGCACCTTCCTCACGACCACCTTTGCCTGCATCATGGCGATGAGCGGAGTCTTGTTTGAGCCGGTTTCCGGTTCTCTGGCCCTTTGGTTCGCCGGCATTGCGGGCATCGCCGTGGGCGGCTCGGTCAATGCCTATCGCTGCCATGTCATGCGTGACTATTTTGTCGGCCGGCTTTCCACACGCCAGTTTGAGGAGCTCGCGGATCAAAACAACCCGGCGAAAATGACGGAGCGTCGTGAGATTACCGTGCTGACCTGCCGCATGCTGAATCATGGCGAGCTTGCCTCAGGCATCGAGGCGCCGCAGTTCGAAGAACTGGCCACGCATTTTCAGCGCGGCATTTCAGAATTTCTCATCGAGCGCGGCGCTTATCTGGACGACTGCAATGCACGGCAGGTGCGTGTCTTCTTTGGATTTCCGCTGACGGATGAGCACCACGCCCTCCATGCCGTTCAGGTGGCTGCAGTGCTGCGCAACCACGTGGCCACGCTGACCCGCGAGCTTGAGCAGCGCTTTGGCAAGAAGGCGCAGATTGGCGTGGCCTTCAGCACCGGTCCGGCGGTTTGCGGTCTGTTTGGTGTCAGTCACTTTGAAAGTTTCAGCGCGGTGGGAGACGTGATCGACTTCGCCGCGCAGTTGTGTGTCTTGAACGCCGAGTATGGCAGCAGGGTGCTTCTGAGCGCCAGGACCTATGCGCTGGTGAAGGACAATGCCGAGGTACGGCCGATGGAGATGGTCAGCACCGCAGGCTCCTCTCAGATGAGCGAGGTGTACGAACTGCTTGCGGAGAAAGGCGCGCTGCCGGAGCCGGACATGCGCGCCCGCGATGCCTTCTGGCAGGGGGTGGTGCAGTATCGAAAAGGCGACCTCAAGCAGGCGCAGGAAAGCTTCCACAACGCAGCCATCGAGGGCCGTGAGGATTCGCCGCTCAAGTACTTCATGGAGCGCGTCGAAATGGCCATGAAGGACAAGTCTTCTCCGTCCCAGGAGGCCTCCAAGCATTCGCGCAAACTCGCCGTGACCTGAGTTCTTTCCCCCGTGCGCATTGACTATCCACCGGCGATCCAGCGCCTCATCGCCCAGCTTAAATCGCTGCCCGGCCTGGGGCCGCGCAGCGCGGAGCGTCTCATGATCTGGCTGCTGCAGAAGAGTGACGAGCGCATCGGCTTGCTGTCCCACACATTGCTGGAGGCCCGCGAGCGCATCCTGCCATGTCCGGATTGTGGTTTCTTCATTGAAAGTGACAGCACCTGCCTGCTTTGCCATGACCCCCGCCGCCAGCGCCAGCAGCTTTGCGTGGTTGAGCAGGCCGCCGATGTGCTGCGGATGGAGCGTTCGGGCGCGTTTCAAGGCCTGTACCACGTGCTCGGCGGCAGACTCTCGCCCCTCGATAATGTGACCCCGGAAGACCTGCGCATGGAGTCGCTGGTCAATCGCGTGCGCGATCTCCATACAGAGGAGGTCATTCTCGCACTCGGTTCCGATGTCGAGGGAGAGGCCACCGCCAGCTACATCGCCGATCTGCTCCGTCCTGCCGGCATCGCCGTCACTCGTCTGGCCCAGGGCATGCCTGCGGGCGGCGGACTTGACCACGTGGACGAGCTCACTCTGTATCAGGCACTGCATGGACGGCGGAAGATGATCTAGTGAAAAATGATCATCTTGTCGGATTCTTTGCTCGACTTTGTGGAATTGTTTTTAACAATCTAGCAGTATGAGCCAATATCACATTGCCCGGGACGGTCAGCAGCTTGGAACTTTTTCAGACCAGGATATCCAGTCAGGACTTGCTTCAGGAAGCATCCTTTCAACCGATCTGATGTGGACTGAGGGACAGGCTGACTGGCAGCCCGTGAGCAGTCAGTTTTCAGCATCCTGGCAGGCGCCGGCAGCGCAACCTCCGGCGTTTAACCCGTATGCGGCTCCGCAGGCCAATGTGGTCTCTGCCTCCTTGGCACCCTCCATGCAGCTCGCCTCTCTCGGGCAGCGTCTTGGGGCCGCATTGCTTGATGGTCTGGTGGCTCTGGTGGCGGTGGGCATTCCTTATGCCGTGGCGGGTGTCAGCATGGCGGGAGCTGAACAAAGCCATGAAAGTGGAATGCCGCCGGCTGCGGTCGGCGGCTTTGCCGTTGCCGGCATTGCCCTTTTGGGGCTGATGATTTACAATTTGGTGCTTTTGACCAAGCAGGGTCAGACCATCGGCAAAAAATGGCTGGGCATTCGCATTGTGTCCTATCCAGACGGTCAGAGGGCAGGGTTTGTTAAAGCTGTGCTGCTGCGTGGTTTTGTGAATGGCATCATCGGAGCGATTCCATTGCTCGGGACGATTTACTCGCTGATTGACATCCTTTTCATTTTCCGTGAGGACCGCCGCTGCATTCATGATTTGATTGGCGGCACGCAGGTCATCAAATGCTAGAATACGTTCCCTCGGATTACTCCAGCCCCAGCGCCGCCACCTCGTCCTCATCCAGGCCGAGATAATGGCCCAGTTCATGGAGGAAGGTGATGCGTACCTCGTGGCGGTAGGTTGTGAGATCTCCCGCGCATTCGTCCCAGAGATTGTCTAGAAAGAGGCGGATGCGCGGCATCTCGTCCGGAGTTTCCGGAAAACCGTCACTGCGTGAGAGACCTTCAAACAGACCGAGCAGATCCGGGTCAAGGTCCTCGTCAATATCGACCAAGGCCTCCATTTCGGTCAGCTCAATGCGGCAGTCTCCCGCCTCATTGCGAATCTCTGTGGGCAGTGAGAGCAGGGTGTCTTTGACGACTTTGGTGGCGATGGTGAGAAGGCGTGGGAATCGCATGATGGGTTACTTGCCCGCCTTTTTTTCGGCGGCGGCGGGTTGTGATTTTTTCTTCAGGGTTTCGAGTTCTTTCTGCTGTTCTTCGGCCTGCTTTTGCAGCTGCTGCACGCGGTCCCACAGCTTCTTCAAATCGGCGGGGCTTTCCAGTCCCGCACGGATGTCCTGCACGGATTTGGCCGCCGCCTCGCGCACGAGGTCAATGTGAGCATTGCCGCCCCGGCTCAGCGGTTCCAGCACGGCAAGCGCCTTCGGATCGCGCAGGGTGCCGAGGGCCTTGGCGCTGGCGAGGCGCCAGGAGTTGCGTGGATCGGTGAGCTGGGTGGTGAGAAATTCACGCACCGCATCACGCTGCGCATTTGTGGGGCGTCGCGCAAGGAAGGCGAGAGCATCAAAGGCGATGCCCGCATCGCGCCCACGAAGATAGGGGAGAGACTGCACCCGTGCCAGCACCTCAGGAACGGCAGACTCGTCGTCCTGGGCACGCAGGGCTTTGATGGCCGCGAGCTGAAGCGAGTTGTTGAAACTGGTCCCCTTCAATTGCGCGCGGAGTGCTGCGGCGACTGCGGCATCGCCCGGCCTTGCCCCCCAGGATTCGATGATGCTGGCGAGTATGTCCGGATTCTTCTCGCTCTGCGCCATCTTCCAAAGGGTTTCCTGCGATTCCGCCGTGTTCAGCGCGGCGAGAGCCTGCACGACGGCCCTGCGCACGCGCGCATCGGGCTGATTGCTGCTGCCCGCGATCAGCGCCGCACGTGCATCCGGATCGGCGATTTTCGCGAGCGCCTTCGCCGCCTCCGAACGCACAGCGTAGAAGGCGTCTTCGCGCAGGGCTTTCCCGAGCTTGCCGATGTACTTGTCATCAAGCGTGCTGATAGCGAGCAGCCGGCCGATGACGTCGGATTGCAGTTGTTTGTCGAGCATCGGGCCCGGCGGCGTGAAGCTGACCTTGGCCAGCACGGTGAAATCAGGATCAATGCGCACCAGTTCCGGCTGCGAAGGCAGCGGGAAGTAAAATTCTTCGACATCCTTGCTGACGTCCGCCTTGAAGCGCAGCAGATCTTTTTGTCCGGCAATCGCAAAGCCAACTGGCAGCGGCACCCTGAAGAGACGCACCTGATCGCTGAGCTTCTGCGTCTGCCGTACGGTGATCCTGGCCTGCTTCGAACCGGCATCCCATGCGTAATCGATTTTCAATTCAGGCACGCCGCCGTGAAAAAGCCACTGGTCGAAAAACTGATCAAACGAAAGCCCGCTGAGTTCCTCGACGACATCCTGCAGATCTTCGGTGCGGACGATGCCATTGCGATGCCGCTCAAGATACGTCCGGATGCACTTGCGGTACAAATCCGCCCCAAGCTGGCTGCGCAGCATGTGCAGCACCCATGCACCCTTTGGGTAGGCGCGGGAGTCAAACTGCTGCATCGGGTCGCCATAGTCACGCCAGACGATGGGCCGCGTGTCGTTGGCCTGGAACACCTGCTGAGCCTCATTCCATAGCGCGTGCTTCATCGCATCGGCTCCGAGTTTCTGCCCTTCATAGAGCACCGTGTAGTAGGTGGCAAAGCCCTCGTTCAGCCAGAGGTGCGACCAGTCACGGCAGGTGACGAGGTCGCCAAACCACTGGTGGGCGGTCTCATGGGCGTCCAGTTGAAACAGGGTTCGCAGTTGCTCGGTGTCGGAGTTGAACAGCATGTCGGCGGCTTCAAAGGTGCAGCTCGTGTTTTCCATGCCACCGGCGATGAAATCGAGGCAATAGACCTGATAGTATTTGTCCCACGCAAAGGGCACGCCGATCTCCTTTTGGTAGAACTCAATGATCTTGCGTGTGTCGGCAAAAGCATTCGCCGCCTGCTCTTTGTGCGACGGCGGAACCAGCAGCGCAAGCGGCAGCGTCCCCTCCTTGTCCTCCAGCTTGTGGAAATGACCCGCAGCCAGCGCGATGAGGTAGTTCACATGCGGCTTGTCCTGCAGCCAGTGAAACACCATTCGTCCCTCGCCCTCCGCCTGTTCGCTTTGCAGCGTTCCGTTTGAAATGACCTGCATGCCCTTGGGCACGTGGCAGATCACCTCGCTGGTGAAACGCTCATTAGGGTAATCGTAGCTGGGGAACCAAAAGCGATGCTCCTCCGCCTCGCCCTGGCTCCACACCTGCGCGTCGCCGGTTTTGTAACCCATCTCCGGCGTCCGGAAATACAGGCCGTGCTCGGGCTGCGCGAAATACGTGACAGTCACCGTAGCCTCTGCGCCCGGTGCGATCGCCTTGGCAAAGGTGATGATGAGTTTGTCATTCGTCACCTGATGCTCCGCGACTTGCGCACCCGTCGCAGTGATGGAGGCGATCTCCAAATCCACCGCATCCAGTTCCAGCTTCTCCAGCGGCAGGGCGATCGGCTTGAAGCGCAGCATGGCGGTGCCTGAAACCGTGCGTTTGGCAAAATCCGGCGTCACATCGAGTTTCAAATGCAAAATATCCGCCCGCCGGTCCCGTGCATATTTTCGTCCCGGTTTGAGCTGCAACGGCTGCGGCAGGAAGTGCTTGTTGCAGTGCAGGCAGTCGATGGAATCGGCCGCGGCCTCCATAGTCAGCAATGCAGCGGCAAGAATGAAAGGGCGGATGCGCATGATGGCGTCGAGCATCCCGAACGCGATGCCGGGTGGCAAGCACAATCAGGAAGGAGAACCCTCCAGCCGACGTATCTGGCAGGGTCATGCTCACCTTTTCCGACCACAGCCTGGGATCTTCACGCTTTCAGCGGCGTGATTTCCTGCGCATTGGCGGGCTCGGCCTGGGCGGGCTCGGCTTGAGCGATCTGATGGCGCTCAAGTCGCTGGCAGCTTCCCAAAAGTCGCTGCTCAAGGACAAGTCGGTCATCTTCCTCTTCATGCACGGCGGGCCGTCGCAGTTCGAGACCTTTGATCCGAAGATGGAGGCGCCTTCGGAGATCCGCAGTGTGACGGGCGAGATTAAAACCAAACTCCCCGGTGTGACCTTTGGCGGCACCTTCGAGCGGCTGGCGAAACTGGCGGACAAGTTCAGCATCGTACGTTCCTTCGTCACGGGCGATGCGGTTCACGACATCAAGACCATCGTCGGCAAGGACACGATGAAGGCGAATCTCGGGTCGCTGTATTCACGCATGGCCGGACCCCTGCGCAAAAGCAGCGCGATGCCGACGAACGTGGCGCTGTTCCCCCGGGCGGTTTCATCCTCCGCAGGCCCCGTGATCAAGCAATTCGGTGACTTCACCTCCAGCGGCGAATTTGGCACGACGTATCAGCCCTTTGTTCCCGGTGCAGGCAGCGGAGCGCAGGCGGACATGACCTTGAGCATGGCGCAGTCCCGGCTGGATGATCGCCGCGCTCTGCTCACTTCATTGGATCAATGGCAACGAACCATGGATGGCAGCCAGGCTGTTGGCGGCATGTCGGAATTTCAAACACTCGCCTTCGATGTGCTGCGGCGTGGCGTGTCAGATGCGTTTGATCTTTCCAAGGAAGACCCGCGTCTCCTCGCCCGCTATGACACCGCTCCTTTGCTGCCCAAAGACCGCATCAGCACGCAGTGGAACAACCGCGAGCACTATGCCGACAACGCCGCCACGCTGGGAAAACTCCTGCTCATGGCGCGCCGGTTGTGTGAGCGCGGCTGCGGCTTCGTCACCGTCACAACGAGCTTTGTGTGGGACATGCACGCCGACAACAACAACGCCCCCTGCCGCACCGGCATGGATTACGTCGGACGTCCGTTTGACCACGCGGTATCCGCTTTGATCGAAGACATCGAGTCACGCGGCCTCAGCGAAAAAATCATGCTCGTCTGCTGTGGCGAAATGGGCCGTTCGCCCAAGATCAATGTCAAAGGAGGGCGCGATCACTGGGGTGGCCTCGCACCCCTCATGATCTATGGCGGCGGCTTGAAAATGGGCCAGGTCATCGGGCAGTCGGCACGCCATGGGGGCGAGCCCGCCTCCGAGCCGATCACCATTCCCGATTTGATCGCCACCATCATGCACACGCTGGTGGATGTGGGCCAGGCACGCGTCACCGATGGCCTGCCGCCCAGCCTGCTCAACGTGCTGACCCGCGGCGACCCGATCCGGGGGCTGGTTTAAATTGAATTGAGTGCGCAGGCGTGCAGGCGGGCTCCATGCGGCGGCAGATGCCGCCCAGGTCGCTCAACTTACCTTTGCAGAAGCGGGTTCGGTGAAAGGCCGATGGGCATGTGATGCACTAGCCCAAACGTTCCCCCAGTCGTTGCGAAAGGAGCCAGCGTTCAATCGAACATTTTGCCTGAAGAACTAAACTTCAATTCACGCCGTCTTACAGGGTTCTTACCAAAGCCGGGTTGATCGAGGTTATAATTACCATAACTGGTTAAACATGCAGCCCTCATCTGCTAATCCCCCACTTTCCTCTGCTGAAACATCCCCCACTCCTTACCCCCTTCTTTCTTCCGACGAAGCTCTGTTTCACGCCTGCCTGGAAAATGTTACCGCCCAGCGCTGCCACATTCAGTGCAAGCCGCGCCTTCTGGAAATCCTTCATCCGGAAAACGTCGCGGGCTTTGTGAAGATCTGCCAGCGCCACATCGACTTCCTGATCTACCGCAAAGGAGACTGGCTGCCGATGGTGGCCATTGAGTTCGAGGACGAAAGCCCCGGCAAAGCCAGCCGCAAGAGCCGCGACCGGCAGTTGGTGGAGGATATTTTTTCGAGCTTCGGCATCCCCGTGCTCCAAGTCCATGCCAAGGACATCAACCAGATGGACACCCTGGTTCACAAGCTCAGCAACGCCTGGCAGCAAAGGAATGCGAATCTGGAACTCATGCCTGCACCCAGCGAGGAATGCGCCCCCCATCCTCCCACGACGACGCTGCTCGCAGCCAGCCCCAGTTCAAAGTCCAGTTCCAGTCCGAATTCTGCTGCCAATACCACGCGGCTGGCCACGGCTGCCTGCTCCTCCATTTCCTGAAGGCCGGGGCTCAGTCTACATGGAAGCTCAAGGTGGTCGCGGAGGCCGGATTTGCAGGTGCCTCACGATCCACCTCAAACGGTCCCAGCAGATTGTTGCCCGCCAGATCTTCGAGCAGCGGGTCAATTTCCAAAATATTCGTCCCTCGCTCCCACTCAGCCGTTGGCGTGAACAACCACCTGCGTGCATTGGCAGCGACAGTCACCGTCCCGGAAATCTCCTTATTGGCGCGCTTCACCTTCAATGCGGACACGAGCATCGAAGGGTCCATCGGTTCATCGAATGTAACCATCAGCGGATCACGAGTTCCCGCCTTGGGCGCAGTGATCTGCCAGCGCTGCGGATCTGGGCAGGTGTGATCCACAGCCCCGGCGATGAGTTCAAACACCGCTTCCTTTCCCAAGGCCGCGCCTGTGATGGAACGCCAGCCTGCGGCGATCCGGAGGGGGTGCCGTCGGTCCTCCTGCAAAACGGGCCCTTCATCGATATTCAAATTCACCCCGGTTTTCTGCCGCCCAGGATGCAGCCAGAGGGTGAGACGTCTGCCATCGGGCGACCAGAGCTCAGTCTCACGAAAAGCGCCGTGGACCACACTGCCATCCTGCCGATGCAGCGTGATGCGCTCTAGAAACACTCCCTGCTCCATCGGCTGAGTGAAGTGCAGGTAGAGCTTGAGCGCATTGGCAGGGAGCAACGTGGGAGAGGGCGAGATGCTCACCGCCGGCGCAGTGGCGGGAGGTTGCTCAAACTGCAGCCGTTGCGTGTTCCAGATGCCGTCCGCCTTTTGAAACTCGACGCGATAGGTTTCTCCCGGCGCCAGCGGGAGCGTGGGGGTGAAAAACACATGATCACCTGACTTTATCACGCTGCCGAAAAGAGGGTTGGCCGCGTCCCTTTGAAACACGTGGATGTCGCCCCCCCGGGCCTCGATCTGCCCGGACTCGTTCACCCACACATCAGCGGCGAGTGTCGCAGAGCAGAGGATGCCGAAAACCGTGAGCCAGGATTTCACGGCAGTGCTGCCACTTCGAGGCTCAGCGTGCCTTCGGTATCGCGCAGGATGACGGCCTCGGTGTCGCTCAGCTTGTCCACCTGCACGGCACCGAAGAGCGCATCCACGATCTCGATGCCTTCAGGGCCCTTGGGCTCCTTCTCATCGCGACGTGCGGCGTTCTCATTGGTCTTCTCGGGCGCTTTGGCGTCGAGGTAATCCATGCTGATGCGCGCGCCCCACATCTTGCTGGGACCAAAGGCGTTCTGCTTGAAGCGCTGGGTGTGCACCACGAGCCACTCCTTGCCGCTTTTGTCCGAGTAGCTGAAGAGATCCAGCGGGCGGTTGCCGCTGCCGAGCTCCACCATGCTCACGCCTTTGACCTGGGCACCGCTCTGGATGTCGTCCACCTTGAACTTGGCCACGGGGGTGCAGGCAAAGGCGCCGACCACGAATGTGCCCTCCTTCGACTGGTAAGGAATGAAGCTTTGAATCGGAGCCTTGGTCTCCCACTTGCGATGAGCGACGTGGTAGGTCTCGGCGCTGAAGACGCTGGCCGTGGCACCGTTTTTCAGCGGCACAGGGATGGTGAAGATGCGGGAGGCGAATTCTTCATTGCAGGTGCCGGTGGCAAAGACGCGATCCTTGTCGAAGGCCACGTCGGTGATGTTGGTGACCTTGCTGGCGGTGCCGCCGGGCAGTGTGATGCGCACCCAGGACAGAGGAGCGAGATCGAGCGGTGCCACCTTGCCGTCCGCGCCGACGCTGACAATCAGCACCGCATTGTCCGGGCGGCGCTGCACGCCGAGGTAGATGCGGCCGCTGGCCGGATTCACCGCGAGATCCTTGATCGTAATGTCCTCCTTCTTCGCCCCGAGTCCGGCCGCGATCTGGGTGCCGATGTCGGCCACCGGCTGGGCGAGGCGTTCGCTCTTGGGGCCGATGTCACCTGTTTGGACAGCCACGACGCTGGCCGTGGCCGGCTCCGCCACCAGCAGCAGGCCTTCCGGCCCGAAGCTGAGCGAACTCAGTGATTGGATCTTCAAACCGCCCTTTTGCGGTGATTCAAGCAGCGCGGCGGACGCACCGAGCGTGGTGACGAGGAGGACGGAGAGGCAGAGTGCTTTCATGGTCGGATGGGTTGATGGCTGACGCATGGTACGGGACACAAACCTGAAATGTCACGGATAAAGATCGGCGATTGCCAACGAGCCCGGAGAACATAGGTTGGGGCGGGTCTCAAACCATGTTTCATGACTGCAATCCCATTCAGGCTGTTGTTGTACGCCATGCTGGTTCCACTGATGACGCCAGCAGGTGTGGCCTATGATCCTCCTATTGAATGCTTTCCCACTCCCATTTCTTGGGGGGGAACGAGCTGTCATGTGATGAATTACGACATCCAAATGGTCGTGAACGAGTTGAAAATGAAAGACGCCACCTTGCAGGAGGCCATGGTCAGCATTCGAACGGCGGTGGCAAAGAATGCCACGAACAGCCATTTCAACTTTGTTGTCCTAGGACAAGTGGCCGATCCGGCCAAGAGGATCACTCTGGATTTGAAACAGGTTCCGCTCAAACTCGTGCTGGAGGAGGTGGCGCGCACGTTTGGTCTCCGACTACGTCCCGAGTCCAATGCCGTTGTGCTTGCCTCATCCTCGTCTGCCGAACCCATTTATACCCGCATTTACCGGGTGCCGCCGTATTTTCTCTCCACGGGATCGGCGGCCAAATGAAATGTGTTCCACCTGCCAAGGTAGATTGCCCTTCACCCCGGCTTTAAAAATCACATCGAAACCTCATGAACGCGCCACCGTCATCTTCAGTGCGATTCGCATTTGCATGGCTTTGTGCCGCGATTTTGATGGTGCGACCGCCCAGCGCGAATGGCTATATCACAGACTGCGGCAAACCAATCATGCTTTCCGAGGTGAAGTTCAAAGACGCTACCCTGGAGGAAGCGGTGGCTCACGTGAAGCTGGCCGTGAAAAAGCTTGGGATGTTTGACGACACATACATCAATGTGGTCGTTCTCGGAGTCAGCGAGGAGCAAAAGAAAAAGAAGATCAGTCTCGATGTGCGGGAGATTTCGCTGCGCAGTGCCCTCGACCACATCGCCCGGGCGGTGGGTCTGAAGGTCCGGGTGGATGCCCATGCCGTTGTGCTGGCCGCCCCTGCCTATGCCGACAAGATCCATACCCGCACTTACCGGGTGCCGCCCGATTTCATCTCGGCCGGGTCCGCTGCCAAATGAAATGTGAAATTGAAGTTCACACGGAGTTCATCGTCTGAAGCTTGATCTTTGATCGAAAACAGCGACCCGATGCCTGCACGCATGAAAAAGAAGCCCACCGAAGAGCGCAAGCCGACGAAACCCACCCTGTCGCGCTGGCAGTCGTTCAAGCGTATCAGCCTGCTTCTTCTCATGGGTGGCTCTCTGGTCTGCACGCTGGGGGCGGCGGTGGTGATCGGCATTTATGCCCATCTGGCCAAGGCCTATGACCTGACCAAGCTGGGGGACATGCCGGAACGCACCATCGTGATGGACTGCAATGGCGAAGTCCTCGGCCGGATGCATGGGGAGAACCGCATCATTGTCCCCCTGAGTGAAGTCTCGCCGTGGTTCATCAAAGCCCTCCTCGCGCGCGAGGATTCACGTTTTTACGATCACCATGGCATTGACTACAAAGGTGTGGCGCGCGCGATGGTGCGCAACCTCAAGGATATGCGCGTGGTGCAGGGCGCGAGCACGCTGACCATGCAGCTGGCGCGCAACAGCTTCCCGGATCTCGATGACCGCAGCATCCACCGCAAGCTGGTGGAAATGATGCTGGCACGCCGCATCGAAAAGGCCTGCACCAAGGACCAGATCATCGAGCACTACATCAACCGCATTTTCTACGGCCCCGGCATCTACGGCGTGCAACGGGCTAGCCAGGTGTACTTTGGCAAGCATGCCAGCCAGCTCAGCCTGAGCGAGGCGGCGATGATCGCGGGCATCATCCGCAGCCCGGTGCGCTTCTCGCCCTTCCGCAATTATGAGGGCGCACTGAAGGAACGCGACACCGTGCTCAAACGCATGCTGGAAACCAAGGTGATCACGCCGGAGGAGGAGATCGCCGCAAAGTATGCCGACATCGCCCTCCATGCGCAGCCGGTATTTCAAAGCCAGGGCGGCTACGCGCTGGACACCGTGCGGCGTGACCTGGATTTGATTTTGGAGCAGCAGGAGATCGAAGACGGCGGACTGCAGGTCTTCACCACCCTGAACAAGGACCTGCAGGACGCTGCGGAGGCCACCGTGGAGAAGCGCCTGACCGCCGTGGAAAAGCAGCACGGGTATGCGCATCCCAAGAAGGCCGATTTTGACAAGACCTGGGACGGCACGCACGAAATCGCCTCCACCCCCTATCTGCAGGCGGCGCTCATGATGCAGGACAATTCCACGGGAGGCATCCTCGCTCTTGTGGGAGGGCGTGACTACCGCCACAGCAAATACAACCGGGCCACCCAGGGTGAGCGGCAGATCGGATCGACGGTGAAGCCCTTCGTCTATGCTTCCGGCATCGCCTCGGGCTTCATGCCCGGCACGCTGATCAATGATGCGCCGATCCAGCCCGGCGAAATTGAAGGCGCCGATCCCAATTGGAGTCCGCAGAACTCAGACGGCAAATTTCTCGGCCCCACCACGCTGACCGACGGCATCGTGAAAAGCCGCAACACCATGACCCTCCGCCTCGGCAACTACGCCGGCCTGGATCGTGTGATCGAACTGCTGACCAACGCCGGTTTTGCCCGGCCCGCCGAACGCACGCCGCAGATTTTCATTGGCAACATCGGCGGCAATCCGCGCCAGCTTACCAGCGCGATCAGCATTTTCCCCAATCAAGGTCTGCGCCGCAGGCCTTTCCTTATTGACCGCATTGTCGATAAAGCGGGCAACATCATCTACCAGACACCCGTGCTCGAATCCGAGGTCATCACGCCGAGCGTGGCGTTCCTGATGCGCAACATCCTTGCCCAGGTGCTGGACCGGGGAACTGCGGCCTCCCTCCGCAATGAATACGGTTTCAAAGAACCCGGCGGCGGTAAAACCGGCACCACCAACGATTACAAGGACGCCTGGTTCGCCGGCTATACGGATCGTGTGAGCTGCGGTATCTGGGTGGGGCTGGACAAACCGCAGACGATTGTCGAAGGCGGTTATGGAGGGACGCTCGCGCTCCCCATCTGGGCCGATGTGATGAGAAAAGCCGTCTCCTTGGGGTACAAAACGGAGGTGCCCAAGGTCACGCTGCCGCTTTCGCGCGTGACTTTGTGCCGCGTGAGCAGCCAGCTGGCGACCGATGGCTGCAGCCACGCGGGCACTGCGTACGAAGATGCCTTGCCCTATGATCTCGTTCCCAAAAATTTCTGCGCGGAACATCAGGGCTACGCCGCCCCTCCACCGCGGCAGAGGCAGCCATCACGCCAGGGACGCGGCCTGTTTGACCGCATCCGCAGCTGGTTTCAGTAAAAGCTGCTGAAGCTCAATAGCCGAGCCAAGGACCGAGCCAGCGCTCAGCTTCTTGGAGGGTCATGCCTTTGCGCTGCGCGTAGTCTTCCACCTGATCCTTGCCCAGCACGCTGATGCCGAAATAGTGCGAGTCTGGATGGGCGAAGTAGAGCCCGCTGACGGCGCTGCCGGGATGCATGGCCATGCTTTCGGTCAGTTCCACGCCGGTCTTGGCAGCGGCATCGAGCAGATCAAACAGGATGGGCTTCTCAGTATGGTCAGGCTGCGCGGGATAGCCAGGTGCGGGGCGGATGCCGCGATACTTCTCCTTGATGAGTTCTTCGCGGGAAAGCTCGCCGGGCTTTTCATAACCCCAGGCGTAGCGGGCCTGCTGGTGCAGGTATTCAGCGAAGGCTTCGGCAAGGCGGTCGGCTACGGCTTTGGCAATAATGGCGCTGTAGGGATCGTGCGCGGCTTCGAACTCCTTGGCGAACTCATCCGCGCCGTGAATGCCAACCGCAAACCCGCCGATGTAGTCGGCACGGCCGCTGTCCTTGGGCGCAACATAATCGCTGAGGGCGTAGTTCGGCGTGTCCTTCTTGATGACCTGCTGACGCAGGGTGTGGAAGACGGTCTTCACCGTGGCGCGTGACTCGTCGGTATAGACTTCGATGTCATCGCCAATGGCGTTGGCAGGGAAGAAGCCCATGATGCCGCGCGGGGTGAAGCGGCTCTCGGCGATGACGCGGTCGAGCAGATCGTTGGCATCCTTGTAAAGCTTAAGGGCCTCGGCCTCGGCTTTGGCCTTCATCTCCGCATCTTCCTGAGCGGAGGAGAAACGCTGCTCGGCAGCGATCCAGCGGCCACGCAGTTCCCAGGAGTGGAAGAAGGGTGACCAGTCGATGAATTCGCGCAGGGCGGTGACGAGCTGCGGGCCTTCATAGACCTTTGTGCCGAGGAAGGTCGGCGTGGCGATGTCCTGCGCAGCCCAGTCGAACTTGACCCCTTTTTCGCGGGACTCGGCGATGCTGAGAAGCGCACGGTCCTTTTTCTTGCCGTACTCTTCACGCAGGCGTGCATGGCGGGCTTCATTGCTGGCCACAAAGGCTTCACGCTGATCTTCGCTGAGCAAGGAAGTCGTCACGGGCACGCTGCGGGAGGCGTCCAGCACATGCACAATGCTGCCGCTGTATTTTGGCGCGATCTTGATGGCCGTGTGCGCCGGGCTGGTGGTGGCACCGCCGATAAGCAGCGGCTGCTTGAAGCCACGGCGCTCCATCTCACTGGCGACATGCGCCATTTCATCGAGCGAAGGAGTGATGAGGCCGCTGAGGCCGATGACGTCGGCACCGACTTCGAGGGCCTTTTCCAAAATTTTGTCGCAGGGGACCATGACGCCCATGTCGGTGACTTCGAAGCCATTGCAGGCCAGCACGATGCCCACGATGTTTTTGCCGATGTCGTGCACGTCGCCTTTGACAGTGGCGAGGACGATCTTGCCACCGCCCTGCTTGGCGGCCTCGGCAGGAATCAGGTCTTCGGCAGTCAGACCATTGGTCGAGCCGGCGGCGCCACCGGCGGTGGACTGCGCATGGTTGAGGAATGGTGCGACGACACGGTCGGAATTGGAAGCGTCCTTGCGGAGGCTTTCGAGCTTCTGCTGAAGGGCGGCCTCGCCCTCCACTTCAAACACAGCGCCTAGTTCGGCGGCGAGTTTTACTTCGGCACGGCGCTCTTCGAGGCTCAAGCCGCTGCCAGGCTTGTAGCTGAAGGATTCGACCACGGCGACAGCGCCACCGCTTTCCAGAGCGTTAATGGTCTTGGCGGCGACTTCGATCAACAGTGCACGCTCACGTGCTCTGCGGGCCTTCTCGATTTCCATGAAGGGCTGCAGGTAGGCCACGCTCTGCTTCATCACACGGGCGCTTTTGACGACCTGCGGGAGGAACATTTTGCCAGCGCCGAAAAGGTCGCCCACGACGCTCATGCCATCCATCAGGGGGCCTTCGATCACAGAGAGAGGCTTGCCGAGCTGAGCCAGCGCCTCGGCGGTGTCTTCGTTGATGAAGTCGGTGATGCCGCGCAGCAGGGCGTGCTCCAGACGCTTTTCCACAGGCCCCTGCCGCCAGCTCATGTCGATCTCCACCTTCTTGGTGGTGCCGGCCTGGCCTTTGAACTGCTCGGCGTAATCCACGAGAATCTCGGTGGCATCCGGGCGGCGGTTGAGGATGACGTCCTCCACCTTTTCGAGCATGTCCTTCGGGATCTCCTCGTAGACTTCGAGCATGCCTGCATTCACGATGCCCATGTCCATGCCCGCCTTGATGGCATAGTAGAGGAACACGCTGTGCATGGCCTCGCGCACCTTGTTGTTGCCGCGGAAGCTGAAGCTGATGTTGCTGACGCCGCCGCTGACCTTGGCGTAGGGAAGGTTCTCCTTGATCCAGCGTGTGGCGTTGATGAAATCGAGAGCGTAGTTGTTGTGCTCCTCCAGACCGGTGGCCACGGTGAGAATGTTGGGGTCAAAAATGATGTCCTCGGGCGGGAACTCGACCTCATCGACAAGAATGCGGTAGGCGCGCTCGCAGATGCGGATTTTGTCCTCATACGTGGCGGCCTGGCCCTGCTCATCGAAGGCCATGACCACGGTGGCTGCGCCGTATTGTTTGATCTTGCGGGCGTATTCCTTGAACTTCTCCTCGCCTTCCTTGAGCGAGATGGAGTTCACGATGCCTTTGCCTTGCAGGCACTTGAGGCCGGCCTCGATGATCTCCCACTTGGAGGAGTCCACCATGATGGGCACCTTGTTCACCTCCGGCTCAGTCTGGAGCAGGATGAGGAATTTGGTCATGGTGGGCACGCCGTCGATGAGGCCTTCGTCCATGCAGACGTCGATCACATTGGCACCGCTCTCCACCTGCTGACGGGCGACGGCCACGGCCTCCTCCAGCTTGCCCTCTTTGATGAGCTTGGCGAATTTTGGAGATCCGGCCACGTTCGTGCGCTCGCCGATCATGAGATAAGGCGGGCGCGTGGGCTTGGCCTCGGGGTCGTCGGCGGCAGGAGAGCCCGGGGCAAACACAAAGGGCTGCGAGCCGCTGAGGCGCATGGTGTGTGGATCCTGCGGCACCTGACGCGGGGGGAGGTTTTCCACCGCCTTGGCAATTGCGGCGATGTGCTCGGGCGTGTTGCCGCAGCAGCCGCCCATGATGTTCACGAAACCGCTGCTGCCGAAGTCCTTGGCAAACACCGCCATGTCGGGTGGGAGCAGGTCAAAGCCGGTCGGTGCCAGCGGGTTGGGCATGCCAGCATTCGGATAAGCGGAGACGAAGCAATCGGCCTTCGAGGACAGCTCTTCCAGGAAGGGGCGCATCTTGTCAGGCCCCAGGGAGCAGTTCAGACCAATGGACAGCGGCTTCACATGGCGCATCGCATTGAGATAAGCCTCGGTCACCTGACCGGAGATCATCGTCTCACCACCGGGTCCTACGGCAGCGCTGATCTGCACCGGAAGCTCCACCTTGTCCTCGGCAAACACCTCACGGATCGCCACGAGGGCGGTCTTGGCATTGAGAGAGTCAAAGATCGTTTCGACCATCAGGGTGTCCACCCCACCGGCGATAAGCGCGCGCACCTGGTGCTTGTACGCCTCCTTCACCTGATCGAACGTGACGTAGCGGAAGCTGAGGTCCGAGAGGTCTGGGAACTGCGAGAGCGAGACGGTGAGCGGCCCGATGGCCCCGGCGACGTAGCGTTTCCGTCCGGTCTTTTCGCCCACGAGATCGGCCCACTTACGGCACTGCTTGGCGGACTCGAAATTGATCTCCCAGGCGAGGTCGTTGAGAAATTTGTCCTCCAGCACGGTCTGGAAGAACTCGGGGTCTTTGCGTTTTCCTGCCGGCACTTCCGTGAAAAACTCCGCCTGGGCGATGCTGGTGCCGCTGAAGGTGTTCGTCTCGATGATGTCCGCCCCGGCTTCCAAAAAGCGGCGATGGATGTCTTCGATGATGTCCGGACGGGTGATGGAAAGGATGTCGCCGTTGTTGAGCAGATCCTTCTCGTTGGAGAGGAAGCGGGTGCCGCGGGCGTCTGCCTCTTTCAAGCCATAACCGCGAATGGTCGTGCCCATGGCCCCATCGATAACCAGGATTCTCTGGCGCATGGCGGCTTCGAGTTCAGAGCGGACATTGGGTCGTGCGGGCATGGTGGAAATTAGCGTTTTAGCTGGGCAGGTCAACAGTCATATCAACGCATCATGATTTGAGCATGTGACTATTTTATCTAATTTACAAGAGGACCATCCGTTATACCGACACCGATGCCCCCGAAATCCAAAGTCGTCCCCTCCATTGAATCCAGCCCTGAGGCCATCAATGAGAATCTTGGCAAGCGGGTGAAAAAACTGCGGGGGGACCGCGGCTGGTCGCTGGAAGAACTGGCGACCGCGAGCGGGGTAAGCCGGTCGATGCTCAGCGAAATCGAGCGCGAGAAGGCGAACCCGACCCTGACGGTGACCTTCCGGATTGCGCGGGCGTTTGGGCTGACCTTGCAGGAACTGATCGAAAGCGCCGAGGCCAGCGCCTCGAAAATCCAGGTCATCCGGGCGAATGACCGCGCGCAGGTGTACCGAAGCGACAAGCAGTGCGAGATCCGCACGCTTTCGCCCATCAATCTCGAAAAGGACGTGGAGTTCTACGAGCTGACCTTGCGCTCTGGCGGCACCCTGCGCAGCCAGGCGCATTTTGAGGGCACGCGCGAATTCCTGACCGTGGAGGACGGCAGCGTGCGCATCGAATCCGACCAGCACAGCGAGGAACTCGGCAAAGGCGACTCCGGCACCTATCGCGCCGACGTGCCGCATGCCATCGTTAACACCGGCAAGGGAGATGCGCTGGTGTTCCTCGTGGTGATTTATCGGTAACCACAACCATGCATTCTGGCTTCACTATCGCTGGCATCGTCTTGGGAGCTTTGACAGGCTTCATTGCGCCCCTGAGTAGCCGGCTTGAAGGCGTCGGGATTGCCGTCGAGCTCATGACCGGAATTTCCGCCCTCTTCGCCGCGCAGGCCTCTGGTTCCTCTTGGGCCGCATGCATCGGCGGCCTGATCATCGGCCATGGGGTGGGCGCGTTTATCCGCATGTTCACCAAGTCATGACCTGACTCTCTCTTTCATTTCCAACCCAACCATGAAATCAGCCACCACACTCGTCCTCCTCGCCTTTGTCGGGGTCCTGCAAGCGCAGATGCCGCCTGCGCTCGTGAATGCCGAACGCGCGAAGATCCTCGAAGGCGTCAAATCGGTGCCGAAGGCGGGTGCGCCGGGGCCCGTTGGGATCTGGGGAAACATGGCATTCCCGATTCTCGCTGCGCCAGACAAGGATGGGGTCGAAATCGCTGTCGCTGCGGCGGCGGGTTATGCGAAGGGGCGCGTGATTCTGTTTGGTCATAACAGCTACCTCGCCGGGGGTGAGGGCGGAGATCACGCCAAGCTCATGGAGAACTGCGTGCATTGGGCCGCGAAACAAAAAGAAAAGCTGCGTTTGGGCCTCAAAGGCGTGAATGCGGTCGCTTTGTACAAGCAGCACGAGTTCAATGTGGAGACCTTTGACAAGGTCGATAACAAAAGCCTGAGCGGTTACGATGTCGTCATCGTAAACATGCAGGGCATCATCAGCGCCGAGGAAGGCGCGGCGGTGGCGGAGTATGTCAAAGGCGGCGGCGGCTTCATCGGCGGGATGACGGGCTGGGCTTTTGGCCAGACGAGCGGCGGCAAAGATCTGGCGGTGTCACACGGCCTCAATCAGGCGCTGATGCCGGCGGGCATCGCGATCACCGACATGAGCGCCTTTGACCAGTTGCGCAGCTTTGAAGCGCGCGCGGAACTGCCCCAGATGATGAACGCCTCGGAAGCGATCAGCGCGATCAAGAAGCAGCGCGACGGCGGCCCTGCGCTGACGGCGGAGCAAATGAAGCAGGGCACAAACGCCATCCAGATCGCCATGGCGGCGCAGCCGCCGGACCGCAGCAATCTGAAGTCCGCCGTGCTCGCCGCACTGGGCAGCGCAGGCGCTGATGCCGTGGTGCCAACAGCCCAGGCACCACTCCTGGCCGACAAGCACGCCGCGCAGCGTTTGCGCCTCGGCATGGAGACACGGGTGCTGCGCCTCGCGGCAGGTGAAGGCGTGGCCGCACATCCGGCGCATGCCGCCTTCCCCGGCCAAGTGCCTGCGGGAGCGCCACGAGTTTCAGGAGAAATCAAAGTCACCCCCAGCATCCCCGGCTGGACCAGCACCGGCTTCTACGCGGCTGCGGGCGATACGATCACCGTGATGCTGCCCGAAAAGCTGGCCGACAAAGGGTATGCCGTGCGCATCGGCTGCCACAGCGACACGCTCTACCATCTGGACAAATGGCTGCGTGCGCCGGACATCACCCGCAGCGTCGGATTGACCACCGCCACCACGAAAACCGCGAGTGCGTTTGGCGGGCTCATCTACATCGAGGTGCCTGGACGCGCCAAGGACGACGAACCCTTCACGGCTACGATTCAAAACGCCGTGCCCGCACCGTTGTTCGTCCTTGGTCAGGATGATGATGCCAAATGGGCCGAGATCAAAAAACGCCCCGCCCCCTGGGCAGAACTCGCCTGCGACAAGCTGATCCTGAGCTGCCCCACCGAAGTCGCACGCGCGATCAACAATCCCACCCAGCTCATGGAGTTCTGGAAAAAGGTCGTCGAAGCGCAGGACGACATCACCAATCAGACCGCCGAACGCAAACGTCCTGAGCGCATCGTAGCAGATGTGCAGATCAGCGCCGGTTACATGCACAGCGGTTATCCCATCATGATCCCAACCAGCGCCGCGCCGGAGATGACGACCTTTGGCAAACTGAAATTCCCCGGTTGGGGTTTCTACCATGAAATCGGCCACAACCATCAGCGCGTCGATTTCACCTTCGATGGCACCGGCGAAGTCACCAACAATGTCATCGGCATGTACTGCTACGAGGCTGTCTTGAAGAAGGACTGGCTCATCGGCCACACCGCCATCACCGAAGAAGCGCGCAACGAACACATCCAAAAGATCAAGAAGGCGTCCAACAAATGGCAGGTGTGGAAAAGCGAACCCTTCACCGCGCTGACCACCTACATCCAGCTCATGCAGGAGTTCGGCTGGGAGAGCTGGCGCAAGTATCTCTACAGCTTTGATGATCCCCAGTTTGGCCCCGCGCCGAAGGGCGATGACGAACGCCGTGACCAGTTCCTGGTGCGCTACTCCAAGATCGCAAACAAGAACCTCGGGCCTTTCTTTGATGCCTGGGGCATTCCCGTCAGCTCAGCCGCGAAGGCGGAAGTGAGCAAGCTGGAGCCGTGGATGCCGAAGGGGATGTGAGTCCCGTCCCCCATCATTCGGCATCGTACGCTTCTCTCAACCTTCGGTTCTTGATCTGTCCCCTCTGACAGTAAGGGCAGCCGCAAGGCTTTCTTCCATCTGAATGGGATTCAGGATAGTACCGCCAGCCAGTCACTTGGTCGGGAGTGTAGATTCGGGTGATGCTTTTGGCAGGAATGGAACAAGAAAAAATGACTTCCAAACCGAGTCCGGTGGTGTGTTCCATGAAAATTTTCACCGACTCCGCCGCCGTGGCATCGATGTGCTCTTCGTTGTAACGACCCACCGAAACCGGCATGTCATCGGCCACGCGAAATTGAACGGCCGAGATGGTTCGTATACCCTGCCGCTTCAGTTCGCGAAGCCACTGATGGGACTGATAATACTCTGGCAGCACCGGCGTGGCGAAGACGACTTTTTCTTTCCTGCCATGCAGCGAAACCGCTTTGATTCCGCCCTTTTGAATCATGCTGATTTCACGGTCATCCGTGAGGTGTATGAATTGTGGCATGCGTTTGAATGAAACATCACTTCGCCTGCGACGCACACACAATTCCTCGTCATTTCCCATGAGGACACACTGGTTGGCGCAGGCGGGATTTGAGGATCGCTTGCTGTGCCACCCCGCCCTGCATCCTCTCACTCACACGCGGATCAACTCACGGATCGGGGTGCCGTTCGGCACGATGGGAGTGGGGCGACCGCTGAAGTCGTTGATCGTTTCTTTGGCGGAGTCGATGCCGAGGTGGTTGTAAATCGTGGCGAGGAAATCGTGCGGCGAGTTGGCGTGCTCGACCACGTCCTCACCGCGTTTGTCACTGGCACCAATGACGCCGCCGGTTTGCAGACCGCCACCGGCCCAGAGATTGGTGAAGGCACGCGGCCAGTGGTCGCGCCCCGGTTGCACGACACCCGCAGCCGCGCTGGCCTCTCCGGCACCGGAACTGGCGACGTGGCTGATTTTGGGGGTGCGCCCAAACTCACCGCTAACCACGACGAGCACGCGTTTGTCGAGGCCACGCGCATAGACATCCTCAATCAATGCTGAAACGGCCTGATCGAAGGCTCCGGCGCGGAAACGCAGCGCATCAAAGACATGGTGATTGACGGCGTGATCGTCCCAATTCCCCACACGACCGCACTGCGGGCCATCAAGGCAGCTCGTGATGATCTCCACACCTGATTCAACGAGACGTCGCGCCAGCAGCAGCTGCTGGCCCCAGCGATGCATGCCGTAGCGTTCGCGGGTGCGCTTGTCTTCCTTGGATAGATCAAACGCATGTCGCGTCTGCGGATTGGTGAGCAGCGTCATCGCCTGCGCTTCGAACTGATCCATCGCACCCATTTCACCAGCGGCATCGACGTTGCGTTCTAGGTTGTCGAGACTTTGCAGCAAGGCCATGCGGTCATTGAGACGGGCCAGCTTGGAGGCATCGGAAAGGCCGACGTTCGGCACAGCGAAATCCGGGCGGCTGGGATCATTCAGCACCGAAAGCGGCGAGTAGGCGGCGTTCACAAACCCCGGTCCGGCGATGGTGAAACTGTCGTAATTGATGATCGGGTTCACGCCGACATAATTCGGCAGCGGACTGCTGCGCTTGTTTTTCGAGCGCAGGTAGTTCGCCACGGTCATCCAGTCCGGCAGCAGCGGCTTGGGTTTGTCACGCGGATCCGTATCGCCGCTGAGCATTTGCAGCGATCCAGCCGGATGGCCGCCGCCGGTGTGCGTCATCGAGCGCAGCAGGGTGAATTTGTCGGCGATTTTTGCCTGCAATGGAATCAACTCGGTGAGCTGCATCCCGGGCACCTTGGTTTTGATGGTCTTAAACGGGCCACGATACTCGCTGCCGATGTCCGGTTTCGGATCATAGGTGTCGAGGTGCGAGCAACCACCGCGCAGCCAAACCAAAATGACAGCGGTGCGTTCACGCGCAGGCTTCGCGGCATTCTCAGCGCGCAGCTTGAGCAATCCCGGCCAGCCCAGGCTCGCAAACCCCGTGAGGCCAAAGCGCATGAAGCCACGCCGATCCAGCGGACCGGAACAAACAGGCGGGGGCAAGGCAGACGGCATGTGCAACCATACGGCTGCCAGCCGGGAATTCTTCGGGTCAGCGGATTACTTCGCCAGCGATGCGCATACGATCTCCTCATCATTGCGCATGAAGACGCACTGGTTGG